>P_2C_Liq_1_UnCtyDRAFT_1001004_pt1 | contig 11091 bp, 10 predicted proteins | sample Pon2CUnioCityCA_2_FD_10234 | JGI IMG/M metagenome (IMG submission 10234)
CTAAAGAGTAGGGATCAAAGATGAGACTTGAGCTGAAGGGAATCACCAAAAAATTCGGTGACTTCACAGCCAATGATCAAATTGATTTAGTTGCCGAGTCTGGCGAAATTCACTGCTTGCTCGGGGAAAACGGTGCTGGCAAATCAACCCTGATGAACGTTTTATATGGGCTTTATCAAGCCGACGGTGGAGAGATAGTCCTAGATGGCAAGCCCACCGTTTTTGCGGGTCCCGGCGAAGCCATGAAAGCCGGCATCGGAATGGTGCACCAGCATTTCATGCTCATACCAGTTTTTACAGTCGCCGAAAACGTGATTCTTGGACACGAGCCAACAAAAGCCTTGGGCTTTTTAGATGTGGACAAAGCAAGAGAACTGGTTAGGGAAATCAGTGAAAGATTTGGTTTTGATATCGACCCCGATGCAGTTGTTGGAGATTTGCCAGTTGGTGTTCAGCAAAGAGTTGAGATCATCAAGGCTCTGATCAGTGATGCGCAGGTTTTGATTTTTGATGAGCCCACTGCTGTGTTAACCCCGCAGGAGACTGATGAATTGATGCAAATTATGCGTCAGCTCAAGGACGAAGGGAAAGCCATCGTCTTCATCACACACAANCTTCGTGAGGTGAAGGAAGTGGCTGACAAAATAACCGTGATCCGCTTNGGCAAGGTTGTGGGGCAGGCCAAACCATCTGACAGCAGCGAGCAACTTGCGTCAATGATGGTTGGGCGCGAGGTGGATCTATCCGTTGACAAGCAACCCGCACAACTTGGCGAGGCAAGTTTTCAGGTGAAGAATCTGACTGCATTCTCTGCGCAGGGAAGCAAGGTGTTGGATGATGTCAGCTTCGAGGTTCAGCGTGGAGAAATTTTTGTGATTGCTGGGGTTCAGGGAAATGGTCAGACAGAATTAGCTGAATCCATACTGGGTATTCAGGACAAGGTGTCTGGCTCAATCAAGCTCGAGGGAAAAGAGCTTCTCGGCAGGTCTGTGAAAAATGTCCTTGATTCGGGCGTTGGCTTTGTGCCAGAAGACAGGACCGAAGATGGCCTTGTTGCAGATTTCACAATTGCCGAGAACCTGATGTTGGACAGAAGTGACAGACCACCTTTTGCCAAAGGAATTCAACTTCAATTGAAAAAGCTGCATGAATTTGCAGAGGAAAAGCTGAAATCTTATGACATAAGAGCCCAGAGTATTTTTAGCAAGGCAAGACAATTGTCTGGGGGAAACCAGCAAAAAGTCGTTTTGGCAAGAGAGCTTTCAAGAGACCTGAAGCTTCTAGTCGCCTCGCAGCCGACAAGAGGTTTGGATGTTGGCTCGATTGAATTTGTGCACGAACAAATTGTTGCCGCCAGGGATTCTGGAATCCCGGTGGTTATCATCGCCACCGAATTAGATGAAGCAACTCAGCTTGGGGACCGGGTGGCGGTTATGTACAAGGGCAAGATTGTTGGAATCGTGAGCCCCGAAACACCAAGAGAAGAGCTTGGAAAACTAATGGCTGGAATCAGCGCATGAAACAGCAAAACCTAGTCAGAGAAATCTTCAGTGGAAATGCAGTAATCCCAATATTCGCTGTTTTGGCCAGCTTCTTATTCGGCGGCATCTTGATTGCATTTGCAAATGAAGAGGTTCAGCAAGCAAGTGGGTATTTCTTTTCAAGGCCCGGTGACACTATTTCGGCAGTGCTGAATAGTGTGTTTGGAGCCTATGATGCCTTGTTCCGAGGGTCGATTTTTAATTACCAAGCATCTTCTGCAGAAGGGATGATCAAGCCCCTAACCGAAACTCTGGCCTATGCGACGCCAATTACTCTGGCCGGTCTGGGTCTGGCTGTAAGTTTCCGAAGCGGGTTGTTCAACATTGGCGCCCAGGGTCAAATTATCTTCGGTGCAATGTTTGCAGCCTACGTTGGGTTGAGCTTCGAATTGCCATTTTTGATCCACATGCCAATGGCGGTGCTGGCGGGTCTTTTAGGTGGAGCGCTTTGGGGAGGGCTGGTTGGTTTGCTGAAAGCGACAACCGGTGCAAACGAAGTCGTTGTAACAATCATGTTCAACTATGTGGCTTTGCTTCTGCTCACTTATTTATTGAAAACACCTGTGTTTCAAGCACCAAACCAGGTAAACCCGATCTCATCACCAGTGGCCGAAAGCTCTAGGCTGCCAGGGATTTTAGGTGATGGATTTAGGCTTCATTTCGGACTCATCATCATGTTGGCCATGGTTGTCGCAGTTTGGTGGTTGATGCACAGATCGTCTATCGGTTACCAATTCAGGGCTTTGGGTTATAACCCTTCGGCTGCGAGAACAGCTGGTATCAACATTCCCCTTACCTACATCTTGGTGATGGCGGTGAGTGGTGGCTTGGCGGGGATGGCAGGCGCAAGTCAGGTCCTGGGTGCTGATCGGCAGCTAACGGTGGGCATCAGTGCAACATTTGGCTTTGATGCAATCACGGTTGCTCTGTTGGGTCGAAACAATCCATTCGGGGTGCTGGCAGCTGGAATTCTGTTCGGAGGCTTGCGCTCGGGAGCAGTTTTGATGCAGGCCAACCAAGGTGTGCCAGTGGACATTGTGTTAGTTGTTCAGTCCACCATTGTTTTGTTCATAGCCGCGCCTCCTTTGGTCAGATCGCTATTTAGGCTTCCCAAGCCAAAGGCGGTGCAGGCATGAAGCAGAGTAAGAAGACACCAATTGCCCTAATGCTTTTATTGGCGGTAGCCAGCTTGATAATCCCCAACGTTCAAGGTCAACAGCTTGAGGTTAGGGTGGCCACCGGAACAGATCTGTTTCCGATCCCAAACATTATTTTGCCTTCCCAAGGATTTGTAGCGGTGATGCTTATTTTGATGCTGGCGATGACTGCTTTGAGTGTTTATCTGACTTTTGTTAGGAACCGAAAAACACCTCTGATTGCCGTGATTGCATTTGGTTTTGGTTTAGTCATGACTGTTCTCACCTGGCTTTTCTCTGGGGCAACAATGGGTATCACGACTTTATTGGCGGGCTCTCTAGCGCTAGCGGTGCCATTGATCTTCGGCTCCCTTTCGGGAGCACTGAGCGAGCGGGTTGGAATTATCAACATTGCAATCGAGGGACAGTTATTAGCCGGTGCTTTTACCTCCGCTCTGGTCGCTTCCGTTACCGACAGTGTCTTAATTGGAATTTTCGCTGCAATGATTGCTGGGTCTTTGGTGGCGGCGATTCTGGCCGTGTTTTCGATTAAGTATTTGGTGGATCAAATTATCACCGGTGTTGTCATTAACGTTTTGATTATTGGGCTCACCAGCTTTTTGTTCTCAACCCTGTTGGCTGACAACATCTCGATTCTGAACCAGCCGCCAAGGTTTGAAAGAATTTCAATTCCGCTGCTGAGTCAAATACCGATTGCTGGACCGGTTTTGTTCAACCAAACTCTGATTGTTTATTTGATGTATTTGGCGGTTGCAGGGGTGTTTTTGGCGCTATTCAAGACTCGCTGGGGGCTAAGACTAAGGTCAGTTGGCGAATATCCAAAGGCAAGTGACACTGTGGGAATCAATGTATTCCGAACCAGATATATGTCTGTGATGATCGGCGGAGCCCTAGCTGGTTTGGGTGGAAGTTTTTTCACCCTCGGTCAGGTTGGTGCATTTGGTAAGGAGATGACCAACGGAGCCGGATACATTGCTCTGGCTGCTTTGATCTTTGGAAGGTGGAATCCAATCTATGCCGCAATGGCTGCATTGTTATTCGGTTTTGCCTTGAACCTGCAATACGCCCTGCAGATTGTCGGTTCGCCACTTCCGAGTGAGTTTTTGCTAATGCTCCCATACGTGCTTACGGTGGTAGCTGTGGCGGGACTGGTCGGTAAGGTTAGAGGCCCTGCCGCTGCAGGAAAACCCTACGTAAAGAGTTAGCTATGGAAATCAACTGGGAACAACTCAGACAAGTAGCCGCCAAGGCGAGTGAAAACGCATACGTGCCTTATTCAAACTACCCAGTTGGGGCGGCAGCGATCACTGACAGTGGAAAAATCATCACGGGAACTAATGTTGAAAACGCAAGTTATGGATTAACTCTGTGTGCAGAATGCTCATTGGTATCTGAGCTTTTTGCGCAGGGTGGTGGGAAACTTGTGGCCTTTTGCTGCGTGGACAAAGAGGGTGCGGTAATTATGCCCTGCGGTAGATGCCGACAATTATTGAGCGAACACGCGGCGGCGGGCATGATGCTGGAGACAATCAGTGGCATCAAGAGCATCGAAGAAGTAATCCCTGATGCCTTTGGCCCTAATGATTTACAGGAGAATTAATGGCTCTGAGTGCTGTTGAGCTGATAGTCAAGAAACGTGACAAACACGAGCTTTCCAAACAGGAAATCGACTGGCTGATTGAGAACTACACCAGTGGCCAAATCACCGATGAACAGATGAGTTCTATGGCGATGGCAATTCTGCTAAACGGGATGAGCCGTGATGAGGTCAGATTTCTAACACAAGCAATGATTGCCTCAGGGGAGACCATGAACTTCTCTTCACTTGGCAAGCCCACCGCGGATAAGCATTCAACCGGAGGCGTGGGTGACAAAATCACCTTACCCCTGGCCCCACTGGTAGCAAGCTATGGGGTAGCGGTTCCGCAACTGAGTGGCCGAGGACTTGGTCATACCGGTGGCACCCTGGATAAATTCGAGGCAATCCCGGGCTGGCAGGCAAATCTGACCAATCAAGATATTTTTGATCAATTGAAAACAGTCGGTGCGGTGGTATGTGCTGCTGGGGACGGTCTGGCGCCCGCCGATAAGAAACTCTATGCACTTCGAGACGTCACTGGAACGGTGGAGGCGATTCCGCTAATTGCCTCATCGATCATGAGTAAAAAAATTGCCGAGGGGACAAAAGCGTTGGTGCTTGATGTGAAAGTCGGAAGTGGAGCGTTTATGAAAGACCTGGAGCAAGCGGAGAAACTTGCAAATACCCTTGTGGAAATTGGTAGAGACTCCTCTGTTGCCACCAGTGCCTTTTTGACCGATATGTCAACACCCCTTGGGAAAAAAATCGGGAACGCTTTAGAAGTAGAGGAATCACTTGAGGTATTAGCCGGGGCTGGACCGGCAGACGTTGTTGAACTGACGATTGAAATTGCCCGAGAGATGCTGAAATTAGCTGGAGTCGATGCCGACCCTCAAGAAAATTTGAATAATGGCAAGGCCATGGATAAGTGGAACGAAATGGTCTCCGCTCAGGGTGGAGACCCGTTGGCGAAAATGGCGGTTGCGAAACACTCAGAGACTGTTATTGCTGAGTCAGAGGGCTATCTCAACATTGACGCACTGGGTGTTGGTATGGCCAGTTGGAGATTGGGAGCCGGTCGTGAAAAACAAGGAGCAAGTGTTCAGGATGCAGCTGGAGTGGTGTTGAATAAAACCCAGGGCGATTGGGTTGGTAAGGGCGAAGTAATTTGCGAGCTATTCACTGACACCGAGCAAAAACTCGAGGGGGCAAAGATGGACATTGCCAAGGCAGTTGAAATCGGCGGGCAAATAAAGCGCAAGCCAATTATTTTGAAGGAGATGCGTTGATGGACATTCAGAAATTGCCAAAGATTTCACTTCATGACCATCTTGATGGAGGTCTTAGGACTTCGACCATGATTGAAATCGCGGATGAGATTGGTTACAAACTTCCCGACAGCGATCCGCATGGACTGTCAACCTGGTTTTATCAAAACGCAAACTCAGGATCTCTGGAGCGCTACCTGGTCACCTTCGACCACACCATTGCGGTGATGCAAAAGCCTGAGCACCTGAGGCGGATTGCAACCGAGACAGTTTTGGATCTGCATGCTGACGGTGTTATCTACGCCGAGTTGCGTTGGGCTCCAGAACAGCATCAGCAAGCAGGTTTGACCTTGCAGGAAGCCGTTGATGCCGTTCAGGATGGTTTAGAAGAGGGAATGCAGTTGGTTGAGGCCATGGGTGGGTTTATTCGCACCGGGCAACTCGTTTCAGCCATGAGGCAGGGTAACCGAAGCCTAGAAATTGCAGAACTTGCAGTAGCCAACAGAAATGACGGCGTGGTTGGTTTTGATATTGCAGGACCAGAAAAAGGTTTCCCGCCATCGATGCATAAAACTGCATTCGACTTTCTAGCTGATCAGCTGATGCCAATCACCGTTCACGCAGGCGAGGCCGATGGCCTGAGTTCAATCAAGGATGCGATTGTCAACGGCAGAGCTTTGAGGCTAGGTCACGGGGTCAACATAATTGAAGATGTGATGCTCACTCGAACCGAGGGTGATACTGACTTGGTCTTATTGGGGCCTGTTGCTGAATGGGTTCACGATCGACAGATTGCCCTTGAAATCGCACCCAGCTCGAACTTGCAAACCGGAGCAGGTGAGCAGTTGGGATCTGGAATTGCCAATCACCCATTTGACGCGCTGTATGAGTTGGGTTTTCAAGTCACCGTGAATACAGATAACAGATTGCAGTCGGCGACCACTCTGACCAGAGAGTTAGAAATGTTGAGTGAAACATTTGATTACGGAATGGAAGACATTCATCAATTTCAGATAAACGCAGTTGAAGCTAGTTTCCAAAGTCTTGATACTCGCGAAGAGCTAATGGAGATGATAGATAGTGGCTTCGCCCAGTTTGAATGATTTTATTGCCGCTGAAGCGATAGCTTTCGGTGACTTCGTTTCTTTCGTGGAGGCAAGCGAAGCGGCGGGCAGACTTTTAGTCAATTCGGGCCTGGTGGTTGATGGATACGTCAGCGAAATCATCGAGATCATTCAAAACCAAGGCCCTTACATGGTAATTGCTCCTGGGGTTGCAATTGTTCACGGAAGACCCTCTGAATCGGTATTGAAAACTGGTGGATCAATGGTGATTGATGCCTCTGGGGTTATCAGTGGGAACGAAAAAAATGATCCCGTGAGGGTAATTCTCGCTATCTCAGCCAAGGACGACGAGGAGCATTTGCAGATGTTGAAAACAATTGCCGAGCTGTTTAATCAACCAGAAATGATTGAAAAACTAGCAAATTGTTCCTCTTCCGGCGAAGTCCTAAATCTAATCTCCACAAACCTGCAATGATTTGCATATGAAGCTACTAGCGGTTTGTGGGATGGGTATTGGCACCTCAGTTTTACTGAAAATGAATGCCGAGAAAGTGCTGAGTCAGCTGGATATTGAAGCCGAGGTTGACGCAACCGATATCGCAACCGCTTTACTCCCAGATTCGCCAGCACAGATAGTCCTTTGCACACCTGAGTTGAGCTCTCAGCTGGATGGAATCAAGGCCGAAGTAATAAGTGTTGAAAATGTATTTGACCTTGATGAGCTTTCTCAAAAACTTCAGAAATCACTACTTTAGAATTTTTTCAACCGTGTTTCTTATTTCGGCTAACTTCTTTTTGGCCTGCTCGGCATTGACACCCTTGGTCTCGAGGTAGCACTTAACTTTTGGTTCTGTCCCACTGGCTCTGATCAGCGCTTTGGAGTTTTCGTCAAATTTGATTTCCAACATATCTAATCGGGGGTCAATTTCAACCAGGTCGGTTATTTGGATTGTCTGGCCATTGGCTGACAACTCGCCAGCGGATTTTATCCTTGAAACTGTTTCAGCCACGTGTTTGTTGCTTGCAAGCCTCAGCGAGATTTGGTCAGTTTCATAAAACCCGGTGAATTCTGCGATTTGCTCAAGTCTGTCAATAAGGGTCTGGCCCTTTTGATGTAATTGATCGGCAATTACCGAAATCAACAGTGCTGCGGTTAGGCCATCTTTGTCGGCAGTGAACTGAGGATCAACGCAATAACCCAGNGCTTCTTCAAAACCAAAGATTAGGTCTTTAACTTTTGATATCCACTTGAAGCCAGTTGCGGTTAGTTCAAAATCCAAACCATAGAATTTCGCGAGATCGATTATTTGATTGCTTGACACATAGCTAGCCGCCAAGGTGCCGGTTGAGTGGTTTTTGGCTACGTAGTCAGCGAGCAAAATACCCAGCTGGTTTCCGCTAAGCATTTGATATTCGCCATTGTGCCTGACTCCAGCGGCCAAACGATCAGCATCTGGGTCATTAGCAACAATCAAGTCTGCATTCACCCGCTTAGCCTTTTCAATGGCCAGATCCATAGCACCTGGTTCTTCGGGATTGGGAAACTCAACGGTTGGGAATGTTCCATCCGGGAGCATTTGGGATTCAACCGGGTGAAGGTTTTTGAAACCTGCCTGGACTAGAACCTTTTCCGCCATTTTCCAGCCAACGCCGTGCATTGCAGTGTGGACAATGGTCAACTTCGACTCAGCTATCGACTCAACCAATTGGCTGGCTCGAGACAGGTAGTTACTGGTCTGTTCCTCACCAATCATTTCATAACCGCGAGAGCGGTTTGAGGGGTTCAGCTCAGCGACAGAGGCAATGGCGGCGGCTATTTCAGAATCTTGGGGAGGCGTTATCTGAGAGTGTCCGGTCATTCCTCCCAGGAAGACCTTATAGCCGTTATCTGCAGGAGGGTTGTGGCTAGCGGTGATGACCACCGCAGCCGAAGAGCCTAGGTTTTTTGAAGCAAAGGCGACTAAGGGAGTTGGCACCATCTCGTCAAACAGATATACGTGCACACCCTCCGCCTGCATTATCTCGGCTGAGTCTCGGGCAAAGATTTCAGAGTTTTTTCGTCCGTCGTAGCCAATCACAATCGAAAGCCTGTCGTGTTTATCCAGGTAGTGCTCTCTGTTGCTGTTCAAAAAATCTGCAAGACCCTTGCTGGTTTGGCTCACTGTCAGCCGATTCATTCGCATCGGTCCTGGACCTAAAGCTGCTCTTAATCCAGCTGTTCCAAAACTTAGCCGACCCGCAAACAGGCTCTCGATTTGCTGTTGGTCGTTATTGTTCAGCATCACCTGCAGCTCGGACTTAGTTTCTGGATCTGGGTCTGCATCCAGCCAAGCCCTTACATAATTTAAATCCATTACAGCTTGTTCACAATCTCGGCAAGCAGTTTGGCAATTTTTGGTTCGGCAAGCTTGCCAGCATCAATCACTTCTTGATGTGAAAGTGGGGTTTTTTGAATGCCTGCTGCCAAATTAGTTATCAAGCTCATGCCAAACACTTCCATTCCAGAGGCTCTTGCCGCAATCGCCTCGATTGCGGTTGACATGCCGACGATGTCTCCACCCATGGCCTTGGCCATCAGCACCTCTGCTGGTGTTTCGTAGTGAGGCCCGGGGAATTGAACATAAACACCTGAGTCCAAACTCGAGTCCACCTCCAAAGCGAGTTTGCGAATCCTGGATGAGTAGAGATCCGTTAGGTCAACAAAGTTTGCACCTCTCAAGGGAGAAGTTGCGGTTAGGTTGATGTGGTCAGAAATTAGAACCGGCTGGCCTGCAATCCAGTTCTCCTTGATGCCTCCGGCACCGTTTGTCAGGACCATGATTTCGGCACCCATTGCGGCACTCACCAACACCCCATGAGCTACTGAGTCAACGCCGTGGCCCTCATAAAGGTGGGTCCTTGCGCCAACAACTAAGGCCTTTTTCCCACTTGCTAGCTGCATGATTCTGAGCTTGCCGGTGTGGCCACTGACGCTGGTTTTGTGAAAACCCGGTATGTCCGAGGCATCAAGGCTTGCAAGCTCCTCACCTGCCAAGTCGGCGGCTTTTGCCCAGCCCGAACCAAGCGTTAGGGCAATATCGATTTTCTCAATTCCAGTTAGTTTGGCAATTGTCTCGGCGGCCGCCTCAGCGGTCAGTTTGGGTTTTTCCATCCCTGCAGTTTATTTGAATAGGTGCTCACCAAGAAGCGATAAGTGTTAGAGAATGGTGGCGTGGTACAGAAATTTCCAACACACAGGATTGTGATTATCGGAGCAGGCCCCGGTGGCTTCGAGGCCGCCCTTGCTGGCAGGCAACTGGGAGCCGAAGTAATTCTGGTTGAACGCGAGGGTTGGGGCGGTTCGGCGGTGTTGACCGATGTTGTTCCATCCAAGACACTGATTGCGGTTGCCGACATCTCAAAACGATTCTCTGAGATCGAGTCCCTTGGCCTCAAAACAGCTGGAGCCAAAATTGAAGTTGACCTAGAGGCCGTCAACCACAGATTGAGAAACTTGGCCAGGGAGCAATCCTTGGACATGCAGCAGCAGCTAGAACAGGCTGGTGTTCAGCTTATGAATGGTTCTGGCAGGCTGGATGGCAACCACGCTGTGATCGTCACGCCTAATGACGGTAGCGGGGAAAAAAGAATTGAAACAAAGACCATTATCGTCTCCACCGGTGCAAGACCCAGGGAACTAGAGGACGCCAAACCCGATGGCGAGCGAATCTTCAACTGGAAACAGCTTTATAACCTGAAAAAGCTTCCGGAGCATTTGATTGTGGTTGGTTCAGGTGTGACCGGAGCTGAGTTCGCAGGTGCCTATTTGGCGCTCGGAACCAAGGTGACACTGGTTTCAAGTCGCGATTATGTGCTTCCAGGAGAAGACCAAGACGCTGCTGTAGTGCTTGAAAATGTATTCAAGCGTGGTGGCATGAGAATCATGAACAAGGTCAGGGCCGAAAAGGTTGAAAACATCGGCGATGGCGTCAAGGTGACACTTGGCAATGGTGAAGTTCTTATGGGTTCTCACTGCCTGATGGCGGTTGGTTCAATTCCGAACACAGAAGGATTGAATCTCGAGCAGGCAGGTGTTGAGACAAACGAGCAGGGACAGATTGTTGTAAACAAGGTGGCTGGAACCTCCAGGGCCAATGTTTACGCAGCCGGCGATTGCACCAACTTTTTGCCCCTTGCGTCAGTTTCTTCGATGCAGGGAAGAACGGCTGTGTTTCATGCCATGGGAGATGTTTCAACCCCAACTCAACTCCGCAACGTGACAGCAAACGTTTTCACATCCCCCGAGATTGCTTCAGTGGGTTGGTCTCAATCTTCAATTGAAAACGATGAGGTCAGAGGATTCGTTCACAAAATTGAGCTGGAGAGTAANCCCAGAGCGAAGATGATGGGTGTGCAGGACGGCTTCATCAAGTTGTTTGCCTCCACCGGAGGAACCGTAATTGGCGGGGTTGTAGTTGCTCCTCGAGCCAGTGAGCTGATTTA
>P_2C_Liq_1_UnCtyDRAFT_1001006_pt1 | contig 11073 bp, 11 predicted proteins | sample Pon2CUnioCityCA_2_FD_10234 | JGI IMG/M metagenome (IMG submission 10234)
TGGCTGGCGTGCTCCAGGCACCAGAGGGAGCGCTGGTAGCGGGCCGTCTTGCGGATCGGGCGCTGCAGTCGTTCCACCGTTTCCAGGTTGTGGTTGAAGATGTCGGGCTCCGCGTCGAGGACCAGGTCGAGGTACTCTGCTTTCCCCCGGAAGTCGGCGGTGAGCACCTCGACGGCCGTCTCCGGGTTCTTGTGCCGGATGGCGCGGATGGTGGCGGCCCAGACGGAGGCGCCCCCGTCGCGGAGGTCGTCGCGGGCGACCGAGGTGATCACGCAGTGCTTCAGCCCCATCTTGCGGACGGACTCGGCCACGCGGGCCGGCTCGCCCATGTCCAGCTCGGTGGGCCGGCCCGTCTGGATCGCGCAGAAGGAGCAGGCCCGCGTGCAGACATTGCCGAGGATCATGAGGGTAGCGGTGCCCCGCGACCAGCATTCGCCCATGTTCGGGCACTGGGCGCTCTGGCAGACCGTGTGGAGGTCGTGTGCCTCCACGTTCTCGCGGACTTCCTCGAAGAGCGGTCCGCGCGGGAGCGGCGCCTTCAGCCACTCGGGGCGTTGTTCCGTCAACATGGGGGCAGGTTGGCGCTTTCCCCGGCCCGGCTCAACCGAGAAGCGCCCTTTTCCGCGAGGGGGGCGCCGAGCGCTCAGGGCCCGAGGGAAAAGGAGCGCCGCAGCCCGAGGACGAAGGCATTGGAGGCCGTGACGACCTCGTCGTCCGAGTAGAGCCCAAAGGTGGAGCTGCGGTGCTGCCAGCGGAGGAGGGCCTCCCAGGGCGAGTCCGGCCGGAGGGTGAGGGCCAGTTCCACGAAGACTCCGGAGAGGAAGAGGTTCCGGGCGACGTCGTCCTGCTTCGGTACCTTGGTGAGCCAGGAGGGCCCGTAGCCGGCGGCGAGGTCGAGGCGGTGGGGCCCGAAGCGGAGAACACCTTCCCGGCGGAGGGCGAGGAAGAGATCGAACTCGCCGGTGGTGGAGCCCTCTTTGGGGAACTGCAGGCCCGCGTATCCCTCGGCCTGGAGTTTCCACCGGGAGGGGAGTTCCCAGAGGTCCCGGGTGAGGGCGAGCCCGGCCATCTCGAAATCGGTCCGCCAGTCCCCCTGCAGGAAGACCTTCGTGGAATTGTTGTGGGTGCCCGGGCCGGCAAAGACGGCGACCGACCAGGGCTCCCCGGAGGAGGCGGAGGCCCGGTCGGGCGGCAGGAGTGGAAGGAGGACCGCGGCGAGGGGGAGAAGAAGAACAGGGCTCGATCTCACCCGGGCAATGTGCAGGCGACGCCCTTTCCGGAAAAGTTCAGGAAGGAGAAATTCCGCCGTCGGCCGGTTCCGCCCCCGTGCTCGCGGCCGGCCCCGGGGCGAACCACTCCCGGAAGCGGGCGGCCACGAGCGTCTTGAGTTCCTCCCAGGCGGGGGTGTCGGCCCGTTCGGCGCGCAGGGAGGTGACGGTCCCGTCGGTGATCCCGCAGGGGACGATTCCGCCGAAGGCGGAGAGGTCGGGATCCCAGTTGAGGGCGAAGCCGTGGAAGGAGATCCAGTGGCGGGCACCCATGCCGATGGCGGCGATCTTCCGCTTGCCGATCCAGATCCCGGTGAGCCCCTCCCGGGTGGAGGCCTCCAGCCCGCAGTCCGCGCAGACCGCGAGGAGGCACTCTTCGACCCGGCGGAGGAGGCGGTGCAGGTCGCGGGAGGCGGAGAGGTCGATGATGAGGTAGCCGGTGAGTTGTCCCGGGCCGTGGTAGGTGATGTCCCCGCCCCGGTTGGTGGCGATCACCTCGATTCCCCGGGCGCGCAGGGTGTCCCGGTCGGCGAGCAGGTGCTGCTCGGCTCCGCGGCGCTGGCCGATCGTGTAGACCGGGTCGTGCTCGGTGAGGCAAAGGGTGTCCGGGCGCTCCCCGCGGCGGCGTTCGCCGAGGACTTCCAACTGGCGGGCGAGGGCGGCCCGGTACCCGGTCCGTCCCCAGTCCTCCAGGCACCATGCGGGATCAGGCTCCATGGCCGAAGAATCGGAAGTAGAGAAAGGCGAGGATCAGGAAGAAGCAAACCGCCAGCTTCAGGCCGAGCCCGAGGACCAGGCCGAGGAAGCTGCCCCAGCCGGCCCGGCCGGCCTCCCCGAGCGGGCGGCCGGAGAGGATCTCGGCGAGGACCGCCCCGATCCCCGGACCGAGGAAGACCCAGAGCAGGGGTGGGGGCAGGAAGAGGCCGACGATCCCGCCGAGGAGGGCGCCGAGCGCGCCCCACCAGCTGGCACCGTAGCGGCGGGCCCCGAGCAGGGCGAGCAGGTAGTCGACGAGGAGGACCCCCGCGACGAGGACCAGGGCGAGCACGAGGAAGCCGCGGCCGGGGGGCAGTTCCGGCACCCAGAGCGCGTGTACGGCGATCCCGAGGAAGACGAGGAGCGGGCCGGGAAAGACGGGCAGGATGGTGAGGAGGACCCCGGCGGCGAAGAGGAGGAGGACGACCAGCAGGGGGAGCCAGTCGAGGACGACGGTCATGGCTACGCGGAGGAAAGGGCGGGTTGGGTTGGTGGGCCGGGGGCGGATCGTCGTCCTCAGGAGACAATGGCGAAGTCGATCTGCCGCTTGAAGCGGTCCACCCGCTCCACGGTGACCTGGACCGACTGGCCGAGGGTGTACTCCCGGCCGGTCTTGCGCCCGACCAGGCTCATGCCGTCCGCACTGAGTTGGTAGAGGTCGTCGCGCAGGGTGGAGACGTGCACCAGCCCGAAGGCGAGGGACTGGGCGAGCTCGATGAAGAGCCCGTGGTTCTTCACGTCGGTGATGATCGCCTCGTAGGTCGGGCGCGGGGCCGGGCGGGCGAGGGCGTCCTCGAAGTACTCGAGCAGCTTGATCTTCACGGACTCGCGCTCGGCGTCCACGCTGTTGCGCTCCATCACGGAGAGGTGTTCGCCGAGGGACTCGAGGCGGGCCGGCGAGTAGGTGATGGCCAGCTGGTCCGGGGCGCTCGGCACGCCCTTCTTGAGGAGGAGATTCTCGAAGACGCGGTGGACGACCAGGTCGGCGTAGCGCCGGATGGGCGAGGTGAAGTGGGTGTAGTCGCTCTTGTTGAGCCCGTAGTGGCCGTCCGGGCTGGCCCGGTAGCAGGCCTGGCGGAGGCTGCGGAGGAACTGGATGCGCAGGGTGTAGGCCTGGGGGTGGTTGTTCACCTGCCGGAGCATGCGGGCGATCTCCCGGCGAAGGGTGAGGTCCCCCACGGTGATGCCGACGGTGGCGAGATACTCGCGGAAGTCCTCGAGCTTTTCCGCGTCCGGCTCGTCGTGCACCCGGAAGAGGCAGGGGAGCTTCAGCTTCTGGATCTCGTGGGCGACCGCCTCGTTGGCCGCGAGCATGAACTCCTCGATCAACTGGTGGCTCTCGTCCTGCTCGACCGATTCCATGCGGTCGGCCCGGCCCTTCTCGTCGACGAAAATCTTCACCTCGGGCATGTCCAGGTCGAGCGAGCCCTCGCTCATGCGGTTGCGCCGCTGGCGGGAGGCGAAGACCCAGAGCTTGCGGATGGTGCGCTGGAGTTCGCGCATCTCGCGGTTGCCGACCTCCCCGAGGGGACGGCCGGTGGAGCCCGTCTGGTGGGCCGGGGGGAGCGGGGTCGCCCGGATCTCGGCGAAGTCGTCCTTCTCGAGGAAGGCGAGCGCCTGCTGGTAGGTGAGCCGTTTGTTGCTGCGGATGACCGTGTTCGCGAAGGAGTGGCGGACCAGGCGCCCCTTCGCGGTGAACTCGAGGAAGACGCTCTTGGTGAGCCGGTCCTCTCCCTCGACGAGGCTGCAGATCCCGTTGGAGAGCGCGGGCGGGAGCATGGGAATGACCGTGCCCGTAAGGTAAGTGGAATTGGCCCGGCGGGCGGCCTCCTGGTCGAGGGGGGAGCCCGGTTTCACGTAGGCGTGCACATCGGCGATGTGTACGCCTACCTGCCAGTTCCCGTTCTCCGCCTTCTCCAGGGAGAGGGCGTCGTCGAAATCCTTGGCGTCCTCCGGGTCGATGGTGAGGGTGAAGCGGTCCCGGCAATCGAGCCGGCCCTCCCGTTGGCGGGCGCTCACCTCGGAGGGGACATTGCGCACCTGCTTGAGCACTTCCTCGGGGAAATCCGGGTCGAGGTTGTACTTGTGGAGGATGGCCCGGTACTCGGCCATGGGCTCGTGGGTGCGCCCGAGGACCTCGGTGATCTCGCCCTCCGGGTTCATGTGCCGCTGGGTCCACTCCAGCAGGCGGACAACCACCTTGTCGCCCACGCGGGCCTTGGGCTGCCCGTCCTTTCCCGGCTGCGGCACGAGGATGTCGTGGACGATGCGGGGCTCGTCGGGGATGACGTACCAGGCGTGGCGGGCCTTCTTGAGGGTGCCGGGGATGGAGTCGCGAGCGCGCTCGAGGATGCGGATGACCCGTCCGTTGGAGGCTTCCGCGGTGGGCGGAGGGGTCGGCTTGCCCTTCCCCTTGGCCCGGCCCCGGCTCTTGCCCGGACGGCCCCGGGTCACCGGGCGCTCCCGCTGGAGGCGGGCGACGACCCGGTCGCCGTGCAGGGCCACGCCCGTGTCGGCCGCCCGGATCTCCACGGGCTCGGCGGAGGCCTGGTAAGTGTTCGTGAACGGGCGGACCATGGCGCGGCCGCTCTGGCGAAACTGGATGGTGCCGGTGACGAGGTCGGCGTCCCGCGGGAGGCAGTAGCGGTCCCGCTTCACGCGGACGACCTGTCCGCCCTTTTCCATGGCGTCCACCTCCTCGCGGAAGGCCTTGCGCTTGCGGGTGGGCACCTCGAGGCGCTGGGCCAGCTCATCGGCGGTCCCGGGGGTGGAGTCGGATTCCAGCAGGTGCCGGAGGATGTGGTTGTCCGTAGTCATGCGTTCGATGAAGGGGGAAACGGGCCCGGCTCTCCCGCGGAGAATCCGGTGGGTGCCCTCCCCGGGAGAGATCATCGGGGAGGGCACCGGGGATCCGCAATCGTCTTCTCGGCCCGTCAGCGGGAACGCTCCCGGCCGGAGGGCGGCTCGGCAGGGGTGGGGGCCGCTTCCCGACCGGGCGGGAGCGTTCCCGACAGTCCCTCCCCGGCCGGAGCCGGGTCCGCCCCGTGGGCCACCGGGTCGCGCCGGAAGAAGCGCAGCCAGGCCTGCCAGGCCCGCCGCTGCATCTCCGACTGGCAGGAGGCAATCGCCTCGTGGCGCTGTTCGAGGTTCTCGTTGGCCGTGCGGGCGAGGTCGTCGAGGTTGTAGAGGAAGACCTGGCGCACGGCCCCAGCGGCGGGATCGATGTCGCGGGGCATGGCCACATCGATGAAGAGGAGGGGGTTGTGCTTGCGCAGGCGCATCAGCTGGCGGACCTGGTGGGCGCCCACGAGGGTGTGCCGGGCGGCGGTCGAGCTGATGATGACATCGAAGTGGTGGAGGTGGGTGGCGAAGATTTCGAAGGGAAGGGCGGTGCCCTCGTAGGCGTGGGCGAGCTCCTCGGCCCGGGCAAAGGAGCGGGAACTCACCGTGATCTCGTCGACGCCCCGGCTGTGCAGGGCCTGGGCCGTCCGCTCGGCGACATCCCCCCCGCCGAGGAGGAGGACCCGTTGCCTGCGGAGGTTGCCGAAGATGCGCTGGGCGAGGTCGACGACCACGCTGCCGATGGTGACTTGCCCCGAGCCGATGCAGGTGTGGGTACGGGCCCACTTGGCGGCCTGGAAGGAGCGTTCCACCAGCGGTCCGAGATCCGGCCCGACCCACTCCCGGGCGCGGGCGTTCTCGTAGGCACTCTTGAGCTGCCCGAGGATTTCGGTTTCCCCGACCATCTGCGAGTCGAGCCCGGCGGCGACCGAGAAGAGGTGGGCGAGCATCGAGCTGTTCGCCTGGACGAAGGTGTAGGCGGCCAGTTCCGAGGCGGGGTGGCCGATCCGCCCGGCGAGGAGGGCGAGCAGTTCCGGGGTGGGAATTTCCCGCCGCAGGGAGAGATAGACCTCCAGCCGGTTGCAGGTGCCCAGGACGAAGACCTCCCGGACTCCCGGGTGGGTGAGAAAGTCCTCGGCGAGCTGGCCGAGGGCGGTGTCATCGAGGGAGAGCCGCTCGCGGGCCTCCAGCGGGGTACGGTGGTGGGAGAGCCCGAGGACGACGAGGTGCTTGGGCAGGCTCATGGCGGCCCCTCCTCCAGCGGGGCGCGCGGGGGGGGGTCGTCGGGATTCCAGCGGGAGGCGTCGAGGGGCCAGAGGCTGGCGAGGGCCACCACGAAGAGCAGGACGAAGGCGGCCGAGGCGACCTGCGGCCCGATGCGGCGGCGCAGCCGGAGCACCCAGAGGGCACCGTAGCCCACCCAGAGGAGGAAGACGGCGATGAGCTTGCCCTCCAGCTGGGCCCAGTCGCCGCGGGTCCACACGAGGAGGCCCGTGCCGAAGGCGAGGGTGAGCACGACCAGCCCGGCCGGGAGCAGTCGCCGCACCAGGTTGTCGAGCTGGACGATGGAGGGAAGGAAGGAGAAGAGGAAGGAGCTCTTCTTGCGCTGCAGGCTGTTGTACTGGATCCAGTGGAGCAGGGAGACGGCGGCGAGCAGTCCGAAAATCCCGTAACCGAAGACGGAGAGGGCGGCATGCAATTCGATGAGGGGCTCCCCTCCGAAGAGGGCCCGGTCGTGCGGGCGGTCCCAGGCGGGCACGAGGAGCGAGAGGATCCCGAAGAGGGAGACGAAGGCGGAGGTGACCGTGCCGAGAAAGTTCAGGGAGAACACCGGCCCAATGACCAGGTAGAGGAAGAGGGTGGACCAGAGGACGAACTGGATCAGCTCGTAGGGATTGCCGAGGGGGCAGGCCCCGATCTGCAGGCCCCGCAGGTAGAGGCCGACGGTCTGGAGGACGAAGGCGAGGGCGACGAGGGTATAGCTGGCCGCCCAGGGAAGCGGCTTCTTCCGGAGGACCTGGAGGGCGGCCAGCCCGACCACGGCCGCGCAGAGGAGCATGGCGGCCCAGACGAAGAGGCGGTCGGGCGTCAGCATGGGGGCGGGGTCCCCCTCCGGAGGGGAGGGATGCTCAGAGGGCGGCGGCCCACTGGTCGATCCGGTCCCGCAGCATCTGCAGCCAGCGGGGGTGCTCGTTCAGGCAGGGGATCTGGTGGAAGGACTCACCGCCCGCCTCGAGGAAGGTCTCCTTGCCCTCCATGGAAATCTCCTCGAGAGTCTCCAGGCAGTCCGCGGTGAAGGCGGGGCAGGCGACCAGGAGCCGCTTGACCCCCTGCGCGGGGAGGGCTTCGAGGGTTTTGTCCGTGTAAGGCTGCAACCAGGGGTCGCGCCCGAGCCGTGACTGGAAGGTGACCTGGTACTTCTCGGGGGGGATGCCGGCCCGCTCCGCAGTCAGCCGGGCGCTCACCTTGCACTGGTGCCGGTAGCAGGTGGCGTGGGCGGGGTGGCACTTCTCGCAGCAATCTTCGGTGGCGAGGCAGTGCGCGTGGGAGGGATCGGTCTTGCGGAGATGGCGCTCGGGGATCCCGTGGAAGGAGAAGAGGACCATGTCGTAGGGTTCCTCGAGGAAGGGGCGGGCGACCTCGGCGGCCGCCTCGAGATAATCCTCGTCCTGGTAGAAGGGCTGTAGCAGGGTCGTTGCGATCTCCGGCGTCTGGTTCCGCAGTTCCTCCATCGCCTTCACCACGACGGTCTCGTAGCTGGACATGGCGTAGTGCGGGTACTGCGGCATCACGTAGAGGTGGGTGATCCCGGCCTCCCGGATCCTGGCCACCTCGCCGGGGATGGAGGGCTCGCCGTAATTCATGGCGAGGAAGACCGGGAGGTCTTCGCGGTGGAGGTGGGACCGCACATGTTCACTGGTGACCAGCAGCGGGGAACCCTCGTCCGTCCAGATGTTCCCGTAGGCTTCCGCCGAGCTCTTCGGGCGGAAGGGAAGGATGAAGCCGTTGACCACCATCCAGCGGATCGGCTTGGGAGCGTCGAGGACCCGCCCGTCCATGAGGAACTCCCGCAGGTAGGAGCGCACGCTGGACACCTCCGTCGAGGAGGGGGAGCCCAGGTTAAGGAGGAGAACGCCGGGGCGATGAGTCATTGCCGACAAGACTGTCGAATGAACGGGAAGTGTCAATTGGGAGCCGGGGAGAATCGCGGGCGCGGCGGTCAGGCGGGATCGCCGGGTTCGCCGGAGGCCCCGGGGAGGTCCCCGCCGGGGGGGATCGGCAGCCCGAAGAAGGCCCGCGTGTTCGCGGTGGCGCGGTCGGCGACAGTGGCGACCGGGCAGTCGAGCAGCCGGGCGCAGCACTCCCCGATCACGGGAATCCTCGCCGGCTCGTTCGTCCGTCCCCGGTGGGGCTCCGGGCTCAGGTACGGGCTGTCCGTCTCGAGGATCAGCTCCTCGAGGCCGAGGACTCCGAGGGCTTCCTGTACGCGCCGCGCGTTGGCGAAGGTGACCAGCCCGGTGAAGGAGGCCCGGGCCCCGAGCGCGCGCAGCTGCTCCATGGCCTCCGGCCCGTCGGCGAAGCAGTGGAAGAGGGCGCGCTCCGCGGGGAAGTCCGCCTCCGCGAGGACCTCCAGGCAGGCCTCGAGGGTTTCCCGGGAATGGATCACCACGGGCAGCCCGGCCTGCCGGGCGAGGTCCAGCTGTCTCCGGAAGGCCTGCCGCTGGCGGGTGAGGACCTCCTCCCGGTCCGGCTTGGCCACGCGAAAGACGTCGAGGCCGATCTCCCCGATCGCGCGGGGGGCGGGGTCCGGGGAAGCTGCGAGAAGGCTTTCCAGCCGGTCCACGCTGTCCTCCCAATCCGGGCCGACCTCGGAGGGATGCAGGCCGAGGGTCCAGTGGACGCCGGCGGGATGCTCCCGCGCGAGGTTGCGGTACAGGTCCCAGTCGTCCGGGCCGGTCCCGATGGCGATCATTTCCCCGACCCCGGCCCTCCGGCTCCGCGCGAGGAGCTCCACCCAGGCCCCCGGCTCCCGGAGGGCGAAGGCCGGATGGCAGTGGCTGTCGATCCAGTAGTGGGGTTGGGGGGCACTCGGTTCAGTCATCGGGAGCGGCGGGCGGGAGGTGGACGGTCAGGCGCAGGTAATGGGTGTCCGCGGGGAGGCCGAGGTCCTCCGTGCGGAGGAGGTCGCCGAGCAGGCGATCGACCTCGGGACTGCCGGAGGAGGCGGTCCGAAGGGGTTCCGGGACCAGTCCCCCGCTCCCCTTTTGGAGAAGGAAGATGGCTGGGGAAAGGTTGCTGCTCTCCCGGCGGGCGGCGAGGAGGGCCTCACTGGCGGGAAGGGCGGACTGTCCGGCCTCCCCCGTGGTGAGGTCCGTCCACTCCAGGAGGACCCGGGCGGGCAAGCCGGGAACGGGCTCCCCGGGCCGGCGCCCGAAGAGGCGAAGGTTTTCCTCGGTGTTCTCAAGGATGAGGGGTCGTTCCGTGGTTTCCTCCCGGCGGAGGAGGAACCACTGGTCCCAGCTGCCGTGTTCCTCGAGGAGGAGGCGGGGCGGCGCTTCGCCGATGTCCCGGGCGAGGGAGAGGTCGTGCAGGTCGCGGAGGGAGGGCCGCACCGCCGGGGGCTCGACCCCGGCACCGGGGAAGGCGGGGGCGAGGAACCGGAAGACGCCCGCGGGCATCACGCCCTGCCACTCGACCCGGGCCGACGGGAGGGGCGAGGTGGGCGGGGCCGGGGGAAGCGGTTGGACAAGGGTGAGGGCGAGGAGGACGATACCGCCTCCGCCGAGGGCGGCGGCCAGGCCGGCAGCCAGGCGGTCGCGACGGCGATGGGAGGATCGCGGCCCGGGCAGTTCCCCCTGGGCGCCGGGATTTCCTCGGCCGTTCATGGCTGCCGCCCGGGAATCGTGCCGGCCTCCTCGGGCTGGGCGGCCACCTGGACGGTGGCAAAGCCGGCCTCGGTGGCCGCCTGGAGAACCTCCTGGAGGGCGGCGAGTGGGAGCCCGCGGTCGGCGAGGAGGAGGAGGGTCGCCTCCCGGTCCGCGGGGAGCCCGGCGCGGAGGCGCTCGAGGGGCCCGGCGGCCTCCCCCGCGGGGAAGGAGCCCTCCGCGGTGACGAGGCGGTCCTCCCAGAGGGTGACGATGGCGTCGGCGTGGACCCCGGCGAGGGTCTCGGAGGGACCGGTGGGCATCGCGATGGAGACGCCCGGGCTGAAGAGGAGCGGTTGCAGCAGGAAGAGGGCGAAGAGGCCGAGAAGGAAGAAATCGACGAGGGGGAGCGGGTCGATCCCGGCGGGAACCGGCCGGAGGTGCTCGGAGAAGGCAAAGGGCCGGGTCAGCCGGGCGGCGGGCCCTCGATCCGTGGGGGCCTTGCTCATGAGGGGTCGCGGACGGTTTCCCCGTGGGGGGTGGGGATGGGTGCGGGGGTCGTGGCCCCGTTCGCCGGGAGGTCGGGCAGGTTGCCGATCTCTTCGACAATGCCCTGGGCGGCCAGCTCCATGTCGTGCACGATCGCCCGGATCCTGCCGTGGAGGAAGTGGTGGGCGAGGTAGGCGAGGGCGGCCACGGTAAGCCCGAAGACGGTGGAAAGCAGGGCCGCCCCGAGGTCACCGGCAAAGAGGGCGGGATCGGCGTAGACCCCCTCTTCGCGGAAGAGGAAGAGGGCCTCGGCTGCTCCGAGGAGGGTGCCGAGCAGCCCGAGGACCGGGGCGACCCTGCCGATGGCGGCGAGGGAGCCGATCCGGCGCTCCAGCAGGGGGATCTCCACGAGGGCCGCCGACTGCACGGCCTGGCGCACCCGGGCATCGGGCTGGTCGTGGTGGAGGAGGGCCGCCTTGACGATCTGGGGGACCGGCCCGGGGGACTCTTCGCAGACGGCGAGGGCCTCGGCGAGCTTGCCCCGGCGGAGCAGGTTGCGCACCCCCTCGAGGAAGGGGCGTACCCGGATCTGTCCCTGGTGGAGGAAGAGGGTCCGCTCGACAAAGAGCACCAGCCCGAGCACCGCGAGGACGGCGAGCGGCCAGAAGAGCGGGCCGGTCTTGAGGAGGAGGACGGAGTGCCAGTCGTTCATGGGAGAGGGGGCGGACTCAGGAGGCGTCGGTCCCGGCGGTGGCCCGGAGGCGGGCCGTGGCGATCTCGTGCCCGGGGAGGAGCCGCCGCTCGATGATCTCGAGGAGTCGGCGGGCCTCTTCCGGCTCGCCCTCGTTCTCCCG
>P_2C_Liq_1_UnCtyDRAFT_1001010_pt1 | contig 11059 bp, 9 predicted proteins | sample Pon2CUnioCityCA_2_FD_10234 | JGI IMG/M metagenome (IMG submission 10234)
GCGGCGGATGTTCTTGACCACCTTCTCGGCGGCGTCTTTCGATGTCTGTGGCTTCTTCGTCATCTCGATCTCCTAATCGATAAGATGAACCAGAAATCCTCTGTTATTCAAATCTTCAAATCTGTCCCAATGGTGCTGACGTCAGACACCCAAAGGAAATCACCAGATGAAACACGTATTCACAGCTGCGGCACTCGTAGCCCTTGGCACGATCATTGGCGCAGTATCCTCTAGCACCAACGGTACAGCCAACGCCCAGTTCGCCCCGCCAAGTGTTCAAAGCGGCGATGCGCTGTGGCATCTGCCCAAGTTTGGCGAACAAGGCTGGTTCTTACACGCCAACAACGGACGGGTGCGTGCCTGCAACATGGACAAGGTGAGTGTGGTGGGTGAACGCACAGCGCCACGCTGTTCAAAGTGGACAGATGAATAATGCGCAAACACGGCTGATTGTGTGAACTCAGCAACTCACACCCGTCGCAGATGGTGTGAAGGGGGTCCACCGTTTCGAACAGGTTTGCCGACCAAGCGCAGAATGCGGGCGCTCGGCGTTGTAAAATACCATCCCGCTTTTGATGACCCGCCGCGCAGCAAAGCCGCCGTTGTTTTCTTCGAGATAGATGGGTGCCTGCCTCAGGAAGGCCGCTACGCCCGTGCCTTATCTCTCTCAAGGCTGGCCTGTGACCTTGAGAACATCATCAGCCCGATGCTGGCCGTGGTTCTGCTGTCCAGCAGTCAGCGCCGCTTGGCATCTGCGAGCGGACCATACGCGGAATGCGGATATATCTCGTCACGCCTCTTGGGCGTGCTGCCGCTCAACTTTTTCGCCGCCGCGGCGGGTGTGATAGTGCGGGTGAACACAGTGGTCCTTGTGCGGTCAGATCTTGGCTTTTAGGTCGCTGGTGTGCCGCGCTGTGTCCATCAGCCAAGGCGGGCTTTGGACCGAGTGCTACGGTTGACGCCCATAGGCAGGTCGTGTTCATTTCCTTAAAACTCATCCTCTTGCTCAACGTTAATGTATAATCCCACCATGACCGCATTCGAATTTCATTTTCCGCCGATGAATACCCGCACCCATGAGGTCTGCGGGCCGTCTGCCTATGGTTTTGCTTTCGCGCTTGCGGGGCGGATGTGTCGTGCGGGGGCTGGCACGGTGCTTTGGGTGCGGGAGGCATGGAACGGGACGCAGTTGAACCCGTTGGGCTTTGCGCCCTATCTCGATCCGCAACAGCTTTTGATTGCGCAGGCACCAAGCCACAGTGACGCTTTGGCCTCGGCGGAGGAGGCGCTGCGCTCTGGGCGCATTCCACTTGTGGTCATGGAGCTGAGCCAGCCGATTGGCCTCACCGAAGGGCGGCGCTTGCAGCTTGCCGCTCAACAAGGCGGTGCTATGGGGCTGTGCATTCTGCCTGAGGGGATGGGCAGCAATGCCGCTCAAACCCGTTGGCATTGCGCCCCTGTTTTTGATGCAAAGGCGCGTGCGGACTCGACTCTGCAAAAATGGGAAATTATAAAGAACAAAACAGGAACACTAAAGGCGTGGAATGTGAAGTGGGATGCGCAAACGTGTCGTATCAATGTGGTTTCCGAGGCTGCCCAGCGATAGGGTTCTACGCGCACGCGCGCAAGTTAGTGCCAATGACAACTACCCCTTTGTGCTTACACATCACGAGAAGAACACCGACCGGATTTATTGCCTGAACCAAGCCGCCGAGGCGCAGGGGTTGCACCGTGGCATGGGCGTNTCAGACGCGCGCGCCTACTGCCCCGAGCTGCAAAGCCAACCCGCCGACACGCTGGCCGATGCGCGATTTTTGCAGATGCTCGCACGGTGGAGCAAACGGTATTGTCCTTGGGTCGGCCTTGATGGTGCCGATGGGTTGTTGCTCAATATCGCAGGGTCGGCGCATCTGTTTGGCGGCGAGGCGGAGATGCTCGACGACATACGCCACCGCCTCGCGCGAGCGGGCTTGAACGGCCATATCGCAGCGGCGAATACGCGCGGGGCAGCGTGGGCGCTCAGCCATTATGGTCACGCCGCTACGGATGACATCCGCACCCTACCTGTAGCCGCATTGCGCCTTGAGGCCCAAACCGACACGGCGCTGCAACGTCTTGGGTTGCGCAAAGTCTCCGACCTTCTCGCGCTGCCGCGTGCCACGATTGCACGCCGTTTTGGCCCCGATGTGGTGTTGCGCCTTGATCAGGCCATGGGCGCACAGGATGAGGCCATCGCGCCCTTGGGCGATCTGCCGCATTATGGTGTGCGCCTCACATTGCCTGACCCGATTGGATTGACGGCAGATGTGATGAGGGGTGCCGAGCGCCTATTGGCGCGCTTGTGTAACAAGCTCAAAGAACAGGATATGGGCGCGAGACAATTACAGCTCACCCTGCGCCGCGTCGATCAGGGCGCCCAACAGGTTGAGTTGCGACTGGCCGCCCCTATGCGCGATGCGGCGCGGATTTTGCCGTTGTTTGAGCGCGGTATAGGCACGGTGGATGCGGGGTTTGGGATTGATCAGATGCGCCTTGAGGCCACACAGGTCGAGCCTTTGTTAAATGCGCAAATCACCAATGCCACAGCATCACGTCCAGATGGGTTAGATGATCTCATCACGCGGCTTGGCAACCGTATCGGGCTTGAGAATATCCAGCGGTTTTTACCCGCCGACAGCCATATCCCAGAGCGCAGTTTTCAGGTGGCGCCCGCCGCCTATAGCGCCCCGAATGGCGCTTGGTCGTGCCAGCGTCCGCGCCCGTTGAAACTCTTTGCCCCCGAGCCGATTTCGGGCGCGGGAGCGCAGCCGCCCGCGCGGTTTCGCTGGCGGCGCATCGCGCTTACAATGGGGCGCTCTACAGGGCCGGAACGCATTTCGCCAGAATGGTGGCTGCCCGACGAGGCATGGCGCACGGGCGTGCGCGATTATTGGTATGTTGAGACCCGTGAGGGGCGGCGGTTGTGGCTGTTTCACAGGCCGCAAAACCCTGGATGGTTCGTGCATGGAGAGTTTTCATGAGCGCCCGTAACCCATCCCTAGACCCCGGATATGCAGAGCTGTGCTGCACGTCGAATTTCACCTTTCTGCGCGGTGCGTCGCATCCTGAGGAATTGATCGCACGCGCAGCCACCCTTGGCCTCACCGCCATCGCAATCACGGATCACAATTCACTGGCGGGTGTGGTGCGGGCGTTTTCGGCGCTCAAGGAATTGCGCCGCGAACATGGGGACGCGGCGAACCTGCCCAAGCTCATCGTCGGCGCGCGGTTGATCTTGCGCGACAGTGATACGCATTGGATTGCCTTGCCCCATGACCGCGCGGCCTATGCCCGGCTGACGCGGTTGCTTACACTTGGCAAACGGCGCGCCCCTAAAGGTGCGTGCTACCTCGACCTGCGGGACATCGCACAAGGCGGTGCGGGGATGAGCCTGATTGCCTTGCCGCAATCGGCCCTGCACGACAGCGCGCCCGAGATCGCCACGCTTAAAAAATGTTTCCCCTCGAATGTCTTTATCGGCGCTGCCCCGCGCTATGACGGCAGCGATCAGGCGCATTTTGATGCCATAGCACAGCTTGCACATCGCACCGCCGCGCCGATGGTCGCCGTGGGCGACGTGCTCATGCATCACGGGGCGCGCCGGCAGTTGGCCGATGTGTTGACCTGTCTGCGCGAGCACATCACGATTGATCAGATCGGCACCCGCGCGCTCCTCAATGCGGAACGGCGGCTTAAAGGTGAGGCGGATATGGCGCGGTTGTTTGCGCGCCACCCCGCCGCCCTGCGCCGCACGGTTGAGATTGCCGCCAAGGCGAGCTTTTGTCTCTCGGAGTTGAGCTACGAGTATCCCGACGAGATCACGGGAGACGAGCCACCGCAAGAGCGGTTGGCGCGTTTGGCCGCCGAGGGGCTAATAACCCGCTATCCAAATGGCGCGCCTCAGACCGCGATTGCACAAATGAACAAGGAATTGGCTCTGGTCAAAACACTCGACTTTCCTGCCTATTTCCTCACCGTGCATGACATTGTGCAATTTGCTCGAGCGCAAGGAATTTTGTGCCAAGGGCGCGGCTCGGCGGCCAATTCGATCCTGTGTTATCTCTTGGGGATCACCGATGTCAGCCCCGAGACTATCACCATGGTGGTTGAGCGGTTTGTGTCCGAGCACCGTGGCGAGCCGCCTGATATTGATGTGGATTTCGAGCATGAGCGCCGCGAAGAAGTCATTCAGCACATCTATTCCAAATATGGCCGTCACCGCGCGGGGTTATGCGCCACGGTGATTCATTTCCGCTCCCGCGCCGCCATTGCGGAGGTGGGCAAGGTTATGGGCCTGTCCAAGGACGTCACGGCCAATCTGTCGGGGCAAATCTGGGGGTCGAGCAACAACGGTGCGGACCCTGAGCGGGTCAAGGAGTTGGGTCTGGATATGAGCGACCCGCGCCTCGCGCTCACCATAAAACTCATCGGGGAGATTATCGGATTTCCGCGCCATCTAAGCCAACACGTCGGCGGATTTATCATCACCAAGGGCCGGCTTGACGCGCTCTGCCCGATTGAAAACGCCGCCATGGAAGACCGCACGATTATCGAGTGGGACAAGAACGACATTGACGCGCTTGGCATTCTCAAAGTCGATATTCTCAGCCTCGGGATGCTCACCTGTATCCGCAAAAGTTTCGATCTGATTGCACAGCATGGGGGCGAAAAACTCTCGATTGCGACCGTGCCACAAGCGGACGCACCGACCTTTGATATGCTATGTGTGGCCGATGCGATCGGGGTGTTTCAGGTGGAGAGCCGTGCGCAAATGAACTTCCTGCCGCGCATGAAGCCGCGCGTGTTTTATGATCTGGTGATCGAGGTCGCCATCGTGCGCCCCGGTCCGATCCAAGGCGGTATGGTGCATCCCTATATCAACCGCCGCCAAGGCAAAGAGGCCGTGACCTTTCCATCGCCCGCGCTTGAAAAGGTGCTCGGCAAAACACTCGGCGTGCCGCTGTTCCAAGAGCAAGCCATGCAAATCGCCGTGGTCGCGGCAGGGTTCTCTCCGTCAGAGGCCGACAAGCTGCGCCGTTCCATGGCAACGTTTCGACGGATGGGCACCATCGGCCAGCTGCGCGACCAATTTATCAGCGGCGCGGTGGCGCGTGGTTATGATCAGGCCTTCGCGGAGAGCTGTTTTTCACAAATCGAGGGCTTTGGCGAATACGGGTTTCCCGAAAGCCACGCCGCAGCCTTTGCTATGCTCGCCTATGTGTCGGCATGGTTGAAGCGCCACCATCCCGCCGCCTTCGCCTGTGCTTTGCTCAATTCGCAACCGATGGGATTCTACGCGCCTGCGCAGATTGTGCGCGATGCGCGCGAGCATCATATTGAGGTGCGCCCGATTTGTGTAAACGCGAGCGAGTGGGACAATACCTTGGAAAAACGCGCCGATGGGTCACTGGCGCTCAGGCTCGGGTTTCGCCAGATCAAAGGCTTTCGCGAGGAGGACGCCGCATGGATCGTGGCTGCGCGCGGCAACGGCTATCCCGACCCTGAGGCGTTGTGGTTGCGGGCGGGGCTAATGCCAGCGGCTCTAGAGCGACTGGCCGAGGCCGACGCCTATGCGGGGCTTGGCATGGGGCGGCGCGATGCGCTTTGGGCGGTGAAGGCGATCACCGGGCCCAAGCCGCTGCCGCTGTTCAGCGACGCGATCGAGGGCGAAGGAATACGCGAGACGTCCGTGACCCTGCCTGCGATGCATCTGGGCGAAGAGGTCGTCGAGGATTACGTCGCCATGCGCCTGTCGCTCAAGGCCCACCCTATGGAGCTTTTGCGCCCCGAAATGGAGGGGATGACGCCCCATGCGGCCTTGCCTGATGTGCCCCTTGACCCAATTGCGGGGCGCGCCATTTCTGTATGCGGCTTAGTGATCACGCGGCAGCGCCCCGGCACCGCGTCGGGCGTTGTGTTTTTGACGCTGGAGGATGAAACGGGCGTATCAAATGTGGTGGTGTGGAAGACGGTCTACAAACAGTTTCGCCGCGCCGTCATGGGCGGGCGGTTGCTGCGCGTCACGGGTGTGGTTCAGCGCGAAGGCATCGTGGTGCATCTCATTGCGCAGCACATCGAAGACGTCTCACACCGCCTGAGCACGCTCGGCCACCCGATGGAAAACGCCATCGGCATCACCCAACCCCAAGCCGACGACGCCCCTCGCATACGCGCACAGGCGCGCGCCATGCACCCGCGCGACCAAGCCAAACGGCTGTTTCCAAGCCGCGATTTTCGTTAGAGGGGCATCTCCTAACCTCAAGAGAGGCTCATTCATGGCCAGAGAGTTTGCCTGTGGTTGGTATTGACCAGAGAGCCCCCACATCAGAGACGCCCAACGACAGCGAGCGCTCTTTCGAGATCTACGCCAAGATCGCGTCTCGTGCTGTCCATTTTGGGAGGACCTAATAGAAGCTGAACTGCGCGCAAGTTGACGGTCTTCTTATATATCCGTTTGATTTTCGCACATTGTGCGAAACCGTAGCCCAGTCGTAAGGGATGTGGACAGTGTCGTCAGGTTGGTCCTATGCCATCCCAACCTGAGCTTGGTTGGGCCTCATGTTGTTGGAGCGGCTGTTTACCCCGTCCATTGGGCTTGCCTGAATGTCTATATGGGACGTTGCATTAAACAAGCGTCCAAACTGGTGCGTCGACTTTTTTACCCGCTGGCACACCCAGCCCTTTGTCGATCATCGGCACGCGCAGAAGGCCCTCGTAATGCACAGGCCCTTTCAAAAGCAGCCCATGGTCTCCAAGCCAATCGCCCGATACGGCAAGCCAGAGATCAAGCAAAACGGATCATTTATAACTGGATAGGGTGCTACAACAACGAACGGCGCTCACAACGCCTTCGGCAAACGCTCACAAGACGCGGCATACTTCGGCTAAAGTGAAACACGAAAAGCGGCATGAACACACACCTGATGCATCGTAACCAAGCCGCAAAACTGTTCTCAAAAGCAGGACCACTTCAATCAGCCAAGTAAACTCTCTCTAAGCCGCGCGAACGATGGCTTGTCGAGAAGCTCCTTGCGATAAACGAGGTAGTATCCAAAGCCATCGCGCGCGACTGGCGTGCCAACACGGACAATCGCGCCTGATGCGACCAGATCATCCTCCAATCCCATGGTTCCAATTCCTATGCCTTCGCCCGCACTCACCAAATCAAGCATTGTTGGGTAGCTGCGAATTGTGGAAATCTTTCCACGGTCTGGAAGATGCTGGCCGGTCAGGCCACACCAGACAGGCCAAGTGACCCATCCTGCACCATAGGGGTCGCCGTGATCAAAAATGAAACGCGGGTCAAGCGTCGACAGTGGCGCATCTGGATCAAACTCTGGATGCTGGTCCAAAAACTTAGGCGCAGCGATCACCTGACAGTTTTCGCCAAATAGCAAATCTGCGCAGTTCACGCCAAAATCTCCGTTTCCGTAGCGGATAGAAAAATCGACAGACGGATCATCGAAGGCCCGATAATCATCGGCGGTCAGGAAATTCACGGTGGCGTCTGACGCCATCCGCAGCGCGCTGATCTTTGGCATTAACCACAGATGTGCAATGCCAAAGGACGCACCCACGACCAATTCGTCTTTGCCGACGCGTGTTACATCCCGAATGCCAAGCTCAAGACGGTCCAGAAGAGTTGTCGCGATATCCGACAAAAGGGCCCCCTCGCGGGTCAGCTGGATAACACTACCGTTGCGGCGAAAGAGCGGCGACCCGATCCAATCCTCTAACCGCGCCACATGACGGGTGACGGCGGGTTGGGCAACAGACAGCTCCCGCGCCGCATGGGTAAAATTGCTGTGCCGAGCAGCTGCCTCGAAGGCCAGAAGCGCGTTGAGAGGGGGGAGTTTGCGCCGCATGGCCATACCGCCGTGTGATAACAAAAAGGTATTGCAGTATTCCACTTTTGAGGATCGCGGTAAAGCCGATTGGTCTGCATAGTTCGGTAAATATAGTGGGAGACAAACAATGGAAAAAGTCGCGTTCACGCAGATGAAAGACGGCACAAAGGAGGAATATGCATTCCTCACCGAACATGAGACCGACTACGCCAAGGACACGGCCAAGAGACTGATGAAAGCGATGGTTGAGTTGGACGCGAGCCTGTCGGGCTATCAGGTAACACGGCTTGGACATTCGCTGCAATCTGCAACACGTGCCTGGTGGGATGGTGCTGATATTGACTGGATCGTCTCCACCTTGCTCCATGACATTGGCGATATCTACGCTCCCTATAACCATGATGAATACGCAGCATCAATCTTGCGGCCTTTTGTGCGCGAGCAATGCGCATGGTGCGTTCAGACCCACGGCGACTTTCAGATGATCTATTACGGCCATCACGTCGGCGGCGACCCCAACAAGCGCGACCGGTTCAAAGATAGCCCCTATTTCGATGATTGTGCCGTGTTTTGCGAACGCTGGGATCAGGCAAGCTTTGACCCTGCCTATGATGACCTGCCGCTTTCGTTTTTCGCCCCCATGGTCGAAGAGGTGTTTGCCCGCACGCCCTATGATCCGAATGTGATCCAAGCTGGCGTTCGTGCGCCGCTGACAGATGCGGCCGTGGCCGCCAGCCGCACTGCTGCCTAGCCGCTTTGAAGGTGTCCTTATGAGTGACCGCCCCGAAACATCGCCCCGTGCCCCGCGCCGCATCTGGAATTTTACGCCTGCGTTGCCGTTGCAGCTTGCGCCCTATTGGGATTGGCCGCTGCGTCCGCTCGCTTCGCTGGGTTATCTGCTCAAAAGCTGGAACCCTGTTGGAACGCGGCTCATGTTTCTTGCGCTAGCCGTGATAGTTTGGTCGTTCTTCACCCCCGAAATATCGCGTGCCCAAACGCTGCAATTTGATTGGGTGTTCGAGGTTTGGCTGCGCAACGTTATCTTGCTGACCTGCGTGGCGGGGGGGCTTCATTTGCTGCTCTGGCGGTTTGCGACACAGGGCGAAGACTACCGCTATGATATGCGCCCGATGATGAAGGGCGCAAAGGTTTTCTGGTTCAAGAATCAGGTCTGGGACAATATATTCTGGTCCTATGTTGCCCTACATTTCTGGACATTCTTTGAATGCCTGATGTGGTATGCCTATGCGAACGGCTGGGCAACAATGATCACGTTTGACAGCAACCCCGTTTGGTTCGTTGTGCTTATCGTGCTGATCCCGATCTATGCGGGCCTGTATTTTTACGCTCACCACCGCGTATTGCACATGAGGTTTATTTATCGCCATGTGCATTCTTGGCACCACCGCAACATCAACACAGGCCCATGGTCCGGCCTTGCAATGCATCCGGTCGAGAGCTTCATCTTGATGACCGATGTGTTGATCTTCCTGCTGATCCCTGCGCATCCCATCCATATCCTGTTCCTGATGTTTCACCACGGGGTCGGTGCGCCCACCTCCCATGCAGGGTTCGAAAAGGTGAAGCTCGGACGCGGTGTGGATATCGAAGTTGGTGACTTCTTTCACCAACTTCATCACCGGTTCTTTGATTGCAATTACGGAACTGGGGAAACACCTTGGGATCGCTGGTTTGGCACCTTCCACGACGGGTCTGCCGACGGCAATGAACTGGTCAAGGAACGGCGGCGCAAAATCTGGTCCAGTCAGTAGGGAGCCGCCGCTTATGTGCTCCAGCCCGAGACGTAAGGACACTGGGTTAGGGGATAGACCAAATGTGGAAACAGATATTCAGCCCGTTGTCTGGCCATCGATACGCAGTAGCGGTGAGAGGGGAGGTGCGCGAAGGTGCTGTGCGGATGGTGTGCAAACATCAGGGCGAATTTGAGTGTCCGTCAAGCGCGCTCACATCGATTGCGCCCAAGATCGGCTTTGCTTCTGATCCGCTTCGCGTTTGGGTGCGGGGCGCTGAGACGGACAGCGGCCAACGTGACGCTGTGACGAGCGCCGAGCATGACGTGATCAAAGCTCTAGCGGGCGCGAAGCGGAGGTTGAATTGCACCCACTGATGGAGCCTGTCTGGGGCACGCAAGCTGTTTCGTATGACAATGCACTCGCGAGACGATGATTGGCCTCTTCTAAGCATAAGTCATCCACAGCTTGGGCCCTTGGTTCGCACCCTACAGGTTTTACCAGCGCGTGGCGCTCGTTAGAATAACTCAAGATGCCCCGTGATATCCTGCCAGTTCTCGATGCGCTCTTTCACGATGTCGGGCTGCTTTTCTGCGACTGAATGCACCATGAAGTTCATGAGAGACACCAACGGCGCCGTCGTTTCCAGAAACGACCCTGTTTTCGTATGAACATGAAACACATATGAGGTGTAGGCATAGGCCCAGTTGTTGAACTCATCGGTAAAAACGATGATCGCTATCCCCCGCTCTGTCGCGATCTTGCAGATCATCTCTGCTTCGCGCGCGTAGGGTGTAACATCTGTCAATATCAAGACGTTGCTGCCGCGTTCTATAGATTTTGAGGGCATGGTCCATTCAACCAACCCGCCATCATGCACAGCCACAAACCGCACCGCATCCCGGACGATGGACAGGCGACGGGCGAAGTCTTCCGAGACACCTTTAACAGTCTGAAACCCCGTGAGAAAAATGCGGTCTGCCTGTGCGATCAGGTCGGTTGCGTCGCGCCATTCCTGCGTTGCGACTTGCTCGGCAAGTTTCAGAATGGCTGCGCTTTCCTCGTTGATCAGCGCGCTTTGGCTTGACGACATCAGGCTATGAAGGCGCTCGTGGCTTTGCACGTCTTGCTCGGGCAGGCCTAGCCTCAAGTCTTCTTTGAGGGCGCGCATACCTCGGTAACCGACTTTGTTGAGAAAGCGGCTGATGGTGATCTCGCTGAGCTGGGTTGCCTGCGCAAGAGATGCGCCAGTCTCAAGGCTTATTTTCTGTTGGTTCTGTAAGATGTAGCGAGCGACTTTGGCTTCCGACTTTGTCAGCCTTGGTAAGGCTCTTCGAATATGGCTCGAAACTCTGTTATCTGCCATGGCCCCCCCCCACAAAAGACAGTATTCTGTCATTCTTACCAATTTGTATATTTTGA
>P_2C_Liq_1_UnCtyDRAFT_1001011_pt1 | contig 11056 bp, 10 predicted proteins | sample Pon2CUnioCityCA_2_FD_10234 | JGI IMG/M metagenome (IMG submission 10234)
CGAATAGCTGTATTTCATACTTAACTATAGAACTTAAAAGCGATAAAATACCTGAGAAATTTGCCGACCAACTGAATGGTTGGGCATTTGGCTGCGACATTTGTCAGGATGTTTGCCCTTGGAACCGTTTTGCCTTAGAAAATACTGAAGCTGAATTCGAACCCAAAGATGAGCTTTTGGCTATGACAAGGGATGAGTGGCATGAGCTTGATCATGAAGGCTTCTCTAAGTTATTTAGCAAGTCTGCTGTTAAGCGTACTAAATTCAAAGGACTTAAACGAAACTTAGATGCACTTAAGAAATAGATTCAAAAACTTCTTGAATAATGTCTTTATGCATATGACCAAATGTCGCAAGACACCAAGCTTTTAACATCAGACTTTCTTTAGGCTTAAGCCACCTTTTGGATTTTAACAACTCTTTCTTAAACAACCTTCTATCAAAGCTCACACGAGTGAGCACTTTCTTACTTAATTCGTACATGGTCTGTTTTAAATTGAGACCTCAAATTACAAAAAAATGTCCAAACAGAAACCTTAAAAAAGCATATAAAATAAAAGGAAATTGTTAATTATTTTCTCCCCATCGATAGCTTTCGCTTTTTAATCCGATTAAATCGACTATTCGACTTACTACCGTTTGAGCAAGTTCTTCAATGTTGCTTGGGTTAGAATAGTAGGAAGGACTAGCAGGACAGATGATTCCGCCGGCTTCTGTCACCGCTTTCATATTGTTAATATGGATAAGGCTTAAGGGTGTTTCTCGAGCAACAAGGATTAGTTTTCTCCTTTCCTTTAGGATCACATCAGCGGCTCTGCTTGTTAGATCATTAGAAACTCCGCTAGCGATGCGTGCCATAGTGCCCATAGAACATGGAACTACAACCATTTTGTTGTACATAGCAGAACCCGAGGCAAAAGGCGCATTGAAGTCTTGTTTGCCATAAAAAGTAAAAGGATACTTTTCATAGTCAGTATTACCCAATTCGGTTTTCCAAACATACTTGGCGTTATCCGACATCACCACTCCAACCGCTTCGATCTGATCATGCATTTTTTCTAGCTGGTCAAGTAATAGCTTGGCATAAATAGAACCCGAAGCTCCAGTTACTGCCACCACGATCTTATGTTTCATTATTTGTTCCCTCCGATAAATTCATAACGCAACGTAAAGCTTACGTATTGGTGTAACATGCCTGCATCAAAGATCCAAGAGGCACCGCTATCGTGATCTCTAACAGGTAAAACGGACATGTTATAACGCCAATTCATGATTATGTTTTCTGTGAAATTAAAGTTCAAACCTAACAACGCTCCAAGATCATAAGTTCTAAATGTATTGAGCTCAGCAGGTATTTCAAATGGCCCATCCTGGTTTTCAAGATACTGGTCTACTAACTGACCGTAGTACATACCGCCTTCAAAAGTAAAGCGGTTGTTTTTGTACCTAGCCATGATGGGAACCTCTACGTAATTCAAACGCATTAAGAAAAAGTCAGTGTCTCCTTGCTCTGTATCAGGGTTTTCTCTGCTCCCTTTTTGGCTGTAATTAATCTCAAATTGGAGGTTTATTTTTTGAGAGACATCTATATCCGAATAAACACCGACAATTAAGCCCGCTTTGTTGAACCCACCATAACCATCGCCACTTACTTGAGAGGCATTAACCCCTGCCAAAATACCGGCATTAAAACTTTGCGTCTTGCCTAAAAAACAAATACTAAACAGAAAGAGGAAGAATAATATTTTTAATGAAGGGTTCATTGCTGCTAAGATAACCCTAAGAGTTTAATACAGTTTTATCTTGGAGTAAAATAAGCAGCATTAGCTTGCATTACTTCATAAGAACTTTGATCATTATCGAAAATGAAACAAACTACTTCAAGGTCNTGTGGTTTCCAGTTTGGATCTACTGTTGTAACATACTGATAGGACAGCGTATCACCAACCTGCCAATTTGGAAGGTTGAGTCCCCAAGTTCCGTTTACAACTTTCCTTAAAGTGTGTCGGTGATTGTAAAACTCAATATCCACTGGATTAGAAAAGGCATCCTTTTGCCAGTCTACAATATTATCTTCTTTCAAAAACACTTGTAAACTGAAAGATTCGCTGCTAGGTACAAGTGGAATAACTTGAATTTGAGCCCTCACGACATTCGCATTGTTAGAATAATAAGAGGTTAGTTTAAGTTCAGCAATTGGAGAATCTGCTGCAATGGAATTTATATCTGCTTCCCAACCTGCATTTCCCGTTGACCTTAATCTACTTACCATGCCTCTTGGATAAGCGTTTCCGGGATTAAACTCTTGCTGGTAAAGTTCACCATGTCCCCCCTCGACTCTAAAGTCAGTAGTGAACTTGTCACCTGATTGTCTGGGTCTTGCAAAACCTCCTGCATGTATGGCAATGGGTACGAGTTGCTCCTTGAAAATGGTATCAAGTCGTATAATTTCTTTAGTTCCTAATGGACAGAAGATACACTCATGACCGGTAAACTCTTCCAAAGTGATAAATCGCCTATTTGAGTTATCAGGTGCAGTTGAAATAGCCCAAGTATTGTTTAAAATAAAACTAATCAAACTATCAGTGTCATCTAAATTAAGGGCTTGATCTATTTTGTAGTCAGTATCTGCAAAAATTCCCAAGGAGTCAAACAGTCGGGCAGAATCTGCACTAATTGCTCCAATTTGCAAATTGTCTTCTGCATTTGCAGGTATTGGATCATCTATTACCTCGCAGGCTGAAAAAGACAATAGGGCAATAAAAATGGTAAAAGCAAATCGCATCATCTCTCAAAGGTATTAAAAGCTACTGGTTATTGACAAAAATACTCCGCTTGAAGCAGGCACAACTCGACAAACACCCCCGACGCAGAAAATACCTGCCCTTTGACGTCCGTAACTTAAGGTTATTCTATTTCCTTTATCGTTGTAGCCGAAGGATCCGTTATAATAATGTACCCTTTTGCTTGGATCGGGATTACCATAGTTATATTGATCAAGAAAAGCTACAAACCAATGCGGGGAGTAACTGTATTCAATCAGTAAGGTAGCCCAATCGCCTTGGTCCTGCTCGGTAATTAGAAATTGAGCCTCAGTTCTAATGGAATTTCTAATATCAAACTTGTAAGTTACATCTGCTATTCCAATGTTGGCATATATTTTAGGTGCCCCGGGTTTTCCTTCAATCACATCTTGGTCGTAAACCAAGTTTGCATAAGTGAACCTACCTTTTACTTTAGAGGAGAACTTTTTAGTCAGCATCACATTGAAGTCCTTGAAATAGACCTCACCAACATCAAAGTAGTCAGCTTCGTACCCTAAGCGCTTCCCATCTTCATCATTAAGTCTGGTTGTATCTAAATTGTTGGCAGTAGAGTAATTGAGTTGAATGTCCATTCCTCTTTTTCCTCCGAGTAGGGTGCCCTTTTTAAATTTATAAATCAAATCTGCTTGGAATGCCATTTCACCATTTAATTGAGTGGCGTATGGGTATAAAGTTGCTAATAAGTTATACGTGTGCTGTTTTGTGAGTGCAGGGATAAAGTTGATCAACAGATTTTGTAATGACTCACCCCGATCTGATCGGAAACTCATGTTGTCATTTCGTTTGGCAGCAAGTACGATTCCGAGTCCTTTTTGACTGTATGAGGTTTGGATAAACAGAGCTTCTCCAGGTCTGTAAATAAAGTTGTTGTCAGCCGAAGGGTCATTTACTTTGTAAGCATATTCCGTATTCAGATTAAACCTTCCCCTTGTTATATTGGCTCTACCTCCAAAGAGGGCAACATTTTCAGGTAATACAAAACGGGAGTCTTGGTCAGCCTGATACTTGCTAACTGCGCTTGCACCTAATAGAATTCGGGTTTTACTTTCTTTTAATCTTGGGATAAGGTCATTCATGTATACATCAGCATCTAAACCTCTTACAATCCCTTCTCCATAATCAAAAAAGAGGCGTTGTTTTCCCGTTAGACCTGTAATTTCAACTCCCTTTAAAGGTTGATACTTGATTCTAATACCATCCATGGCATTGTCATACCCCAAACCTCTTTCTTCATAAGTTCTAAATGCAAGTCCATTTCCAAATTGCTCATAAAAATTACCAACGGTAATTGAGAATTGCTTTTGGTCAAAAGAGGCGTATCGATATGGAATTCCATTGCCTTGATAACCCTCAGGAAAACCTAATAGGGCATTCATGTAACTTTCGTAACGAAAGCCTGCAGAAAATCCCCCATTCGTGTAAACCAAGTTTAAAAATCCATTGGATAATATTCTTTCGGGTACTTCCTCGGCTCCAATGATGGTGTCTTCTTGATAATACTGCATATCAAGCTGAAAATTTCCTCTAATCTTTCCTTTGCTCATTACCTGATCAAAACTCTGGGCTTTCACAGAGCCAGAAAAAATTATGAAGACAGTAAGTATAAATAGTTTAAAACTATTTCCCTTTCTCAATAGAGTATGTGTCATTTTTTGGGGTAGTAGAGAAGTTAAGGCTAATAGAAAGGAGCTATTCTATTGTTTCTCCATCAGCCAGCTTTTGAACCAATTCAAAAAGTTCATATTCGTCACCTTCTGAGTATGAATTATGTTGCCAAACGATTTGGCCATTTCCATCAACCAAGAAAGTATGGGGTACATTATTTACGCCTAATGCCCTTTTAAAATCACCATTTGGATCTAAATAAACATCGTACTCCCAACCTTTTCCATTAACGTAGGGAGCCACTTTTGCAATGTTTCGTGTATCGTCAATTGATACTGCAACAAGTTTTACACCTGTTTCTTCTACCCACATATCATACATCTCAGTTATGTTGTTCAACTCTCTTTTACAAGGACTGCACCAAGTGGCCCAAAAGTTTATGATAATGGGATTACCATCATTTTTAAGATCAGAGGTGTTAAAGGTAGTGCCATTTAAGTTTTGGATATCCACAGCAGGAATGCTGTTGTTTTCAGTTTGGCTCATGGCAGTGAAAAATACCGAGCTAAAAAGGGTTAAGAGTAAAGACTTTAAATACATATTATTTTTATTTAAGGTTTGCTAAATTACAAATTCATTAACATAGGTAAACAATATCTGAGCCAAGATTAATTCTTGTTTTATTATATTTGTAGATTAAGTCTTTTAAATAAATTCTTATGAAGAAAAATATATTATTTACTTTCTCTCTAATTTTCCTAGGTGCTTCTAGCTTATTTGCACAGAGCATCTTAATCAATAACAAAGCAGGTCAAAATGTAATTGGTGACACAATTACCTTTAATCATGTTGTAGACCCTACAAATACCTTTGAGTTTTTTGAGAACAAGCAATTTGTTGACATAATCAATAACAGTGGGAGTCAAATGACTGTTGGTTTAATCAGAAAAGAGGTTTCTGTTGTTTCAAATACATATGATTATATGTGCTGGGGAGCGCAGTGTTTTGGAGAAGTTTTAGCAGGGACACGTCCTGTTTGGGATGTGAACGATTCTGTTATAGTAGCCAATAACGATACCGCTTCTGGACTTTTAGGTGGGTTGGTAATTTACCATCGCCCTAATGGTAATGCGGGAACTTCAATATATGAGTACGAGCTTTATGATAGAGCCAATAGAAGTGTGTCCTCAAGCATATTTGTGAAACTTGAAACTACTATTTCCGTTGGTTTGGATGAAACAGCTAAGCGAGTAAGTTTTGAGGTTTACCCAAATCCGGTTGAAAATGAGTTGCGATTAAATTTCCCAAACGGAATAGATCAAACTGACATTGAACTAATCATGCATGATTTAACCGGGAAAGAAGTAAAAAGAGTGAATGCACAGCAAGGCGTTGAATTACAAATTTTGAATGTTGATGATTTGAAATCTGGACTCTATTTTATCAGCATGGTGAAAGAGGGAGAAAGACTTCAATCAAAGCGATTTGTAAAGCTTTAAGTAAAAATTTTTTCGGAATATTAAAAAAATGGGAAGCAAGTGCTTCCCATTTTTAGTTTAACAAGGTTTCAACTAAGCTAGGTACTCCTTTTTCTGCTCTCTCCTGAATTATTTGCCACTGTTCTTCTAGCATAAACTCTGGTGTATTAGGGTCTATCAAATAGCGTTTTGCAGAAATAGGGACATCATTCACTAAACTCGCGGCAGGATAAACATTTAAGCTAGTTCCGACTACCATAAAGTGTTGAGATCCTTCTAATAGTCTAAAAGCTTCTTCCATAGCGGGTACGGCTTCCCCAAACCAAACTACATCTGGTCTTAGTTGTTCTCCTCTTTCGCAAAGATCGCCTAGGTTTAGTTCGGGTTTTTGCCAACTGTATTTCAATTCCGAATAGCGTTCACTTCGTACTTTCATGAGTTCTCCGTGCAAATGAAGAACGTTGCTTGAACCTGATCGCTCGTGCAGGTCGTCAATGTTTTGGGTAATGATGATTACTTCATATCGTTCTTCTAGCCTAGCCAGTGCTTTGTGAGCAGCATTGGGCTTTGCCTCCATCAGCTGTTTTCTTCTCATGTTATAAAAAGCTAATACATGTGCAGGATCTTTTTCCCAAGCTTGAGGAGTTGCTACCTCGCTGATCTCATAATTTTCCCATAATCCTCCATGGTCTCTAAAGGTCTTTAATCCACTATCAGCACTCATGCCGGCACCGCTAAAAACCACTAATTTCTCTTTTACTTTCTGCATAATTGATGCTTTGCTTTTGTTTTATATCAAGGCCTTAATCCTTACATTTACTGCCCTCTAAATTTAAGCATATGGCTGACTCTCGAAAGCAAAAAGAAGCCCTTGATTATCATTCTGATGGTAAGCCTGGGAAAATTGAAATTAAACCCACCAAACCTTACAGCACTCAAAGAGATCTAGCACTAGCCTATTCTCCCGGAGTAGCAGAACCTTGCAAGAAAATTGCTGATGACAAAGAATTGGCCTATCGTTACACTACAAAGGGAAACTTGGTAGCTGTAATTTCTAATGGAACAGCTGTACTAGGTTTAGGAGATATTGGACCAATTGCGTCTAAACCTGTTATGGAAGGAAAGGGCTTGCTTTTCAAGATCTTTGCAGATATTGATGTTTTCGACATTGAAGTTGATCACAAGAATGTAGATGATTTCGTGAAAACTGTTAAGGCTATTTCACCAACTTTTGGGGGAATCAATTTAGAAGATATTAAAGCTCCAGAGTGCTTTGAAATTGAAAATAGATTAAAAGAGGAACTTGATATCCCCATAATGCATGATGACCAACATGGGACTGCAATCATTTCGGCTGCAGCCATGCTGAATGCGCTTGAGCTTGCCGAAAAAAAGATAGGAGAAATTAGAATAGTGGTTAATGGAGCAGGAGCCTCTGCTATGGCCTGTATTGACTTGTACGTTGCGCTTGGTGCAAAGAAGAAGAACATCATTATGCTCGATAGCAAAGGTGTGATCAGAAAAGATCGAGATTCACTTAACAAGTACAAAAAAGCCTACGCTACCGAACAAGATCTGCATACCCTTGAAGAAGCAATAGAAGGGGCTGACCTATTTTTAGGGCTTTCAAAGGGCAATGTTTTGAGTAAGGAAATGGTAAAGAAAATGGCCAAAGATCCTATCGTCTTTGCGCTTGCTAACCCTGACCCTGAAATACCCTACAAAGATGCAATAGCAGCAAGAAAGGACATAATTATGGCTACCGGTCGATCAGACCATCCTAATCAGGTTAATAATGTGCTTGGTTTTCCTTTTATTTTTAGAGGCGCATTAGATGTTAGAGCTACTGCTATAAACGAAGAAATGAAGCTAGCGGCTGTAAAGGCCATTGCTAAAATTGCCAAAGAGCCTGTTCCTGAAGAGGTAAATGAAGCATACGGCTCAAGAAATTTAAGCTTTGGTCGTGATTTTCTAATTCCTAAGCCTATGGATCCAAGACTATTGATCGCTATCGCTCCTGCTGTTGCCAAGGCCGCGATAAAGTCAGGCGTTGCTCAAGAAAAAATTGCGGATTGGGGCACTTACAAAATGGAACTAAGCACAAGATTGGGTCTTGACAATAAGCTCATGAAGAACATGACCCAAAGAGCTTCACGAAAACTGCAACGCGTTGTTTTTGCTGAAGCAGATAATTATAAAGTACTGCGTGCCGCTCAAGTAGTAAAGGACGAATCAATTGCTATCCCAATTCTATTGGGAAATAAGAATAAGATAAAGGAGTTGATAGAGGAATTCAGTTTGGAGTTGGATGGAGTAGAAATTATAGACCCTAAGGATGAGGCCTTGAGAGAAAAACGTTACCAATATGGTGATGTGTTGTTCGATAAGCGCCAACGCAGAGGGGTAACCCAATATGAGGCTCGACATAAAATGAGAGATCGGAATCATTTTGGAGCTATGATGCTAGATCAAGGAGAAGCAGATGCATTTATTAGTGGGATCACACGGAACTATCCTGAAACTATTAGGCCCGCCTTACAAATTATAGGCACTCAAAAAGGAGTGCGGAAAATCGCGGGCATGTATATTTTAACCACGAAGAAGGGACCTGTTTTCTTTGCAGATACTACCATAAACGTCAATCCAACTGCTCAAGATCTGGCTGATATCACCGTTTTAGCGGCAAAGTCAGTAGAGCGGCTACGGATTAAACCTCGAATTGCATTATTATCATTCGCCAATTTCGGTTCTACCGAATTTGAAGAATCCAAAAAGGTAAGAGATGCAGTAAAAATTTTACATGAAGAGCATCCTTCACTTGTTGTTGACGGTGAATTACAGGCCAACTTTGCCCTGAGCAAAGAGCTCATGCAGGAAAAATTCCCCTTTTCTAAATTGGTAAATAAGAAAGTAAATGTGTTGATATTCCCCAACCTTTCTGCAGGCAACATTGCCTATAAGCTCGTTCAAGAAATGGGGGAAGTTGAAGCTATTGGCCCTATTTTGCTTGGGTTAAATAAATCGGTGCACATTCTGCAATTAGGAAGTAGTGTAAGGGAAATTGTAAATATGGTAACCATTGCTGCAGTAGATGCACAAAGTAGAAAAGCTGAATTATGATTGCATATGTAAAAGGTCGCTTAGTAGAGAAGAATCCAACTTACGTAATTATTGAGACAAACGGAATTGGATATCATCTGAACATATCTCTCAACACCTACTCAAGTCTACCTGCAGAAGAAGACTGCAAGCTATTTACGGAGTTTGTAGTGCGCGAAGATGCTCAGATTCTTTATGGCTTTCAATCTCAGGCTGAGCGGGAGCTTTTCAGGCTATTGACATCCGTATCAGGGGTTGGGCCATCCACTGCTATGATGGTTTTATCAGCAGGGCAGGCTTCAGAAATACAAGAAGCAATTATTGGAGGTGATGTCGCCTGGTTTAAAAGCGTAAAAGGAATTGGGCCTAAATCCGCACAACGTATAATCATTGATCTTAAAGATAAAGTTGGTAAAGTTGAGGCAGGTGAAGATATTTTACCTAGTGAAGGCAATACGACCAAGGAAGAAGCGTTATCAGCGCTGGTTATGCTAGGTTTTAACAAGAATCAAGCAGAAAAGGTAGTGTCTAAGCATTTGAGAAAGCAACCAAATCTAAGTGTTGAGGATGTGATCAAATATGCATTAAAAGGCTTATAGCTTAAGTTCCGAAGGAAAGTTTGGTTAAATATAATTGTCATATTAACAGACTATTGATTTTAGTTGGTCTGCTAGGGTGTTTCTCTCGCTCTGCTTCCGGCAAGTCTAGAACTTTGCCGGATTTTGACTTTTATAAGGGTCCAAATCTTCATGTACTAGCCGATTCCACGGAAGACGATTCCAATGATGTGAAACTTATATATCCCTTTGATGACGAAAGCGATGAGGGGATGAATCAAGGAATGAGTCCGTTATTCTTTGAAGACCCTTCAAACGTTAACAAAGAGTTCAAGTACGATCCAGAAACTGGAGAGTATAACTATTACCAGCAAATTGGTAATATAAACTACCGAGACCCTGCTCAAATGAGCCTTGATGAGTATTTAAAATACGACATGGAGCAAAGTCAGCGTGACTTTTGGAGGAAAAAGTCTGCTGCAGAAACGCTTAATGAATCTCAAGGTTTCAGGCCGCAACTGAATGTAAAAGGTGAATTATTTGATAGAATCTTCGGTGGGAATACCATCGACATTCGTCCACAAGGTTCAGCAGAGCTTTCGTTTGGAGTAAACATTGCAAGACGTGATAATCCCATTCTTCCTGAAAGGCAAAGAAGAACTACCAATTTCGATTTTAATCAAAAGATTCAGCTAAATGTAATTGGAAATATTGGTGAGAAACTTAGAATTCAAACGAGTTACAACACTGAGGCAACATTTGATTTTGAAAACCAAACAAAAATAGAGTACACCGGCTACGAGGATGAGATAATTCAAAAGATTGAGGCAGGTAATGTTGCCTTGCCACTGCAAAGCTCTTTGATTACAGGTAGTCAGACCTTGTTTGGAGTTAAAACTGAACTGCAGTTCGGTCGATTGAGGGTGACCTCCATTTTTTCTCAAGAAAGGGGTGAAAAAAAAGAAATCAACATTACCGGTGGAGCCCAAGTACAAGAGTTTGAAAAGTCTGCCTCTGAATATGAGGAAAACAAGCATTACTTCTTATCTCACCTATTTCGAGAAAGCTACGAAAGAAATTTATCAGACCTTCCTCGGGTTATATCTCGTATAAACATTACAGCAGTTGAGGTATACATTACCAATACGCAGGGCTCATTTAACAATACGCGAAATATTTTAGGTTTTACTGATCTTGGTTCTGACCGTAGAATTTACAATCCTCAAGTTGTTTCGAGAGACCCTGCTTTGCGGGTATCAGACAATAATGCCAATGACCTTTACGCAAATTTAGCAGGGGGCTTTCCCAACGCTGAGCAAATTAGAAGCTTTAATAATGCAGATCAAGTTCTACAGGCTCAAGGTCTTGAGAGTGGATCAGATTATGAGCGTTTGGAAAATGCTGTTTTACTTTCACCCAATGAATACGTCCTAAACGCTGAGTTAGGTTATATATCTTTAAATCGCACACTCAATCCGCAAGATGTTTTAGC
>P_2C_Liq_1_UnCtyDRAFT_1001012_pt1 | contig 11053 bp, 13 predicted proteins | sample Pon2CUnioCityCA_2_FD_10234 | JGI IMG/M metagenome (IMG submission 10234)
ATCTATTATTATTATTATTATTATTATTATTATTATGCGAACTATCTTATAGCATTTTTTCAAAAATAAGCATAATAGCAAAGTAAAACAATCCCTGAATTCAGTGAATTTTTTACATCCCTGAATTCAGGGATATATATCCCTGAATTCAGTTAGTCTAAAAAGTAATAACCCTTTATTTATAGTAGTTTTGCTCATTAAAAACTAACTATTTTTTATGTTTAAAATAAAAAAATCTATTTTTTTAGCATTAGTGTTTTTTTGTAAAAAGCGAATTAAGTGTTTTTAGAACTTATTTTGAAACGCTAAAAAGTAATAATTTATAACTTTTTCTGTCTAGGAAATATTTTTTTTGAACTTTAAATTTGCTTGGTAATCTTAAGTTTAATGAATACAAAATAATATGTATAATTTAAGTTTTACATGAAATGCATATTTACTCAATACTATGAAAAAACAAATATTTCCAAAAGAGATTATTGAAAATACTCTTGAAGTACATCAATTTAAACATACTAACAAAAGTAAAGTTATTTACAGCGTTATTTTATTGAGTTTAATTAGTGCGTTAATTTCTTTACCTTTTATTTATGTAACCATTTATAATACCTCTCAAGGTCTTATTAGATCTGAAAAAGAAAGAATACTTTTAGAAAGCAGTAATAGTGGAAAAGTAATTTTTCATCAACTTAAAAACAATCTTCAAGTAAAAAAAGGAGACACTTTATTACTGATAAATAACTTATCAATTACTCAAAAGATAAATACGAATACAAGCCTATTAAGTGAAACCAAAAACTTTATAGAAGATTTAAAACTATTATCTAGTCAAAAAAGAATTGCAAATAAATTACATTCTTCAAAATATAAACAAGAATTTAACTTCTATCAACAATAATTAAATGAATTAAATACTCGTTTTCAAAAAATAAAAGAGGACTACAATCGGAGTCAAAAACTATTTGATAAAGGAGTAATAGCCAAAGTAGAGCTAAATAATAGCAAACTAGAATATGATTTATCTTTAAATGCTATTCATCAATATAAGAAACAACAAAATAGTAGTTGGCAAGCTGCATTAGTGAATCAACAAAACCAATTAAAAGAATTAGAAAACAATCAAGTTCAATTAGAAGAAACGAATAACTTATCTGTTGTTAAAGCTCCTGTTTCAGGAACTTTATTAAATGTAAAAGGTATTGAAAAAGGAAGCTTCGTACAAAATGGCATTCAATTAGCAGAAATTTCACCTACATCAGATTTAGTAGTCGAATGTTATATAAGTCCAGCAGATATTGGTTTGTTAAAAAAAGAAAATAAAGTAAATTTTCAAGTAAGTGCTTTTAATTATAATCAATGGGGTTTAGCCAATGGAAAAATCGAAGAAATTGGTAATGATGTACAAATGATTAACAATACACCAATGTTTAAAGTGTTGTGCTCACTTGACCAAGAATATTTACAGCTAAAAAATGGATTTAAAGGGCAATTAAAAAAAGGAATGTTTGTAAACGCTCGTTTTGAACTAACCGAACGTTCTCTTTTTGATTTATTATATGATAAAATGGATGATTGGATAAATCCTTCTAATCAAATTGCAAAGAAATAAAAACTATTATGAAAAACTTAAAAACTCTAGAACGCTTACAACGACTTCATCAAAGAATACAAAATGAAAATACAGGAACTCCAGAAGAACTATCAAGATTACTAGGAATTAGCAAACGCTCTGTACATCTATTAATAAAAGAATTAAAAGATTACGAAGCCAATATTTGTTATAGTAAAAGTAGAAAAACGTACTATTATTGTAATGATTTTGATTTACAAGTTTCTATTTCTGTAGATGTACTAACAAACAATGAAGTAACTAGAATATTTGGAGGTAGTTATTTTTTGAAAAATAATTTATTGAGTGCAAGGTTTTTGCAGTGAACAAAGTTATGTTTGTGATATTAAAATACTATTAGATGCATATAGTAATGTTTTGATATGGATTGTAAAAAGTTTACAACCAAAAAATAAATTAATAATTTTAAAAACGTAATTTTATGAAAAATTTACAGAATTTTGGTGTTCTAGAATTAGACTCTAAAGAAATCAAAAAAATTCAAGGTGGTGGTTGGTTAGCTTATGCTCTTGGCTTTTTAACTGGTGCAATGATAAAAGGTGGAGAAGGATTAGAAAGATCTGGTTTTAATAGTGCTGGTGCTAATAAATAATTTAAAAAAAAACTAAAATGAATATACAAAAAATGAATGTTACTGAATTAAATTCTAATGAATTTAAACAAGTAAATGGAGGTCGGTTAAGATGGGGATTAACTCTCCTAGGAGCAATGATTAATGATGCTCAAAATAATCCAGATGACTTTCAAGCAGGAATGAGTTTTTGGGATTAAATTAATCTATAAATTATTAAAGAGCGTGTAATTTTTTACGCGTTCTTTAATAATTTATAAAATGAATTTTAAAAATGAATTTTAAAAAAATAACCAAATATTCAGGAATCTGTATCATTGTAGTATCTTTAATTTACGAAATGAATAGAGAACAAATAGATTTTGACAAAGGTTTTTTTTCTATAAATGTAGGTATGTTCTTATTACTTTTTTCTGTCTTATTTAAAAAAACATATTTTTTAATTGTATTTTTCACTTCTTGGCTTACATATATTATATTATCTATATATTTTAAAAATAATTTTTCAGTCAATCAATTTATTTTTATATTTTTAACTTTTTAAGTTCTATTTAAATATACATTAAAGAATAAATGACTATAAATTTTCTTAAAAAAATTGATAAAAACTTAAAAACTAGGTCTTACCTAGTTTTTATTCTTTATTTTTATATCGCATCTATTCTTATTTTTATAATTCCGTCTATATTTATTTAAGAATTCTTCAATTATAATCCAATAGACAATAACCCTATCTCAGAAGTTAAAAATAAGTGGATTTTCTTTATTTTAATATTAATAATAGCACCTGTAATAGAAACATTAATATTTCAGATATTTCTTATTAAAGGTTTTTTTATCTTTTTCTTTATTCTTCTTGAAAATAGAATGAATGAAGATAAAATATTATGGATTTCTATTTTTTTATCTTCTATTTCATTTGGTTTTTTACATTTTTATGACACATTTTATATAATAATTATGTCTTTTTTAGGTTTTTTTTGGGGCATAGCATATTTTTTTTGTAAAAAGAGAGGTAGTTCTCCATTTATAACAATAGCCATTTTACACTTTTTATATAATATTACTGTTTATTTCTTTGAAAAACATATTTCAATATTTTAATTCTTCACTGCAAACAAATTGCGCTAATCTTTTTTTTATTTGCTCTTCTAAATTTAAGGAAGAATGGCAAAAATTACTATAAAACAACACGATATTACAGATTGTGGAGCAACTTGTTTAGCTTCTATATCTGCACACTACAACTTACAACTTCCAATTTCTCGTATTAGACAATATGCAAGTACAGATAAAAAAGGCACAAATGTATTGGGCTTAATAGAAGCTTCAGAAAAAATAGGATTTGAAGCCAAAGGTGTTAGAGGAAAATTAGACAGCTTATTTAAAATACCTAAACCTACTATTGCTCATATTATTGTTAAAGAACAACTACATCATTATGTGGTAATTTACGAGGTAACCAAAACATACATTAAAATTATGGATCCCGGAGATGGGAAAATCCATAAAAGAACACATAAAGAATTCTTAAAAGAATGGACAGGTGTTTTAGTATTGCTTTTACCAAAAGAAGAATTTGTACCAACCAATGAGAAAGTATCTGTTTTAAAACGTTTTTGGTTTTTATTAAAACCTCATAAATTTGTGTTATTGCAAGCTTTAATTGGAGCAGTAATTTATACGCTACTAGGTTTTTCTACCTCAATTTATATTCAAAAAATCACAGATTATGTATTGGTTGGAGGCAACACCAAATTATTAAACCTATTAAGCGTCATAATGCTAGTTTTATTGGTTTTACAAATTGTAATAGGTGCTTTTAAAGATGTATTTCTTATTAAATCTGGACAACAAATAGATGCTCGTTTAATTCTAGGGTATTACAAACACTTATTGAAATTACCACAGCAGTTTTTTGATACTATGCGTGTTGGAGAAATTATTTCTCGTATAAATGATGCTGTTAAAATTAGAGCATTTATTAATGATGTTTCATTAAGCTTAACAGTTAACATTCTCATTCTGTTTTTCTCTTTTGGCATTATGTTTCTGTATTACTGGAAATTGGCTTTAATTATGTTGTTGGTTATTCCGTTGTATTTGGTTGTATATCTTATCATAAATAAACTCAACAAAAAAACAGAGCGTAAAATAATGGAAAGTTCAGCAGAACTAGAAAGTCAATTAGTAGAGTCTTTAAATTCTATGGGAACTATAAAACGTTTTGGATTAGAGAGTTTTGCCAATATTAAAACAGAAACACGTTTTGTTAGTTTATTGAATGTTGGTTATAAATCGGCTTTGAATTCAGTTTTTTCAGGCACTTCTACAACTTTTATCGCACAATTATTTACAATAATACTTTTGTGGAGTGGTTCTTATTTTGTAATTGAAAGAGAAATTACACCAGGAGAATTACTTTTTTTTTATGCAATTATTGGATATTTTATGAATCCTGTAGCGAGTTTAATTGGAGCAAATAAACAAATACAAAACGCATTAATTGCAGCAAATCGTTTATTTGAAATTATGGATTTAGAAAGAGAAGAAAATGCCGAAAAAGTTGTTCTTGAAAAAGAAAAAATAGATGATATTGAGTTTAAAAATGTTGCTTTTAGATATGGTACACGGGTACAAGTTTTTACAGACTTTAACTTAAAAATTAAAAAAGGAAATATTACAGCAATTGTTGGCGAGAGTGGTTCAGGAAAATCAACTTTAATTTCTTTACTCCAAAATTTATATCCAATACAAAAAGGAGGAATTACGATTGGTGATTTAGACTTAAAATATATTCAACACGAAAGTTTGCGAGAATTGGTAAGTGTTGTTCCTCAAAAAATTGATTTATTTGCAGGAAATGTAATTGACAATATTGCTATTGGAGATTTTGCTCCGAATATGGTGTTGATTATTGATATTTGTAAGTCTATTGGAATTTTAAAATTTGTTGAAAGTTTACCCAATGGATTTAATACCTATTTAGGAGAAAATGGAGCAACACTTTCTGGAGGTCAAAAACAACGAATTGCTATTGCAAGGGCTTTGTATAAAAAACCAGAAGTATTGGTATTAGATGAAGCAACATCTTCTTTAGATTCTACTTCAGAAAATTATATTCAAAAAGCAGTAGAAAGATTACGACAAGAAAATAAAACGATTATTATTATCGCTCATAGATTAAGTACTGTAATTAATGCAGATGAAATTGTAGTATTAGAAAAAGGTGATGTTATAGAACAATGCAACCATAAAGAACTTTATGGTTTAAAAAGACACTATTATAATTTATGGCAACAACAGACGCCAAAGTTAGGTCGATAGATTTTATAATTTAGGTTTTCAATTTGTAAATTTTATTCACTAATTTTATCTCCTAAAAATTAGTCAATTTGCTATCACAACTTTCTATAAATAATTACGCTTTAATCAATCATTTAAGTATTGATTTTTCTAACGGTTTATCTATCATTACTGGAGAAACTGGTGCAGGAAAATCGATTTTACTAGGTGCTTTGGGCTTGGTTTTGGGTAACAGAGCAGATTTATCGTCTCTAAAAGACACTTCTCAAAAATGTATTGTAGAAGCTAAATTGGCAATTACCAATTACAACTTACAAGATTTTTTTGAAGAAGTAGATTTAGATTACCAAGCAGAAACCATTATTAGAAGAGAAATTTTACCTTCAGGAAAATCAAGAGCTTTTGTAAATGATACACCTGTAACCTTATCAGTTTTAAACGAGTTAAGAACAAAATTGATAGATGTGCATTCGCAACATCAAACCATGCAGTTATCAGATACCTCTTTTCAGTTTGCCATTATTGATGCACTTGCACAAAATCAAGGAAAAATTGCCTCTTACAACAGTGGATTTACACAGCTGAATGTGCTTAAAAAGGAACTAGAAGTATTAGAAAATCAGCAAAAAGAAGCCAACCAACAATTTGATTACAATTTGCATCTGTTTACAGAATTAGAAAAAGCAAATATTAAAAAAGAAGAACAAGACGAGTTAGAGGAAAAATTAGAGAAATTAAATAATATAGAGCACATCAAGCTCAACTTGTCTGAAGCTTTAGAAATTTCTATAAATGAAGAAATTGGCATACAAAATTTACTACACAGTCTAGAAACTAAATTAACTAAAATTGCCCCTTTTTCTAAAGAATACCAAGAGGTATTAGCACGAATAACCTCTGTAAAAATAGAGGTTGATGATATTGTTACAGAATTAGAAAATGCCAACGAAACTGTAGAGTTTCATCCTAACGAAGCAGAAGAAATTAACGACAGACTGCAAGTGTTATACAATTTGCAAAAAAAACATTATGTAAACTCTAATGAAGAATTGTTAGCAGTATTAGAGCAATTATCAGAAAAAGTAAGACAAGTAGAATCTGCAGAGGAAGAGATAGAAAACAAGAAAAAAGAAATACATGCGGTTGCAGAAAAGTTAGATAATATTGCCCATTTAATCAGTAATGCTAGAAAAAAGGCAATTCCACATTTAACCAAAGAATTACAAAATTTACTAGCAGATTTAGGCATGCAAAATGCACGCTTTTCAATAAAAATAAAACCCACTATTATTTATTTTTCAAACGGAAAAGACGAATTAGAATTTCTCTTTGCAGCCAACAAAGGTGGTAATTTTGGCGAACTAAAAAAAGTAGCTTCTGGTGGAGAGTTGTCTAGAATAATGCTATCTGTAAAAAAAGTATTATCAGAAAATACACAATTACCCACCATTATTTTTGATGAGATAGATACAGGTGTTTCTGGAGAAGTTTCTAACAAAATAGCAGCTATTATGCAAAATATGAGTAAAAATATGCAAGTAATTGCCATTACTCACTTACCACAAATTGCAGCCAAAGGAAACAGCCATTATAAAGTGTATAAAGAAGAAGTAAAAGGAGTAACTACTACCAATTTAAAGCAACTAACTACAGAAGAACGTGTTGTAGAAATTGCAGAAATGTTAAGTGGAAAAGATATTTCAGACTCAGCTTTAATCCACGCAAAAGAATTATTAAACTAGAAAAAAGAAAAGTGTATTAAGAAAAAGGATAGTTGTCAGTTCGTGCGCAGACGAGAACTTAATTGAAAACGATCAAAAAAAAACACTACCTACTAAAAACCAACAACCACAATGTACAATTTACTAAAAGGAAAAAAAGGAATTATTTTTGGTGCTTTAAACGAGCATTCAATTGCTTGGAAAGTAGCAGAAAGAGCCCATGAAGAAGGCGCCGAATTTGTATTAACAAATGCACCTATTGCTATGAGAATGGGCGAGTTAAATGCATTGGCAGAAAAAACAAACTCGCAAATTATTCCTGCAGACGCAACATCTGTAGAAGATTTAGAAAACCTGGTAGAAAAATCTATGAATATTCTTGGAGGTAAAATCGACTTTGTTTTACACTCGATAGGTATGTCTGTAAACGTAAGAAAAGGCAAACATTACACAGATCCAAAATACGATTTTACTACCAAAGGTTGGGACGTTTCATCAGTCTCTTTTCATAAAACGATGAATGTTCTGTATAACAAAAAAGCCATGAACAAGTGGGGAAGCATTGTGGCTTTAACTTATATGGCCGCACAACGTGTTTTTCCAGATTATAATGATATGGCAGACAATAAAGCCTATTTAGAAAGCATTGCACGTAGTTTTGGTTATTTTTTTGGGCGCGATCACAAAGTGCGTGTCAACACCATTTCGCAATCCCCAACACCAACCACAGCAGGAACTGGTGTAAAAGGTTTTGATGGTTTTATTGCCTATGCAGAAAAAATGAGTCCTTTAGGCAATGCCACAGCAGCAGATTGTGCAGATTATACCATTTCGTTATTTTCAGATTTAACCAAAAAAGTAACTCTGCAAAACCTATTTCACGATGGAGGTTTTTCTAACATGGGCGTAAGCGATGCAGTTATGAAAAAGTTTGAGTAGAAGCCATTTCCTGCTTTCGCTACTCGCTTTTTTTATTCAAAAAAGAATAAAAAAGAGCTCAAACAAACCGCTCAATCAGGGCTAAACCTTTTTGCTAGCTAATAGCATATTTTAAAGTTGATTTTTTTTTTAGTAATAAAAACTTTCAACTTTTAAACTTTTAAACTTTAAAATTTTGAAACTTCTTTTCAGCATCATAATACCTGTATATAATCGTCCTAAAGAAATAGACGAGTTGTTAGAAAGTCTTACCCAACAAGATTTTCTAGACAGTTTTCAGGTGCTTGTTATAGAAGATGGTTCATCAATAACATCTAAAGAAATTGTTAAAAAATATACTTCAAAACTTACTATAAAATATTTTTTTAAAGAAAACAGTGGAGCAGGAGCAAGCCGTAATTTTGGCATGCAAAAAGCCACAGGAAACTATTTTATCATTTTAGACTCAGATGTTATTTTGCCAACTCAATATTTATCTGAAGTAAAAAAAGTGTTAGAAACTAATTTTACAGATGCTTTTGGTGGTCCAGATGCAGCTCATAAAAGTTTTACAGCACTACAAAAAGCCATTAATTATTCTATGACAGCTGTATTAACCACTGGCGGCATTAGAGGTAGAAAACAAGCCGTTGGTAAATTTCAACCTAGAAGTTTTAATTTAGGATTGTCTCAAAAAGCATTCGAAAAAACACAAGGTTTTTCTAAAATGAAAAACGGAGAAGATATCGATTTAACCTTTAGATTATGGCAAAATGGTTTCGAAACACAATTGATAGAAAAAGCATTTGTGTATCATAGACGTAGAAGCACCATATCAGAGTTTTTTAAGCAAACATTTAGTTTTGGAACTGCAAGACCTATCTTAAATAAAAAGTATCCTAAAACCGCTAAAATTACTTATTGGTTTCCAAGTGTGTTTATTTTAGGCTTGGTAGTTAGTGTGTTTTTAGCCTTTTTTGGAGAGCTTACTTTACTAGCTTGCTATTATCTGTATTTCTTAGTTTTATTAGTAGATGCAACGCTTAAATACGGGCTTATAGTAGGTTTTTTAAGTGTCTTAACTACTCTAACTCAATTTTTTGGTTATGGTTTGGGGTTTTTGAAAAGCCGTTTTTTGTAGGTATTCGCTAACTTTTTCTTAAATAATTGATTTTTAATTTTTTTATATACTAAGTTGGTAAAGCTATTTTTTGAGTAACCCCTAATTATTTCTTAGAAATATTTTAAGTAAATGTAAAAAAAAAGAGTTGATAAAATCAACTCTCTTTTTTAGTATAAATAAAAATTATTTAATAATTAATTTTTTAGTTTTTATTTTATTGTTAGTTGTTTTGATTCTTGCAAAATAAATCCCTTTATTTAAACCAGTAACAGGGTAGTTTTTGTTAGTATTTGTTTTAGTAAAACTTTTTACGATTTTACCAGTCAAATCAAAAACAACCACTTCATTAACAGCTTTGTTTATATTAAAACTATTAGAAGTAGGGTTGGGGTATAATTTTAAAATGTTGTTTTCTACCTCTATATCTTCGTTAGAAAGAGTTGCTTTTTGGTTTCCAAATACTTTAAATTTACCTGGTTGTAAAACGATGCTAGCTGCACTGTAGGTAGTGTTTCCACTTTCACCCATTAAATCTACCCAATCTCCAGCAGTAGGAAAATTAGTGTTGATCGTTTTTTGCACAACATAAAATTGGCTAATATAATTACATTTCTAAGGTTTGTTGTAGGAATGCTATTGTCAAAAATATCTATTCTTGGGGTTAAACTACCAGTATTCATGGTGTAATCTCCTTCAAAAACAGGTTCGTTTATTTTTAAAAGATTCATTCTAGCCCAATCATCATAAATTTTCTTTCTATTTGAACTAGAAATCCAGTTTTCTGACCATTGAGGTTGTGGCTTAGTAGATAATTTACAGTCTCCATCAGTTCCTCCAGGTTCGTTTACTATGCCATTTTCGCAAGTAAAAATAGAATTTTGCATCCCTAAATCAGCAAAATGCCAAATCATTTTTGGTCCTGGAACCAGTAAACTAAATGCACCAATTGCTGACATCCTAGATAGTGCCGTATTTAAATCTGTAACATTATGGCTAGAAACAGTATTATTACCAAAATTAACAGCTCTATACATTATTCTTTCTTCATCGTGACTTTCTGGGTAGCCAATCACTCTCGGTCCATTAAATTGAGTTCGCGATTTATGACCAATACCATTAATGTTAGAACTTGCAGGGTACCCCATTATTAATTGGCTGTATGGATCTGTCATTTTACCCCACATCATAATTCCTTTTCCTTCTGATAGCCTATAATTGGCCCATTCTTTTTCTTCGTTTTGTTCTCCTAAATGCTCAAAAATTACAAAGTGGTCTGCATCGAGAGACCAAGAATAATCTGCATATTTTTTTAAAACATCAACTCTATCTTGTTGGTAACTATTTGTACAACCTTCATCACTGCCAGAACAATTTTGTGTGAACCCTTTGGTTAAATCCCATCTAAAACCATCAACTTTAAAGTCTTCTATCCAGTGTTTTACAACTCTTTTCGTGTATTCTTGTGTTAAAGTACTTTGATGATTAAAATCGCTACCAACATTATAACTATGTTTTGCAGTTTCATTAAAGTAAGGATTTTCGCTACTTGGTTCTCCCCAACCATCATTATCAGAGTCATTCATCCACATTCTAACCATTGGGTTTCTACCAAAAGCATGATTTAAAGCTATATCTAAAATTACGGCAATTCCATTTTGATGACATATATCAATGAATTCTTTAAATTTATTATCAAGTTAAAGGTTAAAACCCTGCAATTTTATTGCAGTTACTTTAGTTTCTATAAATGTTTTAGTTTTGTAGAATGCCAAACTATCGTAGGA
>P_2C_Liq_1_UnCtyDRAFT_1001015_pt1 | contig 11021 bp, 8 predicted proteins | sample Pon2CUnioCityCA_2_FD_10234 | JGI IMG/M metagenome (IMG submission 10234)
CCGTCTGTTTGGGTTTGTTGTTCTGAAACTTGGAATCCTTGTTTAGCAGTTTCCTGCATCACCGTCGAGAAGGCATACTGTTGGGTGATTTTGCTTAAAAAGCGTTCCACGGGAATCGGCTGATTCCAGAATTGCAGGTCAGCCACCAGGTCGTAGGCCTGTCCGTTCCAGCTAAATCCGATATCGTAGCCATTGTCCTGTTCGACAACGATCGCCGCCGAATGAACCTGGCCGCGATAGCCGCGAACATCCTTGGGACCGGCTTTCCAGTCCAGTTTCAGTTCCGTCAGAGCCTGTTGTAAGGCATCGAGGTCACGGATTTGGGTTTTGATATGACTAAAGTGAGACATAGCTTGGCGAGGAATTTGCTAAATGTTAGGGACAACAGATGAGACAAAGGAACCGGCAAACACTTACCATTGGCTGTAGGATTGAGCCTGAGCCGCTGTTGTTGCCGAATTTTCCTGGGTTTGTTGGTAAAACTCCGAGGTTTTCTCTTGATTGAGAACAATTCCGAGTTTTTCCTCGATCGCAGCCGTGACCTCGGCACAGGAGGCTCCGGAAATACCGGTCACCTGTTCGACCACTCTGCCATCGGGGTAGATCGTAAATTCGAGTGTTTCCATAAGAGCCGGATAACCACGAGGGGGAACATAGATGCCTTGAGGTCGATAGCCAGAACCCATGCCGGCAGCGAAATACGACCACCGGGAGTTTCTGAACTCAATCGGTCTTGGATAAAATCTTAATAAATTGTTTTGTTACGATTCAAGGCTTTGCCTAACTTAACAAATGTTGAGCTACGCACGTTGACTTTTAATAAGTTTGTCCCAAATTTCCGATTCCGTCAAGGCGATCGCCCAAGTAATTGCCAATTGTTCTCAGCTATTTCCGGGTGAGGCTTCGGATAAGGCTTGAGGGGCCGGGGCGATCGCCTTGACAATAATATCAATCTGATGCTGATAGATGAGGCGGTTGCTCGTATCAAAGGCAATAGATTTAACAGCAGCCGGAAGCCTGATATCCTCAATCCCCTGCCAGAACATCAGTGCTTCCTGGGGCGATCGCGGCAGATGACTGAGGATGACACCATTTTCTGAGGTGGTTGGCAGAATACGATAGGTGGCATCCGTCCCATCCTCATAGGTAACTTGCATCACCACGGGGGCGGCTCTCAGCAGGGTTTTACCGATCTTACCAAGGAATGACTCCTTAATGGCGATGGAGGCTCGTAGCAACTCGCCTTCGCTGAGATCTAGGGTCATTGCATCATCCCAGGAGAGCGATCGCCGCTCGACCTCCCCAACCTCAACCCAGGACAACGGCGACTCCCGAGGTTCTAAAAGCATTAGGTTGGGCATCGACTCCGTTGGTACAAACTCAGGAAACTGGGACGACAGTTGATAATGAGACAGGACATGGAAAAACGTTGCCGGTTCCGAGAAGAAAGGATGTCGGCCATCTAAATCAGCAAAGTTATAAAGAATTGCCTCAGGGGGCTGTTCTGTCAGTCCCTCAGCCGTCCAAGTATCCAGAAACTCCGTATAGTTTGTGTACGATTGTAGAGTTCGCCGAGGTTGCCAGTTGAGGTCATTGGCCGGCATTAAGGCAATGTCCCAGGGGATAGCATCAACGGTTTTCTCATCTAAATCGGCCCTGACCTCATCGGCTAGGGTGAAGGGCAAGAGCGTTGCCTGGTTAGCTGCTTGGACTTCGGCGAATACCTGGGAGAAATCCAAATAAGCCATACGATTCAATACCAGTTGCGGTTGAGGTATTAGTGAGAGATTCCAACCGATCTTGGGATGACCGAACACCCCCGGAAATTGCCAATAGAAGCCAGTCATCACCACCATCAGTACCATGACGACACTGCCAAATCGGCGTGTCGGGTGGCGAGGCCGTGGTTGCAGAGCTAAACTCAGCAAAAAGGGGATGACAAAAAAGAACATAAAAACATGGGCATCTTGACGAACAAATCCATGTTTCAGAACAATCCAGAGAATGAAAGTCAAGGCTAAAAAGAGGCCGAGGGACTGACCAGTAACGGAGCGATAAAAGAGGGTCAGGAAGATCACGATTAGGGCGATCGCCAGCCCCAACTCCACTGACGGCCCAATCACACTCATAGCACTAGAGTAACCGGACGACACCTGCAACGACCCTAAGACAAACCGAAGTAGGGAGGGACGCTCTGTCATCAGCACCCTGACGAATAAGGTCAAGCCAAAGACCGCCACACTACTCACCCAACCTAAACTCGCACGAAAGGCTGACCAACGGGGATTCTCTTTGAGATAGCGTTGCGTCGTCCAACCCCAAATCACAGCGATCGCCGCCGAAGGAAGCAGCCGCAACAATCCCACGCTCACATCCCCATCGAGTCCCACAAACGTCACCGCCATCGCACTGGCCGTCGCTGTAAGCAAGAACACTAGTGCCTCCTGAAGTCCCTGGCGACGTGGCTTGGAGCGATAGAGCAGGTACAGATGACCCAGCCAATACATCAGCAACGCCCCAAAGGTCATGACCCCAGCCGTAAACTTAACCAGAGCCGAAAACCCGGCCCAGCCCCCGAGTAAGACGGCGATCGCCAGCCCCCTACGACCTCGCAAACTGGGAACCCAGGAGAGGACTAAGAGATAGCCTAAAACCAACAAATAGTCTAGGGCAATCAAACTATGGTAAGCACAGAGAACACTAAAGACCCAAAACAGTCGCCCAGGGATTGATGAGATTTTCCAGAATTGAATCGCGGCTAAGACTAAAAATAAGCCGTGAAGCATTACCTTGAAACCGACAACTTGCTGATAGTTCTCAGGCAACAACGACCCCGACACTAAATAGCCGAGAGGTCCATAGGTATAAATGACATCCTTGCCAAAACTAATATCTTGTTGAGGAAGATAACTCAGGGCATATGTCCAGGAATCTACTCCTGGAAAAACAATAAAATGTGTCGGGGGAAAACAGAGTAAAAAACCATACAAAAATACAGCTACAAACACTGTAGCTGCTATGGCTTTTTTGGGCGTTATATTCCGACTTATGGTGTTTAATGAAACATTGTTTTTCATGTTGATAAAGGTGTGACGGCTAGGACATGAGGTTTAGATGAGTCAAAAACTTAATTTAACGACTAATTTGAATGACGTTTCTCAAAGGAACAAAGCCCATGTTTTTATCATAAATCCAAGCTCGAACCGTCGTTTTTCCTTCAGAAAAAGCTGTCGCAGGGAGATGAATATACCAACGCGATCGCCCATACCCAGGGACATTAAACGCCTCAACCAAATCCGGGCTTTCTTTATTAATTAAAGTTGCCGCAAAAAAGCTCAGACGATCATTTTGAGAAAACAAGACAATCTCAGGAGTATCAGGACGACCGGGGAAAATTGACCATCCTGATAACATGACTGTTGACTCAGCCGTTAAGGGAATGACCTCGTCTGGCGGAGGATTATCAATGAGTCCATAGGATTCGGCCGGAAGTTGGACAAACTCAACCTCATCAATAAACTCAAAAAAACCTAATTGTTTCAGTTGAGGATACCAAATCGACTTGACTGGATTAATATCAGGAAAAATCTTTAGAATACAGCTTGTCGAAGACGGTTCCATATACTCGACTAACGCCAAACAATGTTTGCCTAAAAGACGATCTTCATACCACACTTTACCCGCTTCTAAGGCATCAAATGACCGGGAAATGGAAAAAACAGCAAACACGACCGCTATTGCCCCATAGAGGAGACGCCAAGGCTGTCTTTGACAACAAATTCGGGCAATATGAAGCAAGCCAATTACCATCAAAGTAGTGACTGTTGTGTAGCGAGACGCTAACGCTCCCCCAAGTCCTAATACGGCACGTCCTACGGTTGTCATGGCGCTAAACCCTAATGGAAAGAGTAACAACGGTAGCCACGCTGCTAATTCAGTTCGTCGGTCTTCCTGCTGCCAAAAGATCCCAACACTAAAACTGCAACAGATGAAGATGACGACACCAACACTAATTGCTGTTGTGGGTTCGTTAGAAAAGGAGCGACCCAGAATTGCGAGGAAAAATGGGATGGCTTCTTGAGGATGTTGTAAAACATAAGTCCGATCAGGATTATTGCTAGGTTCCTGATAGCCGCTGGCATATAACAGCACAGAAACTATCAAGAGTAACAACCAGAGGACTCGTTGGAGATGCGGCTGGTTGGATTTTTGACTGCGTACCCAAATTAACGGCAATAGGGCAATCCATCCTAACAAACCATGAGCGCCAGAAAAACTCATTAAGAAGACCACGATTGCTCCTAAAATAAATCCTTTGTCAAGCCAACGATGTTTTGGTGGATATTGTAGGAGAGCGATCGCAAAGACTAAACAGGTTGTTTTCCAAAACCAAGCCAGTTGAAATCCCCAAAGCCAATTTTCATATTGAATTAGAGAAAACAGTAAAATAACAGTAACAATATCGGCAAAATGTTGCCAATTATGGGTATTTTGATTTTTTAGAGCCTGTTGCCGAGAAATCCAATAGAGGGCGATCGCCGACAAAATACTTAACAGCACACTAAAATACTGTTGGACCTTGACATTCCAATTGGTTGCAAAGGCAAAGGCGGCCATAAAAATTCGAGGAACGAGCATCCGATGCTCATTATGAGGAACCCAAAAATCCGAGAAAGTTGCGGTTTCTAGTTGAATTTTGTGGAATAATCCAACTAAGCCGAATGAATCCATAAAGGGAACATCAACCCCAAAGCGATGAATAAAAGCTAGAGTAGCTAAAACGGGCAACAAATAAAGCAGAGTTAGCCAACTTAAGGATTTAAACAGCTTCGGGGTTATCATATCAAAAACTCATTAGATTGAGACTGTGGCCGAGTGACTAGACAACGCTAATGGCGTGGCTTTGAGGCAATCACCAAGAATTGTTTGCCCAAAAGTTGCCAAACCAACGGAAGTGATAAATATACAGAAACAGTCCAAAGGGGAAGTTGGCTTCCATTCGCCATCGTGTAGGGAAGAAATCGAGGAATACAAGTTGTCACCTTGAACCCCTTAAGTTCAAGAATCTCTGACATCGAAGCATCCGTTAACGGCAAATGATGGTCAAAAAAATCCCAGTACGCTCCCCCAGTGTATTTTAGGTTGGGTCCTAAACAGACTATCTTACCACCAGGTTTCACACAACGATAGGCTTCAGACAGAGTTTGACTCAAACTCTCTTTAGACGAAAGATGTTCCAGGAAATTACTCGTAAACACCATGTCTAACGATTCATCAGCGAGAGGCCAAGCTTGAGAACAGTCTTGATGTAAAAACTCAACCTCCTGTTCAAGATACTCCCCAGTATCGGGNTTGAGATCCATGGCATACTTGCGATTTGCCTCAACCTGATTGATAAATTCACCCCAACCACAGCCGAGATCTAGAATATCCCGATTTGTGCCAACTTTTCCTTGAAAGTACGATTTGACCAAGATACGCCAGACACGACGGCGATATTGAGCAATGTTGACAAATCGCCGCTGATATTCTTGTTGTAGTTCTTGTCCTAACATACGTGGGTCTCTATCCTAAGGTTCATGGAGGCTTTTGCTGAGTATCGTCCCATAAACTTAGAGAAAAATGCCCTTAACTTGTGATTCCTCCCGCACAATCCAATCATAAATATCTTGCAACGTCTGCTGAATATCTCGTTTAGGCCTCCAGTTGAGTTGAGACATCACTTTACGCGAGTCGGTGATAAAAATGGGGATATCGCCGGGACGGGTTTCGGGGACTGGAGTTATCTCGATCGCCGTCCCCGTAATCTCCTGACAAATCCCCGTCGTCTCCAACAGCGACACCTGATTCTCCACACCACCACCGACATTAAACGTTTCTCCCTGAAGCCGATCGAGATTCTGAAGCTGTAAATCCAGTAAATCCAGCAAATCCTCCACATGGAGGAAATCCCGAACCTGTTTCCCGCTTCCCCCATAGCCGATATATTTCAGGGGTTTCTGGAAATAATGGCGGGCCACCCACAAAGCGAACACCCCCTGATCCACTTTCCCCATTTGCCACGGTCCCGTCAACACCCCACAACGATTGACAAGGGTTCGTAGATTATAAGCGTCTGCATATTCAGCAATCAGCAGTTCCGAGGCCAGTTTCGTGGTTCCATAAAGCGATCGCGCGCGATCGAGAGGGAAATCCTCCGCAATCCCATGGCGAGACACTCCCGCAAACGGCTGATCCTCCTGTAACGCAAAGCGAGTCTCCGTTTCCTCATACTTGAGTTGACTCAGATAGGAAATCGGATAGACGCGGCTGGTGGAGAGAAAAACAAAATCCGCCTGAGTCTGGCGGGCCAATTCCAGACAATTGACGGTTCCCACTAAATTCGTTTGTAGCAGATATCCCGGTGAACCATATCCCGCCAATACCGAAGGTTCGGCGGAACATTCGAGAATCAAGTCCGGGGTGAGTCGCTGCGGATCGAGATCTTCGGGGTTGCGGATATCCCCATGGACAAACTCAATTCCCGCCGCCTTGAGGCGAGGGAGATTCAATTCAGATCCTCGCCGTTTCAGGTTATCTAAGGCGGTGATCTGCCAATTGGGATAGCGTTTGGCCAATCCTAAAGCCAGGGAACTCCCGACAAATCCGGCCCCTCCGGTAATTAAAACACGCTCAGTCATAAGATGGGGGATAATAAATGGGAAATTGGCTTGATGTCGGTTTAGCGGCTTTGTTTCGAGGAAGACACAGCTTCGGTGGAAGTTACACGCTGCGATCGCAACGGCGAGGGACGACGATAGTCTCCCCGAGACAACCAGCGTTCGAGGAGAACGTAGAGGACAATAAACAGATAACGACTTCCCATTTCCTTGATTTTCAGTTTCGAGACGCCGGCTTTACGATTTTGCCAGCGAATGGGAGTCGTGACATAACTGTACCCCCGCACAATAGATTTGAGGGGAAGTTCAACGGTGAGGTTGAAATGGTGAGAGAGAATGGGGTGAATCCCCTCAATGACGTCTCGGCGATAGGCTTTGAAGGCGTTGGTGGTGTCGTTGTAGCCTAGGCCAAACAGAACTTGAATAAACAGGTTCGCCATGCGGTTGACAATCAACTTATGACTGGGGTAGTCGATGACTTGGCCGCCTCGGACAAAGCGAGACCCAAAGACGCAATCATAGCCTTCTTGTAGCAGATGATAGTAGGTTAGGATATCCTCGGGAGCGTCAGACGCATCAGCCATCACGATCGCCACCGCATCCCCCTTAAACTCATCTAATCCACAACGCAACGCAAAGCCAAAGCCATTGGGATAGTGGTTGTTCACATAGCGAACGCGGGGATTAGCCTGGCTGAGATCGGCTAACACCGCTTCAGTACCATCGCGGCTATTATCGTTAACCACTAAAATCTCGTAGGGAACCCCATTCTCATCGAGTAGGTTGGCGATCGCCGTCACCGTATCGGCGATCGACCCTTCCTCGTTATAGGCCGGAATCACAATCGAAAACAGAGAGACAGGGGAATGTACCTCCGTTTCACTCTCCTGACGGATCTTTTTTTCCTCACGAAAGGCCGCTTCTAACCCTTCAGGGGGATAGAGTTTTCCCTCATCACGATCGCGATCGCGAAACACCAGGCGATCGCTAACAATATAGTTCAACACCGCACTGACCAACACCCCAATCAGAGTATTGACGCTATAACTCACCCCCAACCAATCCAGTAGCGGGAAAATCGCAAACACCCGCAACACCACCGAACCCCCAGCCGAGAGATGGTACAGCGGTAATTGTCGCAACAGAACCTCTCGCCATCGCCAAGTTCCGCCACGCCAAACCCAAATCCGGTAAATCACGAAGCTAAACAGCAACGATAACTCAATCGAGATCACATTGGCTGCATTTCGCAGTACCGTCGTATCCCAGCCGGCCACCTCAATGAACAAAAACATTAACAGCAGGTTAAACGCTGCTGCAACACCGCCACCAAAAAGAAAGCGAATCGCGCGTTTTTGCCAGAGTTTTTCCAAAAACCTCATCTCATCCCCATTTTCTATGATTACATTGATGTGATTACAAATGGGATTGCCACTCAACCCCGAGGCGATCGCTACCAGCGATCGACATTTTGACTATAAATCTCCTTCAGGATATCCGGGACGCGGTAGGTTAACTCCCACTCAGGATAATGGGACTTAAAACGACTCAGATTGCCAATCCACCAGATATGATCGCCACTACGATTGCTCTCTTGATACTCCCAGTTGAGGGTCTTTTCAGCAATTTCTTCGCATTGTGCGATCGCCTCTAGCATCGAACAATTACTCTCCCGTCCCCCACCGATGTTATAGGTTTCGGCTATCCGTGGACTCTGATAGAAGTGATAAAACGCATTCACCAGATCATAGCTATGAATGTTATCACGCACCTGTTTTCCCTTATAGCCATAGACCTTATAGGGAGTTCCCGTCACCGTGCATTTCATCAAATAAGAGAGAAATCCATGTAACTCAGTCCCCGAATGACTCGGTCCCGTGAGACAGCCACCTCGGAAACAGGCGGTTTTCAGGCCAAAGTAGCGGCCATACTCCTGAACCAACACATCCGCCGCCACCTTGGACGCGCCAAACAGGGAATGCTTACAATGGTCAATACTCATGCTTTCGTCGATTCCCTGATAAAAGGGATGACTCGCCTCAATCTCCCAACGGCGATCGAGTTCCACAAGAGGAAGCTGGTTAGGAGTATCGCCATAGACCTTATTCGTTGAACAGAAAATAAACACCGCTTCAGGACAGTGTTGGCGGGTCTGTTCTAAGAGATTGAGCGTTCCGTTGGCGTTGACGGTAAAATCTGTAAACGGGTCTCGCGCGGCCCAGTCATGGGAGGGTTGAGCCGCCGTATGGATAATTAGGCGAATTTCGCTGTTATAGCTGGCAAATAGGTCGCTGATGGCTTGGCGATCGCGAATATCGCTATTGTGATGAATATACTGGTCGCCATACTTCTCTTGCAGGCGATCGCGATTCCACACCGTCGAAGCACCCTCACCAAAAAACGACTCCCGCATATTGTTGTCAACGCCAACCACGGTAAAGCCTTTCTCACAAAAAAAACGAACTGACTCCGAGCCAATTAAGCCAGCCGAGCCGGTCACTAAGACAATAGACATAGAAATCTTCTCACACACACACCACAAGAAAACGAGGCCAGAGGATCGGTCTATCTCAACTGAGGACATAGACAACAGATCACCCCAAATTGGGGGGATTCTAGCACAAATCGTTTCCCCAAGCTTGTCTGATATCTCCCCAGTCCAGTCCATCACATCGTATCGAAACCGACCATCGGGGGAGATAATGGAGAATTAGTCTGTGTTTAACCTTAGATTTGTTATGACTGTCAACCCCACCCCACAACCACACACCTCCCCACTCTCCGTCGGAGTTTTGGGGTTCGGTGGCCTCGGACAAGCCGCCTCTCGTCTTCTGTCTCCTAAACAACAGATGCGTTGGGTGGCCGTCGCCGATGGCCAAGGCTACGCCTACAACCAAGAGGGACTTGATGCCGATGCTCTCATTAGCGTAACCCGCGATCGCGGCTCTGTCGGTTACTTAGACCCCCAAGGAGTCCTCAGCCAGCAAAGTATCCAGGACTTAATCGCCGCCGCACCCCACGTTGACGGCTATTTCCTGGCCCTTCCCAATCTCCCCAACACCTTTATGGCCTCAGTGGCCCGTCAATTTATCGCCTCTGGCTGGAAAGGGGTATTAGTCGATGCCTTAAAACGCACCAGTGCCGTCGAACAACTCCTCGACTTACAAAATGACCTGCAAGCCGCCGGGATTACCTACATGACTGGCTGTGGTGCCACCCCCGGCTTACTCACCGCCGCCGCCACCCTCGCCGCACAAAGTTACGCCGAAATCCATCACGTCGCCATCACCTTCGGCGTCGGCATTGCCAACTGGGAAGCCTACCGTTCCACCATCCGCGAAGATATCGCCCATATGCCCGGTTATGATGTAGAAACGGCTCGGGCCATGAGTGATGAGGAAGTGACGGCACTCTTGGACAAAACCAACGGCATCCTCAAACTCGAAAATATGGAACACGCCGATGACATCATGTTAGAGTTGGCCGGAATTGTCGATCGCGATCGCGTCACCGTCGGCGGCATCGTCGATACCCGCAACGCCAAAAAACCCCTCAGTACCAACGTCCAAGTCACCGGCCGCACCTTCGACGGCAAAATCTCCACCCACACCTTCACCCTCGGCGACGACACCAGCATGGCCGCCAACGTCTGCGGACCCGCCTTCGGCTACCTCAAAGCCGGTGCAACCCTCCACCGTCGCGGCATCCACGGACTCTTTACCGCCGCCGAAGTCATGCCGCAGTTCGTCCGCTAGAGACAAATTTGGCAAATTTTGAAGTTTTGTGACGAAAAGTCGGTAATCTTTGTTACAATCGCCTTGGCTCACGGAGATTCTTTCAGATCCCGCCGGGACAATGAGAGGTTTTCTCATGGTTTATGAGCTAACGTGATTGGTTTTGGTTGGTTTTCACTGGGTCGGCATCATGCCGGCTTTTTTATCGTCAAAATATTGATTTAAAAATCAACACAGTCTCGGTCCCCCTCCCTTGGGGCCAACAGTGAAGCATTATGACTATGAACCGCGTCAGTGACTTGTCAACCTGTAGGATGTAGGATGTAGGATAAAATCTGCCTCAACTTTTTTTCTCTTGTCTCATGTTATCTAATGTTACCGACTCGGCTTAATGGATAGACCCGATTGTCTTCACAACTTAGAACGTTTAGCATCGTTATTCTGTACTTTATTTTGATGGCCGTTAACTTTAAAAAAAATCGATTACAGCAAATTCGCGTGATCAGCTTAACACTCTTCACCGTTTTGTATGTTCTCAGAAGACCAGCCGATGCTCTTTATCCTTCAATTTGGAGTGAAGACGGGGTTGTCAATATTCCCCAAGCCATCGAACATGGCTGGTCGAGTT
>P_2C_Liq_1_UnCtyDRAFT_1001016_pt1 | contig 11019 bp, 11 predicted proteins | sample Pon2CUnioCityCA_2_FD_10234 | JGI IMG/M metagenome (IMG submission 10234)
GGGCCTCTGCGGAGGCCCGCGCCAATGATCGCAATACAACCAATCGACGGGAGCGCGCGTCATGGGGCGTGTATCTGGACGATCCTGCATTGTCACCGGCGCGGCTCAGGGCATTGGTCGCGCCATCGGTGAGGCACTGCTGGACGAGGGCGCGAGCGTCTGCTTCGCGGACATCAACGGCGACAAGGTGGCCGCCGTGGCCGAGGCGAACCGGGCCCGTGCCGGGGCGACCGGCGCGGCGGTGATGAGTGTGGCGGTGGACGTGACCGACCGGACGCAGGTGCGGGACATGATCTCCGCCGTGGTGGACCGCTTCGGACGGCTCGACGTCAAGTTCAACAACGCCGGCGTCAACAAGCCGATGAATTTCCTCGATGTCACCGAGGAAAACTGGCGGCAGATCATGGATATCAATGGCCTCGGCGTGCTGATCGGCATGCAGGAGGCCGCGCGGCAGATGATCGGGCAGGGTGATGGCGGCAAGATCATCAACACGGCCTCGATCGCCAGCCGGCAGGGTTTCGACAACGTGGCGCCATACTGCGCCTCGAAATGGGCCGTGGTGTCGTTGACGCAATCGGCGGCCCGGGATCTTGCCCGGCACGACATCACCGTCACCGGCTTCGCGCCGGGGGTGGTGGCGACGGAAATGTGGGAGGAGGTCGACCGCGACCTGATGGCCATCGGCGCTTCCGAGCGCCCGGGGCAGGCAATGGAGGCGTTCTCCGCCGATATCCTCAAGGGCCGTGTCGCAACGCCTGCCGACATCACGGGAACGACCACTTTCCTTGCCTCTCGCGACAGCGACTACATGACCGGACAGATCGTGATGATCGACGGCGGGATGACACTGGTCTGAGCGACCGCAGGGCGGCGCCGGACCCGGGGAGGAGAACATGGCTGACACTGCGACAAACCCGGTGAGCCTCAAGCGCGCCGGGAATTTCCTGGCACGTCAGGGCATCCTGGTGGCCTTTGTCATATTCATGGTGGGCTTCGCGCTCGCCAATGATCGCTTTCTCGACATGGACAACGTGCTGGGGGTGATCCGCTCCTCCACCATCCTCGGGGTCATGGCGCTGGGCGTTACCTTTGTGGTCATCAGCGGCAACCTCGACCTCTCGGTGGGGTCGATGATGTCGTTCGCCACCATCGTGGTGCTGGATCTGCACGACAAGATCGGTCCCGAGCTGGCGATTCCCCTGATGTTCGTCATGACGATGTCGCTCGGCGCACTGATCGGCTTCCTGGTGGGCTACCTCAAGCTGAATTCCCTGATCGTGACCCTCGGCATGCTCTCTGCCATCCACGGGCTGACCCTCACCTACTCCGGTGGCAAGAACATCGACATCGCCGACAAGGAAGGCACCTGGTTCAGCATCCTCGGTCAGGGCAGCGCCCTCGGCATCCCGATCCCGATCCTGATCTTCCTCGGGCTCGCCGCGCTGCTCAGCATCCTCCTGACCAAGATGCCATTCGGCCGGAAGGTCTATGCGGTGGGCGGCAATGGCACTGCCGCGACGTTCTCGGGTATCCGGCGTGCGCGGACCGTATTCTGCTGCTACCTGATNTCCTCCTTCTGCGTGGCCACCGCGGGGCTGATCCAGGCCAGCCGGTCGATGGGCAGCCAGAACACCGTCGGTCAGGGGATGGAGCTCGAGGTGCTGGCCGCCATCATCCTGGGTGGGGCCTCGCTGATGGGAGGGTCCGGCACGGTCTTCAAGACGGTGATCGGCGTTCTGATCCTCGGGTTCATCCAGAACGGGCTGCTGCTGATCGGCCTCGAGTTCTACGTCCAGTACATCGTGACGTGGATCATCATCATCCTGGCGGTGTGGCTCGACATCGCTGCCAAGCGCGGCCGTCTCTGGTCGCCGATCGCCTGAGGAGGACGGCACGATGGAGAACATCAACCTGCGCAAGTTCCTCAAGCGGGGCGCCATCTGGGGGTTCATCGTCCTCGAGCTGATCTTCTTCACGGTGGCGGGGCATTTCCTGTCGCTCTCCGAGGTGAGCTTCCTGGACCCGGAGAACATGCTGCTTCTCCTCAAGCAGTCGGCGCCCATTGGCATCATCGCGCTGGGCATGACCATCGTCATGATCAACGGCAACATCGACCTCTCGGTAGGGGCGACGTTCGCCCTGGCCGGCGTTGTGATGCTCGACTCCATGAGCTGGGCGGTCTTCGCCGGTCTGGGTGACTGGGTCATCCCGGTGGCGTGGATGATCGCCCTCGCGACCGGGGCGTTCCTCGGCCTGATCAACGGCATGATCGTCTGGAAGACCGGCGTGGATGCCTTCATCGTCACGCTGGGGGCGATGCTCGGCTTCCGCGGGCTGGTGTTCATGTTCAACGGCGAGCAGCCCACCTTCCATCTCAACTGGACCATGGTCGATATCGCCGAGTCGAGCTTCTTCGGCCTGGAGTTGCCGGCCATCGTCCTGCTTCTGTGCACGTTGGTGCTGTGGCTGGTGATGAACCGGACGGTCCATGGCCGTAACGCCTATGCCGTGGGTGACAACCGGGAGGCCGCCGTCAACGCCGGCATCAAGGTCGGCCCGCATATGGTGTGGAATTTCGTGCTGATCGGTTTCCTCGCGGCACTGTCCGCTGTGGTCTTCTACTCGGCGAGCGGCTCCGTCAACCCCAACGACGGCATGCTCTACGAGCTCTGGGTCATCACGGCGGTCGTGCTCGGCGGTACCAAGCTGACCGGTGGCTCCGGTTCGATCATCAACACNCTGGGGGGCGTGATCGCCATCCAGATCCTGCGCAAGGGGCTGGGTCATATCGGGGCCGATACCGAGACGGTGAATCTCGTCATCGGCACGATCCTGATCGCGGTTCTGTTCCTTGACCGGCAGCTGAATCGCCGTGGCCAGGAGGAGTTGAAGGTATGACCGAGCGGATACCGGCGCTGAGGCTGGAGAATATCGTCAAGACATTCCCGGGCGTCCGCGCGCTCAACGGAGTGAGTTTCGAGGTGATGCCGGGCGAGGTGCATGCCCTGCTTGGCGAGAACGGAGCGGGCAAGTCCACGCTGATGAAGGTGCTGGGTGGTGTCCATCAGCCGGATGAGGGGCGCATCTACGTCGAGGAATCCCCGGCGGTCATGACCAACCCGCTGGAGGCGAAATCCCAGGGTGTGGTCTTCATCCACCAGGAACTCAGTCTTGCCGAAGAAATGACGGCGGCCGAGAACATCTACCTCGGCGAGCTGCCCCGCAAAAGCTTCGGCCGGGTCGACTGGCCCAGGCTGCGCGCCGACGCCGGTGCGATCCTCGACCGGCTGAACTGCGGGTTCGGCCCCGACCAGATCGTCGGGGAGCTGTCCATCGCCAAACAGCAGATGGTCGAGATCGCCAGGGCGCTGACGGTGGATGCCAAGGCCGTGATCTTCGACGAGCCCACCGCCTCGCTGACCGATGCGGAGAAGGAGGTCCTGTTCGACGTCATCCGAGACCTGCGGACACAGGGTGTCGGCATCGTCTATATCTCTCACCGCATGGAGGAGATCTTCCGCATTTCCGACCGGATCAGCGTCCTGCGCGACGGCACCTATCGCGGCACGCTGATCACCGAGGAGACTGATGAGGAAGCGGTCACCAAGCTGATGATCGGGCGCAGCCTCGATCTGTCGCGGCATGTCCCGGAGGGCGCGCTCGGCGGGGTCGCGCTCGAGGTCCAGGGGTTGTCCTGCGGCCACCTCTTCGAGGACGTCAGTTTCAAGGTCCATGCCGGTGAGGTGGTCGGGTTCTATGGCCTGGTGGGCGCCGGGCGGACAGAGATCGCCGAGACCCTCTTCGGCCTGCGCTCGCCCAGTGCCGGGCAGATCCTGCTCAATGGCGAGCCGGTAAGNATCCACTCACCGGTGGACGCGATCTCTCATGGCATCTCGCTGGTGCCGGAGAGCCGCAAGGAGCAGGGGCTCGTCCTGGGCATGAACTGCCGCGACAACATGACCCTGCCCCAGGTGGATGACCTGACCGCCGGCCCCTTCGTCAGCGAGGGCGCGGAGATCGCCGTTTTCGACCAGTACCGCGATCGGTTGCAGATCAAGACACCCAGCTGGCGTCAGCAGGTGAAGAACCTCTCCGGGGGCAACCAGCAGAAAATCGTCATCGGCAAGTGGCTGTCGATGCGCCCGGACGTGCTCATCGTCGACGAGCCGACGCGCGGGGTGGATGTCGGCTCCAAGTCGGAAATCCACAACCTGATCCGCGAGCTTGCCGGCCAGGGCTACGCCGTCATTGTGATCAGCTCGGAGATGCCCGAAGTGCTNCATGTCTCNGACCGGGTGGTGGCCATGTATCACGGCCGGATCACCCGGACGTTCACCGCCGCCGAGGTCAACGAGGACAATCTGGTGCAGGCGATCTCGGGGCTGGGCGGGGGCCAGGTGGCATGATGCGTGTGGGCTTCGCGGGGCTCGGGCGGATGGGCGCCGCCATGGCGAGGAATATCGCGGTCGCGCGGGCGCAGTAGGTGCGGCGTCGATCCGGCGCCTGCAGCCAGGTGCCACGGGTCGGCCTCGTGAAACGTTTTTGATCTGAAAGTGAGGGAAATCCATGAAGCTTGTTCGCCATGGCGCGCCCGGCGCCGAAAAACCGGGGCTGCTTGATCCATCCGGTCGCGTGCGCGATCTCTCGGGAGTCGTCTCCGACATCGCCGGCCAGACACTGCGTCCGGCAGGGCTGAGTGCGCTGCAGGATCGCGATATCGATGCCCTGCCCGTTGTCGCCGGGACCCCCCAGGAGGATCTGCGGCTCGGGCCCTGTGTCGGTGGCATCGGCAAATTCGTCTGCATCGGGCTCAACTATGCCGATCACGCCGAAGAGGCCGGCATGCCGATCCCGCCCGAGCCGATCATCTTCAACAAATGGACCTCGTCCGTGGTCGGGCCGAACGACCCGATCCAGGTCCCGCGCGGCTCGGAGAAGACCGACTGGGAGGTCGAGCTGGGTGTGGTGATCGGCGAGCCCGGCGCCTACATCGATGAGTCGGAGGCGATGCGTCATGTCGCCGGGCTCTGCGTGGTCAACGACGTCTCCGAGCGCGAATTCCAGATCGAGCGCGGCGGCACCTGGGACAAGGGCAAGGGCTGCGACACCTTCGGCCCCACCGGTCCATGGCTGGTGACGCTGGATGAAATCCCCGATCCCGATGCCCTGGACATGTGGCTGGACGTGGACGGCGTGCGGATGCAGACCGGCTCCACGGCGACGATGATCTTCAGGATTCCCGAGCTGGTCGCCTACTGCAGCCGGTTCATGAGCCTGCAGCCCGGCGATGTCATCTCGACCGGCACGCCGCCCGGCGTGGGCATGGGGCAATCTCCCCAGCGTTATCTGCATGGCGGAGAGGTGGTCACCCTCGGCATCGCCGGCCTGGGCGAGCAGCGTTCCGCGGTGCTGCCATCCCGGAACCTCGGCTGATGGTGCGCTCCAGGGCCGTTTGACGTGTATATTGGGCGGGAGTCAACACGAACGCGTGAGGAGTCTCGGTCGATGAAAGCATGCAGTCGAATCATCGGTGCGTTGATTGCCGCCGGCCTTGCGTTGCCGGCGGCGGCCGATTCCCTGGACATCAACCTGAGCGGTGATGCCGCCCAGGTCGGTTACACGAAGGCACTGGACCGCGATGATCTCGAGGCCGGCGCCGCCTTCATGCATCACGACAGTGGCGGGAATATCGTCGAGGCGGATCTGCACCTCGTGGACCGTCCCGAGCCGGGGCGTAACACCCTCGTGCTTGGCATCGGCGGCAAGATCCCCTACATCAACGACGACCATCGCAGTGCCGATGGCGCCGCGCTCGCCATCGGTGGCAAGCTGCGCTGGACCCTGCCGGACTACAACCGTGCCGGCGTGGCCGGCAGCGCCTACTATGCGCCATCGGCCACCTCGGTGCATGACATCGACGGTTACCGGGAATACTCGTTTCGCGGCGAGTTCCGCATCCTCGAGGACGCCGATATCTACCTCGGTTATCGCCGCATCGAGCTGAGCTACGATGGCTCGGGTGGCGACCGGAACTTCGACGATGGCGTTTACGCGGGTTTCAACGTCGACTTCTGACCGCCGCGGCTGCTGGCTGGCGGCCGTGATGGCCGTTTTGCTGGCGGCCGCGGCACTCGTGCCGGCGGTCCGGGCCCAGGATGAGGCCGGGGAGCAGTCGGATGCGCCGGAAACGCTTGCCTCGGTGCTCATGTACCACCGCGTGGGCAATCCGGACTACCCCGGTACCAGCGTCACCCGCGAGCAATTCGGGGCGCATCTGGATTATCTGGAGGACAATGACTTCAACATCGTCTCCCTCGGGGCGGTGGTGGAGGCATTGCAGACCCGCCAGCCGCTGCCTGATCGGACGGTGGCGATTACCTTCGATGATGCCTACGCCAGCGTGCACGAGGTCGCCCACCCGATGCTCGCGGCCCGGGATCTGCCGTATACGGTCTTCGTCAGTACCGAGGCCGTGGATGCCGGCTACGAGGGCTATCTCGACTGGGATCAGCTGCGCGAAATGGCGGTGGACGGTGCGCGGTTCGGCAACCACTCGCGCTCCCACGACCCGTTGTTCGTCCGCGATGACGATGAGACGCGGCCGCAGTGGCGTGCCCGCATCGAGGACGATCTGACGGCGGCCCGTCAGCGTCTCACCGAAGAGCTGGCCGGCGCGCTCTATCAGTCGCCGCCGCTGCTGGCCTACCCCTACGGCGAGTACAGCCTTGAACTGATGGATCTGGCCGCGGAGATGCGGTTCGTGGCGTTCGGGCAACAGTCGGGCGCCATCGGTATCCACTCCAACTCCCTCGCCCTGCCGCGGTATGCCATGAACGAGCGCTTTGCCGGACTCGAGGGGTTTGCGCTGAAAGTCAACTCGCGGGCCTTGCCGGTGCTGGACCAGCAGCCACTGGACCCGGTCCGCGAGGCGGCGGAAGCACCGCGCCTGACCCTGACGCTGGCTCCCTTGCCGGCGGCAACCACCGCGCAGCTGGCCTGTTACTACGAGGGCGAGCGTCTGCTGCCGGAATGGCGGGAGGATGAGGTGCGATTTGCGGTGCGTGGCGAGACCGACCTGCCCGTGGGCCGCAGCCGCTATAACTGCACCGCGCCGGATGGCAGCGGCCGCTATTACTGGTTCAGTCACCTGTGGATCTTCGGTCGCGGCGGCACATGAATGTCATGCCGTCCAACGGGCCCCGCCTGCTGCAGATAACCGACACACATCTGTTTGCCGATCCGGCGGCGGAACAGGCGGGCGTTGTCCCGGAGGCACGCTTTCGGGCCACGCTGCGGGCCATGGCGCCCTGGGCAGCCACCGCGGACGGGCTGTTGCATACCGGTGACCTGGTCCACGATGGCAGCGCCCCGGGTTATCAACGAGTGCGCCAGGCATTGCGGTCGCTCGATCTGCCGGGCCTGGTCATGCCGGGCAACCATGACGACCGCGATGAGCTGCAGTCCACGTTTGCCGCCGGCCCGGTGAGGGCCGCCCGCACCCTGGAGTTGGGGGAATGGACGCTGATCGGTCTCGACTCCCTGCAGACCGGCGAGGTGCCCGGCCATCTGGACGAGTCCGAACTCGCCGCCCTGGACGAGGCGCTGGCGGATTGCTCGACTGTCTACTGCCTGGTCGCCGTGCATCACCCACCGTTCCCGGTGGGCACGCCCTGGCTGGACGCCATCGGCCTCGACAACCCTGATGCCCTGTTCCGGCGCCTGGCGGCGGATCATCGCGTCCGGGCCGTGGTCTGCGGCCATGTCCACATGGCATTCGACGGCCATGCCAATGGCTGCCGTACCCTCTCCACACCGGCCACCGCGACCCAGTTCCTTGCCGGCGCCGAGGCCTTTGCCATCGACCGCGGACCGCCGGCGTTCCGCTGGCTCGACCTGCGCGCCGATGGCGGCATCGACACCGATGTGGTGCGCGTGACCGGCGTTTGATGCGCCGGGCTTTCCAGCCCCCGGCACAGGCTTTAGGGTAACGCTGGATTTTCACTCGATGACGGAGGCATAGGCGATGGAGTATCGCTCCTGGATGTGTGTGGTCTGCGGCTGGATTTATGAAGAGGAGGACGGCCTACCCGACGAAGGGATCGCTCCCGGCACCCGCTGGGAGGATATCCCGGACGACTTCGTCTGCCCCGAATGCGGTGCGGGCAAGTCCGACTTTGAGATGATCGAAATCTGATCATGGCGCGAGCCATCACCGGGCTCTACGTCATCACCGACGCCCGCTGGCCGCGGTCGGTCGCGTTGGAGCATGCCGTCGACGCGGCATTGCGCGGTGGCGCGCGGGTGGTGCAGTACCGTGACAAGTCCGATGACGCCTGCCGTCGGCACCAGGAGGCGAAGACCGTCGCCAGCTTGTGCCGGGCGCGGGGCGCGACGTTCATCGTCAACGATGACGTGGACCTGGCGGCGGCCGTGGCAGCGGATGGTGTTCATCTGGGCCGCGATGATGATGACCTGGCGGCGGCGCGGTCGGCGCTGGGACCGGAGGCGCTCATCGGCGTGTCCTGCTACAACGAACTCGACCGGGCACGCCGGGCGGCCGCTGCCGGGGCCGATTACCTGGCCTTCGGCAGTGTCTACCCCTCGGCCACCAAGCCGGACGCGGTGCATGCCCCGCTGACGCTGTTCGGCGAAGCCAGACGATTGACCGATCGACCACTGGTAGCCATCGGCGGTATCAACGCCGACAATATCGCCACGGTGACTGCGGCGGGTGCCGATGCCGTGGCGGTGGTCGACGCGGTCTTCGCCGCGCCGGATATCGAGCAGGCAACCGCGGCGCTGGTGGCGCGCGGTTTTGGCCCGGCGCCGGACTGAATCCACACCAGGGGATAGCAACAACCATGTCGAACCGATCCGAACAGCTCTTTGCCGAGGCCCAGCAGCACCTGGTGGGTGGCGTGAATTCAGCGGTACGGGCGTTCCGTTCCGTGGGCGGGACACCGGTCTTCATGCGCCGCGGCGAGGGCGCCTGGATCGAGGATGTCGATGGCAAGCCGTACGTCGATTACGTCCTNTCCTACGGCCCGCTGGCCATCGGNCATGCCCATCCCGAGGTGGTTCGGGCCATCTGCGATACGGCGGCCAGCGGCACCAGCTTCGGTGCGCCCACCGAGCTCGAGACCGAGCTGGCGGTGCTCGTGCGCGAGCTTATGCCGGGCATCGAGCGCATCCGCATGGTGAACTCCGGCACCGAGGCCTGCATGAGCGCCGTACGCCTGGCTCGCGGCTATACCGGCCGCGACCGGATCCTCAAGTTCCGCGGCAACTATCACGGCCATGTCGATGCGCTGCTGGTGGAGGCCGGCTCCGGCGTGCTCACCCTGGGCATCCCCGGTTCGCCGGGCGTTCCGGCCTCGGTCACCGAAACCACGCTGACGGCGCCCTTCAATGATATCGACGGCGTCCGCCAGCTGTTTGCCGAGTATGGTGATTCCATCGCCGCGGTGCTGGTCGAGCCGGTGGCCGGCAACATGAACTGCATTCCCGCCCTGCCATCGTTCCTCGAGGGGCTTCGGGAGATCTGCGATGACAGCGGCGCGCTGCTGGTCTTCGATGAGGTCATGAGCGGGTTCCGGGCGGCGCTCGGCGGCGCTCAGGCCTGGTATGGCGTTCGGCCCGACCTCACCTGCCTCGGCAAGGTGATCGGCGGTGGCCTGCCGGTGGGTGCGCTGGGCGGACGGGCCGAGATCATGGATTATCTGGCACCGACCGGCCCGGTCTACCAGGCCGGCACCCTGTCGGGCAATCCGCTGGCCATGGCCAGCGGGCTGGCGACACTGCGCAACCTGGCGCGCCCGGACGTCCACGCCAACGCCGAGGCCTGGACCGGCCGCCTGCTGGTCGGCCTGCACGAGCGGGCGAGCCGGGCCGGGATTCCGATGGTGACCCATCAGGCCGGCACCATGTTCGGACTGTTCTTTACCGACAGCGAGCGGGTCCTCGGTTTCGAGGACGTGGCCAACTGCGATGCCGAGCGTTTCGTGCGTTTCTTCCACGGCATGCTCGAGGCCGGCGTCTATCTCGCCCCGTCCGCCTTCGAGGCGGGTTTCGTATCCACCGCCCATGACGAGGCGGCGCTCAGCCATACCCTGGATGCGGCCGAGCGGGTGTTCGCCGATCTGTGAGCGGACTCGAAACGGCCCTTGAGCCGGTCTTTGCCTGGCTGGCCGCGAATCCGGCCTGGGCCGGGGCGTTCATCGGGCTGATCGCCTTCGCTGAATCACTGGCGCTGGTGGGCCTGCTGGTGCCCGGCGCCTTTCTCATGTTCCTCGCCGGCGCCGCCGTCGGCGGCAGCAATATCGACATCCTGCCCATGCTCGCCTGGGCCGTCGTGGGGGCCGTGGCCGGCGATAGCCTGAGCTACTGGCTGGGGCGGCATTTCCGCGACCGGTTGCGGGGCTTCCCCGTGGTCCGGCGTTATCCGGGCGTCCTGACCAGGGCGGAGGACCTGTTCCATCGACACGGCGGCAAGAGTGTAGTCATCGGGCGTTTCGTGGGGCCGGTGCGGCCGGTCATCCCGGCGGTGGTGGGGATGCTGGGGATGCCGCCGGGGCGGTTTCTGCTGGCCAATGTCAGCTCGGCGCTGGTCTGGGCCCCGGCCTACCTGCTGCCCGGCGTGGTGTTCGGTGCCTCGCTGGTGCTTGCCATGGAGGTCATGGGTCGGCTCATGGCCTGGCTGGTGCTCGGCTTCGGCGGTTTTTTCCTGTTGCGCTGGCTGATCCCGCGGATCGATCGGCCCCTGCGCTTCGCCGGCAACCGGCTGGCCCGGGCGGTGGGCCGCCACCCGCCGCCGGGCCACTGGGGGCAGTGGCTGCGCCCGCTGCATGCCGCGTTGCGGGCGTTGCGTCATCGTCAGGGATGGCTCTGGTGGCTGGCCCTTGTCATGTTTCTGGGGACACTGGTCGAGGCGCTTTGGACGCCGGGGCCCCAGGGCTGGGAGCGGGGGATGCTCGCGCTGGCGGAGGCCCAGCGTGGCGAACTTCAGCGGCGGGTTGC
>P_2C_Liq_1_UnCtyDRAFT_1001019_pt1 | contig 11013 bp, 9 predicted proteins | sample Pon2CUnioCityCA_2_FD_10234 | JGI IMG/M metagenome (IMG submission 10234)
TAAAGAACGGTTGGATTGGGTTGCAATCCGCCGTTAGGGCTGCGCCTTAACGGGATGCGTATAATACGCTTTTGAAACTGTGAGTCAATCTTTTTTTACAGGTTTTTGAAATAAATTCGCAACCGCTAAACTGTCTCTATCGCTTGTGGTATCTGCACTGTGCACCGTCGGTGATGAGTGGGTCGTCTCAAGCGAGGTGCGCATTCTACATCCTTATTTTAATGCGTCAACTAATAATTTTTATATTTTATAAAAAGGGGACTTTTCAAAGCTAAATGCTTAATAAACAATCTAACATAGATAATTATCTTGTATTTTAAGTACATATTTCTCACAAAACACCGTCAAATAAGGGGGATAGTTGCTTATATATACAATAAGAGTAAACTTATAGTGATTTTTTAAGGTTTTCTCAATACTACAACAATAATGATAACAACAAGGTTAATTATGAAATCGGTTAATACCAACACACTTATTACATTAGCAATTTTGTTAGTTGCTGGTTTTTTTATTGTACCAGCACTAACATTATTAAGTCCTGAATTAGCATTTTTAGCAGGTGTTGTCGCTGCGACGGTAATTTGTCATTTAGATTTTCCTGGTAAATCTACTACCGCAAATAATACAAGCACTTCAGAACTTACTACATTATATATAGGTAACCTACCTTACCGCTCGAAAGAAGCATCTATTAAAACTCACTTTGAACAATACGGTTATGTCGATTCAGTAAGATTGTTGAAAGACAGAAGGACTGGTAAACCAAAAGGTTTTGGATTTGTCGAAGTAGCTAGTGATACAGCCAACAAGATGATAAAAAAATTAAATGACACTACATTTGAAGAACGTACCTTAAAAGTTCGTTTAGCAAAAGAGAAAATAGAAGACTAAATATCAATGTCAGACTACCAACTTCAACTCAGTGAAAAACAAAACCGTTTCACTGAGTTACTTTCCCCATTTATATCAAATTCAGTCCTCAACCAAACACATTTAGTAGAATCAGAACCAACACATTATCGGATGCGTGCTGAATTTCGTGTATGGCATGATGGCGACGACTTATACCACGTAATGTTCGACCAAGAGTCCAAGCAAAAATATAAGGTAGTTCAACTCCCTGCAGCTTGCGAACTTATAAATCGAGCTATGATCGATGTAATTAGTGCGGTAAAAGTTTCACCCATACTGAGAAATAAGCTTTTTCAAGTTGATTATCTCTCGTGTTTAAATGAACAATTAGTCGTTTCATTAGTTTATCATAAACCCTTAGATGAAGAATGGCATCATGCAATAAACGAACTGCGTTTATCCTTAAGTGATTCTTATCAAATTCATTTTATAGGCAGAGCAAAAAAACAAAAAATCGTCTGTAAACAAGATTTTGTTGTTGAAAAACTTAATGTTGACGGACGTGAGTTTATATTTAAACATGTTGAAAATAGTTTTACCCAACCAAATGCTAAGGTCAATCAAGCGATGCTATCCTGGGCGATGACTTTTGGTCGTGAATGTGATGGTGATTTACTAGAGCTCTATTGTGGTGCTGGAAACTTCTCTATCCCTTTAGCTACAGTTTTTGACAATGTTGTTGCAACAGAGATATCCAAGACTTCAGTCAATGCAGCCCAATTTAATATCACAGAAAACAAGATTAAAAACTGCCATATTGTTCGCCTTTCTGCAGAAGAATTTGTACAAGCAAAAAATAAAGTGAGGGAGTTTCGGCGTTTACAAGAAGCACAAGTTAATCTAGACGATTTTAACTTTACAACAGTCCTTGTTGATCCACCTCGAGCTGGACTCGATAAAGATACACTCAAGATGGTTGCTCAATACAAGAATATTATATATATATCGTGTAATCCTGAAACCTTAGCTGATAACCTAAATTCGCTAACTAAAACCCATGAAGTTATCCAAAGTGCATTGTTTGATCAGTTCCCATTTACTCACCATATGGAAGCCGGAGTCATATTGCGCAAAAAAACTAATTAAGCTTGAATTGCTTTGCACCAAGTTGAACCAGCATTAATTGCTGTTTTACTTTTTTAGCAATAAACTGCGCTTGTTCAGGATCTGCATCAAGCGCTTCAGCACCTGCGCTAAACACTATCTTAACCATTGCTTCTGATTGCAAATCTGCAAGCTTTCTAGATGCGTTTTCGCGAAGTATAATATAATCTGACAATTCTTTGGTAAAGTGGTGTATTTCACGTAATACTGCTGAACGGAATCCTGCTGATGTCCCTGTATGCTCTCTTAATAACACACGGAATACATTTTTATGTTCCACTATAAACTCCATAAAAATGTCAACAGAGGTTTCAATAGCACTAACATCATACGTAATCTTCTTACGTGCACTTCGCATTAATTGACGTAGTGCTAGGCCAGCTTCATCAACTAAGGTCAAACCTAACTCGTCAATATCTTTGAAGTGTCTATAGAAAGAAGTTGGTGCTATCTTGGCCTCGCGTGCAACTTCCCTAAGAGAGACCGAAGACAAACTCTTTTCAGCATCTAAACAACGAAAAGCTGCATTTATAATGTTTTGCCTCGTCTCCATTTTCTGCTCTAAACGAGATTTTTTATCAGACATTAGATGGAATATCCTTGCTAATTATAACTGGGTGAATTACATTAAGCGTACAACTGTACGCTGAAATTTTAAAGATTTATTTATGCAAAAACCCCCTCTCATCAAATTTAATGTCATTCTATTCACTGTTTTGACGCTAATTACTGTTATCGGTGTCCCTTATTGGGCAATAACCTTTGGCTTCAATGGAGTTGAAATCGCCACTACTATTTTTCTATTCTTCTTCACCGGAATGTCAATTACCGCTGGATATCACCGTCTTTGGTCACACAAATCGTATGAAGCAAATAGTGCAGTTAGATTTGTACTTGCTGTTGGTGGTGCAATGACTTTGCAAAATAGTATTTTACACTGGGCTAGTGATCATCGAGTACACCATAAGCATGTAGATGTAAACGATAAGGACCCTTACTCAGCCAAGCGAGGATTTTGGTTCTCACATATTGGCTGGATGTTACGTGAATATCAGTCTGAGCGCTATACCGATTACTCAAATTGCCGTGACTTACAAAAGGACAAAATAGTCATGTGGCAACATAACTACTATATTCCTGTAGTATTAGTAGCTAATTTCGGTGTTACTGCCCTGCTTGGTTATTTAAACGGATCAATACTGGGTATGATCTTACTTGCTGGTATTGCACGAATTGTCATGGTGCATCATGTGACCTTTTTCATTAACTCACTATGCCATATCTGGGGTAAGCAAACTTACACAGATGTAAACACAGCCAAAGATAATGGTATTTTAGCACTATTCACTTTTGGTGAGGGTTATCATAATTTCCATCATATCTTTGAGTATGACTATCGTAACGGTATTCATTGGTGGCACTATGACCCAACCAAGTGGTTAATCAAGTTATTATCTCTACTAGGTATGGCAAAGAACTTACGTAAATGCCCTGAAGACAGAATCCAGCAAGCTAAGTTTTCAATGCAATTATTAAAAGCACAAAATAAGATAGCCAAATATCCTAACGCAGAAATTTTAAAAGCTAAATTAGAAGAAGAATATGCGCTACTATCAGAAAAGTGTAACGAGTATTATATGACTAAAAAGCGTCTAATTCGTATTCAACAAAGACAAATTCAAAAATCCGTTGAACGCTCGGTAGAAAAAGTGTCACAAGAGAAAGAGCTACTGCAAGAAAAATGCACTGAATTACAAAATGCTTTTATGGCACAAAAAATCCGCTGGAATGCAATATACAAGTTACAATTGCTTCCAGCTTAACCACCTTTAACTATTACACAAAAAAAGCCGATACCTGATTATCGGCTTTTTTGTATTGTAAACAACATATTTAGTTGCTCAAATCTTAAATCCTGAACTTATTCAGCTTTTAAACTGAAGACTACTGAGACTTTGCTCTAGTCGTTCTAGTTTTCCTGATTATATAGATAGACAAATAACTTATTTAAAGGCATTGGTCTAGCATATAAATAACCTTGAACTTGCTCACAACCTATCTGCTTCAGAAATTCAGCTTGATCTTCCCGTTCTACACCTTCTGCTATTGTCGATAGTTCCAGCTTATGAGCCAAATTAATAATAGTTTCAGCAATATGCGCTTGCTTATCTTTTGTAAAATCTTGAACAAACTGTCGATCAACCTTCACACGGTCAATCGGCATTTTTTGTAGATAGTTTAGTGAGGAAAAGCCAGTGCCAAAGTCATCAATTGCAATTTTAAAACCTAAGTCTTTTAGTTGATGTAAACTTTGTATCACTATTTCTGGTTCATCCATTAAGACACTTTCGGTTATCTCTAGTTCAATTAAAGACGAGTCTATCGCAAATTCAGACAGCAATGATTTTATGTTTTGCACAAAGTTATGACTTCTTAGTTGGATAATGGAAACATTAACGGCGATAGTTAAATCTTGATAACCTTGGTCATGTAACATCCGAGTACTACGCAAAGCCTCACGGAACATCCACAAACCCAAATCGATTATTAAACCAGAGTTTTCGGCTGCGGGAATAAACTTTGATGGAGGAATGTACTGGCCGTTAATATCACGCCAACGTAACAGGGCTTCAACACCACATATCTTGAGTGAAGTTAGACATAATTGAGGTTGAAACCATAACTCTAATTCCCGACGTTCAAACGCAGTCGTCAAGCGACGAATTAATTCGATGCGCCATACCGTCTTTTCTTCTATTTCAAAGCTATACCAAAAATGGTTATATTCGGGACTCTTCTTAGCTAAGTTTAATGCTAAATTACAGCGCCTAAAAATATTAGCACCATTATCGTATTCACTATCTAAGTGGCAAATCCCCATATTTACAGAAACAGGCAATAAATATTGACCGGCACGGAAAGGTGATGCAAAAATTAAAGCTATAATCTCTGGTTTAAGTTGGCTCGCAGGTCCAAGTAGACCAAATACATCACCACCAACCCGACTAATTGTAATAGTCTCCTCTAAACTTGATTTTAATCGTTCAGCTACGGCTCGTAAAAGTATGTCACCGGTATCTTGACCTAAAGAGTCATTCACATCAGAAAAATCTCTTAAATCAATAAGTAATACGTTCAGACCATCCATAGTTTTAGAGTAATCGGGGCTGTTTAGAGAATGTATAAAATTTTTGCGATTAGGCAGTTTCGTCAATACATCTTTAAACGCATTTGTATATAAATCCAAGAATAAAGCGACCTGCTTGGTCCCGGCTTTAATACCATTCAACAATAGTTGTAAGTCTTGAAGGATTGTTGAATCATGTTCAATTTTCTTATTTACGAACATGACAAGTTCAAAGTTGTTATCACCTGCAAATAGTAGCGTTGTAGTAGAGTGATGAATTGTGTGTTTCTTCCTTAATACTTCATCTACTTTCGTAGCTAATTCCTTTTCATTGAGAGTTTTTACTGGTTGACTAATATATCTGGCATATTCTCCTGCTGCAGCACAAATCTGAATTTTTGTATCCGATTGTTTAGTCATATTGCCTGATCTGAAGCAGATAATATCTTCCGGCGCTAATTCATAACTAGCACAAAACTGCAGGATTAGTCCTTCACAAAACTCTGAAAAAGAATCTTCACTAAAAAAGTTATTAGTTGCACTGATAATTTTTAATGCACCTAATTTTGCAATATCTTGATGTCTGTCAGCTACGACTTTAAAGAGTGGAGAAATTATTTTTTTTTCTTTTGACAAAACGATACTTCTGCTTGATAAGTGTATCTTAAATATAGTTGACAAAACCTAATTTGGCTAACATTTGTGAAAATAAACTTAATGAACGAAGTACTCTTACTTATAGAAACTAAAATGTTTAAAAAAACTATATATGACTAAAAAAAATAATGCTGTTAGTTAAATACCGTCACCAAATTCATGCAACCCACACTCTCTTTTTAAACCGAAGAAACGTGTCTCCTCCTCTGTCATACCTGCTGTCAAAGGTCGCGTAGTATGCCAGTCACCTATTGATACATATCCTTGTTCCCATAAAGGATGATAAGGTAAGTTATTCGATTTTAAATAATCATGTAAGAGCTTATTAGATTGATCAATAATTGGGTATATCTTGATTTGTTTGCCAACGCGTTGAGCAACTGGAAGTGTTCTTCGTCCACCCGACTGTGAACGACGCAAACCCGCAAACCAGGTACCTACATTAAGTTCAGATAATGCACGCTGCATCGGCTCAACTTTATTCAACTTATTATAGGTCTCAAGCCCATCAATACCTTGTTCCCATAATTTCCCATATTTAGCTTCTTGCCAAGCTGCAGAAATAGGAGCTCGATAAACATGTAGATTGAGGTTCAACTTTTCCGTCATCTCATCAATAAATTGATACGTTTCAGGAAAAAGATAGCCCGTATCGGTTAATACCACCGGCGTGCCAGGTGCAACATTTGAAATTAAATGCAACATTACCGCAGACTGAGCACCAAAACTGGAAGACACGATCGCGTTTTGCGGTAAGTTTGCAAATGCCCACTCTACCCTAGCTATCGGTGACAATGCTTCTAATTCTGGAGCCACTTCAGCCAAAGCGACTTTATCCCATGCCATATTGTCTGTTGCAGTCAAGGTAGAGTCATCACTGTGCGCAGAATTAAGCATAAAAATCCTTTGCAGAATCAATTACCGGGGCCACAATACCTGCACGAACAACAAAATCACCAAAGGCTTCATTATTTTTTCTATTCGCTGCCCACTGACCGATTAAATCATCTAGTATCGTCATGATCTCTACATCTGTAATATTTTCTTTAAACATTTTTGGAATACGAGTGCCCTCGCGATTACCACCAATGTGAAGGTTATATTTATGAGGCCCTTTGCCCACTAAACCAATTTCAGCAAGCATTGCTCGGCCACATCCGTTTGGACAGCCTGTGATTCGATAAATAATACTTTCATCAGGAATACCATGTTTGGTTAAAATGCCTTCAATCGTATCTACCGCTTGAGGCAGGTAACGTTCTGCTTCAGCCATTGCTAATGGACACGTTGGTAATGATACACAAGCCATAGAATCTTTGCGTTGTGCGGACACATTCGGCATTAACCCATGGGCTTGAGCCAACGCTTCGATCTTATCTTTAAGTTCAGCAGGAACAGCTGCAATCACTAGATTTTGGTTCGCCGTTAAGCGAAATTCACCTGGATGAATCTGGGCGATTTCACGACAACCTGTTTTTAGTTTTTTGTCTGGGTAATCGAGAATACGACCATTTTCGATGAAGCACGTAAGATGGAATTTACCATCTACCCCTTCAACCCAACCAAAACGGTCTCCACGACTTGTAAATGTATAAGGATGTGATGCTGTGAAATTCACACCTGCACGCTTTTCAACTTCAGCTTTGAACGTGTCAACACCGACGCGTTCAAGCGTATATTTAGTTTTAGCATTTTTACGATTGACACGATTACCCCAATCACGTTGGGTACTCACTACCGCTTCAGCCACTGCTAATGTATGCTCTAAACCAACAAAACCAAAATCATCGGCACGACGGGGGAAGGTAGACTTATCCCCATGCGTCATCGCTAAACCACCACCGACTAACACATTGAAACCGATTAACTTACCATCTTCTTCGATTGCAACAAAGTTCAAATCGTTAGCGTGAACATCCACATCATTTTGTGGAGGGATCACGACTGTCGTTTTGAATTTACGTGGTAGATATGTGCTACCTAAAATAGGTTCTTCAGTCGTTTCAACTTTCTCACCGTCCAACCAGATTTCAGCATATGCTTTGGTTTTTGGTAATAAATGTTCTGATATCTTTTTGGCCCACTCATAAGCTTCTAAATGTACCGAAGATTGTTCAGGATTTGACGTGCATAGTACGTTTCGGTTCACATCGCCCGCAGTGGCTATAGAATCAATCCCTACAGAATTTAAAGTTTGGTGCATTAACTTGATGTTTGGTTTTAAAACACCGTGAAACTGAAATGTTTGACGAGTCGTTAGACGAATTGAACCGTACATGGTGTAGTCATCAGCAAACTTATCAATTGCTAACCACTGCTCACCAGTCATAACACCACCCGGTAAACGTGCACGTAACATGACATTGTGTAATGGCTCTAGTTTNTGTTTAGTACGTTCGCCACGAATATCTCTATCGTCTTGTTGATACATGCCGTGAAAACGGATTAACTGAAAGTTATCAGGGGTAAAACCACCCGTTAGATCATCTTTTAAGTCATCTGTAATGGTACCGCGCAAAAAGTTACTCTGGGTTTTCATGCGCTCATTGTCTGCTAATTTGCCTTCGACAATTAATGGGTTCTTGTCAGTCATTAGTAGACATCCTTTTGGTAACGTTTCGCTTTGCGTAGAGCAAGTAAACTTCGTTTTGCTTCATCTGCACTTTGTTTTCCGTGCGTTTGGTAAATTTCTAGTAAGGCATTCTCGACATCTTTTGCCATATGCATAGCATCGCCACAGACATAGAAGTGTGCGCCTCGCTCAAGCCATGCGTAAACTTCAGCACCTTGCTCTAGTAAGCGATGTTGGACATAAATTTTTTCTGCTTGGTCACGAGAAAAAGCTAAGCTAATATTCGTTAGTAAGCCCGATTTTTTATACCCTTGCCATTCAGTTTGATAAAGGAAATCTTGGGTGAAATTCGGATTGCCAAAGAACAACCAATTATCCCCTTCTGCACCTTGCGCATCACGTTCTTGCATGAAAGCACGGAACGGAGCAATACCAGTACCCGGACCAACCATGATAACAGGGGTATTAGGATCTGGAGGTAAACGGAAATTAGGGTTGGGTTCGACATAGACTTTAACATCCCCACCTTCCTCTAGACGCGTAGATAGGAAACCTGATGCGCCACCTTGATGGGCAAAACCGTGCGCATCATATGCAACATGGGCTACAGTAAGATGTACTTCATCTTCTACTTCGGTTTGACTAGATGCAATCGAATATAAACGAGCAGTTAAAGGACGTAAAGCATCCACTAATTGTTGAGCGGTCACTGTTACTGGGTTCTCGACAATGATATCGACGATTTGGCGATCCACAATATACTCACGAAGCACTTTCTTATCATTGAGTAAATTTTTTAATTTTACGTCGTCAGTCGTTTCAGCTAACTTACTGACAAAAGTTGGGTAAGATAAAGTCAGTTCCAGCTTCTCAGTCAACGCCTGCTGCAAAGACATTGTCTCATCTTGCACTGTCACTTCAGTCTCTGCTGACAATTTAAGTGTGTTTAAGATGCGCTCTACTACATCAGGGGCATTTAAAAAATATACACCTAGAGCATCCCCTACCTCATAAGAGATACCTGAATCTTCTAAGGAAATCTCAATATGACGAATATCTTTGACGGAATCTCTGCCCGTGATCTTTAGACTTTCTGATAACGAGGCTGTAAATGGATTCTTTTTATCGTAAGTTGCCGCGGCGCTTACTAAACTCGGAGCATTTGCAGCAAACGTTGCAGGAACGGCAGTTGTCTGGGCAGAAAAATCGTCTTTTATGCCCGCAATCACTACATCAGCCCAAGCTTTTGCGGCACTGTCATAATCCACATCACAATCCACTCGGGCAGCAATAGCAGTCGCGCCTAATGCGGCCAGTCGCGTGTCAAAATCTTTGGCCGTTTGGCAGAAGAATTCATAACTCGTATCCCCAAGACCCAGCACAGAATATTTGAGTTGATTAACTTTAGGTGCTTTTTTACTTGCAACATATTCATGGAATTCAACTGCATCATCTGGCGCATCGCCTTCACCATGCGTGGATACAATGACTGCAAGGTGCGTCTCAGCTTTTAATTGGCGTGGTTTGTAATCAGCCATAGACACAACTTTGGCGTTGATACCTCCAGCCTTTGCTTGTTCACCAAACGCATTGGCAACGCCTTTGGCATTACCCGTTTGTGAGCCGTATAAAATAGTTAATTGCGCAGAAGATGTTTGGGCTGGAGTAGCTTGCCCTTCTGGAACAGCGCCCGCAGCAGCTAAACCCGCAGTGTAACCACTAAGCCAAGTCAGTTGTTGACTATCTAGACCAGACATAGCCTGAGTAATCGCATTTAACTGATTTGGTTCAATAAAACCAGGTTGGATCGGAGTATTCGACATAAAAAAGCGTCTATTTGACTTAGGATGGATGTAGTTTAATTCACCCTATTCATATTATAAAAGAATAAATAGCGCTTTTTTATTACTTAATGGACTATTAAAAATAGTTCTCTACCTAACTTTTAAAAATGTACTTCTACACCCGCATAAACTCCAGTAAAGTCTATATCTGCATATGTGTTATCAATATCATCAAGTTCAGCTTGAATGGAACGATAGCCTAACTGAAACGCCATATTCATGGCTATACTATCAATCACTCGGTACTCCAATGCGGCATTTACATCCATTACATTGTTGTCATCAATGGCGAGATAACTACCTTCAACAAACAAAGAAATATCTGTAGCGGGGATACCAATCTCAGCTCTCGAATACAACATAGGGATAAAACCATTCATTTCTTGCTCGGAAGAAGTGTTAGACAGTTTATCCATGACAGTAATCGAGCCTTCAAGTTTTTTAGCATTGAGGCCGAGATCGATACTGATTAAGTCATTATCTAAAATTTCATAATACAAAATATGATCGGTCGAAGTAAGGTCTAAAGTATTTTGTAACTCTGCATTGACCGCAAACGTTTCACCGGCAAAAATAAAGTTACGGTTAATTGTCGTATTGCCATCAGTTTCGAGCGATGTAACGATAATTTTGGCATTTGGTACCAAAGGCACAAAATGCTCAAGTGCAACATAAAAACTACCTTGACGCTCATCATCATAAGTAAAACTAAGTAAATCATCTGCGGATGTTGAAACTGAACCTGACGATTCCATCGCCCACATCTGTGCACCAGCATAAACACCTAATAACGT
>P_2C_Liq_1_UnCtyDRAFT_1001020_pt1 | contig 11009 bp, 10 predicted proteins | sample Pon2CUnioCityCA_2_FD_10234 | JGI IMG/M metagenome (IMG submission 10234)
CACCTGGCTCTTGCCCAGAAATTCAGCTTATGAACCAATCTTGGGTGACCATGCCGTAATACTTGGAAAAGTAGTCGCGGTTATGCGGGCGTTTTAGAGCCTTACCTTTTCAAGCTCAGCTGCCAATACTGGCTCCACCCTTGCGTGCACCAAGGTCCCGTCCTCCCGATACTCAGAACTGAGCAACTGCCCCGACAGATGAATTCGGGATATCAGATCACCACGGTGATAGGGAATCAGCCCCTCAAACTCAATTTCAGGCTGCGGAAGCCTTGCGGCGATGGTCTCTTCAAATTCTTTGATGCCTGCACCAGTCTTCGCCGAGACAAACATGCTGCCTGGAACTAGGTTTGCTAGCTCGATTTCTACGTCAAACGGCATGAGGTCTCGCTTATTGAAAACCACTAGCTGTTCAATGCCGGTAATCCCGGTCTCCGCCATAACCGACCTCACGGTATTCAACTGCTTCATGGGTTGTGGATTAGATCCGTCAACCACTATCACAATCAAGTCAGCTCCAGCTATCTCTTCAAGCGTTGACCTGAACGCCTCCACCAATTGGTGAGGCAAATTCTCAACAAACCCCACTGTGTCGGCAAGTGTGTATTCGCGGCCGTCGTCAGTCTGGTGTTTTCGAATTGTGGGATCCAGAGTCGCAAACAAAGCGTTTTCAACCAGGACACCGGCGCGAGTGATTCTGTTCAGGAGCGAAGACTTTCCGGCATTGGTGTAGCCAGCAATTGCAACCATTGGCACTTTATTTCTCTGCCTGGTCTTACGCATCGCTTCACGAGCTGGCCCCATTGCAGCGATTTGCTTTCGCAACTTCGCCATTCGAGAGTTGATTCGACGTCTATCCAGCTCAATCTTGGTCTCACCCGGTCCCCTCGAGCCGATTCCAACACCACCGGCAGCCTGTCCACCAGCCTGCCTAGACATGGACTCACCCCAACCTCTAAGTCTTGGCAGAAGATATTCAAGCTGAGCAAGCTCCACCTGAGCCTTACCCTCACGACTCTTAGCGTGCTGGGCAAATATGTCCAAAATGATTGCGGTGCGGTCAATGACTTTTACTTTGACAACGTCCTCTAGTGCCCTCCGTTGGGAAGGTGCGAGCTCGCTGTTAGCAATTACCGTGTCAGCCCCGAGCTCACGCACTATGTCTTTCAATTCCTGAGCCTTACCTTTTCCGACATAAGTGGCTGGGTCTGGATTTTCACGCCTTTGCAAAAGACCGTCTAAAACTTGCGCACCCGCAGTCTCAGCCAGGGCAGCAAGTTCCTGCATGGATTCATTCGCTTGATCAATATTGCCTTGAGTCCAAACCCCAACTAAAACAACTTTCTCAAGTCTTAGTTGTCGATACTCAACCTCGGTAATATCCTCAAGCTCTGTTGAGATATTGGCCACTCTTCTGAGTGCTGAGCGGTCCTCTAGGTCCAGCTGCTGACCGTCATAGTCGAGTTCTTCGGGGACTGTTGTTTCAGATTCTTCCATTAGAAATTACCTTAGGTGAAAAAATTGGAATATTGTTTGGCTGTGAGCGATAACCACTATTTCAGCGACAATCCAGAATCAACGTCCGCAGAAAAACAGATTGACATTAGCTTGGGCGAAGCGCAGATAAGGGTGTTCACGGATTCCGGGGTTTTCAGCCCACAATCATTGGACAAAGGCACTGCAGTCCTACTCAGTCACCTTGATTTGGCGGTTGACCAGGGCACGGTAATGGATTTGGGAGCTGGTTGGGGGCCAATTTCTTTGGCGCTAGCCTTGAAAAATAACAGTCTCGACGTTATTGCCGTTGAGATAAACCCGCGTGCCAAGCAGTTATTGGAAAAAAACGCCAAGAATTTGGCAGTCGGAAACATCCAACAGCGGGAGCTTGAGCAAATAGCAGACAACTCAGTCGATCAGATTTGGTCCAATCCCCCAATCAGAATCGGCAAAAAGCAATTACATCATTTACTGATTGAGGCTTTTTCCAAGCTAAAACCGGGATCAGATGCATTTCTCGTCGTTCAAAAGCACCTAGGTTCGGATTCTCTTGCTAAGTGGATTGAGGCCGAACTATCCATGGAAGTTCTCAGAGTTGACAGCCACAAGGGATTCAGGGTTCTGAAAGCGACTAAACCTCAATAGTTCCACTGAAAACAATCTCTGCGGGTCCGCTTAGTCCAACCCGCTCTCCCTCTTCGGATGCAAAAACCCTCACTCCTAACTCTCCACCCGGCACGCCAACCTGCCAATGGTTTTGACCCAGGCCAGACCAGTGTCGAACAGCCAGAGCTGCTGCCGCAACCCCGGTTCCGCAACTCATGGTTTCTCCAACACCGCGTTCAAAGACACGCATCTGGATTTTGCCAACCCCTTCGGTTATCAAAGGATCTTCAGGAACTACAAATTCATAATTCAAACCCTCTGGTCTTGGCTGGGACTGTTGTGGCTTGCGAGATAGTTCCAGTTTTTCCAGTTCCTCGGTACTTGAGAGTGCCACTACTGCGTGAGGGTTACCAAGATTTACCTCAAGAGCTGGTCTCTGCACATCAAGTCCTNTGGCCTGCACCTCTAAGGACGTGTCACTAATCCGAAAAAGACCCAAATCGACAGCAAAACCCGTAGCTGCGGCTGTTAGGTCTTTAACGCCATCTCTGGTCGCCACGGGCAGCGTGCCGCCTGCTGGGATGGAAGCCAAGTTGTTCTCAATCAGATAGCGGGTGAACACACGAATGCCGTTTCCACACATCTCAGCCTTAGATCCATCTGCATTGCGGTAATCCATGAACCATTCACATCCAGGTTCTTCATCCAATAATGAGACCATTTCGCTGTGCTCAGTCCTGACTACGAAAATAATGCCGTCTGCGCCAACGCCAAAGTTTCGATTACAAATAAGACTTATTTGTTGTTCGGTTAGGTTCAGGGTGTTGTCGAAATCATCAACCAGCACAAAATCATTGCCGGTTCCATGTCCTTTGCTGAACTTGATTTCCATCACTACAGCCTAGCCTTGGAAATTATCTCCTCCACCGCGATTTCTGGGCTCAACCAATGGATGTTCCTGTCTCGGCCGAACCAAGTCCGCTGGCGCTTGGCATATCTTGTGCTGAGTAGCTGAATTTGCTGAATTGCTTCTTCCTTGGTTATCTCCCCATCAATATATTTTTCCACCTGCTGATAACCGATTGCTGCCGATGCTGTTGTACTCAGTCTTCCACGAAGCTTCTCTGCTTCCGGAACCAAACCCATCTCCCACATATTCTCAACTCGTTTGTTGATTCTTTCTCTCAAAATTTCTCTGTCAACTTCAATTCCAAATATTTCGCAATCTCTCCAAAATCCAGGGTCTTTTCTAAACTCATCCAATCCCCTACCTCTGAGTTGATAAAGCTCCAATGCGCGAATGATGCGCCTAGTATCACCGAGCTCAATCCGTTCGGCTGACTCTGGGTCGACCTCTTGGAGTCTTGCAAGCATCGCCTCTGCGCCAGTTTCAGAAAGCTCCGCCTCTAGTTGCTCCCTCACCTGCTGATCCGTTGGAGCGAACTCCATTTTGTAAACGACAGCCTGTAGATAAAGCATCGAACCTCCAACCAAAATTGGAAGTGACCCTCTGTCAATAATCTCTGTGATTACATCACGCGCCCGCTGTTGATATTGAACGACGGTCATTTCTTGCTCTGGCTCACTCACATCAAACATATGGTGAGGGATTTGTTCTCTTTGTTCTAGCGGAAGTTTGGCGGTGGCAATATCCATTTCCGAATAAAGTTGCATCGAATCAGCATTCACGATTTCTGGAGAGTATCCAAGCTTCGATAGTTGCTTTGCCAGTTCTATTGATATCGCCGTTTTGCCGCTGGCGGTCGGGCCCAGCAGTACTAGGTAATCAGCCACGGATCGGCAGGCTTGGCATCCCCAGCGAGACCGATCCTGGAATACCAGTTGAACAGGTTTCTAGCTGACTGCGGTCCCAAGCATCACCAGCAGTGGTTCTTCTAACTGAGTAGGACTGCGAATCAGAGATTAGAAAATGAGGACCATTATCTGTGACCTCCACCGTTACCACATCACCCGGTCTTGGGATTTCTCCGTTTTCGGGTACCGTGAAGTGAACCAGCCTGTTGTCCTTGGCCCTTCCGCTCAGGCGCATGGTTGCACTGTCCTTACGACCCTCGCCATTGGCAACCAAAACCTCAACGGTTTTGCCTATCTGTAAGCGGTTTTCTTCCTCAGAGATTGTATTTACAAGTTTCAGCAGTCGCTCATATCGCTCCTGCACAACCTCTTTAGGGAGTTGGTCCGGCATTTCTGCTGCAGGAGTTCCAGGACGCTTTGAATACTGGAAGGTGTATGCGCTTGCAAACCTGGCCTGTCTAACAACTTCCATGGTTTGTTCAAAATCCTCTTCGGTCTCGCCGGGGAAACCGACAATGATGTCGGTGGTTATAGCCGCATCAGGCATGGCCTCACGAACTCTTTCCAAAATGCCAAGGTATTTTTTACTCCGGTAACTGCGCCGCATATCTTTCAACACCTTGTCGCTTCCGCTTTGCAGCGGCATGTGTAGCTGAGGCATGACATTCTCAGTCTCTGCCATGGCCCAAATCACATCATCCGTGAAGCTGCCGGGTGAGGAGAGGTGAACCTCACACGCTCCAAGCCCTGAATCTCGCCTGCAGCACGAAGCAATTTGCCAAAAGCTTGCTTATCGCCAAACTCAACACCGTAGGTATTCACATTTTGACCCAGCAGTGTTACCTCTATCGCACCGTCATCAACCAAAGCTTGCAGTTCGTTCAGGACTTCCCCAGGCCTACGGTCTTTTTCCTTTCCGCGCAATGACGGAACGATGCAAAAAGTGCAGGTGTTGTTACAGCCCACTGAAATCGAAACCCAGCCGGAGTAGGTGTTGTCGCGCTTTGTCGGCAAGGTTGAAGGAAATACCTCCAAAGCCTCTAAAAGCTCCACTTCCGCTTCTTGGTTGTGTCGAGCGCGATTCAACAGCGTGGGAAGCGAGCCCATGTTGTGGGTTCCGAAAACTACATCGACCCAGGGTGCTTTTTCAACAATCTTGTGTTGGTCTTTTTGAGCCAAACAACCACCAACCGCAATCTGCATGTTTGGGTTGTCTTTTTTCTTGGGGGCAAGCTGACCCAGTACACCGTAGAGACGGTTGTCTGCATTTTCCCTAACCGCACAGGTGTTGAAAACGACAATATCTGCATCTTCATCCTGGGCTGCCTCAACGTAGCCAGCATCAGCTAGCAATCCTGAAATTCGCTCGGAATCGTGGACATTCATCTGGCACCCGTAGGTGCGAACTTGATAGCTAAGAGTGGGCATCGTTTGGCAATTTTAGGCCATCGATGGCAAAGCCGACAGCCCTGGAGCAAATTCCTGCACTAAATCCTCTGCGTTGGAGGTAACCCATTAGCCTCCTGCGGACGACTTCATCCTCTAAGTTTTTGAGGCTCCGAATTCTTTTTTCCGCAGCACGGTTTGCCAGATCCTGTTCCGAGTCATCAAGCTCTGCAGTTGCCGACGCAATCAAATCGTCATCAACACCCTTTTTCTGAAGCTCATAACTGATTACTCGCTTTGATTTGTATTGAGACCTTCGATAGCTAACCAATGACTGTGCGGTAGCCCAATCATCAATCAGTCCAACCTCGATAAATCTCTCAATCGCCTCATCGGCAATCTCCTGAGGGATTTCTCTTTTCTCTAATATCTGCGAAAGCTCTTGAGCAGTCTTCGGCGATTTCGAGAGCTGAAAAAGTAGAACGTTTCTTGCCCTCTGCTCGAGCTTGGCTTGACTACTAGCTGGCTTTTGACTCTTCATCCCCGGCTTCCAAATCAGCCACTGGCGTTGGGGCGCCGATTCCTAGGGCGACACGAATCTTCTGCTCTATTTCATCGCTAACAGCGGGGTTTTCCATGAGGTATCTTCTTGAGTTTTCTTTACCCTGCCCCAGCTGATCGCCTTCATAGGTGTACCAGGCACCACTTTTCTTCACGATTTCATTCTCGACCGCGATATCAATTAGGGATCCTTCTCGGGAAATGCCCTCACCAAACATGATGTCAAACTCAGCTTGGCGGAAAGGTGCGGCTAGCTTATTTTTGACAACTTTTACCCGAACTCTGTTTCCGACTGAGTTCTGGGCGTCTTTGAGTGTTTCGATTCGGCGAATGTCAAGCCTCACGCTGGCGTAAAACTTCAATGCCTTTCCACCACTTGTAATCTCCGGGGAGCCAAAGAAAACTCCCACCTTTTCTCTCAGCTGGTTGATGAAGATGGCGGTGGTCTTGGTGTTGTGAACTGCACCGGTTAGTTTTCTGAGAGCCTGAGACATAAGCCTTGCTTGTAGGCCGACGTGGCTATCTCCCATCTCGCCTTCAATTTCGGCACGCGGTGTCAAGGCTGCTACAGAGTCAATCACCACAACATCCACTGAACCTGAACGGATTAGCATGTCAGCTATCTCCAGTGCCTGCTCGCCCGTGTCCGGTTGACTCACTAGCAAGTCATCAATATTCACACCGAGTGCCTGGGCGTAATTTGGGTCCAACGCGTGCTCAGCGTCAATGAAGGCGGCAACGCCACCATTACGTTGTGCACTTGCAATGGCATGCAGAGCAATAGTGGTTTTACCACTGGACTCTGGGCCGTAAACCTCAACTATTCGACCTCTAGGCAACCCACCTATGCCGAGTGCGGCGTCAAGTGCGATGGAGCCAGTAGAGATTGATTCGATAGGAGCTCTCTCCTCTGAACCCAATCGCATGATGGCACCTTTGCCAAACTGTCGATCTATTTGCGATAGCGCGGCGTCTAGCGCTTTGTCCCTGTCGGCTGCTGATGGCATTTGTTGCCCTTTCCAATTCTTTGTCACGACTCTAATTTTCCAAACCGCAATGGTTTTGTAGGCAATGCCGATTGTGGAAAATTAGTGCTTTTTAGTTATGTGAATAAACTAAGTGCTATTCGAACATAATTTCGAATATTCAAAGCGTGTCGCGCTTGTTTTTGAGTACCGGCTTTCCGGCCCAGCGAGATTTAGGTATCTCTTGAGCTCTACAAATAGCGAGCCAAATGTCCTTTGGGCTATCGCCATCAACCAATGCCTGGTTCGGAGTTTTGTCTTGCAGCTCCTGCAGATATAGGTCTCTAGGATTATTTCTGAATAGCCTTGCCCGAATTCATCAATCATAAGATTGTGAAATTCAGATAAGCGCACGGTTTAAGTTTTAGGAATTTTCAGAAACAAGTCCAGCTTCAGATACGAACTCATCTGGGACTGTGTCTGGAATGTAAACACCTTCAACTGCAGCGACTCGGTCGCTGACCTGGCGAATAATCAAAGACAGAGGTACTTCAAGTGATTCTGCTACCGACTGCAAGATCTCGCTGGAGACCTCTTTTTGGCCTCGCTCAACTTCACTCAGGTACCCCAAAGCAACACTGGCCTTACCAGCAACCTGCCTGAGGGTCATTCCCTTGTGTAGGCGGTGAGTTCTTAGAACTTCACCAATTTGTTGACGTAATAGCAATTCAACCTCCTGTTTATCAACCCTAGTTGAGCCCTGGGTCATTTTCCATCGCCGTTGCTCAAAAGTTGCTGACAGTTAGGTCAACTAAATTACTGGCCCAGTTGTTCCCAGAGAGCCTCAATTGCTTTCTCACAGGCCTGCTCTCTAATTTGTTGCCTATCCCCCTTGAATTGATAGGAGTACACGCTTTCACCTGCAAACAGGGATATTCCTATAAAACAACTTCCCACTTCGTTATCGCCCACAGGGTCGGGGCCAGCAACACCGGTGGTTGAGATGCCAATGATTTTTTCAGCGGGCATGTTCATAACATTTGCAATTCTGGATCTAATGCCGCCAGCCATTTGTGAACTAACCTCAGCGTCAACGGCGGTTTGAGCCTGGATCAAAGACGGCGAAACTGTTGCAAAATACGACTTAAGCTCATCCTGATAAGCCACAACGCCTCCCAAAAAGACATCGCTGGCCCCAGGTATTGACACAAATTTATCTGCCAACAATCCGCCGGTGAGGCTTTCAATAACGGTGATTTTCAAACCACGCTCTCGGCAAAGCCCAATCAGCTCATCGACCAATTTGTTTCCTGAAAAAATCTAGACCCGTCCAAACGGTGACTGCGACTGCAAACCAGATTGCGCCTAGTTCTAAATACTCAATCCAGCTGCCCAAAAATTCCAACGGAGCTATCACGAGGGGAATTGCAATCGACTGGATAACGGTTTTGAACTTTCCACCTCCACTGGCTGCAATTACCCTACGTCTTGCCACCGCAAGCCTGTAAAGCGTTACAGCTAACTCTCTTGAGAGGATTATCACCGTAGGGGCCCAACCAATAAAACCAAGAGCACTCAAAGTAATCAGCGAAGCACCCAGTAAAGCCTTGTCGGCTATTGGATCGAGAAGTTGACCCGTTTTGGAAATTAGGTTTTTTCTTCTGGCGATGGCTCCGTCTAGGCCGTCAGTGGCAGCACTAATGGTGAAAAATAGGACCGCAAGCCATAACTCCCATGCACTCTCTGCCTCAATGAGCAAAAACACAACAAGCGGAATTAACAAAATACGCAATACGGTGATTGCGTTGGGTATCTGCCTAATCGCCCTCTTGCTCAATCGAATCTTCCTCAGTCTCTCCACGGAGTCTAGCCAATGCCTGAGGAAGATTATCGGGCTTAACTAAAACCTCACGCGCTTTGAGCCCTCGCTTGGACCAACGACTTGATAACTTTCCAATAGGTCAATCAGTCTGCCAGCTTTAGCAAAACCGACGCGTAGCTTTCGTTGCAGCATGCTGGTGGAGCCAAATTGAGAATTCACAATCAACTCACATGCCTTCAAAACTAGTTCTAAGTCATCGCCAATCTCGCTATCAACCACTGCTGAAGATTGTGCCTGCAACACATCGGATCGGTAGTTGGGCTCCATCTGAGACTTGACGTGCTCCACCACTTTCTCGACCTCTTGCTCAGAAATCCAAGAGCCTTGAACTCGGATTGCTCGATTGGAACCCATGGGGTTGAACAAGGCGTCACCCTGACCGACCAATTTCTCAGCACCTGGACCATCCAAAATCACCCTAGAGTCAGTGACACTGGAAACCGAAAAAGCCAGCCGGGAAGGTACGTTGGCCTTGATCAAGCCTGTGACTACATCCACCGATGGTCTCTGTGTTGCAAGAATGAGATGAATTCCGCTGGCTCTAGCTAGCTGAGTGATTCTGACAATCGCATCTTCGACGTCTCTGGGAGAAACAATCATCAAATCCGCCAACTCATCAACAACTACCAGTAGATACGGATAGGGCTGCAGTTCACGTTTTGACCCCTCTGGCAGTTTTATTTCATCATTGGCAACCGCCAAGTTGAAATCATCAATGTGTTTGAACCCAAATTGTGCGAGGTCGTCGTATCGACTGTCCATTTCTTTGACAACCCATTGCAGGGCCTCTGCCGCTTTCTTGGGGTTGGTAATAATTGGCGTAACTAGGTGGGGAACCCCCTGATAAACCGATAACTCCACTCGCTTTGGATCCACTAACACCATTCTTACCTGCTGTGGGGTGGACCTCATCAAAACAGAGGTAATCATTGAGTTGATAAAGCTTGACTTACCCGCCCCAGTGGCTCCTGCGACCAGCAGGTGTGGCATCTTGGAGAGGTTAGCCACCACATATCCACCCTCTGAATCTTTACCTAGGCCAACAGTCATTGGGTGTTTGGATTGGCTGGCGTTTTTAGAACGCAGAACATCTCCCAAAGTGACGGTTTCACGATCAGAATTTGGAATTTCTATACCAATTGCACTCTTCCCGGGAATTGGCGCCAAGATTCTTACTTCGCTCGAAGCAACTGCATAGGAGATGTTATTACTGAGCCTGGTCACTGCCTCAACCTTTACCCCAGAGCCAAGCTCAACCTCGTATGTGGTGACAGTTGGACCCCTGGTGAAACCGCTGACTCTGGCTTGAACAGAAAACTCTTTGAAAACGGCATTGATCGCATCGGCCGATTTTTGGTTGTGGTCGGTGGAGTTGCCAACCGCTTTTCCTGCCTCAAGCAATTGCATGCTGGGGAGTTGATAGGGGCCAGTTGGCTGAATTGGTTCAGACAAGAACTCCGGTTCCTGTTCGATGCTCTCCGGGATGCCAATCGGTTCGGTGGGTAGTTCCTCCTCATTAGAAACCGTTTCTGTTTCAGGCTCTGCTACTTCTTGAATTACTGGTGTTTCAAAAGCCTCTGTTGATTGCTTTTCGGTTTGCCACCAATCCGGCTTTGGCTTGGATTTGCGCTCGGGGCGACTGCCAAACATAAACTCATACAAATCCCCAAACCTGTTCACAATTTTGTTTGGAGCAGTCTTGGTCATAACCAGAACTGAAACCAGTAGTAACAGAATCAGAATTGGAACCGCACCATAGACAGTTAGCACCACTACCGCGGGTTCACCAATCAACCAACCGAATAATCCTCCAGCCGAAGCAAAGGCTGAACCTCCGTCTGCTAAAACATCGGCCGGCTGGGGCCGATTGCCAAAGATGTGAAAAAAGGCCGAAACGGTTGCCAGAAAAAGCCAAAAACCTAGGGCAAATCGAGATCCGTCTTGAATAGAGGCTGGTGAACGAAATAGATAAATTGAATATGCGAGCAACAGGATTGGAAAAACCCTTGCAACCGCACCAAACAACAGTCCAAAAGTGAAGTTGTGAACCAACTGCGCCCATTCAACGTTAATCAGAAACCATGCGAATATCGCTCCCGTGACGCTTAGTAGAAACAGGAGAAAGGGAGCTCCATCACGACGATCACCATCAGCTAATTTCTCAGTCGAGAAAGCTCTAATCAAAGACCCCATGGCGTGTGCCAAGACCATGTAAAAACTGCCAACAGAGCCCCAAAAATCTGCACTCGATTTGGTTTTAGTCGGTGCTCTGCGATTTTTGGCGCTGGGCCTCTTCG
>P_2C_Liq_1_UnCtyDRAFT_1001021_pt1 | contig 11001 bp, 7 predicted proteins | sample Pon2CUnioCityCA_2_FD_10234 | JGI IMG/M metagenome (IMG submission 10234)
CCTCTTCGGGCGATTGACGGCCCGTGGCATCGGGCGCGCCAAGGCGCATCTGCTGCACCTTGACCGAGGAGACGGGATCACCGTGAAACGCCTTTGGCGTGCTGAGCCACAAGAACTCCACGCCTTCTTCCTCGGCATTGGCAACCTCGCGCTGGCTGCCGGGCATGTTCTCGCGGTCGCGACGATACAGGCACTTGACCGATGTCGCCCCCTGCCGGATCGCCGTGCGCACGCAATCCATCGCCGTATCGCCACCGCCGATGACCACCACGCGCTTGCCTTCGGCGTTAAGTTCACCAGACTCGAACTCTGGCACCTCATCGCCAAAGCTTTTGCGGTTGCTGGCGGTCAGAAAGTCGATGGCACGCACAATCCCCTTGGCCCCGGCACCTGGGCCGGGCAATTCGCGGCTTTTGTAAACGCCCGTGGCGATCAGAACCGCGTCATGCTTTTCGCGGATCTCGTCAAAGCTGATATCGTCGCCAACAGTGCAGTTCAGCACAAACTTGACCCCACCCTGCTCAAGCTGGTCGATCCGGCGCATGACAACCGGCTTTTCCAGCTTGAAGCCGGGAATGCCGTAGGTCATCAGCCCACCGGCGCGATCATAGCGGTCATAGACAGTGACCTGCACCCCGGCCTGACGCAGCATGTCCGCGGCGGCAAGCCCGCCTGGACCGGCCCCGATGATGCCAACAGATTCGGCGCGTTCCTGCGTGGGCTGCACCGGCGTGACCCAGCCTTCGTCCCAAGCGGTGTCGGTGATGTATTTCTCGACGGCGCCGATGGTAACGGTGCCATGGCCCGATTGCTCGATCACGCAATTGCCTTCGCACAGCCGGTCCTGGGGGCAGATGCGGCCACAGATCTCCGGGAAGGTGTTGGTGGCCTGGCTGACTTCATACGCCTCTTTCAGACGACCCTCGGCGGTAAGGCGCAGCCAATCGGGGATGTTGTTGTGCAACGGGCAATGGTTCTGGCAGTAGGGCACGCCGCACTGGCTGCACCGCGCCGATTGTTCCGCTGCCTTCGCGCCCGCGTATTCGGCGTAGATCTCGTGGAAATCTTCCCGGCGCGAGTCTGCTCCACGCTTTTCCGGCATGTCGCGTTCCACAGTCACAAATTTCAACATCGGTGTCTTAGCCACGGCACATTCTCCGGTCATGATCAGCTTTTGGCGCTGTGTATCGCAAAGATAGGGCGAATTAAAGTCATGACTACTGACGTAAATCCATTTTATGCGGGGACACCGCAAGGCTTTGGTGTGATTTATGTTAATTTTAGGTCCGATGCGGAATTAAATAGCTGCTTTCGCCCTCGGCAGCGTGGGGTATAGCCTTTCCAGGTTTTCCAGAGAGGCGCGCNCCGATGCTGCTTTACCATTTGATTCTTGTTGCCGTCGTTCAGGGCGTGACAGAGTTCCTGCCGGTGTCCTCTTCAGGGCACCTGATCCTGATACCAAGCTTCACGGGACTGAAGGATCAGGGACAGGCGATCGACGTGGCGGTGCATGTGGGCACGTTGCTTGCCGTTATCCTCTATTTCTGGTCCGACATGAAACTGGCCTTTGGTGGCCTGCCCCGCCTGTTTGTCGGGCGCGCTGACACCGAAGGCGCGCGGCTGGCGCTGTTGTTGCTTGTGTCATCGGTGCCGGTGGTGGCGTTCGGCTTGATCCTAGAACTTACCGGGCTTGATGCCTATCTGCGCTCGATCACGGTGATCGGTTGGTCAATGCTTATCTTTGCGGCCTTCCTTTACTGGTCCGACCAGATCGGAGAAACCACCCGAACGCAGCGGGATTTTTCAATTCAGGATGCCATGGTCATCGGTGTCTGGCAGGCCGTCGCACTGATCCCCGGCACGTCCCGGTCAGGCATCACCATCACCGGAGCGCGGTTTTTGGGCTACACGCGCCATGACGCGGCAAAACTCGCAATGATGATGTCGGTGCCCACCATCGTGGCCAGCGGGGTATACCTTGGCGGAGAGACCTTGGCGCAGGCGGATATGGCCTTGCTGAAAGATGGGGCGATTGCGGCCTTCTTCGCCTTTATTGCCGCGCTGTTGTCCCTAAGCGTGATGATGCGCCTGCTACGCACTGTCAGCTTCACGCCCTACGTGATCTACCGCGTGATGTTCGGGATCGGCCTGCTTGCCTATGCCTATAGTTAAGCCCCTGCTATGACAGGCGCGGGTTGCCGCCTGTGCACCCGCGTCACAAACGCAGATTGCGTGCGGAGTCCCGGATGGAATCGTACTGACCGCCGGGGCGGAACCGCCACAGGTAATCGGGCAACACCGCCTCGATCGCCACCGGCTTGATCCCAAGATCCACCAGCCCTTTTGCGTCCTGTGCAACGATATTGTCACGGCGCAGGCTGCGCACCTGATCGCGGGTGATCTGGGGCTTGAACAAACCCAGCGTCAGGATTTGAAGCGCCTCCATCCCGGATGCCATGGCCGTCGCCGCCCAGAAGGGAATATTGACGATCAACCGACGGCGGCCGATGACGTGCAGCATATGTTCCATCAGCTCACGGAACGTGTTCACATCCGGCCCGCCAAGCTCATAGATGCCCGGCTTCGCCTCGCCGGTGATGGCCTTTTCGGCGGCCTCGGCGACATTATCGACATAAACAGGCTGAAACCGGGTCTCGTCACCAACCACCGGTAAAATCGGCCCCAGACGGCTCATGGCCGCGAAACGGTTGAAAAACGCGTCCTCCGGGCCGAAAACGACCGACGGTCGCAGGATCACGGCTTCAGGCATGTGTTCAAGCACAGCCGCCTCGCCCCTTGCCTTGGTCTGTGCATAGATGCTGTCAGACTCGCAATCCGCCCCGATGGCAGAGATCTGGACCATCCGGCCCACGCCCGCATCGGAGGCCAGGCGTGCAACGCGCTCCGCACCTTCGGCCTGAATCGCGTCAAAGCTGTTCTTGCCCCGCAGATCGAACGTGCCCACACAGTTCACAGCCACATCCGCGCCCTCAAGCACCGCACGGACACTGTCATCATTCCTGATATTGCAAAAGACAGGCTCGACCTGCCCGACATCGCCATAGGGCCGCACGAACATCGCCTCGTTCGGCCTGCGAACGGCCACCCGCACACGCCAGCCGGCCTTGGCCATGCGCCACGCGATATAGCGCCCCACGAAACCGGATCCGCCAAAGATAGTCACAAGTTTCGGCATGAAAACGCGCCCCCTTAGGCAATGACGTCACAGGATATTACCTAACGTCCCGGTTACGGTTGGACAAGGCGATTTGGCCGATGGGACGAAGTTGACCAAATCCGCGTTGACAGTTCGTCAGGCGCAGTCTAAACGGCGCTCCACGACACCTGCCCAGGTGGCGGAATGGTAGACGCGCTAGCTTCAGGTGCTAGTGTCCGTATGGACGTGGAGGTTCGAGTCCTCTCCTGGGCACCATTTAAATCTAAATCTGCGGATTTATTTTTGAATACGGGATTGTCATTATGTTGTCGCCCCGCTGATACTTGGTGAACATGGCCGTTTCGACCAAGGAAATCGACGCCGCTGCGGACTTGTCTTTCAAAAGTCAAACGCCTTAGTCATCCAAGTAAAGCGCGGCCATCTCTTCACCTTCCGATTCACAGATAAATATTGCGCAAGAGCGTTCCGCCTTTAACCCGAGGCATCAATTGAAGGTGAAACGCGTGCAACGCCGGTCGGTTGCGTGCATTGTACGAAAAGCTGTGATTCAGGTTTTTCGCGAAACGCTTTAGGTCGAGCGACAACACCACCGCCGCGTTGCCCATTCTTCGGCTTGGCTTTCCTTTATGGTGTCACGGCCAGCCGCCGTAACATCGCGGCAACATAAACTTTGCCTGCGGGCGTAGAGCCAAAATCACACTAAAAAATTCATAGATATGCCTGGAACTCTAACCGATTGATTGCAAACGCAATCTTCTCGCAACAATGCCCGGACAGGACGAAAAAATAGGTGCGCGGCGAAGAAATGGCCGCGCGCCTACAGATCGTCAGAAATCGAGATTCTCGACGTTGAGCGCGTTTTGCTGGATGAACTCGCGGCGCGGTTCGACCACGTCACCCATCAGCTTGGTAAAGAGGTCATCGGCCTCTGCCACATCGTCGATCTGCACTTGCAGCAGCGTGCGTGCCTCGGGGTCGAGCGTGGTTTCCCAAAGCTGGTTCGGGTTCATCTCTCCCAAGCCCTTGTAGCGTTGCAGGGACAGGCCCTTTTCGCCCTCCTTCAGGATCGCGTCCAACAGGTCCAGCGGGCCGTAGATCGGCTGTCTGCGATCCTTGCGGTGCAGCGTCGCGGGCTGGGTGTAAATGTCACGCAAGCCCTTGGTAAGCGCGCCAATGCGACGGGATTCGCCACCGCGCAGGATGGGCCCGTCAAGCGTGCGCACCTCTTCGACGCCGCGCACCATGCGCGACAGGCGNATGCCGTGATCCTGTGTCACCCGGCCCTGCCAGCCACGTTCATATTCCAGCGCAATCAGGTCAAGCCGCTTGGCGACGGCATCGGCCACGCCTTGCAGATCGGCGTCGGCGCGGCCCGGCTCAAATGCCTGGGCGATAGCAGCCTGTTCCAGGATATGCCGGGGGTAATGCGTTGGAAACGCGTGTAGAATTCGGCTTGCCTGTCGGGCTTCCTCGACCACGCGGACAAGGTCGGGACCGGCGATTTCCTCGCCACTACCCAGCCGAAGCGCGGCGTCGTCGGTGCCTTGGGCAATGAGGTAATTCTCAAGCGACGGCTCGTCCTTGAGGTAAACCTCGGATTTGCCACGCGCCACTTTGTACAGCGGCGGCTGCGCGATATAGAGGTAGCCACCCTCGATCAGTTCCGGCATCTGCCGGTAGAAGAAGGTCAGCAGCAGGGTGCGGATATGCGCGCCGTCCACATCGGCATCGGTCATCAGGACGATCTTGTGGTAGCGCAGCTTGGAGATGTTGAACTCGTCCCGGCCGATGCCGGTGCCAAGCGCCATCACCAGGTTGCCGATTTCCTGGCTGCCCAACATCCGGTCAAAGCGTGCACGCTCCACGTTCAGGATCTTGCCCTTGAGCGGCAGAATGGCCTGTGTGCCCCGGTCGCGCCCGGTCTGGGCAGAGCCGCCGGCGCTGTCACCCTCGACGATGAAAAGCTCGGTCTTGGCGGGGTCTTTTTCGGAACAATCCTTGAGCTTGCCAGCAAGGAAATTGACATCCATCGCCGTCTTGCGCCGGGTCAGTTCGCGCGCCTTGCGGGCCGCCTCGCGGGCCAGCGCCGCTTCGATGATCTTGCCGACGATCATCTTGGCCTCGTTCGGGTTTTCCTCGAACCACTCGCTCAGCTTTTCGTTCACCAGCCCCTCGACGGCGGGGCGCACTTCGGAGCTGACCAGCTTGTCCTTCGTCTGGCTGGAGAATTTCGGGTCCGGCACCTTGACCGACAGCACGCATGTCAGCCCCTCTCGGGCGTCATCGCCGGTAAAGGTGACCTTTTCGCGCTTGGCGATCCCGCTTTCGGCGGCGTATTTTTGCAGCACCCGCGTCAGGCCACCGCGAAAGCCCGCAAGATGCGCGCCGCCATCCCGTTGGGGGATGTTGTTGGTAAAGGGCAGCACCGTTTCGTGGTAGCTGTCATTCCACCACATGGCCACCTCGACGGTAATGTCGTCCCGCTCGCCGGTCACGAAGATCGGGTCGGGCATCAGTGGGGATTTGTTGCGGTCCAGATAGCGAACGAATTCCTTGACGCCACCCTCGTAATGCAGATCCGATTCAAGCGGTTCCGCGGGGCGCTCGTCGCGCAGGATGATCCGTACACCGGAATTCAGGAAGGCCAGTTCGCGCAGCCGCTTTTCCAGCGTCTCAAAGCTGTACTCGTGGTTGGAAAAGGTTGTCAGCGACGCAAGGAAGCGTACCTCGGTGCCGCGGCGGCCATTGGCGTCGCCCACCACTTCGAGATGCTTGACGGTGTCGCCACGTTCAAACCGGGCGATATGTTCCTTGCCGTGGCGCCAGATGCGAAGTTCCAGCCAATCCGACAAGGCGTTGACCACCGACACCCCGACGCCGTGCAGGCCGCCGGACACCTTGTAGGAATTGCTGTCGAACTTGCCGCCCGCGTGGAGCTGGGTCATGATGACTTCAGCGGCGGACACGCCCTCTTCCTCGTGCATTTCCACGGGAATGCCGCGGCCATTGTCACTGACCGAAACGGAATTGTCGGCATGGATCGTGACCGTAACGTGGTCGGCATGACCGGCAAGCGCCTCGTCGATGCCGTTGTCCACAACCTCGTAGACCATGTGATGCAGGCCCGATCCGTCATCGGTGTCGCCGATATACATGCCCGGACGTTTGCGAACAGCCTCCAAGCCTTTGAGAACCTTGATGGAATCGGCGCCATATTCTTCGTTCGACGCAGCCGCTTCTGCCATGCAGTCTTTCCCTATAATCTTTGCGATTTTATACGTTTTTCTGGGGGCATTGTCACGCGCGGACCACAATATTTTGTATTAGGCCGGCCCGGCGGGCAGCCGCCTCAGCTTAGCACCAACAGCACCGCCACACAGAGCAACAACCACCCCGAGACCACGTTGATCCGCCGCATCGTGCCCGGCGCGGTCAGGCGGTGCCGCAACCGTCCGATCAGCCCCGCCATAGCGAGGTTCCCCAACAGCGGTACAAGAAAAGAGATCGTCACGATGGCCGCGATATCAACCGCGGTGACGCGGCTCAGATCAAAGAAACCGGGCAAGACGCCGACATAGAACAGAATCGCCTTGGGGTTTGACAGGATCACCACCAGCCCGGCCAGAAAGCCGGGCCATATGCCGGGCCGGGTCAGTCGCCCGTCATGGGACACCGGCGCATCCGCATGGCGCAGCAGCATCGCACCCATGCCGGCGAACATCGCCACCGCCACCCATTTCAGCACCAGCATCAGCCCATCGACAAGCGACAGAACCCAATTCACGCCCAACACCGCCAGAAGTGGCCAGAACATGTCGCCTACAGCCACACCCAGCGCCAACGGCCATACGGCGTGAAACCCGCCCGACAGCCCCCGCGCCGTCAGCGCCAGCCAGACCGGGCCGGGCGTAAAGAACAGAACCGCCATCGCACCGGCATAAAGCCACAGATCCAGCGCCGAAAGCGTCATGGCGCGGGGGTTTCGCGAACGGTGCTTGCCCCGTCGTCTTCGGTCACTTCGGCATATTGCGCGCGTTGACCCAGTTCCGCGAAAAGCTCGGGTCCGGTGCCGGTCATCCAGGCCTGCGCGCCCAGCGCGCAGACCTCGTCATAAAGCGCCGCGCGGCGGGAGGCATCCAGATGGGCCGCGACCTCGTCCAGCAAAAGGATCGGCGGCGCGCCGAAATCCCGCGCCAGCGCCCGCGCATTGGCAAGGATCAGCGAAATCAGCAGCGCCTTTTGTTCCCCGGTGGAGCAGTCGGCGGCGGGCACGCCCTTGGCTGCATAGACCCCGTGCAGATCGGCGCGATGCGGGCCGACAAGGCTGCGCCCGGCGGCAATGTCACGAAACCGGCTTTCATGCAGCGCGTCGCGGAAATCGGACTCTGACTGGGGCATGGCGCCCTCGGTCTGGGTCAGATCAAGCTCGGCTGTGGGAAAGGCCGTTTCGGCCTTGGCCTGCGCGGCGCGGATCTGGTCGAGCGCGGCCAGCCGGTTGCGATGCAGGGCAAGCCCGGCCTCTGCCATCTGTCGTTCGAGCGCGACATACCAATGCCCGTCACGCACCTGGTCCTTGAGCAAACGGTTGCGTTCGCGCATGGCCTTTTCATAGGCCAGCGCGGCGTCGCCATGGTCGGGTGCAAAGCTGAGCGTCATACGGTCGAGAAAACGCCGCCGCCCCTCGGCCCCCTCGATCCAAAGCCGGTCCATCGACGGGATAAGCCACAGAACACGGGCGATGCGGGCAAGGGCCGTCTGGCTGGCGGGCTTGCCGTCGATACGGGTCTGGCGTGGCTGGCCCTCCTCGGACCAGGTTTCGAGCTCGTGGATCTGGTGCAGCGACTGCAAATGCGCGGTCAGCTTCCAGCCAAGCGCCTGAGGGCGGCGGGCCATATCGGCGGCGGCACTGCGGCGCAAGCCGCGTCCGGGCGAAAACAGCGAGACGGCCTCGATCAGGTTGGTCTTGCCAGCACCATTGGGACCGTAGAGCGCCAAAGGACGACCATCCAGCGTAAGCCGCGCCCCAAGATGGGAGCGGAAATGCGAGAGGGTGAGTTGCGAAAGATAAAGGCCGGTCATGGGCGCGGGTCCGTTTTCTTCGAAGAAAACGGAACGGAAAATTGTAATTTTCCGTGCTCCGTTGGCTGATGTCGTGCAACGCTGAAACCGTTTTCTTGTAAGAAAACGGACCGGAATTGATCAAAATTCCGGATCCGCGTCACACCCGCATCGGCATCACGACATAAACGGCGGACATGTCGTTACCTTCGCGCATCAACGTGGGATCGCCGGAGGAGTTGAACAGGAACACCGCATTCTCCCGGTCCACCTGGCTGGCGATTTCCAGAAGATACTTCGCGTTAAACCCGATCTCCAGCCGCTCGTCGCCATAGGCGACTGCCAGTTCTTCGTCCGCGGCACCGCTGTCAGGCGCGTTCACGGACAGGATAAGGCGATCCTCGTCCAGTTGCAGCTTGACCGCGCGCGAGCGTTCCGAACTGACGGTCGCGACCCGGTCCACCGCCTGTGCGAATTCAGATGCGTCCACCTCCAGCTTGCGGGTGTTGCCCTGCGGGATGACGCGGGTGTAATCCGGAAAGGTTCCGTCGATCACCTTGGAGGTCAGGGTGATGTCGGGCGTTGCGAAGCGCACCTTGGTTTCCGACACCGACACGGCGATGGCCATTTCGTCATCTTCCAGCAGCTTGCGCATCTCACCGACCGTCTTGCGGGGCACAATCACACCGGGCATGGTGTCCGCGCCGACTGGCAGGTCCGCGTCGATTCGAGCCAGACGGTGCCCATCCGTGGCCACACAGCGTAACACCTTGCCGCCCTCGGCATCGGCCACATGCATGTAGACGCCGTTCAGGTAGTACCGCGTCTCTTCGGTCGAAATCGCGAATTTCGACTTGTCGAACAAGCGGCGCAAGACCGGGGCCTTGACCGAAAAGTTGCAGGCGTATTCGGACGAAGCCATGACCGGGAAATCTTCTTTCGGCAAGGTCGCCAGCGAGAAATTGGACCGCCCCGCCTGCACTGTCAGACGTCCCGCCGCGCCGTCATCGGTCAGCGTGACCAACGAGCCATCCGGCAGCTTGCGCACGATCTCGTGCAGTGTGACGGCCGAAACGGTTGTCGCGCCCGCGCGCTCGACCTGAGCGTTGGCACGGTCGACCACCTCTATATCGAGATCGGTGGCGCGGAAATGCACGGCGTCGCCCTCTGCCTCGATCAGCACGTTGGCGAGGATCGGAATCGTGTTGCGCCGTTCGACCACGGACTGTGCCTGAGACACCGCCTTGAGAAGGGTGCCGCGTTCGATGCTGAGCTTCATGGCCAGACCCCTAAAAACACGTGCCAGAATGGCACCGGGACGCGCACGTTAGCAAACTCGGGCGAAGGCTCAAGCCCTTTTCGACGGCGAGTCTCTGCGTGTTGCCGGGAAAGCCCGGCGCGGGCGCTCAGCCTTCGAGCGTGCGGCGCAGGATTTCCAGATCTTCGGCCATCTGCGCATCCTGATTGCGCAGCTCTTCGATGCGGCGCACCCCGTGCATGACCGTGGTGTGATCGCGCCCGCCGAAGCGGCGCCCGATCTCGGGCAGGGATCGAGATGTCATCTGTTTGCACAGATACATCGCCACCTGACGCGGACGGGCAAAATTACGCACCCGTTTCGGGCCGATCATGTCGCTAAGGCGAATGTTGAAATGTTCCGAGACGTGGCGCTGGATTTCCTCGATCGACACTTTGCGATCCGACGCGCGCAGGATGTCGGACAGGCAATCCTGTGCCAGTTCCAGCGTGATCTTGTGACCGACCAGCGACGCAAAGGCGTAAAGCCGGGTCAGCGCCCCTTCGAGCACGCGGACATTGGTGGAAATGCGATGCGCAAGGAATTCCAGCACCCCGTCGGCAAGATCCAGGCCGGGATATTGCGCGGCAAAACGATCGGCCTTGGATTGCAGGATGCCGAGGCGCAGTTCGTAATCGGTGGGATGCAGATCAACGACCAGACCGCATTGCAGGCGTGATTTGATCCGCTCTTCGAGATTCTCGATCTCGCCGGGGGCGCGGTCGCCCGAGATGATGATCTGCTTGTTCTGATCAACCAGCGCATTGAAGGTGTGAAAGAACTCTTCCTGGGTGGAATCCTTGCCTGCGATGAACTGCACGTCATCGACCATCAGCACATCGACCGCCCGGAACATCTCTTTGAAATCCATCATCCGCCGGTCGCGCAACGCCTGTACGAAACGATACATGAACTGTTCCGCCGACAGGTAAACCACGTTGAGTTCGGGCTTTTGCGCCTGCAATTCCCAGGCGATAGCGTGCATGAGATGCGTCTTGCCCAGCCCGACCCCCCCATAAAGAAACAGCGGGTTGAAGGTAACAGGCCCGCCCTCGGCCACGCGCCGCGCGGCGGCATGGGCCAACTCATTCGGCTTGCCGACCACAAAGCTTTCAAATGTAAACCGCTTGTCCAAAGGGGCCGACGACACAGCGCTGCCGCTGCGCGACGGGGCGGTTTCCGGGAGTGTTGCGCGGGCAGGTGCGGCGGCGGGTCGTGTGACCGCTTCGCTGCCGGTGCCAGCACTGGAATGGCCATCGACCTTGAAATCAATGCGCCGCACGCTTGGTGACACACCATTTACCTTGAACAGAATAACATCGCCAAAGTTGCGAGACACGTAGTTGCCAAGAAAGGTGGTGGGGACGCTGAAGGTGGCCACGTCATTTTCTATGTCGGCCAGTTCCAGCGGTTCGATCCAAGTTTTGTAATTGTTCCGCCCAACCGACTCGCGCAGCGCTTCCTTGAT
>P_2C_Liq_1_UnCtyDRAFT_1001022_pt1 | contig 10999 bp, 10 predicted proteins | sample Pon2CUnioCityCA_2_FD_10234 | JGI IMG/M metagenome (IMG submission 10234)
CCAGCCGCAAACAGGCCACCAATGGGCCAGGCCAGCAGCACAGGCAGGCCAAGGCCGCCAATATTGCCCGAAACAGCCGGGTTGATCGCCTCGACAGCCTCTACACCGCCGTCAAACACAGCGCGGAAAGCAAAGAAGCCAATGATCAACACCGCCATAACGGCGAGTGTGCGGGTGCGGCCTGCCTCCATACGTTGAAACAGCAGAACCGTTGAGATGATGCTCATCACACCAAGGCCAAGGCCCAGCAAGATACGCACGCCGCCCGCGCTCCAAGCGCCTTCAACAGGGGGCATGGAGACGAGCACTGTGGCAAGGCCACCCAGAGCCACAAAGCCCATGATCCCCACGTTGAACAGCCCGGCAAACCCCCACTGAAGGTTCACACCAAGCGCCATGATGGCCGAGATCAGCCCCATGTTGAGAATAAACAGAGCCGAGTTCCACGACTGCAAGATGCCTGTGCCCACAATAAGAAGGGCGACAAGCGCGAAATAGATGGTGTTGCGGAGTGTCTCGTTCATACCGACTGCCCCTTGAATAGACCTGTGGGTTTGAAAATGAGCACGATCAGAAGGATCACGAAGCTCACGGCAAATTTGTAGTCGGTGCTAAGAAGCTGCACCAAACCATCGGGCTCAAGCCGCTCCGGCATTGCGTAGACGAGCACTTTTTTCCAAGCGTAAGTCACGGTGACCTCGGAGAAAGCGATGACGAAGCCGCCCGCAATCGCCCCCAGCGGGTTGCCAAGGCCACCCACGATGGCCGCCGCAAAGATGGGCAGCAGAAGCTGGAAGTAGACAAAGGGTTTGAACGTCTTATCAAGGCCGTAGAGCACACCTGCGATGGTTGCGAGGGTGGCCACGATGATCCAGGTGACCATCACAACACGCTCGGGGTTGATCCCTGAGAGAAGCGCGAGGTCTTCATTGTCTGAATAGGCGCGCATGGATTTGCCCGTGCGCGTGCGGTTGAGAAACCAGAAGAGCGCAGCCACGACAACAATCGCGGTGACAAGCGTAATGCCTTGGGTTGTCTTGATGGCAAGGCCCTCTTGCAGCCCTGTCATTTCCTTGAATGTGCGGACCGATACGATGAAACGCTCGCCATCGGCAAAGCGCTGGTCATCCGGGCCGATGATAAACCGCACGAGGCCGTTCATGATAAACATCACACCCATCGACACGATCACAAGGATCACGGGCTTGGCCTTTTGCTCGCGGTAGAATTTGTAGACAACACGGTCGGTGAGCAACAAAAGCCCGATACAGCCCAAGATCCCGAAGGGCAGGGCCAGAATCGCTGTGGGCAGAGGGCCAAAGCTGATGCCCATGCTCTGGAACCACCATGTGAAGAGCACAGTCACCATAGCGCCAAAGGCCATTGTGTCGCCGTGGGCGAAGTTTGAGAACCGCAGGATACCGTAAATCAGCGTCACCCCGAGCGCGCCAAGCGCAAGCTGTGCTCCGTAGGCTGTAGCAGGGATGAGAACAAAATTGGCCAGAGCCACAAAAGCGTTGAGTAGGTCCATTAGAAGGCTCCTTCACACGTGCCGAGATACTGGATCGCGCGCGGCCCAGCGTTGAGGTGTCCGCTCAGGCGCGCGGCCTCGGGCGTGATTGACATGAGATATTCGGTGCCTTTGGCGGCAGCAAACATTGTGATGAGCGCAGGCTCTGTCTTTTTGGCGACAATGATCCAGTCACCTGCCTCCGTCGAGATGCTGTTGTCCTCCAGCTGCACTTCCAACATGAATGTAGAGGGCGCGCAGCTGTCGGCCTCGTAGCACTCGGTGTCAAATGTGCAGAGAAAGGCCGCGGCAGGGCTTGCGGCAGCAAGGCTTGCGCCAAGACAGAGGGCTTTCAGAGTGGCAGCTTTGCAGCGCATCCTCAGCCTCCCAAGAAGCTGCGGCGCACGTCAGGGTCGGCCAGAAGCTCTTTGCCTGACCCTGTGTGCGCGTTGGCACCTTGCACAAGAACATAGCCTTTATCCGCGATTTCAAGCGCTTGCCGAGCGTTCTGCTCGACCATCAAAATCGGGATACCCGTGCGCGCCACATCAATGATGCGGTCAAACAGCTCGTCCATCACAATGGGCGAGACACCCGCTGTCGGCTCATCCAGCATCAAAAGCTTGGGCTTGGTCATCAGCGCGCGGCCCACGGCCACTTGCTGGCGCTGGCCGCCCGAAAGCTCGCCTGCGGCCTGATTGCGCTTTTCTTTCAGGATCGGAAAGAGATCATAGATCTGTGTCATCGTATCCGAGAAATCATCGGTGCGGATGAACGCGCCCATCTCAAGGTTTTCTTCCACCGTGAGAGAGGTGAAGATATTGGAGGTCTGGGGCACAAAGCCCATGCCCTTCACAACGCGGTCTTGCGGGGACAGAGCGGTGATGTCTTCGCCATCAAGCGTCACAGAGCCTTCGCGCAGGTTCAACATGCCGAAGATCGCCTTCATGCCGGTTGATTTGCCCGCGCCATTGGGGCCAACGATCACAGCGATCTCGCCGCGATCTACCGATATGGTGCAGTTGTGCAGGATGTCGGGGCCATCTTTGCCATAGCCGCCTGTCATGTTCTCACCGATCAGGAAGGGCGCATCGTCACGGCCTTTCCTGGCCGCGCCGCCTTTGCGGTGCACAATCTCGCCTGCCCCTTTCGGGTTGCCGATCGAGCGGTCTTTGTTGCCGCGATCGTCTTGGTATGGGTTGGAGGTCATGCGCCCACCTTGTCTTTGTTTTTAAGCCCTGTGCCGAGGTAGGCCTCGATGACTTCGGGGTTTGCCTTGATCTCGTCCAGCGTGCCTTCGGCCAGCACGCGGCCCTCGGCCATACAGATAACGGGGTCACAGAGCATGCCGATAAAGTCCATGTCATGTTCGATCACAACAAAGGTATAGCCGCGCTCTTCGTTGAGGCGCTTGATGGTGTCCGAGATCGTGTAGAGCAGCGTGCGGTTCACGCCTGCGCCCACCTCGTCGAGAAAGACGATCTTGGCATCCACCATCATGGTGCGGCCCAGCTCCAGCAGCTTTTTCTGCCCGCCCGAAACCTGACCTGCCTTGTGGTCGGCCAGATGTTCGATGGTGAGAAACTCGAGCACTTCATCAGCTTTGGCCCGCAGCGCACGCTCTTCATCGGCGATGCGCTTGCGCCCGAACCATGTGTTCCACAGCGTTTCACCCGACTGGCCCGCAGGCACCATCATCAGGTTTTCACGGCAGCTCATGGACGAAAATTCATGCGCAATCTGGAAGGTTCGCAGCAAGCCCTTGTGAAACAACGTATGTGGCGGCAGGCCGGTGATGTCCTCGCCATCCATGATCACGCGCCCCGACGTGGGCGGCAAAACGCCAGCGATCACGTTAAACAGCGTGGTCTTACCCGCTCCGTTCGGGCCAATCAGGCCCGTGATAGAGCCTTGTTCTATGCTCAGCGTAGCGCCGTCAACAGCATGAAAGCCGCCAAAGTGCTTATGCAGATCATGCACCTCGATCATGCATGTCTCCCCCCGATTGTCGTATTTCAGATATGCAAAACAGCCCGAAGCAAGCCTCGGGCTGTCTATTGCTCAGGTCAGAACTCAGCGGTAGCCGATTGTCGAATAGACGCCATCGGCGAATTCGATTTCCTGATAGTTACCGGCTGATTCACCCGCACCAACAAGCTCAACCGCAGTTGCGCCGACATAGTCGATGTCTGTGCCTGCTGCGATGAGATCAAGCGCTTTGGCCAACTCGCCCGGGAAGATTTGCTCGCCCGGTGCGTTTGCCAGATCCATGATGTGGTCTTTGTAGTCAGCTGAGGCTGTCGAGCCTGCTTTTGCCATCGCCATCATGATGAGCGCAGCCGCATCGTAGCTCTCTGGCGAGAACGCGCCTGTGCCGTCAAAGCCGGCGGCTGTGGCCATCTCAAGAAACACGCCAGCGCCTTTGCTGTCTGTCCCCGGATATGCACCGAACGAGCCGTTGAGCTCTGCGCCGAAGTTTTCATTCAGCTTCGTGCCGACCATGCCGTCTGGGAAGTAGAATGTTTCAAACGCGCCTGTGTCCAGAGCGGAGCGCACGATGCCCGAGCCGCCTTGGTCAACATAGCCCGCGACGACGAGCACTTCGCCACCCGCTGACGCAAGGGCGCCAACTTCAGCTGAGTAGTCGGCTTTGCCATCTTCGTGGGCCGAAACGATTGTGACCGTGCCACCAGCCGCTTCAAACTCGGTCTGGATCGCATCGGCAAGGCCTTTGCCGTAGTCGTTGTTGGTGTATGAGATCGCGATTTCTTTGAAGCCGCGGTCTTGCAGGATGTTTGTCACGATCACGCCCTGGCGCGCATCTGATGGCGCTGTGCGGAANAACAGGCCGTCATCTTCGGCGGTTGANAGACCAGGGGATGTGGCTGACGGCGAGACCATGACGATACCGTTGGGGCGAGCCACGTTCTGAAGGATCGCGCCAGTCACGCCTGAGCAGTCCGCGCCCATGATGCCGGCAACGCCGTCTGATGTGACAAGACGCTCTGCAGCCGATGTGGCGGCGGCGGCGTCGATGCAGGTTGAGTCAGCGCGCACGGGGGTCACAGAAGACCCGCCCATGAATTTGCCGCTGTCTGTCACTTCTTGCATGGCAAGCTCGGCACCGGCCGCCATGGCAGGTGTGATTGATTCCAGTGGGCCGGTGAAGCCGAGGATGATGCCGATTTTGACATCTTCTGCAAAGGCTCCGCCAGCCATAAGAGCTGTTGTGGCTGTCGCCATAAGTAGTTTTTTCATTTTATTCTCCCAAGTCATGATTTTTGTTTTTGACTGTCCGTCAGAATAGCGCAGCCGTTTAAAAAGAAAAGCAGCATTTTGCAAAGGTTGACCAAGCGTTAGCGTGGCTACCGCTTGGTCTGGGCGCTCAGATCACGCAGACATCCAGCGGCGGAAAGCCGTTGAAGCCCACACTTGAGTATGTGGTGGTGTAAGCCCCCGTATTGCGGATCAGAACACGGTCACCAGCCACAAGGTCGAGCGGCAACAGAACGGGGCGCTTTTCATACATCACATCGGCGCTGTCACAGCTTGGCCCAGCCAAGATACAGGGGCCTTCGGGGCCTCCGTCTTTGTCTGTTTCCAGCTGATAGCGGATCGCTTCACCCTCGGTTTCGGCAAGGCCCGAGAAACGCCCGATATCCAGATAGACCCAGCGCGCCAGATCATCGGCTGATTTGCGCGAGACAAGCAGCACTTCAGCGACAATCACGCCCGCCTCCGCCACAAGCCCGCGGCCAGGCTCGGCCATAATGTGGGCCGGTGCCCCGAAAAGGGCATCGACCTGCGCCATGACATTTGCCGCATATTCTGTCGGGGCTTCGATGGCCTCGCCGTAAAAAGCGGGGAAGCCGCCGCCAATATTGAGCAGCGTAAGCGCATGGCCTTGCGCCTGTGCAGCGTGCCATGTCTTGGCAATGGCGGCCAGCGGGGCGGCCCACATCTCGGCGCGGCGGGTTTGTGAGCCGACATGAAACGAGAAGCCCACAGGCACAAGGCCCAGCGCGCGGGCCTGCGTGAGCAGCTCAAGCGCCATTGCGCCATCGCAGCCAAACTTGCGGCTGAGCGGCCAGTCGGCCTCTGATACCCCCACAAGCAAGCGGATGTAGACCTGCGCTGCCGGGGCATGTGCGGCGATTTTCTCAAGCTCGGGCGCACTGTCAGCCGCAAAGAGGCGGACGCCAACGCCATAAGCATAGGCAATGTCAGAGGCGCGTTTGACCGTATTGCCAAAAGAAATCCGGGCAGGCGCAGCGCCTTGGGCAAGGCAAAGCGCGATCTCGCCGCGCGAGGCGGCATCAAAGCTTGCGCCTTCCGCCACCAGCGCCGCAAGGATCGCAGGCTCCGGGTTGGCCTTTACGGCATAATGGATATGAGCCCGGCCAAGACCCGCCTTGAGGCGGTGATACTGCGCGCGCACGCGGTCAGTATCCAGCACCACAGTGGGGCGCTCAAAGCTATGGGCGTTGATATAGTCATCCAAACGTGAGGGCACGGCAGAAGAAAGAGGCGCAAAAGCGCCAGCAGGTTGCATCGTCATGGGTCATCTCCAAATAGACCCGGCCAAGGATATGGCCGCTCAGTTCCACAGGGAGACGTTACCGTCGCTACGTAAACACGTGTGCGTTGATGCTACAGGCCAGAGGCGCGTGCGTTGGCGTCTATATTTTCGCCATATGAGGCCAAAAGTGAGTCGCGACAATATGGAAAATGCAGCGCGCCAAACTTTCTCTGAAGCCTTGCAAAATATGGCTGAAAATCCTCATTCACGCGCATGTCAGTTGATTGCGCGCCGTGCTGCGCTACTTTGAGATTATGAAACATATTTTACTCGCAGCCGCCCTCATGCTGCCTTTGCCTGCCCATGCGCAGGAGATTGGCCAGATCACCGAAATAGCCTCGGGCCTGAACGGGCCGTGGAGCATCGGGTTTCTGCCTGAAGGCGANGTGCTGGTGACGGAAAAGCGCGGCAAGCTGTGGCGGATCGCCCGCGANGGCNCGCGCCGCGAGATCACAGGGCTGCCCGCGTCTGAAGACAGGGGGCAGGGCGGCTTGTTTGATGTGCTGCCCGCGCGCGACTTTGCGGCAAACGGGCGGATTTATCTCAGCTATGCCAAAGCAGGCGCGGGCACAGCCGTCAGCATGGCGCGTCTTGAGGGCGACAGGCTCGTGGATGTCATCGAGATATTCGAGATGCAGACCGACAGCACAGGCGGGCGGCACTTTGGCGGGCGTCTGGCCGAGGNGGANGACGGCAGCGTCTTTCTCACCATCGGGGACCGTGGCGACAGNCCCAGCGCCCAAGACCCCGCGCGCCANAACGGAAGCATCATCAGGATTGACCCCGAGCGCGGCTCGGTCGCCATCACAAAAGGCCACCGCAACCCGCAGGGGCTTGCCTTTGACGCTTCAGGCCAGCTTTGGGCGCATGAACACGGCGCGCGCGGCGGAGACGAGATCAACCGAATTGAGGAGGGCAAGAACTACGGCTGGCCCATCATCTCTTACGGCAGGCACTACTCTGGTGCCAAGATCGGCGAAGGCACGGCCAAAGACGGCTTTGAGCAGCCCGTGTTCTACTGGGATCCCTCTATCGCGCCCTCGGGCTTTGCCATTCACTCTGGCACCAACTGGCCAGACATGCAGGGGCGTTTCCTCGTCGGCTCGCTCAAGTTTGACCATATCGCCGTGTTGGCGGCAGGCGGTCGCGAGCAGACAGGTATGATCCAGTCTCGCGAAACCCAGCGCGTGCGCGATGTGCGCGAAGGACCTGAGGGCGGCATCTGGTTTCTGAGCGAAGGGCGTGGCGCGCTCTACAGGATCGACCCGAAGTAGAGCATAGCGGCTTTACGGGCTTTGCCCCAGTGGCTAGAGTTTTGCCATGGATGGTTCTTTTGTTACGTTTACAGGCTTGGCAGCGCTCTTTGTCTTTGGCGCATCCAAGCTTTGGGACTTGCTGCGAGANCAGCGGCACTCAGAGCGCATGACCAAATCCTACATTCGCGGATTGTTCGCCGAAATTGACTTTAATACCACCGACCTGAGGCGCTTCAACGAAGCCTCGCTGGATTATGGGGATCTGCTCAAAGCCTTCCAGGCCAACGCAGACCTGATCCCCCATATTACCGATGCGCGCCACACGGTCGTTTATGCCGACAATATGTCAAGGCTNAGCGATTTGCCCGATGCGTTCATCCGCGATGTTGTGGAGTTTTACGGCGATCTTGAAAAAATCCGCGAAATCATTGGCGGCTTGGACAAGGCCAGCTTCAAAACCATATCTGCGCAGGGAAAGCTCAATGTTATCAAACGTTTGTTTCGCCGCACAGAAGAAACGCAGCAGCTTGGAGAAGACCTGCTTAAGCGCTTTTGTGAGGCGTTTCGCGATTTGGGGTTGAGCTGCAAACACACAAAGCCGAGCGAACTCTCACTGGAAGAGCGCACAGCGAAGTTAAAGTCAGATCTCGATCGGATCAGGTTGCGTCATAATCTACCTCAATAATGCTGCTTGTGATGCAGCTGCTTCTACCTAGCGCTTTTTGCCCCAAAAATCAAGTATCCTAGATCGACAGCCGCGTCGCCTGTGAGCCGCGCTCGCGGTAGGGGGTCGTGTTGTAATGGGCGCGGTAGCATTTGGAGAAATGCGAGGGCGAGGCAAAGCCACAGGCCAGCGCCACATTGATCACGCTCATATCTGTCTGCATGAGCAGGTTGCGCGCTTTTTGCAGGCGCAGCTCCATATAGTAGCGCTTCGGCGAGCGGTTGAGATAGCGGCGGAAGAGGCGCTCAAGCTGGCGGGTCGACATGCCCACATCGCGCGCAAGGATTGCGGGGCTGATCGGCTCTTCGATATTGCTTTCCATCATCTGGATCACAAGGCTCAGCTTGGGGTGGCGCACACCGATACGGGTGGGCACCGAAAGACGCTGGGTGTCTTGATCGGTGCGAATCGACGAATAGATCAGCTGGTCAGCAACCGCGTTGGCCAGTTCTTCGCCGTGGTCATCGGCAATGATCTTGAGCATGAGGTCAATCGAGCTGGTGCCGCCCGCCGTGGTGAGGCGGTTCTTATCAACCACAAAGACAGACTTTGTCAGCTCGACCTCGTCAAATTCTTCTGCAAAACTGTCCTGGTTTTCCCAGTGGATCGTCGCGCGCTTGCCGTCAAGCAGGCCTGCTTTGGCCAAAGTGTAAGCAGCCGTGCAGAGCCCGCCAATAATCGGCCCCTTGCGGGCCTCGCGGCGCAGCCACGAGACAAGGCGCTTGGTGGTGGCCGCTTGAACACTGATCCCGCTGCACACAAGCACTGTGTCGTCGCGCATCGTGTCGTCAAGATCCATATCCAGTTTGAACTCTGTGCCCGCAGAGCAGGTGACTGTCGTGCCGCCTTCGCCTGCGAGTTTCCACTCATAGAGCGGGTGCTCTGCCATACGGTTGGCAATCCGCAAGGCTTCAATTGCGGAGGCAAAGCTGAGCAGCGTGAAGTTTTCCAGCAAGGCAAAGATAAACCGCCTTGGTTTCTCCGGGGTCTTCTCAAGCTTGATTGTCGGGCGTTGTTGCAGGCTCATTGGGGGGCTTTCGCAATTCGAACACGGCACGCATGTGTCGCTTTTTGTCACTTGGGCAGAGGTTTGCTCCTGCGTCAAGACATCACATGCCGCAAAAACGTCACCGACGGTGCATATCGTTTCTTTGGCCCTGCGCAAGCGCATTTCATTTCTGATATGGTTTTTAGGCCAAGCCAGCGCTATAAGGCGGCTTCGCAAGACTTGAAGTGGAGTAAAGACAATGACGGAATGGCTTAAATCTGGCTGGCGCAACAAGCCTCGGGTCCAGATGCCCGACTATACCGACCAAGCCCAGCTTGAAGCGGTTGAAGGACAGCTTTCAAAATATCCGCCGCTTGTCTTTGCGGGCGAAGCGCGCCGCCTCAAGGCCCATCTGGCCGCTGCTGGGCGCGGTGAAGCCTTTTTGCTGCAAGGGGGCGACTGCGCCGAGAGCTTTGACCAGTTCTCTGCCGACGCGATCCGCGACACCTTCAAGGTCATGTTGCAAATGGCCATGGTGCTGACATACGGCGCCAAAGTGCCTGTGATCAAAGTGGGCCGCATGGCGGGGCAGTTTGCCAAGCCGCGTTCAGCCCCCACAGAGACGGTGAATGGTCAGGAGCTGCCAAGCTACCGTGGCGACATCATCAATGATCTTGATTTCACGTCAGATGCGCGCATTCCGAACCCTGAGAAAATGCTGAAAGCCTATATGCAATCTGCTGCAACGCTCAACTTGCTGCGCGCGTTTTCGACAGGCGGTTTTGCCGATATGAACCGTGTTCACTCCTGGACGCTTGGCTTTGCCGAAGGCGAAGGCGCATCGCGCTACGGAGATATCACGGCACGCATTCAAGACAGCATCGATTTTATGGCAGCTGCGGGAATCACGGGTAAAACCACCCACGAGTTCAGCTCTGTCGAATTCTACACCAGCCATGAAGCGCTGCTTCTGGAGTATGAAGAGGCGCTGACACGTCTTGATAGCACGTCAGGCAACTGGCTGGCTGGCTCTGGCCATATGGTCTGGATCGGCGATCGGACCCGCCAGCCCGATGGCGCCCATGTCGAGTTTGCCCGTGGCGTGCTCAATCCCATCGGTATGAAATGTGGCCCCTCGATGGAGCCTGACGACCTCAAGCGCCTGATGGCCACGCTCAACCCTGAAAATGAAGAGGGCCGCCTCACGCTGATCGCGCGTTTTGGTCAGGGCAAAGTGGGAGACCACCTGCCAAAACTCATCCGCGCAGTGGAAGAAGAGGGGGCCAAAGTGGTTTGGGTCTGTGACCCGATGCATGGCAACACCATCAAGTCGTCCTCTGGCTACAAGACACGCCCCTTCGGGCAGGTGCTGGGCGAAGTGCGCGAATTCTTTGCGGTGCACAAAGCCGAAGGCACCCAGCCGGGTGGCGTCCACTTCGAGATGACAGGGCAGGATGTGACCGAGTGTACAGGTGGCGTGCGTGATGTGACAGATGAAGATCTCTCAGATCGCTACCACACAGCCTGCGACCCACGCTTGAACGCGTCGCAGTCGCTTGAGCTTGCCTTCCTTGTGGCGGAAGAGCTGACAAGCTTGCGCAAGGAAACGCTCGCAAAAGCAACAGCTTAAAAGCCATTGTCGATTGAATAAAGGCGCGTTGCGGTTCTCCGCAGCGCGCCTTTTTCTATGCTCTCGTGTCAAAGTGGGCTCAGTCTTCTGTCGGCGTCTGTTCACGTTTTACAAGCTTCAGGTGTGGCGCGCGTGTCTTGCGGGCTTCAAACGGCACTGGCGCATCTCCAAAACCTTGTTGCTCAGGGTGTTTGACCTCGGGGCTCGGCGCGCGCTGCGGCTGGCTCGTCAGCGAGGTTTTCTTGACGCCCGTAAGTTCAAAACGGTGCGGCTTTTGGCCAAACTGTCCCTTGGTTTCAAGGCATCCCAGAA
>P_2C_Liq_1_UnCtyDRAFT_1001024_pt1 | contig 10979 bp, 8 predicted proteins | sample Pon2CUnioCityCA_2_FD_10234 | JGI IMG/M metagenome (IMG submission 10234)
TTGTCTCTGACATTGCTCTCTCCCTCAAGCTTACAAGACAAAGCTTGCATAAACCGAACGGTTGGTCAATAAATTATCCAAAGCCAAAAAGGAGAGCGCCATGAAAGAGATTGCAAGCTTCGCGATGGGGCAGTGGGTCCAGCCAGACGCCGCCGCGCGCACCGTAGACTGCGCCATCACAGGCGCGCCCTTCGCGCGGATCGGCAACGGCAGCCTTGAGACGCGCGCCATGCTTCGCCACGCCCGCGACGTCGGCGGCCCCGCCCTGCGCGCCATGAACTTTCACGAGCGCGCCAAGATGATCAAGGCGCTGGCCATGGCGCTCGGTGAGCACAAAGAAGCGCTCTATGACCTCTCCTTTCACACAGGCGCCACGCAAAAAGATCACCTGATCGACATCGACGGCGGCATTGGCACGATGTTTGTTTTCGCCTCCAAGGGCCGCCGCGAGCTGCCTGAAGCGCAGGTCTATGTTGATGGTGATCTGGAGCAGCTTTCGCGCCATGGCAGCTTCATTGGCCAGCACATCTGCACGCCTCTGCGCGGGGTGGGCGTTCATATCAACGCCTTCAACTTCCCCGTCTGGGGGATGCTCGAAAAGCTCGCGCCAACCCTTCTCGCAGGCGTCCCCGCCATTGTGAAGCCCGCCAGTTCCACCGCCTATGTCACGGAACTCGCCGTCAAAATCATGCTTGAGAGCGGGCTTCTCCCCGAAGGCGCGCTTCAGCTTATTTCGGGTGGTGTGGGCGATCTCTTTGACGGCCTCGGCCCTCAAGATGTGGTCAGTTTCACAGGCTCTGCCGCCACGGCCCTCACGCTGCGCAGCCATCCTGCGATTGCGCAAAACTCCACACGTTTCATCGCCGAGCAAGACAGCCTCAACGCCTCGGTGCTTGGTCCTGACGCCGCAGAGGGCACGGAAGAGTTTGACCTCTTCATCAAGGAAGTCACCCGTGAAATGACCGCCAAGGCAGGCCAGAAATGCACCGCCATCCGCCGGATCATGGTCCCTGACAGCCAAGTTGAAGCTGTCAAAAAAGCCATCAGCGCCAAGCTCGACAAAATCACAATCGGCGATCCGCGAGACGAGGCCAACAAGATGGGCGCGCTCGTCAGCATGGGCCAGAAGCGTGATGTGCTCGCCATGGTCGACAAGCTCGCCACCGAAAGCAAGATCGTCTGGCGCGACGAGGCCCGCGTGCCCGCCACGGGGGCCTTTGTCTCGCCCGTGCTCTTGCACTGCGACAGCCCCGACACGGCCATTGAGGTCCACGCAACAGAGGCCTTCGGCCCCGTCAGCACCGTGATGGGCTACCGCGATCTGGCCCACGCGGCCGAACTCGTCGCCAAAGGCGAGGGCAGCCTTGTCACCTCGCTGATTACAGCGGACCCCGCCATCGCAAGCGCCTTCGTCGCCGAGGCCGCGCCGTGGAACGGGCGCATCTATATCAACAACCGCCACTCCATGCGCGAGTCCACAGGCCATGGCTCGCCTTTGCCCCATATGGTTCATGGCGGCCCGGGCCGCGCAGGCGGCGGCGAAGAGATGGGCGGTATTCGCGGTGTCATGCATTATATGCAGCGCACTGCCATTCAGGGCAGCCCCGATATGCTCACGAGCATCGGCCAGAAGTGGGTTCCGGGCGCCGATCAGATCACTGGCCCCGCACACCCGTTCACGCGCCGCTTTTCAGAGCTTGTGCTTGGCGAAACGCTGCACACCGCAAGCCGCACCATCACGCTTGAGGATATCGAGCATTTTGCCCATTTCACGGGTGATACGTTTTACGCCCATATGGATGAGGCCGCGGCGGCGCGAAACCCCTTCTTCCCCGGTCGTGTGGCGCATGGCTATTTGCTCCTGAGCTTTGCGGCGGGACTGTTTGTGGAGCCTGCCGAAGGCCCCGTTCTGGCCAACACGGGCCTTGATAGCTTGCGCTTCATGAAGCCCGTGGTGGCGGGTGACGCCATCAAAGTCGCGCTGACGGTCAAGCGCAAAACCACGCGCAACGAAGAATACGGCGAAGTGCGCTGGCACGTATCGCTCACCAATCAGGACGACGAGCTTTGCGCAACCTATGAGCTTCTCACAATGAACGCTCTTTAACGCCCGATCCTCTCTCGCTAAGATGCGCCCATGACCACGGGCGCATCTCCTCTCTTTGAAACGACCTTCACGGCCCTGCAAGCGCAAGGGCCGCTCAAGACATGGTCGCTCATCGTGACAATTTTTGGCGATATCGCCCCCGCCAAAGAAGACCAGATCGACAGTCAGCTCTTGGCCGCTTTGACAGCGCCCTTTGGCGTAAAGCCCGAGGCGCTGCGTGTCGCGCTCCACCGCCTGCGCAAAGACGGCTGGCTTGAGGCCGTCAAAACGGGCCGCCGCTCCGCCTATCACCTGTCTGAGACAGGCGAGGCGCTGACGCGCAAAGCCTACGCGCGGATCTACCGTGGCGTTCAAAGCGGGCAGGGGGCGGAGTGGCAGATCGAGCTTCTGGAAGACGCCGCCGCTTCGGGCCGCGCCAAAACTGCGCTAATCGGAGCCAATATCCTCGTCTCCCCCGCGCCGGCCACAGGCGCACCGCTCGCTTTGGCGGCGGCGGATGTGCCCGAATGGATGCGCGCCGCGCTTGTGACTGACGCCGCGCTGGCCGAATTCGCGGGCTATGTCGCAGCCCTTGAGGGCCTTGCCCCCGCGCTCGCCTCAGAGAGCCTGACCGAGGAGGCACGCGCCGCGCTGCGCTTTCTGGTGCTGCACTATTGGCGGCGGATCGTCTTGCGCCAGCCCGAGGTGCACGAAATTCTGCTCGGCGAAGACTGGGCAGGCCACCGCGCCCGCAAGCTCACGTTGCAGGCCTTTGACATCCTGCCGCGGCCCAAGCTGTCTGCGCTTGCGGCCCTCACCGCCGCCTAAGCGCTGTCTTTCTTCTCCGCCAAAGCCTGCAAGCTCAGTTCCAGCTCTTTTTCAAGCTCGCGCACGCGCTTGCGATACTCTGCATTGCTCGCCATGTCCTGATCAGGCTTCCAAAGCTGCGCCAGCTCCTTGAGCGCCATGCGGTCATGCGCATAAAACGCCTGCTCCGCCTCGGCGGCCTCGTATTCTGTCATCCCGACGTTCTCAAGCACATAGCGCCCCGCCCGCAACGAGCTGTCAAACAGCTCGCGCACAATGTCATTGGCCCCCGCCTCATAGAGCGCAAACACATGGCTGCGGTCGCGCGCCCGCGCGATAATATGAATGTCGGGCCGCTCCTTGCGCGCATGGCGCACAAGCCGCAAGGCAGCCTCGGTGTCATCCAGCGAAATCACCAAGACCCGCGCATCGCGCAGCCCCGCCGCGCGCAAAAGCTCAGGCCGCGTCGGATCGCCCAGAAACGCGCGGTAGCCAAAGCTGCGCATTAGCTGGATACGCTTGAGATTGTTGTCCAAAACCACAGTCTTAAACCCGCTGCTCTCCACCAGACGGTTCACAATCTGCCCAAAGCGCCCCACACCCGCAATGATCACTGGCCCCTCATGGTCGATCTCGTCAGGCTCGCTCGCCGGCTTTGCGCCCTCAAAGCGCTTGTGCAAAAAGTCATAGGCCAGAAACAGCATTGGCGTCATCAGCATCGACAGCGTGATAATCAGCAAAAGACGGTTGCCCAAAGCGTCGCTAAAGACGCCCTGTTGTCCCGCAAACGAGATCAAGACAAAGCCAAATTCCCCCGCCTGTGCCAAGGCCAGCGTAAAGAGCCAAAGCTCGCGCCGCCTGAGGCCAAAGCCGAAGCCAAGCACAAACAGCACCCCCCCCTTGAGCAAGATCAGCCCGCAGGCCAGCCCGACCATCAAGGCAGGCTCCGCCATCAAGGCGGCAAAGTTGATCGACGCGCCCACGGTGATAAAAAAGAGGCCAAGCAATAGGCCCTTGAACGGCTCGATATCGCTCTCAAGCTCATGGCGAAACTCGCTGTTCGCCAGAACAACCCCCGCCAGAAACGCGCCCAAAGCAGGCGACAGGCCGAGCAACGTCATGATATAGGCGTTGCCAATCACAATCAGCAGCGCCAGCGCCGTAAACATCTCCCTGAGCCGCGTGGCATGAATATAGCGAAACAGCGGCTTCGTGAGAAAAACCCCCGCCGCAATCACCGCCGCAATGGTGGCCAGAGTGGCCAGAGGGACGCCCCAAGCCGGCAGGTTTTGAAACAGCGAAGCATGGTGCAGCGCGTCATCCGCTTTCAGCACAATCGCCCCGTCAGCGCCAATGCTGGTCGTGGCCGCAACCCCCAACAGCGGAATAAGCGCCAAAAACGGGATCACGGCAATATCCTGCGTCAACAAAACCGCAAAAACAGATCGCCCGCCCGAGGTTCGCACAAGGCCCTTTTCCGTCAGGGTCTGAAGCACAATCGCCGTCGAACTCAGCGACAAGACAAGCCCGACAGCAAGGCTCGTCTGCCAAGCCAGCCCAAGCAGCGACCCCGCCACAAAAAAGGCCAGACAGGTGAGCACAACTTGCACCCCGCCCAGCCCGATCAGCCTGTGGCGCATCGCCCAAAGCGCGCCAGGCGTCAGCTCAAGTCCGATAATAAACAGCATCATCACAACGCCAAATTCGGCAAAATGCTGCAAATCGCGGGTTTCCTGCCCAAGTCCGGGCATCAGGCCAATGATAATTCCTGCGCTCAGATAGCCCAGCACAGAGCCAAGCCCCAATCGCGAGGCCAGCGGCACCGCAATCAAAGCGGCCAGAAGATAAATCGTCGGGAGGAGTAAAAGCGAATGCATTATGCTGGCAACGGTGCGTCTTGTTTGATTTGGGTCATCACGATTTGGCTGTGCACACGGCTCACCGCCCCATGCGCGAGCAGAATGTCATGAATGAGCGTGTTTAGCGAGGCCAGATCTTTGCAATATATGCGCAGCAACAAATCCGCATCGCCCGTCATGGCCCAAGCCGAAATAATCTCGGGTTGAGCGCCGATCAGCTTGTTAAAGCTCTTGGAGAGGGCAGGGTCGTGGTTGAGGAGTTGCACCTGCACAAAGGCCTGCACCCCGAGGCCAAGCGCCCCCGCATCAAGCTGGGCGCGATAGCCCAGAATGACGCCGCTGGCCTCAAGCCTCTGGCGGCGTCTGGCCGCCTGACTGGGAGAGAGGCCAAGCCGCTCGCCCAGCTCTTGGGCTGTGGCTTGGGCGTTTTCTTGCAAGGCAATAATGAGTTTAGAATCAATCGGATCTTTCATGCAGTTAATTTACGATTTAATTCTCAACAATGCGATAATTTCGCGTGCCACCGCAGGGCGCTTGCGTAAAATCTGGTAGATTTGTGCCTAAAGCCAGCCCCAGACAACGGCAGCAACACCCAGATAGCGCCCCGTCTTTGCCAGTGTGACCAGCCCCAGAAACACCCAGATGTTTTCGCGCATCGCGCCTGCCGCCAAGGTCAGCGGGTCGCCCACGATGGGCGCCCAACTCACCAACAGCGAGTAGCGCCCGTAACGGCGATACCAGCCCTCGGCCCGTGCCAATGCGGCCCCCGAGAGAGGAAACCAGCGCTTGTCTCTGAGTGCATTGGCTCCGCGCCCCAGAGCGTAGTTCACCAGCGCGCCAAGCACATTGCCAAGGCTCACCACAAAGAGAAGCCAGACCGCCGACCACTCTTGCGAGGCCAGAAGCGCTGCGAGCACAAGCTCTGACTGCGCAGGCAAAAGCGTCGCCGCGACAAAGGCCGATAGAAAAAGCCCGCCATAGGCAGCCAGTGCGCTCATGAGGTGGCCTTTGCTTGTGTCGTGATAGACGGGATGTGTGAAGGCTTGGTAAAGCCTGCGCGCGCAATGTTATATAATTTTCTGTTAACAAAAAAGGCATTTCAGGCGGTGCACGGGTGGTGCACACTTTGTGCACGCTTTTCACCCCCCCTGCTTTTGGACCGCCGACAAAACGTAAACAGGCCAAACCGCAGCCTTAACCGGATCTTAAGATCAGCCTCTCGGCATCTTCAAAGTCACGCCGCGACCGTTCTTTTGATAGATGAGTTCGCTCTCGCCAATGGCCGAAACACGGCCCCCGTCAATTCGGTCTCCGACCTTCACTTTCTGATAGCGCCCGCTCGAGAGGCGCACCAAAGCGCTGCGGCTTGAGGGCTTGCCATAAACCCCGATCAGATTGACCCGTTTGAGGTTGATTGCGTTGCGCACTGTGGCTTGTTTTGCGACGGAAGAGCGCGACGGAATGCTGGGGGCCACGGTCCGCGGGGCGACAGCGGCGACTTGCGTAACCTCTTCTTTTTGCGCGTTATTTTCCTGTGTCCGCTCTGCGCGCTGGATGATGCGCTCGAAGTTTTTCGGGCGATCCTTGGGCTTGATCGAGCGGGCCACAGCCTGCAGCGTTGCGTTGGGGTCCAGATCGCGGTCTGGCGTCTCTGGCAGTCGGATGACCACGGCCCCCGCAGTGGGCGGAACGGCCTGTGCCACCGCCTCTTCAATCGCCGCGCCCAATGCGGAGCCTGTGGATCGTGTCGGCTCTGTGGCGGCGATTTCACGGGCTGACGGTGGGCGCATCTGGGGCCGAATCGCGGCCAGCTCGCTGCGGCTGCGCCCGCCCAATGTGGCCCGTTCATTGGCCTCGGCCAGCCCCGAAGGCCGCGCCCTTGGCCGCACCTCTGCCAACCCGCCTGTCGTGACCTCTACCTGCTCGACCCGTTCTGGCAATTCCCTAGGAAAATAAGGGGGTTTGCCCGCAAAAACCCGATGACCATCAGGCGAAATCGCGCCCTCGGGTGTGGCCTTCACAAGCCCTCTCTCATCCAGCTCAAAGCTCTGCCCCCAAGCCGCAGGGTCCGCCTGCCGACCCGGGTTTTGATCGTCCCCGACACGCTCCAGAACAGGCAGCGCCACCGCGTCCTGAGCCTCAATCGCAGGGTCGATAGAGGCCACATAAAGATCATCCAGATCATGCCATGGCGAGGCGACAGGCGCTTTGGGCGCAAGCACCCAAACCCCTGTAACTGCGTAGTTTTCTTGCGCTTCTTGCAACGTGATTTCGCGGATGACGCGCGGCGCGGCGCGGCCAAGGCTCGTGCTCAGATTATTCTCGCCTCTATCAAGGCTCGCCAAATCCAAGGGGGGCGCAGGTACCATCGCCTCATCGCCCTCAATCTCGGTTTCATCCAGATCAGAAGGAGCCTCGACATAACGCTCGGGGGCCGGGCCAAACAGCCGCGATAGCCCTTCGCCCACAAAGATAGACGCCCAAGCCGCGACCCCGAGCAAAAACACCAGCAAGATCGCCGTGAGGATCAAGCCAAGAAATCTTGGCTTTCCAGCTGTCTTTTGTTTTTGCACTGTTTTCTGTGGGTTAGCGCGTCCAAACCCCGCATGCTGGGGAGGGGCGCTCACTGTCGGTTTGGGCGCAGCGGCCGTGTGGTTGTCTGCTCTCTGGTCTGTGCCGTCTGGAGCAGGTGAAATACCATTGGCGCCATGGCGTGTAACGCCCGTCAAGGCGGGCGCAGCAGCGGTGGCGGCGGAGCTGGCGCTGTCGCGCCGCGATGAAAAGGTGGGTTCCGCCGCGTCGGGCACGTCAGATGCTTCAGGCTCTGCGCCGTCTTCTGGTTCGGTCACGGCCGGTTTTGGCGCGGCGTCTGGCGCGGGCGGTATCTCTGCGTTGCCAATGATCGCTCCGACCTCATGGTCGCGCTCAACCGTCCCCTCAACGCCAGAACAGACGCCAAAAAAAGGCTCCCCGACATAATCAGCCGCATCAGGACGGGCCGTAAAATAGAGCGGCTGAAACCCGTTGTCGCGGGCAAAGGCTTCGGCTTCCTTCAGCGTTTCTTTTGCCACAGCGGCAATCACAAGCGCCTGCTCTGTTTCGGCCCAGCAATAGGCAAGCTCGTCCAAAGTGTAAGGCGTGGCCCCGTCAAGCGCGGCCTGCACAGCGCTCTCTTGCTTGTCTGCTGCGCCCTCAGGTCGGGTCACACGCAGATATTTGATTTGCTCAGGCGGCAAAGCAATCTTGACGCTCAGCGCCTTTGGTGTGATTTGGGCGGCTGTTTCCTTAAGTAAAGCCAAAGCGCCCGTCAGATCAGGCAGATCAAGCGGCACGTCGCCAACACGGGCCCAGCCCGTTTGAGAACGGTGAAGAAGGCCGATGCCTTCAAAAGATAGGGTTAACGTAAAATTTGGTTTCATACAGCCGCCTTGGAGCCGGTCACAACACTCTTAAGCTGCTATTATATCAATACTTCGCTGAAGAACATAGACCAGATGCCGCCAAGAGCATTTCAAAGCGGCATCCGGTAAGTTTTGGGCCGTAAAGCGCGCTTATGCGCTCGCTTTGGCCAGCGCCTGATCCAGATCGGCGATCAGGTCTTCCACATCCTCAATCCCGATTGAAATCCGAACAACACTTGGACCAGCGCCCGCCGCTTCCTGCTGTTCTGGGGTGAGCTGGCGGTGGGTTGTCGAAGCCGAGTGGATCACAAGGCTGCGGGTGTCGCCTAGATTGGCCACATGGCTAAAGATTTCGAGACTGTCGACAAACTTGAGGCACGCCTCATAGCCACCTTTCAGCGCAATGGTGAACAAGCCGCCAGCCCCTTTGGGGCAAATGCTGGCAACGCGATTGTTGTAAGGAGAGGACTTAAGCCCCGCATAGGTCACGTAATCCACAGCGTCATGGCCCTCAAGCCAGCCAGCAATCTGTTCGGCGTTTTGCACATGACGCTCCATGCGCAGGCTCAGGGTTTCGATGCCCATCAGCGTGTAATGCGCGGCCTGCGGGTTCATGGTCATGCCTAGATCGCGCAGCCCGATGGCAATCCCGTGGAAGGTATAGGCGAGCGCACCAAACGTCTCATGAAACTTGAGGCCATGATAGGCAGGCTCGGGCTCGGAGAGCGATGGGAATTTGTCAGAGGCTGACCAGTCAAACTTGCCGCTGTCCACAACGCAGCCGCCTGTGACTGTGCCATTGCCTGTCAGATACTTTGTGGTCGAATGCACAACCAATGTTGCGCCATGCTCGATCGGATTGCAAAGGTAAGGCGTGGCCGAGGTGTTATCGACAATAAGCGGAACGCCCGCCGCATCCGAGATCGCCGAAATCGCGTCAAGGTCGGTGATATAGCCGCCTGGGTTGGCGATTGATTCGCAGAAAACAGCCCGTGTATTTTCATCGATCGCTGCTTTAACAGCATCTAGATCATCAAAGTCTACAAAGGTGGCTGACCACCCAAAACGTTTGATCGTTTGGCTAAACTGCGTAATCGTGCCCCCATAGAGCCGCGAGGAGGCCACAACATTGCGCCCAGGGGCCATCAGCGGGAAGAGCGCCATAATTTGGGCCGCATGGCCTGAGGAGCAGCAAACCGCGCCTTGACCGCCTTCAAGAGTGGCGATGCGCTCGGCGAGAACGGCAACGGTTGGATTGGTCAGACGGGAGTAGATATAACCGACTTCCTGAAGGTTGAAGAGCGCAGCGGCGTGGTCTGCGTCCCGAAAGACATAGGCCGTGGTCTGATAGATCGGCGTTTGGCGCGCGCCTGTGGCGGGGTCTGGCGCTGCGCCTGCGTGAATTTGAAGAGTGTCGAATCCGTAAGCCATCTGGGCCTCCCAACTGTGTGTTTGGGCAAATGTTAGGCAAAGAAACGCGCCTTCACAACGGGGAGCCGCCTAAGAGGGACAAGAGCGTAAAACTTGCTGCCAAGGCGGAATGCTCTGTGGCCTATCGCTGGAAACTCGGAACATTGTTCTGTCTCAGCGCATCCAGAAGCCTTCGCGCTTGATACGGTTGCGGATCGCCTGCTCCTTGCGAGGAAGATCAGCCTGATCAAAGAGTGCGCGCACTTTCTCTCCGCGGCCCTGATAAACCATCCGCTTGATCGGATCGTAGGCTTTCAGCGCTTTTTTGATCTTGTTGGGCGCGCAGACTTGCTCAAGAGCGCTTACAACACTATCCGCCTCTCTGGCGTAAAGCATTGGAAGTAAACGATAATGACAGCTGGTCGCGCCGTCCAGATAGCCGTCTGGCAGGCTGTTGCGCCCACCGCCCAAAGCATGGATGACAAGGGGCAGAGCGACCTGATCAAGCCATGGATCCATCGTTTGACAGACCAGCTCGCGAGGCGGCTCATCGCGGATTTTTACGGCATACTCGAGAAATTTTTCGCCAAAGACCTGCGGGCATTTATAGAAAAAATAACCTGCGTTAAAATAAAGATAGCGCCGCCAATATTCATCGGGCTGGCTCAGATCGAGCGAACTGGCGTAATCCAGCCCGAATTTGTCATAAAGCGACTTCCATATCTGGCCATATCCTGGCCCGTAAAGCTCCAGAGTCGGCCATGTTCCTTCGCGCTTCAGCGAGGCGGAGGGCTTTTCAAAATCAAACGGCACCGCCGTAAGATCGCCAGTGATGAGCGTATCGGTGTCAAAAAAGACAAAAGGTTCGCCTTTGGGAAGGGCGCTCAGGGCCTCAATTTTGTTGCCATAGGCATATGCGCTTCCGAAGACCTTGCTTTCAAAGGGAATAATTTCGACATCGAGGTCAGTGAGCGCTTCAAGAACAAGAGCATCATCCATCCGCGGATCGCGGGGCCACAAGGGGCCACCCTGAGGCTCTGCAACAATCAGGCGGCCTTTGAAATTAGGGCTGAACTGTCGCAACGACGCTGCGAACAGCAGCGCCTCGTATTGTAGACGCCCCGCCTGTCCAATCACAAAAACATTGAAATCGTCGATACTCTTTGATTTTGCAGCCATAGGCTCCACTCAGCACTCGTTATATGATGCCAGTATAGAGACAATAAGGGCCTGCTTCCAAGGGGCTTGAAAGAATTAGAAACAATAAACCTGCACAGCGCCTCAGCAGGCAGGTTTCTAAGCGTCATCTATGGAAAATCAGTGGTGGGCGACCCTGGAATCGAACCAGGCGTGCGTCTCCGCGAGGGAGTTACAGTCCCCTGCCACACCTTGCGGCCTGTCGCCCACTGAGGGAGG
>P_2C_Liq_1_UnCtyDRAFT_1001025_pt1 | contig 10978 bp, 13 predicted proteins | sample Pon2CUnioCityCA_2_FD_10234 | JGI IMG/M metagenome (IMG submission 10234)
GATGTAAAAACCATTTCTGGTGCGTTTACAGGAGCGTATGCAATTCATCCTTTTTCTGGAGATAAAGTACAAATTTGGATTGGAGATTACGTGTTAGCGGGTTATGGTACAGGAGCTGTTATGGCAGTACCTTGTGGAGATCAACGTGATTATGATTTTGCCAAACATTTTAATATTCCGATTCCGAATATTTTTGAAGGTGTAGATATTTCTGAGGCTGCACATGCAGATAAAGAAGGAACTGTGATTGCAAATTCAGATTTTTTATCTGGATTAAAATACAAAAAAGCATTAAAATTAGCCATTTACGAACTTGAAAAACGTGGTTTTGGTTATGGTAAAATCAATTACAGATTACGTGATGCAGTGTTTAGCAGACAACGTTATTGGGGTGAGCCATTTCCTGTGTATTATAAAGATGGTATGCCTCAAATGATTGATGCGAAACATTTACCAATTGTACTACCAGAAGTAGAAAAGTATTTACCAACAGAAGATGGAAAACCACCTTTGGGAAATGCAGAAGTTTGGGCTTGGGATAGTAAGCAGTGTGCAGTAGTTAGTAATCAGTTAATAGACAACGAAACTGTTTTTCCATTAGAACTAAACACAATGCCAGGTTGGGCAGGAAGTTCGTATTACTTTAATCGTTACATGGATCCTCACAACCAAAACGAAATTGCGTCTAAAGAAAATCTAGATTATTGGCAAAATATCGATTTATATATTGGTGGTTCAGAACACGCTACAGGTCATTTATTATATGCACGTTTTTGGCAGAAATTCTTGTTTGATAGAAACATTGTTCCTGTAGATGAGTTTGCAAAAAAGCTAATTAACCAAGGAATGATTTTGGGGACTTCAGCTTATGTTTATAGGGTTGAATGGTTTTACACAAATACTGTTTGGGGTGACGCACCTAAAGATGAAGGGAGAATTACACCTAAAAAATCAGAAATTGGAGAAATTTTTGTTTCAAAATCAATTTTTGAAGAAGTAGGGTTATATGTTGATAATTATAATAAATCAAAAATAAAATCAGTTCAAATTATCTCTAAAAAGATTGATGAATTAGAAAATCGTTCGAATATATTTTCAAAAAATAAAGTTGGAAATATTGAAAGATCTTTATCAATTGCTTTAACTCCGATTCATTCTGATGTTTCGTTCGTAAACTCCTCTGATGAATTAGACATAAAAGCATTTAAAAACTGGAGAGCAGAATATAAAAACGCGGAGTTTATCACAGAAGAGGATGGCACTTTTAAAGTTTCTAGAGAAGTAGAAAAAATGTCTAAATCTAAATATAACGTCGTAAATCCAGATGATATTTGTGAAGAATATGGCGCTGACGCATTGCGTTTATTTGAGATGTTTTTAGGCCCATTAGAACAAGCGAAACCTTGGAAAACTTCAGGAATTTCTGGGGTGTATTCTTTCTTAAAGAAACTATATAAATTATTTTATAACGGAGAAAACTTCGAAGTATCTGATGCAAATCCATCAAAAGATGAGTTAAAAACATTACATAAAACCATTAAGAAAGTTGAAGAAGATATCGAAAATTTCTCTTTCAATACGTCAGTATCAACATTTATGATTGCTGTAAACGAATTGTCTGCTTTAAAATGTAACAAACGTGCCATTTTAGAACCTTTATTGGTTTTACTATCACCTTATGCACCACATATTGCAGAAGAATTATGGAGTCAGTTAGGATATGAAGAAAGTATTTCAACGGTTGCTTTTCCAAAATTTGAAGAAAAATATTTGATAGAAAGTACCAAAGTGTATCCTATTTCTTTCAACGGAAAAATGCGTTTTACCTTAGAACTGTCTTTAGATTTATCGAAAGATGAAATTGAAGAAATAGTTATGGCAAATGAGAAAACACAAGCGCAATTACAAGGTAGAACCCCTAAAAAAGTAATTATTGTACCTGGTAAAATTGTAAACATAGTAGGTTAAATACTAACAGTTTTAAAGAAAGTGTTTGAGTATTTTTGGAGTATAAATTTCATTGTTTTTCACGATGAAAAACGAATAGATAAAGAAAAATACGATGAACTTTTTTGAAATTTTAGGGATGCTAGCAGCGATTATTACAACTGGAGCATTTTTACCTCAAGTATATAAAACTTGGAAAACGAAAGATACTAAAGCACTTTCTTTAACCATGTATATTTCATTTTTTATAGGAGTTTCATTGTGGTTAGTATATGGTTTCTACTTAAATAGTTTACCTATGATTTTAGCAAATAGCTTCACTGCAATATCTACTTTAATCTTAATCGCCCTCAAGCTCAAATACAAATAAAGCGTAAATCTTAAATAAAAGTAAAAGTCGTTACAGTATTTGTAATGACTTTTTTATTTGAGTATCTTGTGATGTATTAAATTATAATGTAATGAAGCTAAAATATATTTTCTCTTTGGTTGTTTTCGGTATGCTATTTGCAGCTTGTTCTAAAGAAAAATCAATCAACAATTTTATGTTAGATTCTTGGCAAACCACCTATTTGAAAATTGAAATGAATACCGTTAATACTACTGATTCATTACAAGTTTATGAAGATAAGTTTGAAAATAATCCTGAATTAATTGCTCAATCTAAATACAATAAAGACAATACTTTTTCAGCTTGGTTTAAGAATCAAAAAGGAGAAAAAATATCGCCATCTAAAGGTACTTGGAGTGTAGTTAACGATTCACTTTTTGTAGAGTACCATTATAATGGTAGAGATAGGTGGGTTATCATATTAAAAAAACAGATGAAGGTTTTATAGCGAAAAGTAAATATGATTGGGATGAAGATGGTGATTTTGATGATCTGTTAACGATGCATACTAAAAGGATAAAAGAATAAAACTTGTTTAGATTTAAAAATATTTCTCTAAGAATACGGATCTTTTTATCAATGATTTTATTGGTGTTATTGGCATCAGTTTTAATTGTTGTGGTTACTATTTATCAATATGATGAACAAACAAAAGACTATAACATTCAACGATTTGAACGTAAAGAATCTACTACAAAACAAATTATTGAACTTGAGTTAAAGAATAAAACATCATACCCTATAAACACTGAGAATTTAGCTAAAATTTTTAAAGAACGTATCTATGAAATATCATCAATAAATAAGTTGAATATTTCTATTTATGATTTAGAAGGAAACTTATTAAAATCATCAATAGCAAGTGCTTTCGAAAAAATACAAACAAAACCAATACCAGAAGAGGTATTGATTGAGTTAGCTCAAAATTCTAATCATAGAATTTTAAAGACAAGAGAAGAGGATGGTATTGGTTATCAATCTTCATATTCCTATATAGATGATCCAAAGTTTAAAAGAATTGGGGTTTTAGAACTTCAATTTACCCAAGACAATTCAGAAATAGAAAAAGAACTAAAAGAATTTATTTCCAGACTAGGCTTGGTCTATATTTTGATGTTCTTAATCGCGATTGTTTTAGCATACTTTTTATCTAGTTATATTACAAGATCTATCAAAAGAATTTCTGATAAAATGGAACAAACTCGTTTAAATGAAAGAAACGAAAAAATCATTTTAGAAAAAGCCAGTTCTGAAATAGAAATTTTAGTAGATGCTTATAATAACATGATAGATGAGTTAGAAGAAAGTGCTGCAAAATTAGCAAGAAGCGAACGTGAACAGGCCTGGAGAGAAATGGCAAAACAAGTAGCACATGAGATTAAAAACCCACTGACACCAATGCGCTTAACTGTGCAAAGTTTTGAACGAAAGTTTGACCCTAAAGGTGAAAAAGCAAAAGAAAAACTAGCCGAATATAGCCAAACACTAATTCAGCAAATAGATGTTATGAGCTCAATTGCATCAGCATTTTCAGATTTTGCTAAAATGCCAACTCAAAAAAGAGAGGAAATTGAAGTAGTTAATGTGGTAAAATTTGCTTTAGATATTTTTAGTGAAGAATTTATTCATTATTTACCAGAAGAAAAAGAATTAAAAGCCAATTTAGATAAAACACAATTAATTAGAATTGTGACCAATTTGGTTAAAAATGCAATTCAAGCTACACATAAAGAAGAGAATCCATCAATAGAAGTAAAAGTAGTATCTGAAAATAGTAATGTAAAAATTTCAGTTAAAGACAATGGAAAAGGAATAGCTGAGGATTTAAAAAATCTAATTTTTGAACCTAAATTTACAACTAAAACAAGTGGAATGGGACTGGGCTTACCAATGATAAAAAATATTATTGAAGCTTATGAAGGCTCTATTTCTTTTACATCAACAGAAGGAGTTGGTACTGAATTTATAGTAATATTACCAAAAAAATAAATAAGAATCTTAAAATAGAGAAGTATGAATTTTGAGAATATTTTAATTGAAAAGAATAATGGTTTAGCAACTGTTATTATCAATAGACCAAAAAAACTAAACGCTTTAAATAAAGCAACAATAAATGAATTACACACAGCTTTCGAAGTTCTAGAAAATGATGAGAATATCAGAGCAATTCTTTTAACAGGTAGTGGAGAAAAAGCATTTGTTGCTGGAGCAGATATTTCTGAATTTGCTGATTTTTCTGTTCAAGAAGGTGGAAACTTAGCAAGATTGGGTCAGGAAAAGTTGTTTGATTTTGTAGAAAATTTATCAATCCCTGTAATTGCTTGTGTAAATGGTTTTGCATTGGGTGGAGGTTTAGAATTGGCAATGGCATGTCATTTTAGAATTGCTTCAGAAAATGCCAAAATGGGTTTGCCAGAAGTTTCTCTTGGTGTAATACCAGGCTATGGAGGTACACAACGTTTACCTCAATTAGTTGGAAAAGGAAAAGCAATGGAAATGATTATGACTGCAGGTATGATTTCTGCGGATGAAGCCAAAAGTTGGGGTCTGGTAAATGAAGTAGTACCACAAGAAGAGTTATTAATTTTAGGAGATAAAATAGCTTCAAAAATTATGCGAAATTCTTCTACAGCTATTAGTGCTGCAATTAGAGCAGTTAATGCCAATTTTTCTTTTGGTATAAACGGATTTGATGTTGAGATAGATGAGTTTGGTGATTGTTTTGGTACAGAAGATTTTAAAGAAGGTACAACAGCTTTTTTAGAAAAAAGAAAGCCTAACTTCTAAAGTTTACAATTTAAATTCATAATAAACAAAAAAGCGAGTCAATTAAGACTCGCTTTGTTCATCAAATGTATAGCAGTAGTTTGATGAAAGAATTAACTAAACTATTTTAAATATCAAAATTTTTTGTATAACTTCTATTATCAGTATTAATAATAACTTTGTAGTCTCCTCTATAAGATTTAGACAACTTATAAACTCTTTTTATAAGATCATCTTTTCCATTAAGAGTTTCAGAAAGTACAATATCATTTTCATAATATAAAGTTACTTTTACTGGTTGATTATTGAATGCAATTTTAGAAATTAATACCAAATCATCTTCTTTTCGAATTACCGGTTTAAAAACTTTAGTGTTTTCATTTTCTAAGAATTTAACACTTCCGTTTTTTACTTCTAGTTTCTTTAGCACAATTTCAAAATCTTTTTCAAGTTCTGTAGTGTAAACTCCGTTTTTTAAAGCGGTTAAATCAAATATTTTAGAATATACACCAGAACTTTGAATAGTTTGTTTATAAATTGTTACTCCGTTTTCATCTTTAATGGTTAAAGTTTGTCCTTTCTTTACATCCTTAAATTCAACTTTAACTTTCTTTCCACCTACAAAATTTATAGGGTTAGTTGTTTCATTAGCGTAGCCTAATAATGTTCCAAACATTAATGCTACTAATAGGTTTTTTTTGATAGCTGTTCTCATTTTTTTTTCATTTAATGATTAATAACACTGCAAAGTTATATACAATGTAAAGTTCTAAAAACAACAGAATTGGTAACTTTATATGTTATTTTAATCAGTTAATTAATTGTTAATACGATGTTAAGTTAATATAGAACATATCGTAGTTAAAATTATATACTGTGCATGCATAGTATATTTATATCACCAAAAAAAAGCGGGTCAATTAAGACCCGCTTTTGTCAAACGTACCAATAGTTTGACGAAACAATTAACTAAATTTACTTTCTAAAACTTTTTGTGTAAGATCTGTTGTTAGCGTTAATTACTATTCTGTAATCTCCAAACTTACTATCAGAAAGTTTATATGTTCTTTTTAAGACCTTATTTCCTTCTAAAGTTTCTGATAATATAACTTCATCATTGAAATAAATATCAACTTCAAGAGGGTTGTCGTTAAATTCGATTTTAGAAATATAGATTAGGTTTCCTTCAGATCTAATTACAGGTTTAAATATTTTTTTTGATGTTGAATCAAAAAACGTAACAGAACCATTTTTAACTTCAAAGTTTTTTATTTCTATTTCGAAATCTTTTACTAATTCAGCACTGTAAGTCCCATTTTCTAAAGCAGATAAATCAAACAACTTAGAAAACGTTCCAGATTTCTTCACTTCACTTTTATAAACGGTTATACCATTTTCATTTTTAATATTTAAAACGTGTCCTTGTTTTACATTTTTAAATTCTACTTTTACAGTTGTTTTTTTTGTAGAATTTGTTTTGTTGTTAGCGTAACTAATTAATGCTCCAAACATTAATGCTACAAAGGCAAAACTTTTAATAGTGTTTTTCATTTTATTGTTGTTTAATAACACTGCAAAGATAGAATGGAAGTAAAGTTCTTAAAACATCAATATTGGCTATTATATGTACTAAATTATCAGTTATGTTAACGTTAAATTATTTAAATGTTAATTTAGAATAGAAGTTTGGTAATTTTATATATTTTATCAGTATATTGTATTGTAATTTTGTTAATTAATTAGATAGAATATATATGAAGAATGTTAAACCAACTTTAGAGAAAATAAGTCCAGATTTTGGAAGTTCTATATTGGTAAAAAAGCATACAGAATTCCTAAAAGAAATTAAAGCTTTCTGGCATTTTCACCCAGAGATTGAATTGGTATATGTAAATAAAGGTAAGGGGAAGAGGCATATAGGTAATCATTTATCTTACTTTAATAATAGTCAATTGTTATTAATTGGTTCTAATTTACCACATAACGGGTTTACGGACAGACTTACTACAAATGGTTCAGAAACTTTAATACAATTTAAGCCAGAATTTTTAGGAGAAAACTTTTTTTCTGCACCAGAGATGAAACCGATTAGTATTTTGTTTGAAAAAGCAAAAAAAGGAATTTTATTTGGTATTGCAACTAAAAAGAAACTTGGGCCAAAAATTGAAAAAATTGCAGAGAAAAAAGGTTTTAAGCAAATTTTAATTTTATTAGAGATTTTACACACACTCTCAAAATCTGAAGACTATACACTATTAAATGCTGATGGTTTTGCTTTTGAAACACAACCTCAAGATAGTAGTAAAATTGATATTATTTTTAAGCATATTAACGATAATTTTAACCAACATATCAGTTTAGATGAGATTGCTGATTTAGTTAGTATGACTGTTCCTGCATTTTGCCGTTTTTTTAAAAAAACAACCGGAAAAACATTTACAAAATTAGTAAATGAATATAGAGTTGTTCATGCAACTAAGTTGTTAGCAGAGAGTCAAACAAGTATTACTGATATTTGTTTTGAATGTGGATTTAATAATTTCTCTCACTTTAACAAATTGTTTAAAGAGTTTACAGGTAAATCAGCTTCAAAATACAGAAGTGAAATGATGAATTTAATTCAACAATAACATGAGTACACAGATAGATAAAGCTATAGAGTATTATACATTTAAGAGTAACGAGTTGCTAAATTTTGTAAATTCTAATAGCAATTTATCTGTGGATAAAATTATTGAGTGTGGAGAAGAGTTAGCTATTTTAGAAAATAAAATTACTGCATTAGAAGTAGCTAAAGAAAATTAGTTATTTAACACCATTCCACTCATCATAAAACTGTTTTAGAAAATTTTCCATATAACTGTGTCTATCATCAGCGATTCTTTTACCAGTTTTAGTATTCATTTTATCTTTTAAAAGCAGAAGTTTTTCATAAAAATGATTGATAGTTGGTGCAGTAGAATTTTTATATTCTTCTTTTGTCATATTTAAATTTGGTAAAATTGATGGATCGTACAAAGGTCTATTTTTAAAACCTCCATAATTAAAGCATCTAGCAATTCCAATAGCACCAATTGCGTCAAGCCTATCAGCATCTTGTACAACCTCTAGTTCTATTGAAGAAATTTTTTTACCTTTTTTTTCTAAGGAATTTTTAAAAGATACATTTTTGATAATTTTCACAACGTGCTTTCCTATTTCTTTAGGAACTTTTTGAGAAATTAAAAATGCTTTCGCTTTTTTTGGTCCAATTTTTTCATTTCCATTATGAAATTTTGGATCAGCAATATCATGTAACAAAGCAGCTAAAGAAACCACAAAAACATCAACTTTTTCATCTCTAGAAATCAAAATTGCATTTCTAAAAACACGTTCTATATGAAACCAATCATGGCCACCTTCTGCGTCTTTCAATTCCTCTTTTACAAATTGTATGGTGTTTTCTATAATTCTCTCTTTATCCATTGCTAATTTCTATTTTTTAATTCCTCTTTTATTTTTTTCAATTCAATTAACATGATTACTTCCATCGGAATAAAAAATAAAGGCAAAAAAGTCTGAAAAGAAAATCCTTTTTCAATGGTGGTGAAAATTGCAAAAACAATCATCAACAAAACAATAAACCCATGAATTATTGATGTTAGTTTTTGTTTTTTTAACTTTTTTAAAAGCTCTTCTTTTGTGTATGTAGAAAATTGCGATGCCATATTTTGGTGTTTTTTAAAATAATAAATCCACGTAAACTTACGTGGATTTGTCTTAATTATATGTTTTGAAACCTTTTTTTGTAATAGACTAACAATACTCTTCATAAGCTTGCGCTAAGTTTTGAGCAATCATTTGTGCAGATCTACCTTCTATATGATGACGCTCTAGCATATGTACTAAATTACCATCTTTAAATAATGCCATTGCTGGAGAAGAAGGAGGAAACGGAATCATAAATTCACGTGCTTTTTGCGTAGACTCTTTCTCAACACCTGCAAAAACAGTTGTTAAGTTATCTGGTGTTTTGTCTGCACCTAAAGAAGCAATAGCTCCTGGTCTTGCAGTACCTGCAGCACAACCACAAACAGAATTAACAACTACTAGAGTTGTACCTTCTTTTGCCATTGCTTTCTCAACATCTTCACTTGTATATAATGCTTCAAAACCAGCGTTAATTAACTCATCACGCATTGGTTTTACTAATTCTTCTGGATACATAATTTTAACTATTTATTTTGCAAATATAAAAACAAATCCATGAGATTTCAAGTCACACATCATACTTATTTCAATAGATACATCAATAAAATTGATATGTAACAAATGCTCTAAAAAAGCTACCTATTTACGTATATTTGAAAAAAATTAAAAATATGGGAAATTTTACCAAGTGGCTAGGTGCTGGATTAGGGTTTAGTTTAGGAGGTCCTATAGGCGCAGCAATTGGTTTTGCTGTTGGTAGTTTTGTAGATGGTTTTTCAGATGATGATTTAAAAGAAGAGAAAAAAGAATATCAAAGGAGAGTAAAAAGTGCAAATAGAACTAGAGATACTCAATCTGGTGATTTTGAAATGAGCTTATTGGTATTAGCTTCTATTGTAATAAAATCTGATGGAAAAGTAGATCAAAGAGAATTAGACTTTGTAAGAATTCAGTTTGTGAGCATGTATGGTAAACAAAGAGCTAATAATGCTTTTAAGCTTTTTAACGGAATTATAAAAAAGAAAGTTTCTGCACGTCAAGTTTGTATACAAATAAGACAAAATATGTCTCATGCTTCTCGATTACAGTTGATACATTTTCTTTTTGGTATCGCAAAAGCGGATGAGTTTGTTACTGAGGTAGAAGTAGAAGAAATTAGAAAAATTTCTGGTTATTTATACATCAATCAAAGAGATTTTGAATCAATAAAAGCAATGTTTTTTGATGCTTCAGATAATGCTTACAAAATCTTAGAAATAGAAAAATCAGCTTCTAACGCAGATGTAAAAAGTGCTTATCGAAAAATGGTAAAAAAATATCACCCAGATAAGTTAAGAGATTTAGGAGAAGAGCATTTAAAAGGGGCAAAAGATAAATTTCAAAGTATTCAAAATGCTTATGAAAAAATTAAAAATGAAAGACAAATGTAATTTCTTAAAATTAAAAATGATATGAAAGAGTTTGATGTAATTGTAATTGGTGGAGGTCCAGGTGGAGGTCAGGCTAGTAGAGATTTAGCTAAAAAAGGCTATAAAGTTGCTTTAGTAGAAAAGCATAAAAACTTTTCACTAAACAATTTTTCAAGTGCTGGTATGACTTTAGAGCCTTTAGATGAATTTGATCTTCCCGAATCTGTCATAGGAGCATATTGGAAAGATATAGAAATTCAATGCACTAAAAAAAGTTACATTTGGAAAGGTGAAATTAACAGAGGTGTTGTTTTAAATTTTCAAAAACTTCGTGAGTTTTTAGCAGATGAAACCCTAAAATATGGTGGAAATGTTTTTATGGGATATAAATATATAAAGAAAGAAGTTCATGATAATTTTACAATTGTAGATCTCCTAAATACAAATACTTCCGAAATCATTTCATTAAAAGCAACTTTATTAGTAGATGCAACTGGTCCTTTAAGAAAAGTAATGTACGATGATAATGAACAACAACCAGAAATGATTTTGGGGAGTGGAACAGAATATGAAATTGAAGTAGAGCAAGAAATTTATGATCAATACAAAGATAAGCTAGTCTTTTTTTTAGGACATAAATGGTCTATAAAAGGCTATTCATGGATTTTCCCAATGGAAAATAGAATTTTAAAAGTAGGTGCAGGTAAAACTCATATTAAATCTAAAAATCAAGAAAAAACTAATAAAACCACAAAAAAAATTACCGAAAAAATTA
>P_2C_Liq_1_UnCtyDRAFT_1001026_pt1 | contig 10975 bp, 9 predicted proteins | sample Pon2CUnioCityCA_2_FD_10234 | JGI IMG/M metagenome (IMG submission 10234)
CGACAGGATTTGAACCTGCGACCCCTTGCACCCCATGCAAGTGCGCTACCAAACTGCGCCACGTCCCGCAAGCATATAGTATACGACCTTCCCCTCATTTTTCAAGCCTCGCTTAAAATTATGCTATAATACAGACATGAAAAAACTGCTTGGTGCGCACCGCCCCTTACTATTATTTGATTTAGAAACTACCGGGTTTTCCCCGCAAAAAGATGCCATCATCGAACTGGGCATCTTATTATTAGATACGCATTTATCACCGCAAAAAAAATACAGCTTTTTTGTCAAAGCTCCGCATTTGATTCCTCCAAAAATTACCGATCTCACCGGCATCACTCAACGGATGAGTGACTCGGGCCAAGACGTTCGGGATGTCTTCGATTTGTTCAAAGCATTCAATCATTCGGACGCTTTATGGGGCGCTTACAACACGCAGTTTGACATCGGCTTTGTGCAAGCCTTGTTTGACCGATTTGACCCAGGATCGCAAGTCCAAGCCAATTTATTTGACGTGATGGCGATCTATAAAGATCGCTACTCAGCCCCGCACTCACTCAAACAAGCGATCAAAACACTGGACGTACCCTTGGCCAACACGCACCGTGCCATCGACGACGTCTTAGCGACTGCCGAAGTCTTGAAACGATTGCACGCCGTGAAGCCTGTTGATTCCTTTGTAAACATCATTGGTTATCATCCAAAATATGGATTGCGTGGCCCCAAATATTCACACATTCAATACGTCGCTCAACACAACATTCCAGGCAGCTTAGAAACCCAAATAAACCGTATAGAAGGAGGCTCTCATGCCTAGTCCAACATTGTTAAAGAAATATGCCGACCTCGCCGTGAACATCGGTGCCAACGTCCAACCCAACCAATACGTCGTCGTGCGCGCATCGATCGAGAGCGCAGAGCTCGCTCGAGAAATTGCCAAATCCGCCTATGAAACGGGTGCTAAACGCGTTCGGATTGATTACGCAGATGCCTACGCCTCGCGCATTGGTTATGACGGAATGAGTCTTGAAACGCTGCAAGAAGTTCCGGATTGGCTCGTTGCTAAATACCAAGCAGACGTCGACAATGGCGCATGCTTGATTTCAATTACTTCACCCATTCCTGAGATTAATAAAGGCGTTCCCGCAGAAAAAATGCAAAAAGCGTCGATGGCCGCCATGCAAAAAATGAGCTTCTTTAGAGAACANACGATGGGGAACCGGACCCAATGGACTATTGTGGCGGCTGCCAACCCTGAATGGGCGGCAAAAATATTCCCAGATGACACGCCAGATACAGCCACTGAAAAGTTGTGGACCGCCATTTTCAATGCGACGCGCGTCTATGAAGATAAAGATCCTAAAACCTTATGGAATGCACACAATGAGACGTTAGGCTCACATAACAAAGTGCTCAATGACTATCAATTCAAACATTTGCATTTTACGAATGACTTAGGCACGGACTTAATTGTTGAACTGGTCAACAATCACGTGTGGGCGGGGGGTCAAGAAACTTCAACCAACGGGCACGTATTTAACCCGAATATTCCAACGGAAGAGTCCTTTACGATGCCCTTTAAACTCGGAACGCGCGGGAAAGTGTACGCGACCAAACCGCTCGATTACCAAGGCAACTTAATCGACGGATTCTGGCTCGAGTTCAAAGACGGAAAAGTCGTTGACTTTGACGCGAAGGCATCGAAAGATGCTTTAGCCAATATTCTAAACTTCGATGATGGGGCACGCTACATTGGTGAGATTGCCCTCATTCAACACGATTCACCGATTCAAAACACCGGATTGCTTTTCTACAATACGTTGTTTGACGAAAACGCCTCGTGCCACATGGCCTTAGGACGGGCGTATCCAATGAACGTCCAAGGCGGTACATCGATGAATCAAAAAGAACTCGATGAAGCCGGAGCTAACAATTCCATGACGCACGTGGATTTCATGTTTGGCTCAGAAGACATCAACGTCACTGGCGTCACCCATGACGGCGAAGAAGTCCCCGTCATGCGAAACGGTAATTTTGTTATATAACCCATGATTCTATGGCCTCACATAATTAAGGAGTGATTCGATGCGCGCCATCAAATATCTACTACTCGTCACGGTTATTAGTCTCGGACTTTGGGGCTGTGAAACGTTGGACGATCCGCTAAATAGCGGCAATGTCACGGTGACATTCACCGGAGAATATAGCGAAACCATTGCGCCCATAACAACCCAAGCAGGGACGCCCATTGACTTGCCAGAAGTCACCGGCGATAGTGCCTTTTTAGGCTGGTTTGATGCCGATAATATGCGCTATGAATTAACCCCTTTTGATCCAGTCTTTGAAGATGTGACACTCGTTGCACAGTTTGTAAGTGACCCGGTGCGCATTCTCTATGACCGTGGTGACGGGGGCTACATTGAACCGACATTGGCGGATGACCCCGTTGAAACATTACCGACGCCAACGCGTGAGAATTTTCTCTTTGCCGGATGGTATTTAGATCCGAACTTACAAGAGGCAGTCGAACTGCCTTTAACCGTTGAAGAAGAGACCACGCTGTATGCGAGCTGGCGTTTTAACGGGTCAAATAGTTTAAATATCCTAGAGTACGAACAATCCATTATTAACATGGTCGAAGAAGTGCGTACATCCGTNCTTGGCATCTCCAATATTATTGATCCAGACTTAGGGACAGGGTCAAACGGGAGTGGTGTGATTTACCGCAAAGAAGGCGACACGTACTGGGTCGTAACAAACCATCACGTTTTGGAAGATTTTACAGAATTAGAAATCATTTATGAACGTAACGACCTTATTTTCACCATTGAAAACGACGCGATTGAATTTATTGGGTCCGACCCAACTACCGATATCGGAGTCATTACCTTCACGTCATCCCTTGATTTCGCGGTCGCTGAATTTACCGATTACTATGATTTGCAACTCGGCCAGTATGTCTATGCCGTTGGATCACCGTTAGGATTCCAATACTTTAATTCGGTGAACCAAGGCATTATATCGGGGCTGTCACGATTCTTTGAAAATTCCAGTGGGCTGGGAGAATTTGCGGGGTTCGTTATTCAACATGACGCCGCAATTAACCCAGGAAATAGTGGCGGCGCCCTATTTACCAGCGCTGGTGAATTCATTGGCATTAATACATTTAAGATCGATTCTTCTCCCACCGGACGTAATTTAGAGGGACTCGGCTTTGCCGTTCCGTCGAATACGATTACTCGGGTGACCCGCGACTTGGAAGAATTCGGCGAAGTTCGCCGACCGTTCTTCGGCATTTCCTCTGCCGTCATCGTATCTTCGTGTGATCAAGATTTCGGGGTGTGCGTACAAGCGGTTGTTGAAGATTCAAGTGCAGAAGCACTCGGCATATTAGAAGGCGACGTTATTATCGGGTTCCAAAATGATGCGATGGATGAGATGTTCCGCACCAACAACTTTGAGCAACTCAGAGAAGCCATTTTAAATTCTCGCGTGGGCCAACCTGCGCGTGTCGAAATCATTCGAGACGGGGAGACCATCATCACGGATTATGCCCCACTCGTGCTCCATCCTGACGACCGTGATTAAACGCCTATTACTCATCCTTCCCATCGTTTTTCTTTTGCTTGGCTGTCAAGCCGCTCCGATTCAAAACATTGAAATTCCTGATCAAACATTTACCTTTGAATTGTTTACTCCGGGCGCCATTCAAACCACATATCTCTATGAGGACGGCACGCTTGAACGCGTGCCTTTTGAGCGTTCATGGCTGCGTGTGAGAGACGTTGAAAAACTCAGCCGCCCGGGAAGGCACAGCATGCAGATTTCCCACGCAGGCCTTCAAACATCGTTCACNCTCACGTTAGAGGCAGACGCCTTAAATATGCAGCTTTCAAACATTTACACCCTGGGCAGTGAAAACAATCAAATTGATACCGACTATGACACATGGAAAGAAAGCATCGCGGGCGACGATGGCCGGGGCGTTCGTGAATTATTCATCAACGCCTTTGGGGAACTCGTTGTCACTTACAGCGATGACACGCAAGGCAATCTTGGACAAATCACCGGAGACGATGCGCCGCTCATAGAGTTGGCGGTTGACGGTGACTTATTGACGTGGAATTACGTGGACGAAAGCGACCGTGAAGTGCTCTTTGATTTGTCCGCGTTAAAAGGCGATACCGGCACCTCGATCGATGATTTATCATTCAATGATTCCGACGAGCTCATCGTCACCTTTGACGATGGCACCGCCAATAATCTCGGCTCTTTTTCTGCCTTTTTAGACACCTTGGCCATCGATACCATTTACACGAATTCACGCAGTGAGCTGATCATTGTTTTAACCGACGGACGCAGCTTTAACGTTGGTAGCGTGATTGGCCCAGTCGGTCCGCGCGGTGAAACGGGACCACGTGGAATCCAAGGGCCACGCGGGTTTACAGGTGAGCGCGGCCCAGCCGGAGAGGCGCCAGAATTTCGCATTGACGGGGTCATGATGCAATATAAATACCCTTCAGAAGCGAGTTCACAGTGGCGTGATTTATTTAATTTTCAAACGCTTGAAAGTGAAACCTTTACCTTTGTGACCAGTCCTGGGGTCGTGTTACAAACTAGCAACGATACGCTTCAGTGGAAACTCGACGAAGATCCAGATAGTAGTTTTCAAACACTATTTACATCCGATGAATTAAGCGGGCCAGCTGGCCCAACCGGACCAGCCGGAAGGGATGGCGTCGACGGTGCGGATGGCGCGCAACTGGAAATCCGTTACAACGCTGAACTCGAACAGATTGAAACGAAATACACCGATGAATCAAGTTGGAGTTTGCTCACGCCTAACAGTACCTTCCAAGGCCCAAGAGGCTATGATTTGACGCTGTCTACCTCTGGCAATGCAATCGTGTGGGGCGTCTCTGATGGGGCCGTTGAATTTCAGCCATTGGTCGATTTTGAGGCGTTAAAAGCCCCGCCTGCTGAAATCATTGTCAGTGGAGAAGCCATTTACTCGCGTGGACTCAATACGGATGCCTACACATTTGTAATTAGTTTAAGTGCCTTAGAAGGTCCAATTGGGCCAGAAGGCCGCGGCATATCCGCCGTTGCCATTAACGGGAGTAACGAATTTACCATTACGTATACGGATAATTCGTCTGACAATCTTGGCACACTCGCTGATTTATTAACGGTGTCGTTTCGCCATCCAGACGGCTTTTTATACGACACTCAAATCGTCGCCAGTGGCAGTAACCTGACGACGCCAACAGCGATTCCAAGCATTGCCTATGCGACGCTTGCTGGCTTTAACGCATCGCTTACAAATATTACGGAATCTAAAATTATTGAAACTATTTTTACGTATGAAACGCTAACCATCGACTTTACTGAAAACATCACGTCTATCACCTTGACGGCGCAAGATGTGTTAACGTTACCCACCCCGAGTAGCATTGAGGGATATACGTTTACCGGATTTATTAGACGCATTAACGGAGCTGCCGTTCCTGCCTATGACGGAATGCCGATTTCCCAGTTATTTATCGATCAACGCACCATCACTCTAAGTCCAACATATGCAGTGACTGAGCGGTTTGATGTGCGCAATGAAGAAGCGCGCATTCGCATGATCAACGAAGTATTAGACGGTGTCATTACAGTCGTGAATCAACGGTCAAGTGGTGGTACAGCGCTCGGCAGTGGAGTCGTCGTCTCCCGGACTGCGTTAGAAACTGGGTACCGCTACTGGGCGGTGAGTAATTACCACGTGATTGAATCGAATGCGCAAGTCGATGTTCGGTTTTATCGGGGCGGTAACTTGTATGATGAGACCGCCATCACCGTCAAAGGATATTCTGAGGTTAATGATGTATCGGTCTTAGAGTTTGATTCAGAGCATCTTTTAACGCCGGTTGCCTTTGGAAATTCCTTTGACATTGACACGGGTCAAACCGTGTATGCCCTCGGAAATCCAGTAAGTTTTAACTACTTCCATACCACCACGGAAGGCTTACTCGTCTCAGATAAGCGGTTGTTCGATAATATCGACAATATAAATTCGTTTTTTATTCAACACTCAGCTTTGATTAACCCCGGAAACAGTGGCGGGCCCATTGTTGATTCAAATGGCCATTTACTCGGCCTCAACACCATCCGGGCTGAATCTACTGGCGGTGACTCACCTCGGGATGTGGTGGGAATCGCCTTTGCCATTCCGTCGTTAATCGTCGAACGCGTCTATTTAGATGTCGTTGAATCACGGTCTGATACCAGCCGTAAATCATTTGGAATTACCGCGGAAAGTGACCCGTATTCGTGTACCACAACCGTGCTCGTTGGCGTCTGCATTAATGGCGTTTCCACGGGCTCATATGCCGAAGAACTCGGCTTAGCGACGGGTGATATCATCATCCAATTCAAAAACGACCGACTCGCAACGTACGTTGATGTTGATAACGCCAACGAACTCAAAGAAGCGATGTATATGACCCAAGTGAATGGGGGGATTTCGGTGGTTTACCTAGATGCCTCTAACAGTTATACTACGGTAGAGACCAGCCGGATCATACTGGATTAAAAGGAGACATCATGAAAAACTGGATACAGGCCTGCGGGTTCAAAGAGGCTAACTTAGTCCAAAAACGGGTGATGCCGACATTAGAAAGTGGTAAAAATGTCATTGTCACAAGCCCAACTGGCACCGGTAAAACTCACGCATTTTTGATTCCACTCTTAGCAAAAACTGTCCCCAATAAAGGCTTGCAAGCCGTTATTCTAGCGCCAACGAGTATCCTATCAAAACAACTCTATACCGTCACTGAATCAGTTATCAAAGCACTTGATTTATCCGTGACTGTCCGCCATATCCATAAAAAAATTGACACTGAGAGTATGCATGAAATCGTCATTGCGACCCCGTATCAGTTAATTGACGCAGTCTTTAAACAATCATTGTTTGGCTTAAAAAATGTGCAAACGGTCATACTTGATGAGGCCGACATGATGCTTGATCAAGGGTTCATCCATGATTTAGAACTCATATTCACGGCGGTGCCAGAGCGCGCGCAGGTGGGTATTTTTTCGGCCACCATGCATCCCGCATTAAGACGCTTTTTAGACCGCTCGTTTCCAGGCATTAAAACGCTTAATTTAAACCCCGAAATGCTCAACGACCAAGCTTTAACATCCAAATATGTGTACGTCGAAAAAGCCCGACGTATTACTGAGTTACCCCGCGTCATGGGTGGCATTCAACCGTTCTTTGCGCTTGTATTTGGCTCAACGAAAAAAGAAGTGGACGCCATTTATCAAGCGTTGAAACCGCATTACAAAGACATCGCGATCTTGCACGGGGACGTTGCACCGAGAGAACGCGAACAACTCTTAAAAAAAGCGCGAAAATACGTGTATCAAGTCATCGTCGCCTCTGACTTAGCCGCGCGCGGCATTGATTTACCGGATGTCTCACACGTAGTCAATGTCAGTTTACCGACCGACCCATCGTATTTCATCCACCGAATTGGCCGCACGGCACGCGTGGGAAAACCGGGCATGCAGATCACGTTGTATGAAAAAGCCGATTTAGAATTTTTTGAAAAGTTAAAACCGTATGGATATACCGTTCAGTTAAAAGGAGTCAAAGCATGAAAATTGGGTCACACGTTGGACTTTCTGGTAAAGACATGTATTTAGGCAGTGTGGAAGAAGCACTCAGTTATGGATCCAATGTATTCATGGTCTATACAGGGGCGCCGCAAAATACGCGCCGTAAAAAAATTGAAGCCATGAATATTCCGGCCGCCCATGAACGCATGCGCGACCAGGGGATTCACCCCGAAGACATCGTGGTGCACGCGCCGTATATTATGAATCTAGCCAATCCAAAGCCGGAAACACGGGCCTTTGGAGCGTCCTTTCTCGCCGAAGAAATTCGCCGCAGTGAGGCCATGGGCGCAAGACAAATTGTCCTCCATCCCGGGGCGCATGTGGGCCAAGGCCCAGACGTCGCCATTCCTTTAATTATCGAAGGACTCAATCAAGTCATCGAAGCGACTCAAGGCTCAAGCGTTCAAATTGCCTTAGAAACGATGGCCGGTAAAGGCACGGAAATTGGCCGGTCCTTTGAAGAACTCGCACACATTATCGAAGGCATCAGTGATCAGTCTAGAGTCTCGGTGTGTTTTGATACGTGCCACACGCATGATGCGGGATATGCCATTCGCGACGACATCGAGAGTGTGTTTGAATCGTTTGATTCGATTGTGGGACTTGATCGCATTAAAGTGTTTCACATCAACGATTCGCAAAACCCCGTGGGTGCGCACAAAGATCGCCACGCCAATTTAGGCATGGGCCATATCGGCTTTGACGCCCTGTTAAAGATCGTGCAAGATCCCCGCTTTGCATCCATTCCTAAAATTTTAGAAACCCCGTATGTCACCGCTGATGATGCCTCTAAAAAACGCATTTATCCGCCGTACCAAAAAGAAATAAGCATGTTAAAATCAGGCACATTTAATCCCCGTTTTATCGAAGAACTNCGCGCTTAGATGGTATGCGAGACTTATTAAACGAGTACTTCGATGACGTCCGCGTCATCGATACAGCCACCTACATCACGCACCGTCAAACCCACTTCGCTGAAAAAAACGAAGATTTTAGTATGTTTGACGGGTATCAGTCATTAGCGATTGTCTGTTTATCGTTTAAAAGCGACCAAGTGAAACTCGGGGGCAAAGGCCATGGCATCGTTGCGCGCTATGCGTACGGCGAAGATTATCACATCACGTTTCAAAAACGCTTCGCTGAGCTCAAAGAAGCGGCCTTGAAACAAGGCTATCACATTGAAGGAAAAGCCGACATTTCCCCTGTGGATGAACGCCAACTCGGACTCATTAGCGGCCTTGGATTCATTGGCTACAACGACTTATTGATTCATCCGAAGTTTGGCACGTANATGATGCTTGGGACCGTCTTTATCCAAGAAGCCTTGACAGAATCGGTCGTCACCATCGATGATTCATGCGGCGACTGTCGGTTGTGCATTGATGCCTGTCCGGGGGACGCTTTGAGTACCGAAGGCTACATTGAAAACAAGTGTTTATCGTTTAAAAATCAAATGAAACTACCCTTCCAACTGGACGAAGTGAAGCCGTTTAAAACGATGATTTTTGGCTGCGACATCTGCCAGCGAGTCTGCCCAAAAAACACCAACATTCACCCACTCACGCATCCAGAATTTGATCCGGACGGGGCTGAACGCATCGATTTGGCTGAGTTACTCACGTTATCTAACCGGGCCATTCAGCGGAAATATAAAGAGTACGCCTTTTCCTTTCGCGGTGGCTTATTGCTCAAGCGTAATGCCATTATGTTGATGTACAATCAACGTTTAATGCAGCACCTTGACCTGATTAAAGAGGTATACAACGATTATAAACATGTGCCGTGGTTTGCCCAAACCGTGGAACTCATCATAAAAGATATGGAGGCGTCCAATGAATCACGTCGTCTTATACCAGCCTGAAATCCCCCAAAATACGGGCAACATTATGCGGACATGCGTCGCCATCAANGCGCGCTTGCATCTCATTAAACCACTCGGATTTTCCTTGGAAGAAAAGTATTTAAAACGAGCTGCGGCCAATTACCTTGAGCATTTAGACTACCGCGTGCACGATAGCATCGAAGCCTTTTTTGCGNCGGAANCGGGAACCTATTATTTTTTGAGTCGCTACGGCCTTAAAAGCCCTGATGAGTTAGATGTCAGTGCCCCAAGCTCCGACGTCTATTTCTTTTTCGGGTCCGAATCCACCGGCATCCCAAAAGCGATTCTTAAACCACATTTAGACCGCTGTTTCCGGTTGCCGATGTCTACGCACATTCGCAGTTTAAATTTAGCCAACACGGTGGCCATCGTCATGTATGAAGTGATGCGCCAACAAGATTATCCTGGCTTGTCCAAAAAAGAACCTGAGATTTACAAGGGTGCCGATTACTTATTAAAGTAAATGCACCCATCCCTAGAGCGTATCTATGCTATACTTACAACCAATAAGGATGTGATGCGCATGGATAAAGCCCTTGGCTCAACCATCGTTGTGCAAAGTTACAAGCACGATGAGCGTCTTCATCGCATATGGGCGAAAGCAACCATTATTGACCGTACGAACGAACAAATTATCTTAGCGAATAAGCGCACCAAAGTCATTGAAGCCAACGGCCGATTCTGGTATACGAAAGAGCCGTCGGTCACCTGGTTTTTTAAAGACCAGTGGTTCAATGTCATCGGCATCATACGGCCTGCTGGGATATACTTTTACTGCAACATCGCGTCGCCCTATGTGATTGACGATGAAGCTTTGAAATACATCGATTACGATCTCGATATCAAAGTGAACAAAGACTTCACCTACAAATTGCTTGACCGCAAGGAATACCGTCGTAACTTGGAACAAATGCAGTATTCAACACGGCTGCAAAGTGTCATTGAAGCTGCTAAATCAACGCTGATTGAGTGGATTGAAGCCCGGCAAGGCCCGTTTACTGGGGGCTTGGTCGACCAGCTTTATAATCGGTACAAAATTATGCATGACTAAACACCCGTTTGGGTGTTTTTTTTATGGTCTGCGTGGACAAAATATGTATGACAAGTTATACTAAAATTGGCTTATTTAGAATTTTTATAAATAAGCGTTAAAGGAGATATCATGAAGATTTTGAGCCTTTTTATGGTGACTTTAAGTCTTTTTTTAGCCGGGTGTCAATCCGACGACTCCTTGGTGATCTATACCGATCGTCACTACGCGACCGATGATGCCGTGTATGACGCATTTACCGAAGAAACAGGCATCCCTGTGGAGATTTTATCGGCCAGTGCCGATGAATTGATTCAGCGCATTCAATCCGAAGGAGAGAATACGCCCGCTGACCTGTTATTTCTTACGGATATTGGCCGCTTAGAACGGGCGGTCGATGC
>P_2C_Liq_1_UnCtyDRAFT_1001027_pt1 | contig 10969 bp, 11 predicted proteins | sample Pon2CUnioCityCA_2_FD_10234 | JGI IMG/M metagenome (IMG submission 10234)
GTTTGTCCACATTGCGCGATCGCAACAGTTCAACCACGGCCGAGGACTGACGAGCGGCTTGTTGTTGTGCTGCTTGAGCGGTCTCAGCATCGACTTCTACGCCTAAACTCACCTGAGCGATGGTGGCGGGGATAAAGACGGACCCTTGGCCTTGAACGGTGAGGGTTCGCTGGGATTGTTCTTGAGCCATAACCGGAGGTTGAACCATGAGGGTAATGGTCCCAGAGGTGAGCATGAGGGCGGCTAGGGGAGTCAGTAGGCTTTGAGAGAGACGATTCATGGAAATTCTTTGTTATCGGAATCAATGGTTTTGATTTTGACCTAAGATGCCCTTCCCGAACCGTGAGACTGTGACAGAAGTCGATCAGCCCAAATGCTCCCCCATCTCTAGGCGAGTTCCATTGGCAAAATCCCAACCAGACTGGGTTTTCTTGCCCGCCAGTTGCACCTCCTGGAGTAACAGGAGTCCAGAGCCTGTTTGCAACACTGGCCCCAAATTTTTGATAATTTGCAGTACTTCTCCTGGTTGGCCTGAGTTGGGGTTGAGGCGATCGCCCCAGGAGCGTAATGGTTTCACCAACTCCTCGGGAAGTTGCTCGTAATACATCATAGCCAGGGGAATCGTGGCTTTGACTTTCAGGGATTGCCCTCGAAACTCGGTGACGGCATTGGGATAGAAGCCACGGACTTGATTATGGAGGGCGATCGCCGGCCTTGTCCAATCGAGGTGATAGTCGGATTTCTCAATCAGTCGAGCATAGGTGGCGGCTTCGTCATCTTGGGGGGTCGCTTGCAGGGTGCGAGCTTCTAATCCTTGCAAGGTCTCCACGAGTAGAGAACCACAGTCTTGAGCTAAACGCGCGGCCACATCCCAGGCGTTATCGAGTAAGTGAATCTCCAGAGAAGACTTCAGTAACATCGCCCCCGTATCCATTCCCACATCCATTTGCATGGTGGTCATCCCTGTTTGGGGTTCTCCGTGGTACAGACACCATTGAATCGGGGCGGCCCCGCGATATTTCGGTAATAGGGAGCCATGGCCGTTAATACAGCCGAGTCGGGGCATTTCTAAAATCTCTTGGGAGAGAATTTGTCCATACGCCACAACAACAAAGACATCTGCTTGACTGTTTCGCAATTTGTCAAGAGTTTCGATATCTTTCTTAATCTTTTGCGGTTGCCAAACGGGAATCCCGGCGTCAACGGCAACGGTTTTAACGGGGGAAGGAATTAAGGTTTTGCCCCGGCCTCGGCGTTTGTCGGGCTGGGTGACGACGGCTGAGACCTCAAACTGGGGATGTTCGATGAGGGTTTTGAGGCTAGGGACGGCGAATTGAGGGGTTCCTAGGAAGATGAGGTTCATGAGAAGGGAACGGGGAACAGGGAACAGGGAACAGGGAACAGGGAACGGGGGAGATTAGGGTCGGACTCGGATTTCGATGCGGCGGTTGCGTTGGCGGTTGGCGGGACTGTTGTTGCTGGTGGCGAAGCGACTGGAGCCATAGCCGATACTGACCCAGCGTAGAGGGGTGTCGGTGTTGCTGACGAGGTATTGTTCGACTTGTTTGGCTTGCTCAAAGGTTTTGTCTAAGCTGGCATCGTGGTCGTCGGTTGCGTCGAGGTAGCCGCCGATGTAAACCGTTGCACCTTCGAGGGTTTGTAGTTCGTCGAGGAGGCGATCGAGGATGCTGGCTCGGGTGGGATCGAGGACTTCGCCACTGTCGGAGAAGAGAATATCACTGGGAAGGGTCAGCCGTAGGGGCATTCCTGGGCTGAGTCGGGGAGGGGCGATCGCCTCGGGAGGGTCAACGATCGCCTGAAGTTCGTTTAATTGAGTGGCAATCAGGGTCACTTGGGACTGAATATCGGTCTTTTGGGCCTCGAAGGTGTTTTCCTCCTCTGTCGCGTCTTCTGTTGCGCCTTCTGGGGCATCTGCGGGAGCCTCTTCGGGTGTCAGAGCGGCCAGTTGTCGATTCAGTTGCGTCAGCTGCTCTTGTAACTGAACAAGGGTGTCCTGGAGTTGGTCGCGATCGAGGTCGGCGGGAGGGGGATCAGGGGTTGGTGATGATGGGGTTGGGTTGGTAATTTGGCGAATTTGTACTCGCCAACGTTCGCTGAGAGGTTTTTGGGGGTTAGCTTGGGGAGACTGTTGCGCCCAGACTACGCCGGCCATGACGCCTAGGCTGAGACTAACCCCTAGGGTCAACAGGCGAACGATAGAGATGGCGATCGCCCCGAGGAACGATCCTGACGAGGAGGACGCAGACGATGGGGCTGAGCGCCCGGCACGACGGCGATCGCGGCGGGAGCGAGCGGTGTTGGGATCTGGGGGAGGAGATTGGCTCATAGGGGCTTTAACGTCGTCCATCCCAGGGGCCAATTTGGATCGTCCCCCGAGGTGTAAAGACCACTCGAAACTCAGCAATGGGAACTAGGGTAACGCGATCGTCTTGAATCTCGACTCCCGCTGCTGGATTGTATAAAGGTTCAATGGGAAGTTCGCCAAAATAGACGGATGCGACATCAGAAAGGGGTTCATATTGAGTCATCTCCCCGTCCTCGGTGACGGCCAGACGATAGTCTAAATTGCGATCGAAGACTGGTGTTGTCTCCCATTCCTCATAGAGTGCATCGCGTACCTCGAAGATGAGCCGATCTATGGTGGCGACATCGGTAATGCGAGGGGTACGGGCCGGGCGAGAGGTGCCATCCCAGGGACTCACTTGTAAGACACCATTGGGCCGAAAGACGACTTTATACTCAGCCAACGACTCCACGGCAGCGGTTCCGCCGTCTACGGGGAGATACACCAAGCTCGACAGGGGGGTTTCGTCGTCAAACTCGCGGGCGCGATCGCTGTCTGGCCGATAGCCCAAGATAGCACCGTCTTCGCCAATGCTGACGCGATAGACCAAATCCTCGTCAAAGGTGGGTGGTGTTGTCCAAGCGTCGTCAATTTCGTGATAGAGCTTATAGCGTAAGGCGGCCAGTAAGTCGGGATCTTGGATGGGGGTGACGGTATCGGCTAACTGCGCGAGATCCTCACTGTTGGGATTCGGCGACGGTTCCGGGGGGGAGTCATTGGCCGTTGGGGTGGTGATGGCTTCGCTGAGTTCCTCGGTGTCTTCGAGGACATTCTCCCGAGGTTGTTCGACTTCGGGAACCGGTAGGGGAGACAAGGCGATCGCGGCCACCACTAGACTCGATAGGCCGATGGCGAAGGGGGCGGCCCGTTGGCTGACGGGTTCTTCGTTTTTCGCTTGGCGGCGGTTTCTCGGGAGTAGCTTGAGTTGGCGATCGGGAAGGGTGCGGCGATCGCTCAAGAGTTGATCGACTACGTCGACTAAGTCAAACAGTTGTAGGGTAGTCAGATCAATTTGCAGGGGTTCCGAGGTGCTTGCGTCTTGGGGCGATCGCAGATTGAGGCGATGTAACCCTCCCTCTAGGGGGGTGAGGGTGACCCAAGACTGAGGCGATTGGACGGCCACCTTGCCCATTCCCAGGAAACTCTGGGTATAGTCGCTGGTGGCGGCGACTAACTCATCGAGGAAGTCCAGGCCACCCGCGAGGGCATTAGGTTTGCCTAAAACATGACATTCAGCACTGACGAGAACGCAGAGGCGCGATCGCGTCGACTGCTGTGATTCCGAGTCGCCATTTGGCTCATCTAACCCTTCTACAATCAGGGTACATCCCGGTAAACTATACTTGCGCCGTACAACCATCAGACCTCTCCATCAAACAAACTCACCCAAAACCGAGTTAACCCTGCGGTTCCGGTACAAAATAGTAACTTTTCTAGTAACTCAACTGCCAGATTATCGAGCTTTTCGTCCGTGTCGTAAACCATCACCCCGGAACGACGGGGGTTCATGCGGCTGCGGAAGTGGGTGCGAAACCGGGAGAGATAAACGGCTAACTGAGGATGTTTATCTAAAGGCAGGTTTTGCTCCCGTAACTGCTGGGCCTCCTTGTTGAGTTGCCGTAGCTTTAGCATCATGGATCGCGCTAGCTGACAGATAATGATGGTCAGGACTTTGGCTTCCTCTTGGGAGAGGGGACGGCGGCGACTGGCTCGCCGTAGGGGATTGGTGTTGCGGATACGCCAAACGGTGACGCGATCGCTCAACACCGAGTTGAGTTCCAACTGATTGGCCAGACTCAGGATTTTTTCAGATCCACTGAGATCGAGAGCCTCAATCGCCAACAACATCAAATCGAGTTGGACACGAGTTCGCCGGGAACAGCCGTGATGAGTCACCGGCATATCCGGCAATTGCTGTTGTAATGGCGTTAGCGTTGAATCGTGTGTTTGCGGAGGATTGGAGACCATGAGGCGCGAAGCTGACAGGTGAACGTGGTTAGTGGCCGATGCAACCCGGCGGTGTGAGCGGTGTGATGGGGTCATGACTGGGTGGTTTGATCAACCGCTCAAAGCTAGATTATTACATTCTCGGCGATCGCTAGCATCCCCGGCCCGTTTCCCCCGAGCCAAGTTGAACGCTTTGGCCTTGGAAGTTTCCTGATAGGATTTGTGGAGACTGATGCCCATGTCCCGATTACCACAAGTTCATCAACACAGCGAAACATCTAGCATCATCATGGATCTAAAATCCCTCATTCGCGACGTTCCCGACTTCCCCAAACCGGGGATTGTCTTCCGAGATATCACCACCCTGCTGGCCGATCCCGAAGGACTCAGCTACACCCTTGATCGCCTCGTGGAGCAATGCCGTCCACTGCGCCCCGATATTATCATTGGCATGGAGTCCCGTGGCTTTCTGTTTGGTGTGCATCTAGCCTACCGTCTCGGGGCCGGCTTTGTTCCCGTCCGTAAACCGAAAAAACTGCCTCGGGCGGTCCATCATGTTGAGTATGAGTTGGAATATGGCCGCGATCGCCTAGAAATCCATCAAGATGCCATTCAGGCGGGAGCCAGAGTTGTCATTGTCGATGATCTCATCGCCACTGGGGGAACCGCCAAAGCCACGGCGCAACTGGTTGAACAATCCCAGGGTGATCTAGTTGGCTTTGCCTTTGTCATCGAACTCAACGCTTTAGCTGGCCGCCAACAGTTACCTGCCGTTCCCATTGTGAGTCTCGTTCAATACTAACTCACACCTTTGAGCCACGCTCACCGTTCCCCATGATTGACACTGTCGATGACTTCTCCTTCCTCCTCAAGTCCTAAACCCAAACGTCCTCTCGGTCAACGTCTGACGGAGTTTTTCCAGAATGACACCACGATTTATGTCATCCAACGACTTGGACAAGGACTGTTAACCCTATTGATCGCTTCAATGTTATGCTTTGCGGTCATGAAGTTAGCTCCTGGGGACTTTTTAGATACCTATCGTCAAAATCCAACGGTATCTCAGGAACTCTTAGATGACTTAACACAGCGGTATGGCTTCGATAAACCAGCCGTGACGCAATATCGCCTCTGGTTAACTTCAATTGTGACTCAGGGAGATTTTGGCTGGAGTTTAATGTATCAACAACCGGTGACAACTTTGATTGCTAGTCGCGTGTTTAATACGTTGATTCTGTCAATTTTTTCTCTGATTATTACTTGGACAATTGCCATTCCCTTGGGAATTGTTGCCGCCGTTCGTCAAAATAGCACAATCGACCGAGTGTTGAGAATTTTGAGTTATGGAGGACAAGGATTTCCGAGTTTTATTACGGCTCTGTTGTTGCTGGTTTTGGCCCAAAATCTCACTCCTTTAGTTCCTGTGGGAAACATGACCAGTGTTTTTCATGATGATTTATCAACTTTTGGGAAAGGATTAGACATTCTTTGGCACGCCTTATTTCCAACCTTGGCGTTGAGTATTACCAGTTTTGCTGGGTTACAACGTTTGATGCGCGGACAACTGCTTGATGTGTTGCGACAGGATTATATTCGTACCGCTCGCGCCAAAGGGTTATCGGAGAAGAAGGTAATTTATGTTCATGCTCTTCGCAATGCAATTAATCCTATGATCACCCTATTGGGGTTTGAGTTTGCGGCTCTGCTAAGTGGCTCGTTTATTGCTGAGTTTTTCTTTAGTTGGCCGGGATTGGGGAAACTGATTCTTGAGGCACTTCGCTCTCAAGATCCCTTTGTGGTGATGGCTGGGTTGATGATGGGGGCGACGATGTTAATTGTTGGTAATTTGTTGGCTGACTTGCTCTTAAAAGCGGTTGATCCTCGCATTGAGTTAACGAATAACTAGCGGGGGATGCTTCTGGAATTTTCCTGTAGATATCTTGGATAACGATGTTTTCTGAAACCTATTATGTGTTGCGATCGCAGCAAGATGGCCAATATCTAGCAGCGCGCCCTGAGGTTGAGGGCGATCGCTATTTGTTGCTATTCACCGAGCATTTTGATGCCCTCAGCTATGTCAACCGCTTTGCAGAAGACTACAAAGAGCAAATTTCGGTAGAATCCCTGGCGACTCCCAGCCTAAAACCTCTACTTCAACGTTGGGGATATGTCGGATTTGCCCTGGTGCGCGATCCCCTCTTACCTCGCTTGGAGTTTCTACGAGCTGGCTAAGATCTCCAGCCCAGATGGCACAATGGATTGAGAACCCTTCCATAGCTGTTGCCATTGTTTATGTCACTCTCTAATCTTCCCTCTACTTCATCCTGTCAGGATGGCGATCGCCTCACGGTGACTCACCTCAGTCAAACTCGCCCCAACCCATCCTCAGTAGGGGCTGATGTCCGTCAAGGCTTGCAACAGATTCCTAAAACCCTGCCAGCTCAATACTTCTACGACGATCGCGGTTCCCAACTCTTTGAGCAAATCTGCGATCTCCCCGAATACTACCCCACCCGTACCGAAGCCAGTATCCTGCAAACCGCCGCCCCGGAAATCGCAAGCCTCACCGGAAACAGCGAACTGGTAGAACTCGGAAGTGGAAGTTCCACTAAAACCCGGCTTCTCCTCGATGCATATTGCCAATCCCTCACCCCCAAGCAGTCTTCCGTGATCTATCGTGCCATTGATGTCAGTGGGGGAATGCTACAACAGAGTGCCAAAACCCTCCTCAACGACTATCCTCCGCTGCGAGTGCAAGGATTAGTCGGAACCTATGAACAGGCTTTAGATCACCTTCCTCCCACAGAAACCGAAAACCGTCTGTTACTGTTTCTCGGTAGCACCCTCGGGAATCTCAAACCCCAGGCTTGTCAGCAATTTCTGCAACGGGTTAGCCAGGCCTTGCATCCTGGGGACTATTTTCTCTTAGGGATTGATCTCGCTAAGTCGAAATCGATCCTAGAGGCGGCGTACAACGACGCTCAAGGGGTGACGGCTGAGTTTAACTTGAATATGTTGGCCCATCTCAATCGACGCTTTGAGGGTAACTTTAACCTCGATCAGTTTGAACATTGGGCATTTTTCAACGAAAAAGACTCCCAAATTGAAATGCACTTACGTTCTCAGGTTTCTCAATCGGTTACCCTACGTCAGTTGGATCTTAGTCTAGAGTTAGCCCAAGGAGAGACGATTCAAACGGAGATTTCTCGTAAATTTAAGTATCCTGATATTGTCGAGTCTCTGAACCAGGTTAAGTTAGAGACGGTTCATCGCTGGAGTGATCCACAGAACTGGTTTGCTGTGTTATTAACCCGTCGTTGTCCTTAACTGGCTCAATTATGAACCATCACAAGACTGTCAGGGTGAGTTTACTGGCGATCGCCCTATTTCTCGGCGGCTGTGACAGTAACCCCGACACAACGATTCCCTCCGATAACCGTACCCCGGAATCAGACCCCGAACAAGTCGTCTCTACCCCAGACAAATCAGCTAATCCATCGCCAGAGACATCACCAACCCCAGCCACCACCACCGAACCCTCCACTGACACCTCTCCCCCAATCGATAACTTACCGGATAACTTACCGAAGGTAGCGACGATTGAGGAGACACAAATGGGCGATTTGATGTGCTACGTCACCGTTACCAATTCCCAGGGAAATACTACGGCGATCGGCGCGGAATACTCGTTTTGCGATGATAATGAGCAGTTTTTAGGTCGTACCGTGGGACTCGGGTATCGCGAAACCAGCGTCGCCGATTGTGAAGGTAATGAACCCTGTGGACAGACGCGCCAAGAACTGTTACTGTCTGAGGTCATTAATCTTGGTGAGAATTGGTCTGTTCTCAGCAACGGAACTTGGCAAGTTATTGTGGGACAAATAGAGACTTGGGATGGTGTCAATAATACAGGAGACCTGACTTATTATGGCTGTGACGATGAGAACAATTGTCTAGCGTTAGATGGCGGAATTATCAGTTGTCGTGATGGTGTATGTAATCAAGGCTGGTTTCAAGGGGACTATAACTATGTTCTCTCAACGCCTATCGTTGAAGATGGCGGCGCGGCCACGAGTTTGCGAGTTTTTCGTCAGGGGGAAGAAATTCTCAATGTTCCTAATATGGAAATCGTTAACTCGAACTCCTCTTAAATTAGGGTGGGTAGGGGCGAAACTGGATCGGTTTAAAGGTCATGAGAGTACGATTGGTTGAGGGAGAATTAGCGGGATATGGGTTGGGGACATTGACGGTCACGCTAGAGGGTTTCAGGATCAACTCCGAGTTCCCGTAAGCGTTGGGCGAGGCGTGTGGCCTGGTCCTGGGCTGCAGATGTGACTTGCCCAGTACCTGGACGGTAGCTCGGACACCGAGACCTTCACTACGTTGCTCATGAGGGCAGTTTCCTCAAAAGTCTGTCTGGGTTTTGGGGCTGTGGCAGTGAGAACAATTTATGGCTGGCTGTCGGGAAGACTAAATCTCCTACTTTAGACGACCAATGCCATAAATCAGGTAAATTTAAGTGATTTCACGGAATCCAAAAAATCAAAACAGGAGTATGTTGGTTGGTAATCAATTTTTTAATCTGTAGGTCTGTCAATCAAAAAATTAGTTGCTTGACAATAGCTGTCAAATAGTTGCAGTTTATAAGTAAAAAATGGCAAAAACCAATCAAATTCCATCAAACCCCTTGAACGTATTTCATGATGATATTCAGAGAGTTCAATCTATCAATCAAGGTTGGAAATTGGCGGCAGAACTCATGGCTTGCAATTCAGTGCATCCTGAATTAGCTAATTCTCTAAAAAATCTAAAAAATCGTCAGCAAATCCGTCTATTACGAGAACACGCCCCCCATAACATTTTTCTCCAAGTTGACAACGAAACTGAGTCAGATGAGCCACTTTATGGTCTAATTGTCAAAAAGCCAATTGCTGGCCAGTGGAATGCTGGACACCTTCCTGTTCGCGTAGCCAAAAAGCATTTAACGGATGCAGAACTCGAATACTTCAGCGGAGGGAGTTCATTCTGATTTTTATTTTTTATTTCACCATTACCATATTACTATGTCAAAACTGAATTTAGGCATTATTTGCGGAGGACTAGCATTTTTTGTAGGAGTTGGAGTCTGGGTTGCTTTAAATGAATCTTCTGGCTCAAACACCTGGACGATTGATGATGAGTTACGTCGAGGAGAATTTCTACAGCAACAGCGAAATTCTCAACGGCAAAGTTGTTATGCACGAGGTGGCGATCGCCTCAGCTGCGATTATCGTTGATTGACCAATTCACGTAAATATTTAGCAAAAGAAAAACTATGGATTTGAATCAATTTTGGAATGTAGTTTGGGGAGAAGGGACCCTATTTCACTATACAATCGCCGTCCTGTTTGGCGTAACGATTCTCGGCGAGATTTTTTACTGGATTCGTAGTCGCAGCAAACTCCAAGCAAGTCAAAGCAAAATTCGTGAGCTTGAAAAGTTTTCCAAGCAAGCCATGGAAGCTCAAGATAGTCAGTATAGAATTCCCAGAAACTCAAATAACTTTCGTTGGTTCACACATCACTTAGGTGGAGAATGGATCGAGAATTATTTTTGTGCCAAACTTGAGCATGGTGACTTTGTTTTATTACAATATCCGGCTGCATTGTCACGTTCTGCGGCATCAAGTCCTTTTCGCTTTATTCCCGGCATTTTGATTGCTATTGGGGTTTTAGGAACCTTTTATGGGATTCAAGAGGGATTAACGGAACTGTCTCTGGCGGATATTGGAGGAGATAGTCAACAACTTTTAAGTTCTAGCGTAAAGCTTTTAGAAGGAATGAAAACCGCCTTCTCAACCTCATTAATGGGGTTAAGTTGTAGCAGTTTGTTGACGTTTGTTCTTTTTCTTAGCCAGGTTGTTCGTCGCCAACATATCTCCCAACTCCGCCATCGCCTCGACCGTATTGCTTTCTTAGAGTCTCCCGAACATCTCCTCTCTAAACTCAACCTTGATTCTAATGCTGAGGCGGCTGTTTCACTCAAGGAAGCTGCCGAGAATATCCGTGAGCTGAGTCCTCAAGCTATTGGCTCGGCAGTTGGCGAATCGATGCGACCAATTTTTACAGATATCAACTCTTCATTACTCGCATTACGGGAGGAAATCTCTAAAGATCGAGAGGAACTCTTAAATACCCTAATCCAAGAGCAGCGAACACAACTCATTCAGCCAATTTTAGAGGAATTAAATCGTACCTCCAACCTAACAGAAACAACCTCTCGACTAATTCAAGAAACCTCCCAAGCCATTAACGGACTTACCGATGAATTAGCAGGAGTCACACGAAGTTTAAGTGGCGCAATTGAAACCATCCAGGAGTTTCAGCAACAAACCTTGACTGAACTCAATCAGTTTGCTAAAAACTTACAAACAATTTTATCTGATTTCCAAACCGGAACGAGAGACGTGATGGAGGAAATTTCAGACCAAATAACTCAGGGTGTTGATGCCAGCATCAAGGCAATGGAAGGACAGAAAGAAGCCTTTGAAGAAAGTGCGAAACAAGCAGCATCAACGTTTGTAGAGATTCGGGAACAACTCGAAACCGCTCTAACAACTCAAGGTCAAGAACAACGTCGTCTCCTGTCTGACTTCACTGAGACCATGGAACAAACGGT
>P_2C_Liq_1_UnCtyDRAFT_1001028_pt1 | contig 10963 bp, 11 predicted proteins | sample Pon2CUnioCityCA_2_FD_10234 | JGI IMG/M metagenome (IMG submission 10234)
TGCATACTCCTGGCCGTCATAAATCTGCTTTAGTTTTAGTCTGTACAAGTGCGGCCACCAAGTCTGCGAAAACCCCTCTGCTGCTCGATTTACGTCTTCAATTACATAAAATCTTTTCAGTGCAAATGAAAAATCATTGAGAGCATATTCGTCTTTGAGATGCGGCAGTTCTATAACATCACCTGATATGGGTTTACGGCCTATGGTTTTTACAATACTGCGAATATGCACAGTCATGAACAGTGTGTCATTTGATAGAAACAAACCAAACTGGCTGAGATCAAAATCAATATCTTGAACATTGTATACACATCTGTGGGTATACACGTCTTTGTCGTATTTTCTATCTCTGTTTTCTAAAAACAAAAGATCCTGAATATTTGTTTCGCTAACAGCATCATATGCAGGTTGATCAGCAGTGCCTTCGCCTTCGGCAGCACCTTCTACTCCGATATATTTGTGAATATTGATATCTGTTCCGCCTACAGTAAACATTTCTTCAATCTGTCGATCAAGAAACTCGTAGTCATTACCACGTTCAGGTCTATATAAAGATATTCTAGGAATGATTCTTCTCCCAATAGCTATACATATTTAGCGCAGCGATAAATACTGTAGGAGAACAGATATGAACGAACTTCAGACACAAAAACAAGAAATATTCAATTATGTGCATACGCTGCTAGGCGGCGGCATGATAGATGTGGAATTAGACCCAATTCATTACGAGACTGCACTAACCAAAGCATTAGGTCGTTTTAGACAGCGTTCAGACAACTCAGTTGAAGAATCATATCTGTTTATAGAAACAATACCTGATCAAAACGAATACACTTTGCCGCACGAAGTAATTGAAGTTAGAAAAATCTTTCGTAGAAGTGTAGGAACAAGACCTAGTACATCAGCAGCAGGCGGTCCTATATTTTCGCAATCGTTCAAAGCTGCACAAGGACAACAGACTTTCAACGTAAACTATAATCTAAACAGTATTCAAACTATACAAGTTGAAGTGAACAATACAGAAACTTCTGACTACGCTACTGATACTGGGCAGAGATCAATCACATTAACAACACCGTTAAATGAAGGAGATGTAGTAGGAGTGAGTCTGTTTAGCTCGGCAAAAAATGGCGGCGGCAGTCTATTTGATCCATTTAGTCTTGCATACACAAATGCTTATCTATTGAGTAGTTCTAATCTAGGTGGACTTGCTACCTATGACATGTTCTCACAGTATCAAGAGCTTGTAGGTAGAATGTTCGGATCATTTATTGAGTTTAAATGGAATACCACAACAAAAAAACTAACACTGTTACAGCGTCCTAGAGCAGAAGAATCAATCATGCTGTATGCATACAATTACCGCCCGGATTCAGAACTGATGCAAGACTATCTCGCAAAACAATGGATAAAAGATTACACACTTGCTAGTTGCAAGTATATGCTAGGTGAAGCAAGAAGTAAATTTCCAACCATTGCAGGACCACAGGGCGGCGGCACTCTCAACGGTGATACGCTCAAAGCAGAAGCACAGTCTGAGATGGAAAAACTTGATCAAGAAGTGATACAACAGGTAGCTGGCGGTGTGGGCTATGGCTTCACAATAGGCTAATTTACTATCAGATAATTATTGACAAATTTCTGATCCTATCGTAGTATAAACACATGAAGTTAAAACTATTGGTAATTGGTCACGGCCGTCATGGCAAAGATACTGTATGCGAAATACTGAGAGACCGGTATGGATACAGTTTTGAATCCAGCAGTCAATTCTGCTCACGTCTTTTTATCTACAACGATCTAAAGGAAAAATACAGCTATGATAATGAAGAACAGTGCTACGCTGACCGTCATAATCACAGAGCAGAATGGTATGATGCTATCTGCAATTATAATGTTCCTGATGCAAGCCGTTTAGGAAGAGAAATATTCAAACAGCACGACATCTATTGCGGCTTAAGAAACAAAAAAGAATTTCACGCAATGAAAAACACAGGTGTGTTTGATTATGCAGTTTGGGTTGATAGATCGGACCATCTACCTGAAGAAGCAAAAACTTCAATGAGTCTTGAACAGTGGATGGCTGATTTTACTATTGACAACAACGGCAGTTTTGAAGAACTGAACTTCAACATTGATCAATTAATTAAACACATTGACGCTTACAGTGCAAGTTAAAAATCAGGTTTGAGATCACCTTGTCGCCAACGATATCCTTCTTTTTGGATTATGCGTTGACAGTTAGCACAGATAGTTTTTAGATTTGTAGGACGGCAGTTTTCTAAATTGCCGTCCACATGATATACATTGAACTGTTCACTGTGCTTAGATTTATATCCACATTTTTCACAATATGATTTCTTCTCGTAACCTGCTAGCTTCCACCTAGGAGTACCATGTCCTAGACCGTTGCGAAGACAGGTTTCACAAAGCTTACGATAGTAAACTTTATTCTTTTTCTTATAATTTATTGCTGCTGGACGTTGTCCGCATACACATAAAGGCCTCATACAGTATTTATGCCCCTTTTCGGTGCCTTTTCTAACGGTATAACAGGTGTATTTTTTTCAAATAATAATAAATACTTACAATAAACATATAACCCACGAGGAGAATAAATATGGCATTAGTATCACCAGGTGTAGAAGTCAATGTAATTGACGAGAGTTTTTACACTCCAGCATCGGCAGGCACAGTACCAATGATTTTCGTCGTTTCTGCAGAAAACAAAGCAAACGCTTCTGGCACAGGCGTTGCATCAGGAACACTTAAATCAAACGCAGGTAGACCGTTCTTGCTAACCAGTCAACGAGAACTAGGCGATCTATTTGGAGATCCAACATTCTACAGCGACAACAACAACAATATGATTCATGGATCAGAACTAAACGAGTACGGTTTACAAACTGCATATTCGCTGCTGGGAGTTACTAACAGAGTTTACGTAACAAGAGCAGATCTTGATGTGTCAAAATTAACTCCTTCGGCTACTGCACCAGGCGGTGAGCCTGCAGATGGTACTTATTGGTTTGATACACAGGTATCTGACTTTGGGTTGTTAGAATGGAATGCTCAACCTGTAAGTGCAGACGGTGGCCAAAGCTTTACGATACTTGATCCTATTGTAATTACAGAAGATGCTGATTTAGACCTAAGTAATGCACCTCTAGAATCAATCGGCGGCGTAGGCGACTATGCTGTAGTTGCAGCAACAACAATGAATCGTGTTTGGTATAAGAACGATACAGGCACATGGGTCGAAGTCGGTTCTCCTGAATGGCAGTGGAGTTGGCCAACAGTAAGAGGTTCAGCTTCGAATCCTACTCTTACTACTAGTGATAGTATTGATATCAATGGACAGCCTGTAGTCTTATCAGGTAGTACTGTTGCAGATTTAGCAACGACAATTAATACACTTTCAATTCCAGGTATTTCAGCAGGGGCCGTAGACGGCGCAATTGAAATTTATGTAAACAGCAATGCTGCTTCAGACGGTACTAATCCAGACGGATTGTTAGCAATTCAAAATACTTCGGGTGATATTCTAGGCTCAGTTGGCATAACAGCAACTGACGGAGATACTAGATACGCTGCTCCTAAATTGAATATAGATCCGCATACTGTGGTTCCTAGATTTAAAAACACTGACGATGTTACTGATGCATTTGCACCAGTAGACGGTTTTAGTGCACGTCCAACAGGATCAATTTGGTTAAAGACAACTACTCCAAACGGTGGCGCCAACTTTAGTGTTAAGCAATGGAACGCAGAAACCAATCTTTGGGAAAGCCGCTTTGCACCACTATACAAAACCAATTCTGCTGCACTGTTTAATCTAGACAGAAGTGGCGGCGGCGCAAATTTAGATATTGGCGATCTTTATGTTAGAGCAAATGTAGACAATGTTGATCCGGCATTAGCTAATTATAAAATATTCCGTCGTGTATCAGCTGGCGCAACTACTATTAGCAGTAAAAAAATTGTTTCAGGTACATTAGAAGTAGGTTCAAGCAATAACGAATTTACAATGGCAGAAACTTTGATTAATCGTGCAGAATTTAGCGAAAGCAAACTAGTTAGTTTTACTTCAACTGGTGCCAGCAGTGACGCAGCAGCTCTAGCTGCTGCAATAAACGGTGCAGGATTTGTTAATATTCGTGCTTCGGTTACTGCACAAAACAGAGTAGAGATAAGTCACAGAATTGGCGGCGACATACAGATTGTAGATATTGACGGTACTTTAACCGAAATGGGATTCGAACCATCAACGACTGACAATCTTTATCTAACTCCGGGCACTCTTAGTAGCACAATACCTGCTGCATATACAGCAACAAACTGGAAAGTTCTAAGCTACACAGCGTCAAATGATGAGCCGCTAGATCTTACAGCAGATGGAGAACTATGGTACAGTTCAGTTATAGACGAAGTTGATATCCTGTATCACAACGGAGACGACTGGGTAGGTTATAGAGATACTACTGCTTATCCAGGTACTGATTCAGCAGGTCCAAGCATCGGAGCATCTGCTCCAACAACACAGCTAAATGGCGATGCATTGGTTGATAATGATATTTGGATCGACACAAGTGAATTAGAAAACTTTCCAACAATTTATCGTTGGAATGCTACATTGGAAGAGTGGATTCAAATAGATAGTACTGATCAAACCAGTGAAGAAGGTATAGTATTTGCTGATGCTCGATGGAGTGATGCAGGTTCTAACTCGGAAGCTGCAAGCATTGAAGATCTATTACTAAGCAATTATAAAGATCCAGATGCACCAGATCCTAACTTGTATCCAAGAGGTATGTTGCTTTGGAATCTACGTAGAAGTGGATTCAATGTAAAGCGTTTTGAACGCAACTATATCAACACTGCCCAGGACAACATCAGATTCCCAATAGAAACAACACAAGGAATTGATTTTTATAGCCTTGAAGGTGCAGACCAAGCAATGCAAGATTACTATCCACACCGTTGGGTAACTGAGTCAGGCAATCAAGAAGACGGGTCAGGCACATTTGGTCGTCTTGCACAGCGTAAAGTAGTTATTCAGAGACTACAGTCATTGGTTAATTCAAATCAAGAAATTAGGGACGAAGAGTCAAGATTCTTTAACCTAATGGCAACACCTGGATATCCAGAGCTGATTGGAGAAATGGTAACACTTAATTATGATCGTAGACTAAGTGCATTTGTTGTAGGTGATACTCCTGCAAGACTTACACCTGATGCTACATCACTAAATGAGTGGGCAACTAACGTTAGGCTAGCTGTAGAAGACAATGACCAAGGTGCAGTAAGCTTTGATGAATACTTGGGTATGTATTATCCATGGGGCTTTACAAGCGACAATGCAGGAAATAACGTAGTTGTTCCTCCGAGTCATATGGCACTGAGAACACTTATACTGAATGACCAAGTTGCATTTCCATGGTTTGCACCTGCAGGTACACGCCGAGGCGGAGTAACAAACGCTACAAGTTCTGGTTATATTAACTCAGAAGGTGAGTTTGTACCAGTAGCACTAAACACTGGACAGCGTGATGTTCTTTATTCAAACTCAATAAACCCAATTACATTCCTTTCAGGAAGCGGACTTGTTGTATTTGGACAAAAGACTCGTGCTAGAAATGCAAGTGCACTTGATAGAATCAATGTTGCAAGACTGGTTGTTTATATGAGAGTGCAGCTGGAAAGACTAGTAAAACCATATCTGTTTGAGCCAAATGACAAGATAACAAGAGATCAAGTCAAAGCAGCAGCAGATGCGTTCTTGTTAGAATTAGTAAGTCTAAGAGGATTGTATGACTTCTTATCAGTGTGTGATGAGTCAAACAATACACCTGCAAGAGTTGATAGAAATGAACTTTATTTAGACATTGCTATAGAGCCAGTAAAAGCGATTGAATTTATATACATTCCGCTTAGAATTAAAAACACTGGTGAAATTGCAACACTAGGTTAAGCATATTGAGGGGCTTTAAACAGCCCCTCACACAAAGATAAATACATACGTATTAGGAGAATAGAATGCCAATCACAACACTACAAAACCTTTCAATTCCGACAGGTGAGGCAGGTACAAATTCAACATTGCTAATGCCTAAACTGCAATATCGCTTTAGGGTATTATTTGACGGATTTGGTACAAGCGGAGGAGCAGACGGTGTTAGAGAAATTACTCGTCAAGTCATTGACGTAACACGTCCCAATCTCACATTTGAACAGATTACAATTGATGCTTATAACTCAAGAAGCTACTTAGCAGGTAAACATACTTGGGAACCAGTAACAATTAACCTACGTGAAGATGCAAACAACAATGTGCAAAAGATCGTAGGACAACAGCTACAAAGACAGTTTGACTTCTACGAGCAAGCAAGCGCAGTAGCAGCTGGCACTTACAAGTTCCAAACAAGAATAGAAATCCTAGACGGCGGCAACGGATCAAACAATGATGCTAACATTATCGATCGCTATCACCTAGTAGGATGCTATATCGAAAGTGCTAACTATAACACTCTCAACTATGCAACCAACGATCCTGTAACTGTATCGCTTACTATTCGTTATGACAATGCAATACAGTACGGTCAAGACGGTGCAGATCTCAACGGTGTAGGCGAAGACACTACACGAGCACTGTTTGAATCACCTGGTGGCACACAAGCAACTGGTGGTACAAACGCTGGTAGTCAGTAAATTTAAAATAGACATTCTATTCATTAAAACGAGGGCAAATTGCCCTCGTTTTGTTTTGTACGCAGTTAATGTATACTGATAAATATTATTATGACAGTTAACCCAGAATTTTTATATAACACTGATTCAGAAACACATCTGCGGGATGCTAGACATGCACATAATTTTTATGTTCAGCATAATCATGCATTTTCACCAAAAGTAAAATTTCTCTATCATGTTGTATTTGATTTGAGAGACGGCTTTGCAAGAAATCGTGCTCCTAATACAGACGATTATAAAAAACAGATAGCAGTATTAGCAAAGACTGTTGATCTTCCAAGCTTCAAAGCACAGGTCGACGTTAAGCAACAATATAATAGAAAAAAGAATGTACAAACAAGAATAGACTACGACGAAGTTGCTATGACATTTCATGATGACAATGTTGGCATAACTAGAGCATTGTTAGAAGAATATTATCGCTATTACTTTAGAGATGGAAACAAAAATGACGGCAATGGATTTCCTTTAGGGTTTGATCCAAGAGATACTTACAGAAGTCTTAATCACAAATACGGCATGGACAACTTTAATGTAAGATCTCCGTTCTTTGGCTACATTAAAATATATCAACTTTCAAGACAAAAATGGCACAGTTATACTTTGATTAATCCTTTGCTAACCAGTTGGAATCATGACACTCTTGATTATAGTGATTCTCAAATAATGGAAAATACTATGAATGTTGCATACGAGGGTGTGCTATACAACTCAGGTGATATTAACAATCAAGGAGCCAATATAGGATTTGGTGATCAAGAAACAGCATATGACCAAGTACATAGTCCATTAAATACTCAGCAAAATACTGCTAATCAAAACATAGTCGGAAGCGAAGCTTTGCGTGCAGGTCCTACTCTAAATGGAGATGTACCAAACACAGAACAACGACTGTTTAATGTTATCAGTAACAATGCAAATCAGCAGAGTTTAATATCGCAGCTTGACACACGTAATCAAACTACAGGAATACAACAGATTTTGTTTCCTTTTACTGATGTACAAAATCAAACAGCAACAGTAGGAACACAGGCATTTGATAGTCGAGTAACAGATTCAGACAGAGTCGCTCAAGAATTAACTGATGACCTGGATCTTTTAGATTCGGTAATTGCTCGTGCAGTTGGCACAGGTGCACTTGATCCTAGTCAAGGACCTCAGTCTCTCAGTACATTGGATCTATCCGAAGAACAAAGAGAAACTCTAGGGAATCAAGTAATTGCAGGAGTAAGAGCAAATAATACAAAGATTATTAGAGCTGCTAGTATTGCGATACAAAACAAAAATCAAAGAAATCAAGGAATTGTATAATGACACAAAATTCAAATTTGCCTAATCTAAGTAACAATGATTTTATTTCTAATTCTAGATTATTTAATAGACAGTTTGGAAATGAAATAAATTACAATCCAAACGAAGTTGATGCTGTGATTGGTTATTTTTTAAAAAGAGGTTTTGAAGAAACAGCCGCAGTTAATACAGCTGGTGTAATTCTAGAACAAGCTGCACTAGACAAAATACCTGCATTTCAGCTAATTGATACACTCAAAGGATTAACTGACGTGCAACTAAGCAATGTTGTTGCACAGATTCTAAACATCAATAGACCTAAATCCAGTAAAATAGGATATAGAATTCCAGCTACAACAGAACTGTTTGATCAAAGAAACATAATAGACTAATGGCTAGAAAATTCGCAAGCGGTAAATTTACACCAAAAAACCCTGAAAAATATATTGGCAACAAAACGCCCACATATCGTTCAGGATGGGAATTTACGTTTATGAAATTCTGCGACGAAAATCCCAACATTACACAGTGGGCAAGCGAAGCTGTAAAAATACCATACAGAAATCCTTTAACAGGCAAACACACAATTTATGTGCCTGATTTTTTTATTGCATATGGAGATAAAAACGGAAGACAAAAAGTCGAACTCATAGAAGTAAAACCCAGCAATCAAGCAGTAAAAGAAAAACTAGGCAGATCAAAACACAATCAAGCACATTGGGTAATTAACCAAGCAAAATGGGAAGCTGCCCGGGCCTGGTGTAAACAACAGGGAATTGCCTTTAGAATAGTCACCGAGCAGGACATTTTCCACAACGGAAAAAGATAAATAATAGTAGCATATAATGGAAAGCTACTATGACTAAAAAATTAGAAGATTTACTTAATCTACCAGAAAACCAAGAAGCTGTTGAAACTGCACAAGCTCAAGAAAAAGAGCAGAAAAAATACGAAGCAGAACAGACAGAACAAACATTCAGAGACATAGCTGAGTTTGATAAAATATCATCTGCATTGCCTGCTGTAAAAGGACTAGGCGAAATGGCAGATAGAGAACTAAATGAAGTAGCAGACAAAGCTATGAGTGCCTACGACGACCTAATGGATCTAGGTATGAATGTAGAAGCAAGATACAGTGGTAGAGTGTTTGAAGTAGCAGGGTCAATGCTTAAAACTGGTCTTGATGCCAAAGTAGCAAAACTTGACAAAAAGTTAAAAATGGTAGAACTACAGCTAAAGAAAGAAAAGCAGGACAAAGATTCTGCTGCCAAAGGAGATGAGAGCATTGTCAACGGTGAAGGCTATGTTGTAGCCGATCGTAACAGTTTATTGGAACGTCTCAAAGGCCTTGATAAAGATAAATAACTAATAATAGGATAGTTATACATGAGATCATTTAATGAAATATTAACAGAATCAAAAAAGACTTACGAATTCAAAGTCGGTGTTGCAGGTGACATGCCAGATGAATTCGAAAGCAAAATGAAGACTGCTCTTGAAAAGTATGACGTAGTTAACATGAGCAAAGGCAAGAAAACACCGATTCAAGAAAGACCTTTGGATTTTCCACAGCTACAAAATATGGAAGTAACTTATTTTGAAGTTGAATTAAATTATCCTACAACTCAGCAAGTGCTGCAAGAGTATCTGGGACAATCGTGCAAAATACACCAAAGCTATATTATTGTGCGTAATATGAATGCACCGCAAGAAGAGTATCAAGCTGAAAAAGACGACTCACCATACGAAGCAATTCTTACAAAAGAAGATATGGGCGGCGAATCAGCACAAGACAGTGTTGGCGGAAATCGTGTAATGGATCTTCTCAAAGAGCTGGAAACAGCTAGAAAAGAAAGAGAAAATGATCCAATGCAGGCAGCACCACAAGGCGAATCTAAAGACATTGATTCCTCGGAAAATGCAAAATCACCGATAGGGAGCTAATTATGAATATGAAAGACATGATCCAGAAAATGACGGATCTAGAAAACCAAGGTAAAAAACCACTTAACGAATCACGCAGAATTGCTGAATGTCCTCCAGAAATGGCAGAGAATCCAATGCCTACACCAATGGATCAAGGAACTCCTGTTAGTGTTAATGTTAACATGTCTGCTGCTGGTAAAGAGCATGTAGAAGATCTACTTTCAATGATGAAAGCAGCAGGTTTGGATCAAGCAGAACCAATGAAGCCTGACATGATGCCAATGCGTAACGATATGGAAAGACTGCGTGGTATTGTAGATGAACCAGAAATGGAAGACGATCTCGAAGAGTACGAAAACGAACCAGACTATGAATATTCAGATCACGAAAAGATGACACATGATCTAAGTGGTGGTATTAACCGTCCTAAAAATTCATATGCAGACGCCGAAGATGGTGACAATGCAATGGCTGTTGAAGACGACGACGAAACATCATATTCTATCAGAGGCAAAAACCCACAAGCACAGAGCGAATTAGCAAGGCGTGCAAGTACCTCCGAAGATGAAGACATGAGAGAAGCTATTCGTTCTTCGCTTATGAAAGCTTTGGCAGANAAGAAAGCAAAACCGGACTTTCTTGACATGGACAAGGACGGTGACAAAAAAGAGCCAATGAAAAAAGCAATTAAAGATAAAAAGAAAAAATAATATTTCAATAGGGCTCTAACAAGCCCTATTATTCTGGTAAGTAATTGTATGTCAACAAAATCACTAGATGGTGTCTTAATCAAAAAGGCAAACCAACAGGAAACATATACTGAGCAACAGGTAGAGGATCTGGTAAAGTGTATGGATCCTGACGAAGGATATCTGCATTTTGCTAAAAACTTTGCTTATATACAACATCCAGTAAAGGGTAAATTGCTGTTTGATCCTTACGAATATCAAGTAAGATTAATGTATAGTTATCATAACCATCGATTTAATATCAATAT
>P_2C_Liq_1_UnCtyDRAFT_1001029_pt1 | contig 10963 bp, 11 predicted proteins | sample Pon2CUnioCityCA_2_FD_10234 | JGI IMG/M metagenome (IMG submission 10234)
CCTATTGTGATTTGCATCTTGAGTTCCACTTACCCCACTTAAATTGTACCAATCAATTGTTAGTGTTCTCTCAACACCATCGGTTCCTTTGAATTCAGGATGGTCAAATTGTAGACCACTATCTTGAATTACAATATCCACACCACTACCATCTAAATTATAAGTATAATCTTCGGATGTAGATGTACTACTACCATAGTTATTAGTTTTGGATTTATGTCTTATCAATCCCCAATTTAAAAATGTACCACTATCAGATGTGGTTTTAGTAAAATTTCCAGTTTGAGTTACTCTTGGTTCGATAAAAATATCATCTCTAAATTCAGGTGGTATTTCAACAGCCATAACTCTTTCATCTTGTCTTATTAGTTCAACCTCTTCGTCTGAAAGAGTGTACCAAGTTTGACGTGGTGAGTTTGGTCTAAGATTTGGAGAATCAACTCTACGATTGGGGATATATAGTTTACCCCCATCGTTTTCGTTTTCCATATCACCCCAAAAAGATTGATAATTTACACCTTTGTGTAATATAACGTTGTATGTTTTCATTTAGTTTTATTAATATAGTGCGTTCCATTGGTTACCATCCCAAAAGTATGGTTTAATTGTATTCCCACTACCACTTGATATAATACTACCACTCTGAGGATTTGCTGGAGTTGTTGTTCTTGGTGTAAGTTGAAGAATATCATCTATTTTTACACCTAATTCGTTACTTGAACTCAACAATAACTCACCTTCAGTTCTAAACTCCATTGCAACAGATTCAATATTGGTAGTTGTTGTAGTAATCGTATGAGTATTGATTGTACCACCAACAGTTAAATTATCATCTAACGATATGGAACCAGTACCAATTACTGAACCAGTACCAATAGTTATTGTACCCGTTGTAGTAATATCTTCAGTTGTAATTAAAGATTCTACTGTTGCAAAATCAATATTACCAGCACCATCGGTTTTTAAAACTTGATTTGCAGATGTACCATCCGAAGTTGGGAATTGGATAGCGTTATTAAGTATAAGAGTATCACCTTCCAATCTACCAAATGAACCAGTTGAATCAGCATTACCGGATAAAGCACCAGTATAAGTAATGTTCGAAACAACTATATCATCAACTGTAAGAGTATTGGTTGTATTATTGAATGTTAAATCAGCTGAACTGGTTATATCACCGGTTGGGCCTGCTATCAATACGTGTCCATCAAGTGTTGTTGTTGGTGTTATTTGTGCCGATGAAGATACAATACCCGCTGCTAAGTTTGATATACCAGCAGAACTACTAATGATACCCGTACCACCAAAATTAGTACCAATATCACCACCACCAGTCAATGATACCCAACTACCACTTTTGTATCCTAAGAAATCATGCGAATCTAAGCTATATAATATATCACCATTTGAAACCGAAAAAGATGCAGTTACATCATTATCAAACGGAGTCAACCTAAATGGTGAATCGGTAATCACAACAGCGTTAGATGCTGATAGGTTTAAGTTGTTATCGGAATATATAGTTGGTGTACCAGATGTACCAACCGATATTGATTCTGCTGTTATAGCACCAGATGCAGATATTGTACTATTGAATATAGCAGGAGGTCCTACTATGAAATTACCCGTACCATCTTCAATTGATGCTGAGAATGAACCAGATGCTATCTTTTGTCCATCAACCCCACCTTCGATTGCCGAACCAGGTATGTTGAATAATCCTGCTCCACTACCACTAATAAGTGAACCACTTTGGATTACTATATCCCCATTTGCTAATATACTACCAGTTGGTGTGTTGATTGTAATACCAACTACACTATTAGCAGTTATCGAATTATCACCATCAGATAATGATGATGCTTCAACAGCAACAGTACCTATAATTGCGGATGATGGTATTCCGAATAATTGAGCACCACTACCACTAAATGAACCATTGGTTAATAAAACACTACCAGTTACTTGAACTTCTCTAAATTTTTGAGTTGCGGTGAAATCATTCTCATCTACAAGATTCACACCTTGAATACCATCTATATTCGCCTGTAATGCTGATGCTGATGCATCTAATGCACTTTGTAATATAAAATTTAAATCACTTATTTGCTGTGAGGATGATATAATATCCGTTCCACTTATACTAAACCCACCACCTCCAGATGAACCAGAAAGAACTTGTAGTTGATTTAAATAAGGTAACACTAATGAATTTGCATAATACTTATTAACCGAACCATTACCAATATCATCAATAGTCAATCCCGTTAAATCGGTATTTGCAGTAACTATTTGACCCGATGATGATACTATATTTGTACCACCTAAGTTTTGTATAGTTTGTGCAGAAGATGAAACTGTCCCATTTGGAATAGTCACATCTCCACCACCACCCCCACCAATACTACTACTAACAGTATCAATTCTACTAGCAAAAGAACTGGAATCAATAAGATAACCTGTTGCTGTTACTAATCCAGCATCTGATAAATCAACAGTATTGTTAAAAGCAGAACCTTGGCCTGTAAATGTTAGAGTGGTATTTGAAAAAGTTACGTTTGATATATAATCAGTAGAACCTCCACCACCACCACCATCAGCAGCACTAAATCCAGATGCTGCAGCTGATTCGGATACTGCTGTTGTGAAATCAGTAGAACCACTAAATACACCAATTGTATTTATATGCTCTATCGTTTGTGCTGATTCCGATACTAATCCAGATGGTATTCCACTAAGTTCACCCCAAGTTGAAGCACCACCACCACCATCACCAGCTCCGAAACCAGCAGCTGCAACTGATGCAGATACATCTGAATCGAAGTTGTTTATAGTTGATGAACTGATTGAACCACTTAATACATCACTACCACCCAATGCGGATAATACTGCAGTATTTAAGTTTTGTATTTGAGTAGCTTCGACTTGTTGAGATGAAGTTATCATACCCAAATCAATAACGTGCTCAGTTACTCTAGCATTAGTATAATATAGATTTGAGGGATTTTCAGAAATATCACTCGTATCTAATGCGTTAATTGTAGAGTTTACCGTTGATATCTGAGATGTTAATTCAGCATCAGTTGCTAAATCATCTGTAAGATATGATTGTAATGATGTTAATGTTGTTTTTTGTGTTGTTCCACCATCTACAACGGGAAAAATCGTAGCATCTCTAAGAGAGCCCGATGTTAGTTCCGTTAGTTCCGATATTTTTACGTTATCTGCCATATCTTACCAATGTTCTTATCTTTGTTTCTTTTATTCTTTCTTTATATAACGTATTACAATCTACCCCACTCCGAAATACTTTCTTTGAGTGGTTTCATACCACCCTTAACTCTGAGTGTATTCAATTGTTTAATTACCTCTTTTTGTTTTTGAGAGTTCGGTATTGTTTTCAAAGCTTGAGTCATTAACTTATACATCTCAGCTTTCTCAGATGATGATAATGATTCGTTCATCTCTCTAGCATACATCTTCATCTTAACATCCATATCAACAAACCTCACTTTGATGTTTTGTTGTTTGTAGAAACGATTAAGTGTTCTTACCAAATCACTAATTACCGATTTTACCTTCTCTTTATCCTTCTTATCCGTAACCCAAAAGAACTCTTGTGGAAAGAGTTCTCTAACGATGTTTGCAATCGATATGGTTAGGGATGATTCGTTTAATATATCAGTTAGCTTAATCATATTAGTTGATGTATGCATTTAACTCATATCCGTTCTTCATTCCGTAAACCTGAATATGTAACATCTTTCTTTGTGGTTTACCATTTTTAAGAAGTTCTAACGATACTTTTGTAGTTTTACCTACTGATGGTCTTTTTGAGTTCAGTCCAACTTTGGTGAACATCTCATCATCTTCTATTTCGTATCCTTTCTTTTTAGCGTATACTTCTGCTGCCTCAATTGCATGAGTGTAAGATTTGTGATACACATCATCCGATTCGTTTACTGATTCATATTTAATCATATCAGTATTAAACTTTTCAAAATTCTTCTTTGCCCATTTTACGGCAGATTCGTAAGAATTAAATTTAATTCTGTCTTGTTTGAATCCTTTTTTCTTGTTTAAGAAATCAATGTAAACTTTTTCTTCGTTTACTAATTCAAACAGTTCATCTCTTGTAAGTTTTCTACCGAATGCCTTTTCAAATGCTTTAATCATTTTTACTTCAGTACTAGCATTTCTTCCAAGTAGTTTTAAAACTCTTTTTAATTCATCTTCAGAAAAATTATAGTTTACTTTTTCTTCGTTTACTGATTCATTTACCGAATATGAAAGGAATCCCCTATCACCAACGTTTACTTTAATTTTACCCTTAGATAGTTTTTCAACTTCTCTTTTAGTTTTTTGTGGGTCTTGATGTGCATGATAAAAGTTATTCTTAATCTTAGAAGATGAACCAGGTTTTTGATTAAAGTTTTTTACCAAATCACCACCATCATACCCAACTCCACCAATATTAACTTTATTATGACCAGAGTTATAATAAACATCATATTTTGGCTTAGCATCTAATATTACCTGTGTAAGGTATTTGTAATCTGCCTTTTCGTTTACTGATTCATTAAATCCTTCAATATCCCATTGAATTCTTTGTAATGGATTATCACCTCTAAAGTTTTTCTTTACCCAATCAATAAGTCCAGGTTCATTCTTAGCATTTTGAGCCATATCGAATGCGTTTCTAGCACCCCCATTACTTGCCATACTATCCAACCATTGTTCATATTTCGTTTGAGTCCATCTTACTTTCTTAACTGCTTTCTTATGTGGGCCATCTCCTAATTTTGAAGTAGCTGCAGCGTAAGAACCTGGAAGGAATACACCAACATCCTTACCATTACCATATTTTATTTTTTTTCTGAATAATCTTAGTGAATATTCTCCACTTTCTTTTTGTTTAGGTTTTGAAACTTCACCTTGTCTTTTACCTAATTCAATTTTCTTTTCTTCAGCAGTTTTGGGATTTATTTCAAAATGTAAAGATTTTACTAAATCACCAATACCATCAAATTTACCTTCGTTTACTGATTCTAACTCAACACCTTCATATATTGATTTAAGATATTTAAGGAAGTCTTTATCACTCTTCATATCTCTAAAATCACTATTTGAAAATACTTTCTTTATAAAATCCCTAACATCTTTAGAACTTTGCTTGATTAAATCAAGTTCAGCTCCTAAACTTTCACTAACTTCATCTATGATTTTAACTGGTACTAAATGTGTTCCAATTTTATCATTATACATCATAATATAAGGAATACCATCCTTACCCATAAGTTTGAAATCCTTATGTTTCTTATTCCACTCTTTCTTAGTGATTGTATGTTTAATCTTAGGTTTACTCATCTTATTTTAATTTGTTTGCGATTGAATATAAATCAAATTTGAATCCCATTCCAGCTCCACTATATGAGTGGTCTACATCAATAGGTAGTTTTAATTTCTTTTCCAATGCCTTTCCAACAATAGTACCAATCATATCATCACCAGCTCCTCTAGCTTCAATTGCATCTTGTAATTCATCCAAATCTTTAGATGTTTTAGCAATTGCCGCTAAATGAACATCACCTTTTGAAGGCATAATTGTGAAATTAACTGAGAATTTCTTACCACCTGATTTAATATCTATCTTCATATCGTTTATTTAATAATTTAGGATACATCCATTGCATCATTATGAGTAAAGGTAATACCCTTCTTCTTCAAAGTTTTAGCGAGCTTTTCCATATCATCATAATCGTATCTATATGGTAACTCAATACCATATCTATCTTCAAAATCCGGTCTGTACATCTTCTTACCATCCACAACTATCTTATATAGTTTACCACTACGGTCTAAATAAGTTGCATCAATCTTCTTTGGATTTTTTGCTTCTGAAAGTAATTCTTTTAGTTTAATCATATTATTTGTGTTTGATGTGTTGTACTCTCCACTTCACATCTTTAGTTCTCAACATTTTCTTTACAGCATCNACATTCTTTAATGAATCATCTGCAAAGTAAACATCATCATATCCTTCGTTATCAATCTTATCCTCAATCCAATCTGCTTTTGCTTTTGGATTATTACTTTGTAAACCAGTTACAGGAATCTTTTGATTGATACCAATATCCTTTAAGTATTTTGCTACGTGCTTATCAACTGCTTGTGGTCTTGCCGTTAGAATGAATACACCATCACCTCTATTTTTCTGAATGATTCTCTTTAATACTTTGGTGATTCGTTTCAACTCTTGTGGTTCTTGAACTGAGTAGAAATCTCTGAAATCATACTCTTCACCTGGCTTCTCATTATAAACTGCAAATTCGGCTGGTGTTAATCTCTTTTCTTTACCATTAGGTTGTTTAACGTAGATATATGATTTAGTAAGAACCAACGTTTCATCAAAATCAAACACTCTTAGTTTTTTTGATTCGGAGAATAAGCTTCGTGCTATCATATCTTCTTGCTCTTTTATCATCATGCTAATATACGATTTTTATACCTAATATCCAAATTATTTAGAGTTAGAATTCAAAATTTGATTGTTTAATTCCAACAATCTTCGATTCTCCATTTCTAAATACTTTACTTTAATTGTTAGTTCAGCAACATCCTTAGTTAGTTCCAATATCTTCTCTCTAAGTTCATCCTTTTCTTTTGAACTTTGTTGAAGTAATGATTCTAATCTATCGATTCTCTTAGCACAATCATCTTTGATATAATCCTCCTCATCCTTTTTATCTTGCGCACGCTTCTCATAGTATCTCCAAGCCCCTGCGGACCCCAATACTGTGATAAGTGTAATAATTACTGCGTAGATTGATTCTGGATTCATTCTTATTTTTTGTTTTGTAAGATACTATCTGATTTTTCCATCTCAGCTCTAAGGTAGTGCTTAGCACCAACTATATAATCTTTTGCCTTTACGATTTTAGTTTGCCACCAATGTGGTAAATCTATCTCAGCGTTCATTTCATCAAATTCAGCCATCATTTCACCTAATTCTTCAGCGTATCTTTCGATTACACTTAAATCAGCTCTTAACATACCTGGCTCATTATCTTGATGTCCTAAATCTACATCTTCGAAAACGGATGTATCTAACTCAGTATCGGTTGACATCTGAGATACATACTTATCTTCCATATCCATTAACTGAGATAGATTCTTTTGTCTATCTTTTATTTTCTTAGTCAAATCCTTTAATACTTTAAGAATTTGCTCTTTTTTCTTTGGGTCTTTTTCTGTTTTATAAGGTTGTACAGCCTTTTTTCTATCAGCTTCCAACTTTGCGATTTCTTTTTTAACCGCTTCTATTTTCAGAAATAACTTAGGTATTCCTTCGTTGATTAATTGCTCAACAGTGAACCTTCCTTCGTATTTTTCAACCAAATGTTCTTCTAATAATTTCATATCAGTTCAATTTTACCTTTAAGATAAATATAAGGTATTTAGATTTAAAGTAGAATAAAACCCCCCAACTAAGGGGGGTCTTTTATTATTCTCCTTTCTTAAAGATTTTAGTAGCTCCATCGATTCCAAATGAACCTAATGTGATAATTACGAATGAATTGAATACTGTATCATCGATTACTAATTCAGTTCCCATTATACCAGTTACGATATCTGCTCCAGCGAACAATGCCATCACTGCGAATGATGCAAATCCAACGATGTTCTTTTCGTTTAAATCGTTATTGTCTTTAAAAATGTCCTTAAATGCCATAATAAATTTCTTTTTTTGTTTTAGCGTTAGCATAACTTATTGATGAAACTTATTATACATAAATATCAAATTCTTTTCTTTAAAGTGATTCTGAGAACTTTTGGAGTACTTCTCTCATTATATCATTGGAGTATTTCTTACCATCGTGCTTTAAATCAAATACTTTTATTTTATCTTTATACGATGGTTCTCTATGCTCCTCATCCTTATCTTCGGTAATGTACAATCCGTTTAATACATATTGTGATATATCAACACCAGCATTCTTAGCGATACCAGATGCAAACATAGCGAATGTATCTTCTGAACCATATCCTCCAAATTCTTCAGGTATTCCAATTTTATCCCAAAACTCCTTTGAGTATAGAGTGTGCATACCACATCCAAACTTAAACACACTTAACTCACCCAAAGTAACTTCGGTTGGTTTTTGAGTAAATGTATTGTTCCAACATTCTTTGGTTCTAAATTGTTGTATCTCTTCATTTCTGAAATTAGGATGTACTAACGGGTCCCAACTACTATCCCACCAACGAGGAATATTCGGAGATATTACATACTTTCCACTCACTTGCTCAGATGCCATTAGTTGCATTTTGAGTTGTTGTTCGTGAATTGAGATATCCGGGTCAACAAAGATAAACTGGTCATAATCTAATTTGATTACCTCTCTCTTTTGCTGAGTTGTTCCCCATAGAGAATTATCTACTACTATTTGAAGATATGAACGAATACCCTCCATTGACTTGGTAAATCTATCAATAAACCATTGTGGTTTCAATTCACTATTTTCCCAATCAGTCAATTCAGGATTTAGATTAAGTGTAACATACATAGTTACATCATCATTATCATCCAAATATTTGAATCCCTCTTTATAGTAGGTGATGAATCTCTCAAACATCTCCAACTCTAACGGCATTACATGAGTTACAATTAAGGTTCTTTTCATTAGTTTAGGTTTATTAGTTTGGTTTGATATTCATTCATCTGAACTATCTCTATGATTAGATTACCCAATGTGAATTTTCCAACCTCACCACTATCTTGTATGATTTTAGCCAATTGTTGGATGATTTTGAAATCATCATTGTTTAAAGTTGTACCATCAATCTCTACTAAGATTTCGTTGTTCTTTTCGTTATCAAATGGTTTAACTCTTTCGTTCAAATCCATTAAGGTATTATCCTTTTCAATATATAGATAATCAGTATAGTTGAAATCTACATATGATGTACTTGCCCAAGGTTCCAATACTTTTAACAAATTTAAATTACAATTTTTAATGATAAACCCAATATCATATTTCGGTGTAATGATTGGATATTGGAATGAATCATTCTCAATCCAACTTCCCCATTTTCTCAAATAGTTTCTTGCTGCCTTCTGAGATGCTACTTTGTAGTAATCATCATCTTTCTGAATCTGGTCATTCCATCTATGTCCTCTACACGTTAAGTGATATACAAATGAATCTCTACTTTGAATCAGTTCGTACCCAGCCATTATCCATCGTTGGAAGATATCACTATCCTCATATGGGAATGGTGCGAATAATGGGTCATGTCCACCAATTCGTTGAAAATCTTCTTTATAAAGAATCCAAGGTGCAAACATACCTTTGGTAGTTTTACCTTTATTTTCACTTTGTGATTTTTTAGCAAACTCTTCAAATGCTGGAATATTCAAATCATCAAAATCCAACCCAAAGTTTTGAATAATCTTTTCATTGCCAGGTGGATGCAGTGGTGGTTCGATACGAGTAGCACAAACTACCTTACCCTTATCCAAATGTTTGAGTAGGTTCTCTAAGTAGTTTTCAGTAACAATCATATCAGCATGAATAATACCAATAATCGTATTGTTAGCCATTTCAATACCCAAATCGTATAGAATGGTATGTCCTACCCTTTCTTCACTTCGGTGGAGTATTACGTTATCATCCTCACTTTGAGTTGATTGTAACCACTCATACGTCCCATCGTTTGAACCATCATCTAATAGTACCAACTCCAATGTTGGATACCACTTTCTGATTGAAGTGTATGCGTTTTTAATATGTTGTAAGTTGTTATACGTTGGTATAACTAATGTTACATTATTTACCATAGTTTTCTAAATAATATTTTAAATCTTCAGGTGTACCCAATCCCCACATTTTTGGAATATCGAATGTACGGATTTCTTTACCACCTTCAATTGCTTGATTGAATACAGGACATACATAGAACTCATCGTTTACTCTGATATCGTTCTCAATCATTTCCTCTGCATATTTAACAAAGTCAGAACCATTTTTCCAATAATAATATCCAACCGTTGCAATATCTGAGATTGGGTTCTTTTCAGCAACCTCAGTTACGAACCCATTTTCATCTATTTTAGCAAATGACCACTTTGGGTGAGTTGCTCTAAATGATACAATTCCACCATCTGCATTAGTTTCATTCATCTTATACATAAACTCGGTTGAATCCCAATCTACGAATTGGTCTGAGTTAGCGAAGAATAATGGATTATCGTTATCGATGTGTTCTTTAGCCAATAATGCCGTACATGCAGCACCTTCGGTTAAACCGTCTACTTCAACAATCTTACAATTTGGTGCAATCAAATTTAAGAGTGTATCTAAGTTGTATTTCTCTCTATGTGATTTCTGAACTACAAAGATAAAGTTTGCATCAATATTAAGATTTTCAACCACCAATTGAATCATAGGTTTACCCTCTACATCGATTAGTGGTTTTGGGAATGTATATCCTGCGGCTTGGAATCTACTACCAGCTCCAGCCATTGGAATCAATACATTCAATTTTTTATCTACCCACTTTGGAGTATCATTTAATTTTCCCATTTCTATTTCAGTTAGTTTTTTAAATATGTTTGTATAGGTTACTTCGGATGGATTTACAACTCGCAATACATGAGCCTTAGAGCGATATGCCGCTTGTAATCCATATGGTGAATCCTCTACAATTAGAGTTTCTTCAGGTAAACATCCCATCTTTGAGATTGCTCTCCAATACATCTCTGGATGTGGTTTGGAGTTTTGTACATCTTCGTTTGAGATGATGTAATCCATAAACTCCATAATTCCCAACTTTGAAAGTACAGTCAAAACTGTCTTTCTGATTGAGTTAGAACATACTGCAATCTTATACCCATCTTCAACCAATGCGTTCATTAGGGATTGTAGAGTTTGGTTTGGTTTCAACTCTTTCAACATTTGCA
>P_2C_Liq_1_UnCtyDRAFT_1001031_pt1 | contig 10956 bp, 9 predicted proteins | sample Pon2CUnioCityCA_2_FD_10234 | JGI IMG/M metagenome (IMG submission 10234)
TTTTTAGAAAACAATAACTTTAATGCAGATTTTAATGGCGGAATTGGATATGCATTTAAAAATAATAATAGTTTACAATTAGAATATTACAATGGTCATTTACCTTATAGCAGATTAGAAAGAGATGTAAAAACAAGTTGGTTATCTGTTGCTTTTTACTATAATTTGGAGTTGTAACAATGACAGAAGAAACACTAATCAAATATTTAGAATTCCTAAAAACTGAATGTTTAAGATATTCATATGATAAAAATATTAGTGATGATGAGATCAATCAACTTCAAATAGAAATAAAAAGATTCTTACAAAAATTAACAATAAATTCATTTCCAGAAGATGTGAAATCAGAAATATCAAATATTGATTTTGATTTAGATGAAGAAAATCATAATCATCAAAAATTCAAAATTTTTAAATTTATCGGTGGTTTTCAAGGAAGAAAATTCAAAGAACAAGAAAATCGAAAAAATCGTTTTTTAAAACTTTATAATGATTTAGATATTTCTTTATTTAAAATAAAAACTATTCTTTAAAGGTAATCAAAGACTGTTTACTGCTACTGACTACTGCCACCTTTATACTTCTCCCAAAAATCATGGCTCTATTATCAGCTTCATGACCTGCAGGAAAATCAAAAATCACAGGAATATTCTCAGGAATTGCCTCTAAAATCAATTGCTCTATAGCACTACCCCATTTGGTTGTGTTTTTTTTGATTGAACTCATATTTCCCATAATAACCGCTTTTACGTTTGTAAAGTAACTTGCACGTTTCAAACTTTGTAACATTCTGTCTATCGCATATTTATACTCGCCAATTTCTTCTATAAATAAAATTTTGCTTTCTGTATTTAATTGACTTTTAGAACCCAACATTGAGGTTAAAATAGCTAAGTTTCCACCAACAAGCTGCCCTTGAATTGTTGACGCAGTATTTACACGATTATATTTTGATGATGGTATTGTGTACGATATTTCCTCTCCAAAAAGCGCTTTTTTAAAGGATGCTATCGTCTTTGTAATTTCCTCTGGTTTTTCTTCTAAACTAGTTGCCATCATTGCATGTAAGGTTTCTACACCTAAATTATGAATGTGGTTGTGAAACGCAGTAATATCAGAATACCCAATAATCCATTTTGGATTTTTTAAAAATTTAGTGTAGTCTAATTTGTCTAAAATTCTTACAGAACCATAACCTCCTCTTGCAGCCCAAATTGCCTTAATATTTTTATTATCTAAAGCTTTTTGAAAGTCTGATGCTCTTTCTGAGTCATTTCCTGCAAAATGATTGCCTTGATTGAACATATTTTTACCTAAAATTACTGTTAACCCCCAACTTTCTGCCAGTTGTTTCGCTTCTAAAATCACCGCTTTTCTGCTTGGTTTTAAAATTCCTGCAGGAGCCAAAATAGCAATAGTATCTCCTTTTTGTAAATATGGTGGTGTTATGAGTTTTTGTTGTGCTTGTATCGATGTTAAACTCATCAATAATCCTAAAATAAAAAGTACTAAATTTCTCAAAATTGTGCTGTTTTCTAATAATCTAATCAAACAAATATCTACCAACGTAAATGTATCTATTTTCTGTGGTTATAAAAAATTGGTTTTTCGTACTTTTGCACTTCAAAAATCAGTCCAAAATTTAAGAGAAACTTTATGAGTGCTCCAAAAAGATATACAATTACAGCAGCGTTACCTTACACCAATGGTCCAATTCATATTGGGCATTTAGCAGGTGTATATGTTCCTGCAGATATTTACGCACGTTATTTACGTGGTATTGGTAAAGATGTAGCCTACATCTGTGGTTCTGATGAACATGGAGTTGCTATACCTATGAGAGCCAAAAAAGAGGGAGTTTCTCCTCAAGATATTATCGATAAATATCATAACATTATCAAACAATCATTTGCTGATTTTGGTATTTCTTTTGATAATTATTCTAGAACTTCTGCAAAAATTCATCACGAAACTGCTTCTGAATTTTTTGTAGATTTATATGATAAAGGAGAATTTGTAGAAGAAACCACAGCGCAATTGTATGATGCTGAAGCTAATCAATTTTTAGCAGATCGTTTTGTGGTGGGAACTTGCCCCAAATGTGGATTTGAAGAAAGTTATGGAGACCAATGTGAAAATTGTGGAACAAGTCATAATGCTACTGATTTAATCAATCCAAAATCTGCTATAACAGGAAATGTACCCACAGTAAAAGAAACCAAACATTGGTTTTTACCTTTAGATAAACACGAAGATTTTTTACGTGAATGGGTTTTAGAGGGTCATAAAAAAGACTGGAAACCTAATGTTTACGGGCAGGTAAAATCTTGGGTAGAAGATGGTTTACGCCCAAGAGCAGTAACTAGAGATTTAGATTGGGGAATTCCTGTTCCTGTAGAAGGTGCTGAAGGCAAAGTATTATATGTTTGGTTTGATGCGCCTATTGGATATATTTCATCAACCAAAGAATGGGCAGCCAAAGAAGGGAAAAATTGGGAAGATTACTGGAAAAAAGACGATACGAAATTAGTTCATTTTATAGGTAAAGACAACATTGTTTTTCACTGTATTATTTTCCCATCGATGTTAAAAGCACATGGAGATTATATTTTACCTGATAATGTACCTGCTAACGAATTTTTAAATTTAGAAGGCAACAAATTATCAACTTCTAAAAATTGGGCAGTTTGGTTGCATGAGTATTTGTCAGCCTTTCCAGATCAACAAGATGTTTTAAGATATACTTTAACTGCAAACGCACCAGAGAGTAAAGACAACGATTTTACTTGGAAAGATTTCCAAGCTAAGAATAATAACGAATTGGTGGCCATTTTTGGGAATTTCATCAATAGAGTTGTAGTATTGACTAACAAATATTATCAAGCAATTGTACCAACTCCAAATGAGTTTACAGAAGTAGATGAAGATGTTTTAGCGGCTGTAAAAGAATTTCCAAATATCATTGGTAAATCCATTGAAAGGTACAGGTTTAGAGAAGCCTCTCAAGAATTGATGAATTTAGCCAGGTTAGGAAACAAATATTTGGCAGATGAAGAGCCTTGGAAAGTGATTAAAGTTGATGAAGAACGTGTTAAAACCATTATGTATGTAGCTTTGCAAATAGCATCAGCTTTAGCAGTAGTTTCGGAGCCATTTTTACCTTTTACATCAACAAAGTTAAAGAATATCCTAAATGTCAGTTCGAGCGCAGTTAAGAACTCTTGGAAAGATGTAACTGAAAAAGATATTTTACTCCCAGCAAATCATCAAATTAATAAAGCTGAATTACTTTTCTCTAAAATAGAGGACAAAACCATTGATGCACAATTGGCTAAATTAGAAGCAACAAAATTGGCTAACGAGCAAGAAAATAAAGTGGTAGAACCTCAAAAAGAAACCATAGAATTTGATGACTTTATCAAATTAGATATTAGAATTGGAACTATTTTAGAAGCAGAAAAAGTAGCCAAAACTAAGAAACTTTTAAAGCTTAAAGTTGATGTTGGTATCGATACTAGAACCATTGTTTCTGGTATAGCAGAGAGTTTTTCTCCAGAAGAAATTATTGGACAACAAGTTTCAGTTTTGGTAAACTTAGCACCAAGAAAAATTAGAGGTGTGGAAAGTCAAGGAATGATTTTAATGACTGATACTCCTGATGGTAAATTGGCTTTTGTTGAGCCTGAAAAAGAAGTTAAAAATGGACAGCAAGTAAGTTAATGCTAAAAATAGCATATCATCCTATATACAAACACCCATTACCTGAAGGACATCGTTTTCCAATGGAAAAATATGATTTGTTACCACAACAATTGTTATATGAAGGCACTTGCAAACCAGAAAACTTCTTTGAACCCCAAATACCAAACAACAAACATTTTTTTACGGTTCATGAACCAGAATATTTCTTTGATTTATTAAACATTACACTCAATCAAAAAGCAGCAAGAAAAATTGGTTTTCCTTTATCTGAAGTTCTTGTAGAACGTGAAATGATAATTGCAGATGGCACTATGAAAGCTTCTGAGTTTGCCTTAAAAAACGGAATTTCCATGAATATTGCTGGTGGAACTCATCATGCATTCTCTAATCAAGGAGAAGCTTTTTGTATGTTAAATGATCAAGCCATTGGAGCAAAATATTTGCAAAAGAACGGTTTAGCAAATAAAATCTTAATTGTAGATTTAGATGTACATCAAGGAAATGGAACGGCAGAAATCTTTAGAAACGATACTTCTGTATTCACCTTTTCTATGCATGGAAAAGGAAATTATCCTTTTGAAAAAGAAACATCAGATTTAGATATTGCTCTCGAAAATGATACAAAAGATGATGAATATTTATCCATCTTAAAAGCAACTTTACCAAAACTCATCAACCAAGAAAAACCAGATTTTATTTATTATTTATGTGGTGTAGATGTAGTTGAAACGGATAAGTTGGGTAAACTTTCTTTATCTATTGAAGGCTGTAGAGAACGTGATCGATTTGTATTACAAACGTGTTTCGATTTAAAAATTCCTGTTATGTGTTCTATGGGTGGTGGTTATTCTAAAGACGTAAACATTATAGTCAATGCTCATGCCAATACTTTTAGATTGGCACAAGAAATTTATTTTTAAATTTTAAAAAACTAACCCAAAACATTACTTTTCTTTAATTCATTTACAAAAGGTTGTCGATACAAGCGCTTGCCTAAAGCTGCATGAATTGCATTGGCAACAGCACCTCCTGCAGGAGGTAAACCAGGTTCTCCAAGACCTGTTGGAGATAATTCGTTATCTACAAAATGCACCTCAACTTTTGGTGTTTCTTGCATTCTAATGAGTCTGTAGGTATCGAAGTTTTTATATTCTGGTTTTCCGTCTTTAAAAGAAAAATCTGCATACATTGCGTGTCCTATTCCATCTAAAACACCACCTTCTACTTGATTTCTAGCTCCTGTAGGATTTACTAGAATACCGCAATCTACAGCTACTGTTACCTTTTTAATAATAGGATATCCGTCTTTTAACTCAATATCTGCAACCTCTGCAACATGAGTATTATGGCTATAATAAGCGGCAAAACCTTGGTAGATTCCAGCAACTGTTTTGCCCCAACTGGCTTTGTCTTTTGCAAGTTTAATGGTGTCTTCCATTCTTTGTCCAGAATATTGTATTCTTTTATCAGTAGTATTTTTTACATTTTGTAATAAATCCAATCGCATTTGAATAGCGTCAACACCTAATTCGCCGGCCAACTCATCAAAAAAAGATTGTTCAGCAAAAGCTAAAAAGTTGGTATAAGGGGCTCTCCAAGCGCCAGTAGTGATGTTACTTTTATAATTACCTGTATCTACTTTGTAATTTGGGATACATCCTGCAGGAAAAAAATTAGGAACTAATCCGTACATATTTCCATTAATAGAGGCTTCTTTTAAATGATAACCTGTAATTTTTCCGTCTTTTAAAGCTGCCTTAATTCTGTATTTTGTGGAAGGTCTGTATGTTCCAGCTGTCATATCATCCTCTCTAGTAAAAACTACTTTTACTGGTTGTTTCGCCAAACTGGATATTTCTGCGGCTTCTAATGCAAAATCGCCATACAAACGTCTACCAAAACCACCACCCATTCTTGTCATTTCGCAATGAATATCCTCGGCTTTTCTATCTAACAATTTTGCAACTCTGGTTACCGTCCATTGAGGAGTTTGAATAGGCCCCACCAAATGCACTTTATCTTGAGTTACATCAGCATAAAAATTCATTGGCTCAAGGCAATTATGAGGTAAAAATGGTGAATGGTATGTTCTTTCAACTACTTTATCTGCAGCAGCAAAAGCTTGTTTTATATTACCATCTTCTCTTCTGGTATTAAATTTTTTCCCATCCAAAATATCCGTTAATATTTTGTCGTGATTTTCTGTACTTTCTAGTTTTTTATCTGCCCAAGTTGCTGTTAATGCTTTTTTACCTTTTATTGCAGCCCAAGTAGAACTTGCCAAAACAGCAATTTTATCTCCAAACTTTATAACTTCTGTAACACCATTAACAGTTTTTGCTTTAGTATCGTCAAAACTTGTTAATTTTTGACCAAATGCTGGAGGTCTCAGTACAGATGCAATGACCATTTTGTCTGCTTTGTAATCCAAACCAAATAATGGTTTTCCTGTAATGATTTTATTGATGTCTACATTGGTTGCATCTTTACCAATAATGGTATAGTCTTTTGTTTCTTTTAGTTTTACATCTTCTGGCACCTCTAATACCGCAGCCTCTTTTACAACATCTCCATAACCTAATTGACCTCCATTAGCATTGGTAATTACTCCTTTTGACACTATTAAAGTTGCTGCATCAACATTCCATTTGGCTGCAGCAGCATTAACTAGCATTTGTTTTGCTGTTGCTCCTGTTTGACGAAGTACATCCCAACTGGCACGAATAGATTGGCTACCACCTGCAACTTGTCTTTTAAAATTTTTAGTATCTAAAGCAGCTTGTTCTACATTTACTTTGCCCCAGTCTACATCTAATTCTTCTGCAATAATCATTGGCATAGCCGTTTTTACGCCTTGCCCAATTTCTGGATTTGGAGAAAAAATGGTTACATAACCTTCGTCTGAAATTTTGATGTAAGCATTAAAATCGTTAAAATTTAAACTTTCAATATCTACAGGCATTTCTGCATCTTTCTTACAAGCAGTTAAGAAATTAAAGCCAATTAACATACCTCCACTAGCTAGAACTGATGTTTTTAAAAAATTTCTTCTGCTAAAATTTGTATTAATTTTTGATTTCATTTTTCTAAATTTTAGTAATTAAGCCATTTTTTTAGCAGCAACTTTTACCGCTTTTTCAATTCTATTATAAGAAGCACATCTGCAAATATTTCCATGCATCGCTTCTCTAATTTCATCTGTTGATGGATTTTTGTTTTCTTCTAAAAATGCACTTGCGGTCATAATTTGTCCTGCTTGACAATATCCACATTGTGGCACATCAATTGCTTTCCAAGCTTCTTGTACTGGGTGTTTTCCATCATCAGACAACCCTTCTATCGTGGTTATTTTTACATCATCTAAAATAGAAACTTGCATTTGACAACTTCTAGTTGCAATACCATCTACATGCACGGTACAAGCTCCACATTGAGCAATTCCACAACCAAATTTAGTACCCACTAAATCAAGTTCGTCTCTTAAGATCCATAATAAAGGCGTATCTTCATCAGCAGTTACATAACGTTGTTTCCCATTGATGTTTAATGTATAGTTTGGCATAGAAAGAAAATTTTATGAATGATTTGTAAGTTACAAAAAAATGTAGTTCAAAGAATTAAGATTCTTTCTTAACACTTTATTTAAGAATCATTTAACACAAACAATTAAGAAATAATTATCTTTTAAGATTTATAGCATTAAAGTATTTTCTATTAAAAACTCTAAAAACAAATAAGTAGGTAAACTTTTAATCATAAAAAAAATCCCTCTAAAGAGGGATTTATATATTGATACATATAATCTATTAACACTAAAATAATTATATGATCAATAAACTATTTTTAGACTTCATTTTACTTTCCTCCTAAGAATTTAGGCTTAATAATTAACATTGCCCAAGCCCAATTTTGATTAGTATCTGCTCCTGTAACTGAACTAGGTTCAAAGAATTGTGAATAACCTGCAACTAATTTAAATCCTTTAAAACCTTTAGCAACAACTAAATCTAACTCGTTACCTAAACTTTCTTTTGTTAAAGATTGCTCTTTAAAATTGTGGAATTTAGCTGTTAAGGAATATCCTTTTGGTAACTTAAATTTTGCTCCAATATTTAAATCAATTAAACCACCAGCATTCCCATGATTTCCAACATAGAAACGATCCATTAAACCATTAAATTTATGATTAGTACCATATAGTGGAAAAAAAGCTGCTGATGTAGCTGTTTTTCCAGAAATGGATTCTAAACCTGCTAATAACGTTGTTTTTTCGGTCGCTTTAAATGTAGCATCTAAACTCAATAAATTAGCACCTTTTACTGCTACACCTCCAACTCTATCTCCATTTTGGAAAAATATATTACTTGCTAAACCAAAAGCTCCTATGTTGTATTTTGCATGTACACCTAATGTATACAATCTTGATTTAAGGTCTGTTCCATTTTGATAAACTGTGTTTAAGTATAATGCACTTAAATTTAATTTACCTATTTTTTTATTAGCATGAGCAAAGAATAATTCTCTGTAAGAAAATAAAGCTGCTGTATCATAAATGTTATCTCCAAAAGTATTTAAAGAATAACCAACATCTAAACCAAATCCACTTTTAGATTTGTGTTTTAAAACTCCAACATCATGCGTTCTTGCTTGTTGTGCCCATGCTAAACCACCTAAAATTCTTTGATCATCATAAGAAAGTGGTTGACGCCCTACTTTTAAACTCCAGGTTTCTGCTAATTTAATGTTTGCCCAAGCTTCTTGAACTCTAAAATTTCCATTCGAAGCAGGTGAAATTTGAGGTCTATCTCCAAAAAGGAATACTTCTTGAAAACCTAGATAAACTGTATACGTTTCTGTTTTATAAGTTGCATTTATTGCTGCTCTAACACTTGTTTGCAGCCAAGGAGTGGATCCATCTAATGCTGTTTTAGATTGTCCATTTCCGAATAATTCTGTTCGAGGTCTAAACTCACCTTCTAAAGTAAATTGTGCTTTTGTTAATTGAAAACACGCTAGTAGCATTCCTAAAATTACGTATTGTTTTTTCATTGTTTTGAATTTTAATTGGGTTGTTTTTGTTTTTATTTGTTTAATTTTGGGTTGTAATTTCCCATGGCTTGCCTATTTTACATGCCTTTTTTATGTATTCCTGATTAATTATTGCTAAACTCTAATGCTCTAAAAAGTCGATTAAATGTTTACGGTATTTATAGTAGTCATCATGTTCTAAAACAGATTTTCTAGTTCTTGGTCTTTTAAAGTCGATATCTAAAATATCTCCAATTTTTGCTTTTGGTCCACTTGTCATCATTACTACTCTATCAGCTAAAAAAATTGCTTCATCAACATCATGGGTAATCATCACTGCAGTAATTTTTTCTTTGTTCCAGATTTCAATTAAAATGTCTTGTAACTCTCCTCTTGTTAAAGAATCTAACATTCCAAAAGGTTCATCTAACAACAATACCTTAGGTTTTATGGCAAATGCTCTTGCAATACCAACTCTTTGTTGCATCCCTTGAGACAATTCTGACGCTTTTTTATGAAACGAATCTTCTAAACCTACTTTTTGTAAATAGTATTTGGCTACATCTTTTCGTTGATTTTTAGTAGCATGAGGAAAAACTTGATTTACTCCCAATAAAACATTTTCTAAAGAAGTCATCCAAGGCATTAAACTTGGAGATTGAAAAATAACACCTCTATCAGGTCCTGGCCCTTTAATGTGTTTTCCAAGAACAGCGATATTTCCACCTGAAATAGGATTTAAGCCTGCAATCATAGATAGCATTGTAGTTTTTCCACATCCTGAGTGACCAATAATGGTTACAAATTCTTCTTTTTTAATTTGAAGATTTAAGTCTTCTAGGACTACATAGTCTCCTTTTGGAGTTGGATATACTTTCTTTAAATCTTTTAAATCTAACATTACTTCGTTGGAAGGAAAACGTTCGTTTTTAAAAACATTTTTTGTGATTGTATTTTCTGTTATGATGCTCATCTTTTCTATTATCTAAATTGATTAACAAAATCTTTTGGGGTCAATTCTGGCAAGATAAATTCTGTTGTTGCCTCAGATTTTCGTTCATTACCAATATCCATTAAATACTCTATAATTGCATTTCTAGTTTCTTTAAAATTGGCATTATCATTCATTTCTGTTTTGTCTCTTGGGCGATCAATGTCTATCTTAAATTCTGGTCCTAAGGTTGCTTTTGGTCCTGGACGTAAAGGAATTATTCTATCTGCCATGTAAATACCTTCATCAACATCATTGGTAATTAACAATGCTGTACGCTTGTCTTTACCCCAAATATTTAAAATCTGATCTTGTAAATTTCCACGTGTTAATGCATCTAAAGCTCCTAAAGGCTCATCCATAATAATCATATCTGGTTTCATTGCTAAAGCTCTAGCTACAGCAACTCTTTGACGCATTCCTCCTGATAATTCTTTGGGTAGTTTATGAGTTGCTGGTGTTAAACTTACCATGTCTATGTAGTGAGCAGCTTTACGTTTCCAGACTGATTTATCACGTTTTGGAAATGCTGCTTTTACCGCCATTACAACATTTTGCTCTACTGTTAACCAAGGCAACAACGAATAATTTTGAAAAATTACACCTCTTTCATGACTTGTCCCTTTTACGGGTTGTCCTTTAAATAAAACCTCACCACTTGTAGGTTCTAACAAACCATTTATAAGATTTACCAGGGTTGTTTTTCCACTTCCTGTAAAACCAACAATGGCCACAAATTCTCCTTCTTCTATTTTTAGGTTGATGTTAGACAGTACTTCTGTCTCACTATCTCCTTGACCATAAGTTTTGTAAATATTTTTAAGCTCTAAATATGCCATTTCTTTAGGTGTTTAATTGTTTAATCGGGTAATTGTTTAATTGTTTTTACGTTTACACAGTTCAACAATTACACTGTTACACGTCTTTTATATTGCATCTTGTTTATCAAAAGAAACCCAATTTTGGATAGACAACATTAATCTATCTAATAAGAAACCTATGATACCAATTGCAAACATTGCCACAATTATTTTTGCGTTAGAATCATTTGCTCCATTTTGGAATTCTTCCCAAACAAACAGCCCTAATCCTGGACTCTGAGCCAAAAGCTCTATCGCAATTAAAACCATCCAAGCTACTGATAATGTGATTTTTAATCCNGTAAAAATTAATGGTAAAGAAGANGGTAAAACCACTTTAAATATTTTTTGAAAAGTTCCTAATTTTAAAACTTT
>P_2C_Liq_1_UnCtyDRAFT_1001032_pt1 | contig 10949 bp, 12 predicted proteins | sample Pon2CUnioCityCA_2_FD_10234 | JGI IMG/M metagenome (IMG submission 10234)
ACCAGCCTCTGCTGTTTCTGCGCCTGTCTGTGCTAATTCCGCCGCAGCTTGCGCAGCTTCGGCAGCGGCAACCGCCTCTTGGCGTATATCACCTGTTGAAAACCCAATGCCATCATTTGATGCAAAAGTGACCACACCGGTCCCAGAGTCGTAGGAGCCACCAGTAAACCCATCACCCTTTGGGCCTCGACCAGCGGAGACTTCCAGAGTGGCGTAGGTTGACCCATCCGTAAGCGAAACAACATCAGATGAACCTGCACTGCTAATGTTTACCGTGTAAATAGCCATGCTTAGTCCCTCGTGATGTCTGCGAGTACGTCGATTGTGAAGGTCTGCGAAGAATTAACCTCGCCACCACCTTCAATAAACTCAATGTCAGAAAGATATTTCTGAATGCCCCAAGTCTCAGTCTGAGCAGCAGTCGCACTTAATGTGAACTCGCCAGCCGCAGCGTCGGTCTTGGTTACAGTTAGAGCCTGCAATAACGCATCATCAGAGCCACGCACTTGTGATGTGATAGTGAAGTTCGTGATGTCTACTGCGTTGCCCTCGTTTTCAAGAGTGCAGGACAGCTCGAACGTGTCTCCGCGCTTATGAGTTATCGTCGCCATTTACAAGCCTCCAAAGGTTGACTGCACGTTATCACAAAGGCTTGCAGTAGTAAATCAGGACGGTTTTTCTGGCCATACAGGATTTCGCGGGTCAGTCGTGTTGTCAGGAAAGTCACGCAAGGCTTGGCGGTAGGTCGCCCATGCATCTTGATCTACAGGTGCATCTGGCACTTGGGTCCAATCAGATGCAGTTAGGAGTTCGTCTCTTTCTGCACGCAGCTTACCCCAAGATTGCGCATCATCCCAAACCCACCGCTCAGTGCTGTAGTCAAAGTTGCACGGGTAGTCGGGCTTAGGCGGCAGAGCAACAGCAGAGCCATCCTTGATGTAGTATTCTTTGCCTGAGTATTCGCCCTCGACCCAAGATGAACCATCTGGGATGTTAAGCTGAATGATCTCAAGATTTCTCGCAGATACAGTTGAAGTAATCTGACCAGTTGCGGGGTTGTAAACTGTAGCTTTCATTTGAACGCCTCAAAGATAAATGCAGTTCCGTCCTCTATTCCAGTGTTGCCAGTGGTTAAAACCTGTACCTCCAACGTATTGGTTCCAGCTTGAGTAATTACCCCAAAAATGTCCGTAAAAGGTTCTGTGCCACCGCTGCCAGAGACTCTACCTACCCTTTGCGTAACGCCGTTCCAGACAACCCTATACCTTGCTTCACGCTCATTGTTCTGAGGAACTATCAGCAAAAAAGAGGCCCCCACAAGAGCCTCCTCTCCAGCACTCGCACTTACTGAAACGCTCATACCCGTTATATATGCATTTACAGAAGAAGTGAAGAGCGGAACAGTTACAGATGTCTGACTTGTGATAGCACGATCAGCTACCTTAATTGTGCTAACTGCAAGGTTGTCGATCTTAGCGTTGGTAACTACAGCATTATTAATCTGTGCTGAGTTAGTGATAATACCAGAAGTCGCCAGCAAGCCACCTGTGATGGTATTGGCTTGTATCTTGTTACCCGTAATGACACCACCTTGAATGGCATCACCATAAATACTGTTCGCAGCAATAGCATTAGCGCCAACAGCATTTGCACTGATCTTACCAGCTTGGATTGCATCATCAGCAATTTGGGCCGTGTCGATAACACCATTAGGTATCTGAGACTGAGCAATGCTACCCTGTAAGTCACCGAAGCTCTCAGCGCCACCAACAACTTGCTCCCAAGCAGAACCAGTCCACTGATACAGTTTGCCATCCGTGCGGTTGAACACCTTCTGACCTGTAAAGTCACCAGAAGCAGGCAACGAGGTTACATCCTCAATCGCATAAAGTCCTTGCTCAGTGAAAAGGCTGTATACGCCATTCTCAAAGTCAGGGTCGTCAACAAAGGTTGTGGTCGCTGATACGCCAGAGGTGAAGCCTGACGTGTTGCCGCTGTAGTCAACAGCACGCAAGAAGTAGAACTTAGTGACGTTTACATCCAGATTGGGCCGAATAAACTCACTACCACCAGACGTGCCGACAAGACTAGCACTACTAGAGTTGTCAGTGTCGTTTTCCCACACTTCAACATAATTAAGATCAGCATCAGCAGGGTTCGTCCAGCTTACAGTGATATACCTAAAGCCACCATCAGCAGATACACTGGTTGGTAGTGCTGGTGCAGTCGTGTCGCCACCAGCAGTTAGAGTTGCTGTCGCATACGGGCCGAAAACACCGCTCGCAGTGACTGAGCGAACTCGGAACTCATATTCCACACCATCAACCAAAGGCGCAATCTCTATAGAGCTGTCTGCCGTTGTTGTTGAGTTGTAAGCTGTATCACCGACAACGCGCCAATCGACTTCATAATGAACGACAAATGCACTAGCCGCATTATCCCAGCTCAGGACAGCCGTGTTGATAAACGTGCCGTCACCTTGAGTGCGCCCACCTGCTGAAGCAGTCAAATTCGTAATCGCCAATCCAGCACCACCATCAGGCAAATTGCTGTTGTTACCGATGATGTCGCTTTCTTCTGCGTTCCAATCGAAGGCCGCAGCGGAAGTCTCTTGCAGAGTAAGGTTGACCCGCAGATCGCCCGCATCCTGATTTGATGAGAACTTCCAGCCGATTACCTCAAACTCTTTTTCGTCAAAGCCATAACGCTCATTAGTGAAAGCGATAATGTCGCCAACTTCCACATTGAACGCCTCAAGCCCGAAGTCAGCGCTGATGGTCATCTGCTCACGACCACGATAGAGCGTCATCTTGGCAATGCGCTGCGCTGTGGCCGCACTTGTGGTGAACGGCAAAGGCAGGTCTAGCAAAAGCTCATCCCCGCCATCCTCGGCTTGGAATACGCTGCTTTTGATTGGCGGGTAGTCAGCAGTGATGTAATCGGCTGACGCATTGTTGAATGTGCCCGTCACGCCGTTGAAGCTGTCACGCATAGTTGATCGCGTGTTTAGGTTGATCTGGCTGCGCAGGTCATCAAGTGTCAGCGTTTTGACAGGTGCAGTATATGCGCCGACTTTCAGCTTCCAGTACCCTGACCCCCAGAACAACGTGCCAGCACATGCTGTCGCCATGTCGCCCAACACCTTGCCGACAGGTGAACTCGCCTTAACGATGCCATCAATCGTGTAACGCTTTTCTGTGCCGCTGCCACTAAGGGTTACAAGTTCATCACTCTCGTTGGCCGCAGCGGAAAATACCACGTCATCAATAGCGCTGTCATTCAGCCCGTATTCACTGGTGATGAAGTCACGCATACAGAGCGCAGCGTTGTTGCTGTAAGCCGTCACGCCAGTGCGCGGGTCATATACCTTCTTACCTTTAACAAGAGCTGTGATGAGCGGCACACCACTGGCAAATACAGTCGCGTCATACTCATATCGCACATAAAGATAAGCGATGCCGTTACCGACGAAATCAGCGGTAAGCGCGTCTGACCCTGTAAGCTCCGACTCATCCAGCAAGTCACGCGGTGCAGTCGTTTGGCTTCCGTTAAACTTCTGGATGCGGATTTTGCTCTCGCCATCTTTACTCCACAAGTCATCGGTAACAAGACCACCCTGACTTTCAACAGTCTGCTTCGCGGTGACAAGACCACTCCCCTCAACGAAATCACCCTGAGCTTGAGGTTGCGCACCAAGGTCTATCAGTTGTTGAAGGGTCAACTCTTGCCCGACAGAATAGTCTGATGTGCTTATAAGGTTGCTCGCCTGTTTTGGGACGGGATCAGAGCCATCGTTGGTTATAGACCAAGAAACATCATACTTATATGTCGTTACATCTTCCAGCGTAACAACCTCATCATTGATGTAGATGTCGCCGATCTCAGCAACCTCATGGCCAGCAAGAACAATGATCTGGTGCAGATATTTATTCTTCTCGCCAGTTGACTCATAGTAAGTCACTGTGCCGCCCTTGCGGACCTGACCATACACAAAGTCAGCAGGTGCAGTAGCGTCACGAGTGTTTACAAGCGTGCCCTGCGAACCAAATGAAGAGAAGTCTGGCTTAGGTGCTAGGGCTGCAAGCGCCCATGATGTGACGGCGGAGATGGCTAGGTAGCCGACAAGATATGCGCCTTTAACTCCCAAGAAGGTGGCGGAAGCAAGTGCAGCACCACCAGTGCCGAACGCACCCAAGATGAACCCGCCTACTGCTTCAGGCATGCGCGCAACTCTATCCCATGAGTTCCAGTTCTTCACCGTGAAGTCGCCTAGTTTGTAACTCATGCCTTAACCCACGCTCCGTCAATATCGTCTAGCGGCAGGTATACCACACCCACCTTGTCCAAGAAAGCGCACTTACTTCCCGTGCAAATGCCCATAGCAACGCCTGTGATCCACTTGCGGGCCTTCTTCGTAGTAACAAGCGCACCCAGTGGCGGAATGCCGTCAATGCGCTTCCAGCGCGTGTCTATGGCGCTCTCAAGCGTACTTGCACCGTGCAGCCTGTGAAGCTCTTTAACAAGCTCAGACCTGCGGATGATTTGACCGTCAGGCATATACCTACCAACCCACTCATCAGCCCAGCCATGCCCGTACATAGCCCGCCAAGCATCATTCGTGAACGTCAGGCAGTCATGGCTACCCCAGACAAAGGGTTCGCCCTTCTTCGCCTTCAGGTAGGCGTTGAGGCGCTCTCTTGGCCCCATCAGTCCGATGTAACCTCACGTCCCCACACAATGTCACGAGCCTGTAAGCCTGAGACATAAGAAAAGAACGTGTCATCTGCATAACGAGATTGGTGGTTCTCATTTGTGTAGCGCCAGTTGGACGCCCTCTCCAAACGAACCAGCTTACTCTCGACCGTCAGCGTAATCGTGCTGGCATCACCGCTGTCCTCAATCGACATTACGTCCATCAAGCCGCTGAACACTTCGATAGGTGTCGAAGTATCAGTCGTGCCAAAGTAAACCTTACAGGCCCGTCGCTGATACGGCTCTTGCAGTGCAAGCGAAACCAGATCAGTCGGCACACCAGAAAGCTGCAAAGTGATATTCTTTGCTGACAGGTCATTCACCTCATCAAGCCCACTGATATTTAGCAAGTTGCCCGTGCCGATGTAGGTTTCACTAAAGATCGTTCTCTCACCATAACCCGTCCAGAAGCGAACAGGTGCAGAGTCAAAGTCCATCTCAACAGCGTAAAACGGTTCAACTTCGGGTTGAGATAGGGCTGTCAGCAGTGAAGCTGGTGTGCTTCTGGTCATAGTGCCTCCATCGCGCCAAATGTAATGCCATAAATGCTGGCCTCATTAACAGACCACGATTGCTGGTTTGATGAAAGGCGGAAGTTTCCAACCGTGTTATTCACAGCAATAGAGCCGCTGCGTGTTCCGCGAACATGAGGCCATACTTCAAGAGTTGTGTCGCCGCTTCCGTCAGTGCTGGCATTCTGTAACACCTTGTGCAGCGTAGCATCAGCAGCAGTGCCGATCTGAATGTAGTCGCCAGCAAGAAGCCAGTTTGTCTTGCTCCTAGATGCACCCGTCACAGAGATTGTGCCACCCGTCTGATTGGTGATGACAGGGGTGCCAAGAAACGATCCGGCAAGGCCACGGGGTGCTGGTGCAGCAGGATCGCCCAACAGGAACGTACCAAGCTGACCTCGCAAGCTGATTAGGAATGAAATCCACTGCTCCGCGTCTGCCCGCTTCATAGCAGGAAGTGAGATGTCAGCCTGCCATGATTGCCCTGAGTAGGCGTGAGCCTGACCAGCAAAAGTAAATGGGCTTCGGCTGTATGCAACAGCGTTTATCGCCGTCATCTCCACACTCATCACGCCAGTGTGACTAGGCAGCGCTAAGGGGTAGCTAATGCTCATGCGAATGACCTTCCGTATGATCCGCCACGACGCTTGGCATCTGAGACCGCTGCTTTGGCACTTTCAGCAATCTGAGGCATCAAGGATTTAATCTCGGTGCGAACCGTCTGTTGGACGCCAGTGCTGACGTTAATGGTTTGATTGACCACCACTCCGCCAGTTCCCTGACCCTTAGTGTGGTCAATAATAGTCTCACGCGGGTGGACCATAGCCATGAAGCCACCCTTGCCGTCCATGCCGCCTGCACGAGCGCCACTGCCAGTGTAGCCGCCTCCATCAGCACTCGGTATCCTTGAGCTGCTCGGAACCGGACTCATGCTTCCGAAACTCAGACTTATGGCATCGGAGATAAATCCAGTAATCTTCTTCACAACAAAGATGCGATACAGCTCTTTGATGATCTCAGACGCCATAGACCTGAAAGCACCCTTAATAGAATTTGTGCCATCGACAGCGCTCATCATTGCATTCTCGAAAGATTGGCCCACAGAGTCCTGAATGTCCTTTAATCTCTTCATCTCAGGGGAGAGATCGCTTTTTACAGCCCTGCCCAGCTCCTTAACGCCAGCAGTGCTTGATGATGCTGTTTGTGTAAACTTCAATAGGCCGCTTTCAGCAGCAATAATCTCTCGCTCAATCCTTGCTGCCTCAGAAGCAATGCTCGCCAACTCCAAAGCACTATCGACACCAGCATCTTTAGCAGCAATCTCTGCTTTGCGAGCTGCTTCCATGACGCGTATCTCGTTATCGCTAAGGCCGCGCGTGCGACCCCTTAATTCAGCTTGTAGCTGCTGCAACTTAGAAAAGGCAGTCGTGTTGATCCCCATTACTGCATTCGAAGCCCTCTGCATCGCGTCAGCGAAAGCATTACCACTTTTTGCGGCGCTTTCAGTCTCATCCGCGGCTTCCTCTAAGGCCTCCTTAACGGCTTGACCGCCCTCCCCCAGACGATCAAACACACCTTCTTGCTCAAGAAGGGTGGTGAGTGATCTACGGAACGCCTCAATTGGACCATCAGTTACTTTAACTAACTGGCTTTCCATTGCAGCAATGCTCGTGACCAAACCCTCAAATGTCTTGGCTGACTTGACCTTCTCCATGTTATCCAAGAAGATCTGGAACTCATTGGTGGTTAGGCCAAATTCATCCCTGAAATCACGAGCGTCCTCCAGTGCTTCCCTGAGGGCTTGACGTGCGCCTGCGGGTGCATTCTCACCGAAACGCATAATTTCAGCTAGGTTTGCGCCCACGGCGTCGGATATTTCATCAAAGTTCTCAACCATCTCAGACAGAGGGGCGGATGAGTCCTTTAATAGCTTTGAGATTGAGTCAGAGAGACCAGCCATCTTGATGGTCTCTAGACGCTCGACCATTGACTTGATTTGAGCTTCAGCTTCGCCAAAAGTCTCGGTGAGGTATTGATCGAACGCATCCCCAGTTAGCTTGGCTTGACCTTCAGCAACGCTCAATGCCTCAGACAGAGATCGTATTGGCATCGTCACTTCTTTTGCGGCATCCCTTGTCTTCTGGACTGCAACAGCGAATGCAGAAAAGATAGCAACACCAGCCCCGACTACAGCACCAAGCGGACCAAAAATCTGCAATAGCTGAGGAGCCTGCTGGCCAAATGCCTGCATCTTGGATGTGCCGTTCGCGACCTGAACGGCATAGTCACCAATCTGATAACCAGCTTGCTGCAAGCCACCCATAGCAAACTTGCGTGTACTTACTCTTGCACGCTCAAGGCTACCGCCGAACTGATTGACCTTCTTTTGAGCGTCACGGACACCATTGCCCGTGCGCTGAGTGGCCTTTGTTACATTATCAAGAGCTTTAATCGCGCTTCCCGTCTGCGCTGCGACAACAATGTTAATCTTACTCATTCTTATCGCGCTCCTCGATCAGCGTGAAATATGCGACCCATTCATTATACTCGCTAAGGCTGATTTCCTCAATCTCGGAGATCGTCTTGCCCAGCCTTAGCGCAAGTCCAATTAGATTGAACCTAAATGGGTCGCCCCTTAGTTTTTTTCGTGGTCTTCTGCTGTCTCAGCGTTAAAGACCGATCCAAAAACCTTGGCGATTACGTTTACAGGCTCGCCCAGAAGCGTCGCCTTATCTTCAAGAGTAAACAGCTTTTCACCCGCATCATCCTCAGCCTTGAGAATAATCATCTCAACCATAGAACTCATGCTCGGCTCGTTGAGGAAGGTGGGGTACTTACGCTGCACTTTTTCAATGTCGCGTGCGGATACCTGCGTGAAGTAAAGGCGAAGCGGTGTGTCCGCCTCGCCCCACTCTTCAACATCAGAAAAACCGCGCTGCTGTTCCGCTCGCTTCGCCGCGATACGTTTAGCTAGGGTCATGTGTTAGGCCACCGTTGCTTGTGTCAATGCACCACTACCCTGCACAGAAATGCTCATTTCTACAAGGCCATCGTATGATGAGTTGACAGAACGGCCAGTAACAATAGCGGAACCGCTAAGGTATGTGTCGCCTGAAGTGTCGCCTTCTGGGTAAAGACTCAAGGTGACTTCAGCGCCGATTGTCAAAGCGCCCTGACCTGCTGTGTCCTCTTCATCCCACAAAACGTCAATCGTTCCTGTGTATGTTGTCAAAGAAGGCTTATATGTGCGCGCAGAGTCGCCCATAGATGTATCTTCGAGTGTGTCTGCGCTCTCCTCGATTGAGAAAGAACGAATTTCTGCAATGGCGTCGGAACCGACTTTTACGGTGCCTTCGCTACCAGCGTGCGTAGCCATGGTTGATCTCCTATCTAGCCGTTTCCGCATCATCAATGCTTGTGTGATACAAGACATCGAAAGTTAATCTAGCAACACCGACAGGTTGTTCAGCATCACCAGAAAAGTCTATATCTGTACTTGATAGCACAGTATTCTTCGATAATCCATTCAGAGTGTACTGAGCGGCTATCGCGTTCTCGACCTGAACGCAGATCGCGTCCAAGTCATCATCAAGGGTTTGAGTCGCACGGGCGTAGACATCAACGCTCACAGAGAGTGTGCGTGAGAGTGTCTTTAGCCCCATCGTGTTAAGCTCAGATGCCTCACCGCCAGCATAGACAGTGATAGCGGGCAGCTTTGCTTCAGTGAGCGGGTAAACGCGGCTTCCGTAGACCCTAGATGAAACTAGGGAGACGCCAGAGGACAGGATTTCAGAAAACTTGTCCCTTATCTGCTTTCTAACGTGTGCCATTATTGACGCTCCAACTGCAAGACAGTGACGCCGGTGCCATCGTGGACCCAAGCGCGAACTTTATACAAGTTCCCACTGATTGTGATCGAGTCGCCCTCAGCTACAGCACCAAGGTCAGATGTGCGGCAGGTGAAACGAGGCTGATCCTCGTGGACCGAAACAAAACCGCCCGCGTCAACAGGGACGGTCTCATTGTCGAAGATGCCATTTATAGAAAACGCATCACCACCACTAAGGCGGCTGTAAGTAGAAGCCAGCGCAAACTCATCCAAATTCAGGATAGCTGCGATGTCACTCGCTATCGGCAGCGCCATACTTGGCCTCCGACTTCTTAGACTTCCTAGCACGCTTCTTGGGTGCCGGAGCATCACTGCCGCCAAGGGCAACAGACCTGTCATATGATTTAGGTTTTTCCACAGCGGGCGCAACTTCTGCACGGCCCATCGCGACTAGGTTCCCAGCCTCAACGCCATCAATTTCGACTACATCTCCAGCATTGCGGCGCAAGCCACCTGCGATGCAAGATTTAAGGATAAGGTATGGCATTGGTCTCTCCTGTTCGGGGGTAGGGAGGGCCGCTAAGCCCTCCCATGTAAGCGCCATTATGCGCCGTCGTTGTTGTATGCGAACGATACAGCGTGGCGGACAGCCACGTCTACTGTTTGCAGAGCAACGATACGAACGGTGCCGCTTGTGCTGTTTGTGTATGGATCAACGGTCAGGTCGAGACCACCGTACATACCGATCAACAGGTCGCTGAAGTTACCGAAGAACAGATCGCCTGCGGTTACTTGGTTCGACACGATTGTACGGTAGCCGTTCATTGTGCCGTCTGGACCAACTACGAACTGGCCTGAACCAGAGTCTTTTGTAGTTGTCTTCAGAGCGCCATACATGCCTGCTGGCAGGATGTAAGCCAAGTTGCCCATCAGTGCGTTGTCTTCTGCTACAGCAGTTTCCATTGCAACTACTTCTGCGAAAGTTGGGTTCGCAGCAGCAAATGATGTCGGCGCGTTGATGCCAGATGTGTTTGCAACACCTGTTGGCTGACCTGATGAACCTGAACCAGCAAGAGCGCCAAGGTCAATCGCTTGTGCGATTGCAGTTGACAGATCGTTACGGATCAGAGCTTCGATGTCCAAGCTAGACTGCATCATCATCAAGCGTGTCACGTCAGTGAAAGCACCAAGTGTTTTTGGTGACATTGTGACTTGACCCAAAGTTGGCTCGCTCTCAGAAGCAGCTCCACCTTCAGTTGAAATCCAACCAGCAGCAGAAGCGGCTGTTTTGCGTGGGATTTTCACATCGCCTTGCAGACCTGACAACATTGTTGCGCCAGCTTGCATNACAGATGAAGCGTTGCGAAGCACGTCGATGAAGTCACCGCCACGGAAGTCTTCAGCAATTACTGCTGCGTCATCTGTGGTGTTCAGGTCACGCTGAGACATGCCCCAAGAGCGGCGAACGTCAGCAGGAACATAGAGACCTTGTGGGTCAACACCGTCACGCTTGGCAGCTTCAGCAGCAGCTTCGAACTCAAAAGAAGCAGCTTCTTGAGCCTTGCGGTCAGACGGGTTTGCCATCGCACGGATAGCTTTCATCAAAGAGAAGTTACGAACTTCTTTCTGTGTAAGACCGATCTCTGTGTCATCAAGTGGCTTTGTGCCGATTACGTCGAGCAGTTCGCCACGGAACTCAGACAAAGATTTGCCTTCAGCGATTGCTTTGTCAGCAAGGTCGCGTTTGTTGTGGTTAGCTGCGAGACGGTACATCTCGGCAGTTTCTTTGGCAGCGGAACGGGCAGCTTCGGCCTTCACCGCTTCCATGTCGATCTGAGTATTCTCAGTCATGGTAG
>P_2C_Liq_1_UnCtyDRAFT_1001033_pt1 | contig 10947 bp, 9 predicted proteins | sample Pon2CUnioCityCA_2_FD_10234 | JGI IMG/M metagenome (IMG submission 10234)
GTTCGACGCAATCGCGGCGATCTCGGCCAGGGTCATGGGCGGATGCGTGCCCGCGTTCGGCCCGGCGGGATGCGCTGCGCCGTCTTTCCATTCCACTGCGTCTTCGTCGATGCCCCAGACCTGTGCGACACGCTTGCACATCTCGGCCTTGGCGGCGCGGGCGGCCTTGATCGTGGCCAGGCCCACGGCAAAAGTCACGCGGCTGCCGTCTGTCACCTCGTTCTGGCCAAGGCTGCCGGTGTCGGCGACAATGGTGCGGACCTTTTCATAGGGAATGCCCAGTTCTTCGGCGGCCATCATCGACATGGATGCGCGACTGCCGCCGATATCGGGGTTGCCTTCGGACACGGTCACGGTGCCGTCGGGCGTGACGTTCAGCGACACGCAGGTGTCGCCGCCGAAATTGAACCAGAAGCCACAGGCCACGCCGCGCCCCTGATTGGGGCCAAGCGGCGCGGACCAATGCGGATGATCCTTCGCGCGGCGCAGCGTCGCCTCCAGCCCGATGGCCGGATAGGTCGGCCCGTAAGAGGCGCGCGTGCCCTCGCGCGCGGCGTTGCGCAGGCGCACCTCCAGCGGGTCGAGGCCAAAGCCCTTGGCCAGTTCGTCAATCGCGCTTTCCACGGCAAAGGCGGCCATCGGCGCACCCGGCGCGCGGTAGGCGGCTGCCTTGGGGCGGTTGGTGACGATGTCCCAGCCGATGGTTTTGACGTGTTCCAGATCATAGGGGGCAAAGGCAGACATGGCGCCCATGTCTACCGGCGAGCCGGGATAGGCACCGCCCTGATACCGCAGTTCGGCGAAGGCGCCGGTGATGATGCCGTCCTTGGTCATGCCGATGCGCATATCGACGGAACTTGATGCCGTGGGCCCGGTGGCGCGCAGCACCTCGGAGCGGGACATGACCATCTTGACCGGGCGCTGTGTCTTCTTGGCCAGCATCAGCGCGACGGGTTCCAGAAACACGGTCGTCTTGCCACCGAACCCGCCACCGATTTCCGAGGCGGTCACGCGCAGCTGGCCCTGCGCCAGCCCGAGGATCTCGGCGCAGGTGTTGCGCACCATGTAATGTCCTTGGGTGCAGCACCACAGGTCCGCCTGCCCGTCAGGCCCCATCTGCGCAAGGCAGGCATGGGGTTCGATATAGCCCTGATGTGTGGCTTCGGTTTTGTAGCTGCGTTCCAGCACGCGGTCGGCTTGGGCCAGACCGGCCTCGATATCGCCATGGCCGAATTCGTAGCGCGCCATGATGTTGGGCGACGCGCCCTCTGGCACGCTCTCGTTCGCGCGTCCCTGATGCAGCACCGGCGCGCCGGGCTGAATGGCGGCGTCCACATCGGTGACGTGATCCAGCGGCTCGTAGTCCACCTTGATCGCCTTTAGCGCCTTGCGCGCGATGTGGGTGGAGGACGCGGCGACCGCGGCGAGCGCGTGCCCGTCATAAAGCACCTTGTCGCCCGCCATGCAGTTATCAAGCACGTCCGCCGTGCCCTCATCCAGATCACGCTCTGGGAAATCGCGCCGGGTGACAACGGCGTGTACACCCTCCATCGCCTCGGCGGCGGAGGTGTCGATGCTCTTGATCCGCGCATGGGCGTGCGGGCTGCGCAGAACCAGCCCGGTCAGCATTCCGGGGGCGGAGATATCCGCGCCGAACCGCGCGCGGCCCGTGACCTTGTCGATCCCGTCGGGGCGCAGGGGGCGGGTGCCCACGACCTTGAATTGCATCACGTCTTGGGTGGTCTTGCTGTCCAGTGCCATTACGATGCCTTTCGCATGTCAGCCGCCGCATCCATCACGGCGCGGATGATCTTGTCATAGCCGGTGCAGCGGCACAGGTTGCCAGCCAGCCAGTAACGGGTTTCTTCCTCGGTCGGGTCGGGGTTGCGTTCCAGCAGGGATTTGGCCGCGACAAGGATGCCCGGCGTGCAGATCCCGCATTGCAATGCGGCATGTTCAATGAATTTCTGCTGCAACGGGTGCAGGGCCTCTGCCGCTGCCATGCCCTCGATCGTGCCGACCTCGGCCCCCTCGGCCTCTGCCCCCAGCACCAGGCAGGAACAAACCAGCCGCCCGTCGAGGGTGACGGTGCAGGCCCCGCAATCGCCGGTGCCGCAGCCCTCCTTGGAGCCGGTCAGCCCAAGCTGGTCACGCAGCACATCCAGCAGGGTTTCATCCGGCTCGCACAGGTATTCGACGGGATCGCCGTTGATCTTGGTGGTGACGTGGATCTTGCTCATGGGTCAGCCTCCGGCCCGTTCATGGGCGATTTTGGCGGCGCGGCGGGCAAGCACGCCGGCCACATGGGTGCGGAATTCGACGGTGCCGCGCTTGTCGGCGATGGGGCTTGCCGCCTCGGAACATGTCCGTGCCAGCGCATCCAGTGCAGGTTCGTCCAGCCTGGTCCCCTCCAGCGTGGCGGCTGCTTGCGGCACAAGGATCACGGTGGGCGCGACGGCCCCCAGCGACACACGCGCCGCCGTACAGATGCCGTCCGCGTCCAGCGTCAGAGATACGGCACAGCCCACCACGGCAATGTCCATCTCGGTTCGGGGCGTGAAGCGCAGATAGGCATCGCCGCCGCGCGGCCCGCGTCGGGGCAGAAAGATCGAGGCGACGAACTCGCCCTGTTCAAGGCATGTCTTACCTGGTGCAAGTGGTACATCCTCAACGGGCACGTCCCGCGTGCCGTTCGGCCCGGCGATGCGCGCCACGGCACCCGCGGCGACCATCGCGGGCACGCTGTCGGCGGCGGGCGAGGCATTGCAGAGGTTGCCCGCCAGCGTGCAGCGTCCCTGGATCTGTGTCGAGCCGATGAGATTCGCGGCCTCGACCACGCCGGGCCAGTCGGCGCACAGCCCCTCGTGTTCGTTCATGACCGCGCCGGAAACCGCGGCACCGATGCGCCAGCCGCCATCCTCGGCGGTGATCTCGCGCAGGGCATCTATGCGCTTGATGTCAAGGATGCTGTCGGGTTCCGTCATGCCCGCGCGCATCCGCACCAGCAGATCGGTGCCGCCGGCCAGAACCCGGCATTCGCCGGGGTCTTCCGCCAGCATCTGAACGGCGTCTTCAAGGGTTGTGGGGGCTAAGTAGCGCATGACCGTGGTCCTTCGCCTGGAGGGTTGTTGCGGCATAGCAAACACCAAACCGCGCCCGGCTTCAATCACGAACCTGACCGAAAGGGCGCTATGCCGCCCCGATCCCCGGTGCAAGATACGTGGCCAGTGCGCAGGCCGCGTCCGGTGCCCCGTCACGTAACAACAGGTAATAGCCGAATGGCCCCGTGACGCTGTCGGGCAGCGGCCGGATCAGGCGGCCCTTTGCCAGGTCATCATCCAGCAGGCAGGCATAGCCAAGCGTCACCCCCAGCCCGCGCCGCGCGGCATCAAGCAGGGCGGTGTAGCTGTTTGTGCGCAGCCGGATCGGTGCACGCCCGGCATCCACCCCGGCCTCGGTCAGCCAGATTGCCCAGTTCATCCAGTCCCAGTGGATGTAATCAAGGTCGATCAATTCGCAGCGCAGCAGGTCTTGCGCGTTTTTGATACGGTGCTGGTCGCGATAGGCGGGGGTGCAGACGGGAAACACTTCGTCATCAAAGAGCCGGACGGCGCGAAAGCCGGGCCATTGCCCGCCGCCATGCAGCAAAACCACGTCGGCTGACAAAAGCTCTGTCTCGTTATCGGTGACGGTCAGGTCCACGGTGATGGGCGAGGTCATGTCCAGATGCCGGTGCAGCCGCCCCGGCAGCCAGAAATGCGCCATCGACACATCCGCCGCCAACCGCACGCGTGGCCGGTCTTCCCCCTGCCTCAGACTATGGGTTGCGGCGCTCAGATGTTGCAGGGCGGCGCGCACGCCGTTGAGCAGTTCGCGCCCCTCGGGCGTCAGCTGGATCTTGCGGTGCCGCCGCTCGAAAAGCGCCACGCCCATCAGGTCTTCCAGCTTTCGCACCCGCTGGCTGATCGCGGATTGGGTGACGGAAAGCTCCTCTGCGGCGCGGGTGAAGCTGCCATGCCGTGCGGATGCCTCGAACGGTTGCAGCAGGTCAAGCGGGGGCAGGCTCAGTTTCTGCATTAGCAAAAGTTCCTTTAATACCCCAGAAAACAGCGTTTGTCATAAATCAAGGTAATGGTGTCTTCTGTCAAGAACCAGCCAGGGAGTGCCGCCATGACCAAGCCGATTCTGAACCTCATGCCGGGGGATGCCCCGTTCCGGGCCGATCCGTCAGACTCCTACACCTTGCCCGCGCGCTTTTACCATGATCCCGAGATCTGGACGTTGGAGAAGGACGCGATCTTCTACCGTAGCTGGAATTATGCCGGGCATGTGAGCCAGGTGGCCGAGCCGGGCTGTTTCCTGACGGTGCGCATCCACGAGCAGAACATCTTTGTCGCGCGCACGCGGCAGGGCGATCTCAAGGCATTCTATAACGTGTGTCCGCATCGCGGGCATGAACTGGTCAGCGGGACGGGCCGCAAGAATGTCATCACCTGCCCCTATCACGCCTGGGCCTTCGATTTCGACGGCACGCTGAAATCGGCGCGCAACACGCAGACGGTGAAGGATTTCAACAAGGACGACTTTTCNCTCAAGGAAGTGCGGGTCGAGGTGTTCTGCGGTCTGGTGCTGGTCAACCTTGACGCGGATGCCACACCCTTTGCCGAGCAGATGGGCAACCTTGAGCAGGAAATCCGCCATTACGTGCCGTCTGTCGATGACCTGCAATATGCGCAGCGCGACACCTACGAGGTGCAGTCGAACTGGAAGGTGCTCGTCGACAATTTCCTCGAATGCTATCACTGCCATCCGGCGCACAAGGACTTCGTGGATCTGGTGGATATGGACACCTATCGCACGGTCACCTGCGGGCTGTATTCCAGCCAATGCGCGGGCAACCCTAAATCGCTGTCGAACCGCGCCTATTCCTTCACCCCCGGCGATGTCGATTTCGGGTATGCAGGCTGGTATATCTGGCCCAACTTCACCATCTGGGCCTATCCCGGAGAGGCGAACCTGTCCGTGCTGCAAATGAACCCGACCGCGCCCGAGGCATGTACCGAGTTTCAGGACTGGTTCGTGAAAGACGGTGTCGTCACCGATCAGTTGCGCGACGCGATCAATTACCAGATCGACGTGTTGCAGCCAGAGGATATCGGGCTGTGCGAAAGCGTGCAGAAGGGGCTGAAATCTTCTGGCTACAACCAGGGCCGTTTCGTTGTGGACGAAGGCAAGACCGAGCTGAGCGAGCACGCGGTGCACCATTTCCAGAAACTTGTCGCGGATGCGCTGGGCGCGGATCTTGAAGGGGAGACGGGCGAATGATGATGAATTCCAGCGACGGGAAGACCCGCGACCTTGTCACCACGCGCCCCGGCGCGGGCTGGGATTTCAACCTTCGACGGCATGTCTATCACGAGGTGGAGGCAAGGCACGGCCCGCATTACTGCGTCTACAACCGCCGACTGATGTGCGTTTACATGGATGATCTGGATACCGACGAGGGCTACTGGCTGCTGCGGACCAAGGCGGCGTGCCTGCACACCGGCGAATATCCGATCGAGTTTGTCGGCCCGGATGCGGAAAAGCTGATGAACCTGCTGTTTGTGAACAACATATCAAAGGTGAAGGTGGGCCGCTGCGGATACGGCATCGCGTGTTTTGACGATGGCGGCCTGATCGTGGATGGCGTGTTCGTGCGGTTGGCCCAGGACCGGTTCTGGTATGCACAGGCGGATGGCGATTTCGTCAACTGGGCAAAGGCCCATGCCAAGGGGATGGATGTGCGTATTCTGGACCCGGAGGTGAATGTCAGCCAAATTCAGGGCCCGCTGTCGATGGAGGTTCTGGCCGCCGCCGCCCGCGACGGCATCCCCGAGCCGTTTGGCTATTTTGGCAGTGCCTGGGTCGATTTCGGCGGGCAGAAGGTGCTGATTTCGCGCACCGGGTATACCAATGAACTGGGCTGGGAATTCTATACCGAGCCGCATCACGACGCGGGCGCGCTTTGGGCGCATCTGGACCAGGCGGGCGCGCCGCAGGGGCTGCGCATGTTCGGGCTGGACTCAATGAATATCCGCCGGATCGAGGCGGGGATCCTCAACGCCGGGTCTGATTTCGACGAGACGACGACGCCCTATGATGTGGGGTTGGGGCAGTTTGTCGATCTGACCAAGGACGATTTTATCGGCAAGGCCGCGCTGGAGGCCGCCCCGAAAGAGCGCCGCCTGCACGGGATCATCTGCCACGGGGCGGAACCGCGTGTGAATGGCCGCGTGGTCTGGCGCGATGCGCCCGCGGGGCGTATCACCGCTGGGGCGACCTCTCCCTATCTTGGGCACGGGATCGGCATGGCCTTGATGGACAGCGCCGAGGCCGGGCCGGGCACGGAGGTGATGATCGAGGCCAATGACGGGCAGATGTATCCGGCGACGCTTGCCGAGATGCCGCTTTACGACAAGGCTTGCGAGATTCCGCGCGGCAAGCTGGTAGACATACCCGCCCGCTCGGCCTGAGGCGCGACAGATGGCGAAGGACGGCAGATGGTATTCGCAGAACAAGAGAACGACCGTAACGCGGTGCTGGCCGGGCTGTTCGCCGGGCTGTGCTTCGGGATCTTCTGGTTGCCTTTGCGCATGGTCGAGGACGCGGGCATCGCCGCGCCCTGGGCACAGGCGCTTTTCCTGGGTGTACCCGCGCTGATCTGCTTGCCGCTGGCATGGCGTCAGCGGCTGGAATTCCTGCGCGGGCGTGGTGGGCTTTTGGGTGGCATCCTGACGGGTGTCGCCTTCGCGCTTTACGCGGCCTCGCTGCTTTATACCGATGTGGTGCGCGCGGTGCTGCTGTTTTACCTGCTGCCGATCTGGGGGTTCCTGCTGGGCTGGGTCATTCTGGGCGACCGGATCACCGCGCCGCGCTGGCTGGCCATCGGGCTGGGAATCCTTGGCATGGCGATCATTTTTGCCGACGAGACGGGCATTCCGCTGCCGCAAAACATGGGCGACTGGTTCGGGCTGGCCTCGGGGCTNTTCTTTGCGCTGGGCTGCACGCTGATCCTGACCGNCAAGCGGGTGGGCGCGGTCACGCATACGGTGAATTTCTTTGTCGTGGGCGCGATCCTGTCCGTGGCGGTGGCATGGATCATGACGACGCGNGGCCAGATCGGCCTGCCCGCCGCCGCCGATTTGAACGCGACCCTGATCTGGCTGGTGCCGGTATCGCTTTTGTTCATCCTGCCGGCGGGCTTTGCCACGATCTATGCGCCCGCGCGGCTCAATCCGGGGGTGGTGGGCTTGCTCTTCATGATCGAGATCGCCGTCGCCGTGGTCTCTGCGGCGCTTTTGGCCGACGAGGTGATCGGCCTGCGCGAGGTGATCGGCCTGCCGCTTATCCTGTGCGCTGGTCTGGTAGAGCCGCTGTTGATCCTGCGCCGGTCAAGGCTGGCTGTCTGACGCCCGAAAGGGGTCTGCGCACAACCTTGATCACAGATTGTTCCGAACCGCATTACCCATCGTCGCCATCCGCCGCCATCGCCCCGGCCACCCACGCATCCGGATCACCCAGCCTGCGCCCGCCAGCGGCGTATTCATCCAGGATCGTCAGCATCCTGTCGCGCCCGAAAGACGCAAAATGCCCGGCATGGACCGTGTTCACCGGCAGCTCGCGCAGCCGCGCATGAGAGGCGGCCAGCACCTGGGCNTCGGAATGGTACAGATCGTCGATCAGCGCCCCGTCATATACAACGTCACCGCTGAAAAAGAGCCCGGTTGCAGCCTCGAACAGCGCGATGGAGCCGGGCGAATGGCCGGGCAGGTGCAGCACGCGAAACACTCGGTCGCCAAGGTCGATGATGTCGCCGTCGTCCAGATGCCCGGTCAGCGCGGCGGGTTTGACGTGGTATTGCCGGTGATCGAACCCGGCAAAGGGCAGCGCGGTAAATGTCTCGGCGATCAGGAACCCCGAATCCGCCACCGTGTTTGCATCGGTGGGCGCGGCGATGATCCCGGCCTCGTGGGCATGGCCGCAGCGATGGGAAAACTGGTGCAGCCCGCCTGCATGATCGAAATGCGAATGCGTCATGATGGCGGTCACCGGTCGGTCGGCCAGTGTCGCCACGGCCTCTGTAAGGGGGCGCAGGCCAAGCCCGGTGTCGATGATAAGGTCCCGGTCGCGCCCGCGCAGATGCCAGATGTTACAGCGCAACCAATGCGCGACGTGGCGTTCGTGGATACGCGTCACGCCGTCGCCAAGCGGCTGCGCGCTGTACCAGTTTTTCGCGATCCGCGGCGTCATCCTTGCGCACCCTCCGTCCTTTGTGATCTGCCCGGACTTTAGACGCGATGCCCCCCGTTGACGAGGCCCGCCCGCCACCTTGGGGCCGCAAGGGTTGAATACCGAAGTTCAGGTGGTAAGATCGGTGGGACACCACATAATAAAAAAACCAACCGGGAGCCTCCTAGAATGAAGAAACGATTTTGTATTGCCGCCGGCACCGCCCTGACCATGTCCTGCGCGCTTGTCGCCAATGCCGACAGTAACGACCCGATCAAGATCCCGATCAATGAATGGACGGGACAGCATATTTCGGCCCATATCACCGGAACATTGTTCCAGAAGGCCGGGTACGAGGTGGAATACGTAACCGCTGGCGCGGTGCCGCAATTCATCGCGCTGGCCAATGGCGAATTGCACGTACAGCCCGAGGTCTGGACCAACAATGTGGGCGAGATCTATCCCAAGGCGGTTGAATCCGGCGACATTCTCGTGCTCGGCCAGCTTGGCCTTCAGCCGCAGGAGGGCTGGATCTATCCGCCCTACATGGAAGAGATGTGTCCGGGCCTGCCCGCCTATGAGGCGCTTTACGACTGTGCGCAGTCCTTTGCCGCCGCCGATACCTTTCCCAAGGGGCGACTGATCACCTATCCGGCGGATTGGGGCACGCGGTCAAAGGACGTGGTGGCACAGATCGACATTCCGTTCGAGCCGGTCGCGGGCGGCTCCGAAGGGGCGATGATCGCCGAACTGAAATCAGCGGTGGCCACCGGGGATCCGATGATCATGATGTTCTGGCAGCCGCATTGGCTCTTTGCCGAGCAAGAGTTCAACTGGGTCAGCTGGGACCCGGCAGATGGTGAATGCGTCGAGGAAGAAGGCCAGAGCCGCGGCAATGCCTGCGGGTTCCAGCAAGCCTCGATCGACAAGATCGCGAATATCAGCTTCAAGGAAAACTACCCCGCGGCCTTCGCGCTTTACGAGCAGATCGTGATCGACAACGACATGCAGAACGCGCTGATGCTGGAGATCGACCAGAAGGGCCGCGACCTTGAAGAGGTGGTCGCCGAGTGGATCGACGCCAACGAAGCCACATGGGGCCCGTGGGTCGAGGCCGGCATGGCAGCCAAGTAACACGTTCCTTTCATAGTATGCTCCATGGCGGTGCCGCCGCCATGGACGTGGCCCATTCCTGAAAGATACATGACATGAACCAGCCCCACTCCGGCGATGACGAAGTGTCGGACATACGCCTGTCCTGCCGGAATATCTGGAAAGTCTATGGCAAGAATGCGGGTGGCTATTTCCAAACCGCCCCTGATGAACCCGCGGCGCTGGTTGAGCGCATTCGGGCGGATGGGGCCATCCCGGCGGCGGCAAATGTCAGCTTTGATGTCCGCGTGGGCGAGATTTTCGTCATCATGGGCTTGTCCGGGTCGGGCAAATCCACCGTGGTGCGGTGTTTGTCGCGGTTGGTCGAGCCGACACACGGGCGCATCACGCTCAATGGCGATGATCTTCTGGCGCAATCCCCCAAGGAGATGATTCAGATCCGCCGCCACAAGATCGGCATGGTGTTCCAGAATTTCGGCCTGATGCCGCATCTGTCGGTTTACGACAATATCGCCTTTCCCCTCAGCCTTCAGGGAGAGACGCGGGCCGATATCCGCGCGCAGGTGGACAAGGTGATAGAGCTTGTGGGCCTGCGCGGGCGCGAAAACAGCTATCCGCATCAACTGTCAGGTGGACAGCAACAGCGCGTAGGCATCGCCCGCTCGCTGGCGGTCGATCCGGACCTGTGGCTACTTGATGAGCCGTTCTCGGCGCTCGATCCGCTGATCCGGCGGCAGATGCAGGATGAATTCCTGCGCATTCAGAACGATCTGCGCAAATCCATCGTCTTCATCACCCATGATTTCCTTGAGGCGCTGCGCGTGGCGGATCGCATGATGATCATGCGCGGCGGGCAGGTGGTGCAGACCGGCACCCCCGCCGAGCTGATCACCAACCCGGCGGATGATTACGTGGCCGAATTCACCAATGACGTGCCCCTTGCGCGCGTGCTGACCGCCGCAGAGGTGATCGACAAGGCCGCGCCTGCGGCCGACGGGCTGGACAGGATCGCCGCGGACATGCCGGTGGAAACCCTGTTGCCGATGCTGGCCGAACATCCCCAAGGGCTGATGGCGGAACGTGACGGTTTGGCGCTGGGCGTTGTGACCGCGCAAAGCGTGATCGCCGCGCTGGCCCGGCACGCGGGCCGCACCGAGGCTGCCACGCCATGAGCGGCATCGCGGCGCGACGGGTTCATTGGGCATGGTTCGCCCTGATCGGGTTGACGCTGGCGGTGCTGGCCGCGCGCGACAGCCTTGGCGCGCTGATGGTCTTTCCCGAAACCTGGGTCTTGCCGATGACGGCGTGGTTCAACGCGGGCATGGATGTGGTCGTGGCGCAGACCGGCCCGTTTTTTCGTGGCATCGCGCGCGCGCTGGCGGTGCCGATGGGCTGGATCCGGGATCTGCTGCAATGGATGCCGTGGACGCTGACGCTAAGTCTTCTGACGCTCGCCTCTTATGCGGTATCTGGCTGGAAGCTGGCGTTTTTTACCGCGCTGGCCGTGTTTTACATGGTGGTCATCGGCTATTGGGCAGAATCCATGAATTCGCTGGCGCTGGT
>P_2C_Liq_1_UnCtyDRAFT_1001034_pt1 | contig 10945 bp, 15 predicted proteins | sample Pon2CUnioCityCA_2_FD_10234 | JGI IMG/M metagenome (IMG submission 10234)
GTGTGTAATAGCGTACAATAGTACAGTTGCACTAACTGCAACATTGCAAGGAATTCCTGTAATTGGTAGCGAATACAGTTGTTGTCGTCCGATTGAATTTCGATTATCGGACATAGCAAAACCAGAGTGTTTTGATGTCGAACCAACTGATCGCACAAATCTAATACATTGGCTAGCTGATAACCAATGGAATATAAATCAAATACAAAACGGAACAGCATGGAATGAACTACAAAGGAACAACAATGCGTTATAAATTTTATAGTTCCTTTGATCGTATACAAGACATACCAAATTTTGACAAGTTATCGCTTGACGGTAGAGTTGATGTTATTAACTTTATGCAAAGAAATATACACGATGTTGATTTGTGTATCCAGGCAGCAGAAAACGAAGCTCCGGGTATTATATTATACAACAAACAAGGTGAGTTAATAAGTGCAGCAGGTTGGAAAGTAATTCAAGCGCTTGGCAAGGGAAAAGATGGTATTACTTTCTTGGGGCATCGATACAATGATCCGAGTAAGTCTATTAAAACTGTTAAGTGTTTGAGTAAGTATGCACAAGGCTATTCTAACCATACTGTATTATTCAATGAAATTTTTAAACGAACTAGAGTAGACAATCGCAATTTTTTTAAATTGCAGCTAAGAACAAATTACACTTATTATAATAGTAGCATTCCGTTAATTGAAATACCAGATAATGATATTATTCTTTATCTGCCGAATTTATGTAAAATGAACAGCTGGGCAATAAAAAACACAGGGTTTGCATTCTGGGACTTTGGTTTTGGCAGCGGAAAAAATTATATGCTCAATGATAAAAAAGAATTGCGTTGGATTGACTATGGCGGCGCTGGATTAGTTCGTTGCCCAGATTTTGATAGTATATACGAAAAAAATTCTTATGTATTAAGTGATGTTGCCGTTGAATTAAAGTCCCCAATGGCAGGAAAAGAAAGTTTAATAATTGCAAACAGTAATTTTTTAATGTGTCAGTTTTTGTTGCACATTGAGTATTTTAGTAACCCGGAATCAAATGCAGATGTTTGGAGTAGTATGCTTCAAATCAAACGCAGTGTGGTTGATGAATTTACTGGTGTAATGCCCGATTTGTTAAAATTAGATATAACAAAATTGTTATTTGATAAATTTAAAAATCGCAACTGGACTGATTATATAGTATGGAAACAGATAGGAAATTTTATCAATGAAAACACTTGAGCNAGGAGATATTGAAAGTATCAACTTTGGAGGCCATAATGGTGTTGTAACCGAANTTCGTGGATATCAAAATTATAACATTACCGATGATGATATTATTGCAATAAACAACCCAACATCTAAGAGACCCTGGGTTGACACTAAAATCAAAAGCGACTTTTTTAAAAAAGTATTTTTGGATTTTGCTCCTAAAACATATATTGATTTTGGTAGCAATCTCGGATACTATGTTTTCTGGGCAGCACAACAAGGTACCGATAGCATCGGAATAGATTATAATCAAGAATATTTCTCGGTTTGTAATGTAATTAAAGCACGACACAAAATTGATTATGCAAATTTTGTTAACAGTAACTTGCAGAATAGTTTACAGTATGTTACTCCTAAAAATTTTATGACAGTATTTAATGTAATACATCATTTGTACAATCGAACTGAACAATACATGGACATGGAAAAACTAGTCGGTGACTTTGCTAAACTAGCAGAAAATATACTGTTTGAAGTACCAACTGAAAACGATCCCAAAGGACGTAAGTGGACAAACGGAACTGAGTACACAGAAGAACTTTTTATGTCAGCAGTTGGTAAAATGTTTAACAAAGTAGAACGTTTATCGGGGCAAACAGAACACAGACCGTATTATGTATGTACTGGTAGCAAGTTGGTATAATTACTATTAGTAAAAGAAACATGCATATGCATAAAATCAAGGATTATTAGAAAATGAAAATTGTACTTTGCACAGGGGGTTACGATCCATTGCACAGTGGGCATATTGCTTATTTTAAAGCAGCAAAAGCGCTAGGAGATCACTTGGTTGTTGGAGTCAACAGCGATGAATGGTTGTCTCGTAAAAAAGGAAAACCATTTATGCCTTTCAAAGAGCGTGCTGCAATTATTAAAGAATTGGCATGTGTTGACGAAGTCATTGGGTTCAATGACAACGACGATAGTGCATGTTGTGCAATCGGACAGGTGCTTGCAACCAAAGGCAGTAGTTGGAAAGTTGTTTTTGCAAATGGCGGAGATAGGACAAACACTACTACACCCGAATACAGCACTTATGGTACTTGCAACGATGTGGAGTTTGCATGGGGAGTTGGTGGTGAAGATAAAAAGAATTCAAGCAGTTGGATACTTAAAGAATGGAGTCAACCTACTACTGAACGTGCCTGGGGTAGATACACTGTACTAGACAAAGGCGATGGCTGGCAAGTAAAGCAACTTGCTTTTGACAGTGGCAAAGCACTTAGCGATCAACGTCATTTTAAACGCAGTGAGCATTGGCATGTTGTTGAAGGTGATGTGCAAATGACATTAGAATACGCAAACGGCGATACAGAAACTAAATTATACAGCGCCGGGGATAGCATCGATATTCCAGTTAACACCTGGCACAAAGCAATTAACAAAGGCGACTCAATTGCAAAAGTAATTGAAGTTTGGTTAGGCAAAAGCCTAACAGAAAATGACATTGAAAGAAGAGATTAAATGAAAATATTTGTAGGGTGGGACAGCAGAGAAGATATTGCATTCCAAGTATGCAAACACAGCATTCTTAGTAAACAGCCAGCAGCAGAAGTTATTCCTTTAAAACAACCTGAACTTAGAGAAAAAGGATTATACTGGAGAGACGTAGACAAGCTTGCTAGCACAGAGTTTACGTTTACACGTTTTCTTATTCCTGAGTTAACAGAATACAAAGGCTGGGCACTGTTTATAGATTGTGATATGATACTTACCACAGACATCAAAGAACTGTTTGACCAAGCAAATGATCAGTACGCAGTAATGTGTGTACAACATGATTACACGCCTCGTGAAGGTGTAAAAATGGACGGACAACAACAAACTGTGTATCCACGCAAAAACTGGTCAAGCGCAATGCTAATCAATTGCGGACATCCCAGCAATCGTGCAGTTACAAAAGAACTAGTAAACGATCCAGAAATTACTGGAGCATATTTGCATAGATTTAGTTGGCTCAAAGACGAAGAAATTGGCGAGTTAGATCATACGTGGAATTACCTAGTAGGTGTGTACAATGACATCGAAACTCCAAAATTAATACACTACACCGAAGGCGGTCCGTGGTTTGAGAATTACAGAAACTGTGAGTTTCACAGATTGTGGAAGGATGAACTGCAAGATATGATGAAATAATGTTTGATTTAGTTATTAGTGCAGGAGACAGTTTTACATTTGGTGCTGAATTAAAGTCGGATAATAGTGTAAACCCAAGTCCAGATAGTTGGGCAAATTTAGTAGCACAGCGCATAGGAAAACATCACATCAATGTTGCAAGGAGCGGACGTAGTAATAGTTACATTGCCCGGCATGTACTGCACGAAATACAAGAAGCAATCAACAACGACATTTTGCCCAACAAGATATTTGTACAAGTAATGTGGACTTTTACTGATCGCAGCGAATTTGCTATTAGTATACCTACAGCGGAATATGATAGTCCTTGGATGTTTTTTACTCCGTATAGTCATGTTGACGAAACAGAAAGTATTTGGTTTAAATCAGTTAATCGAGAATTGCCAAATTGGAAAGATGTATACACTCGTTTAAAATCTTCGTATAATAAAAATAAAAATCTAGGCATAGTTGATTTTGCTAAACAGTATGATCGTCTAGTAAAAACAGAACCACTCAATGATTCTTATACTAGTATGAAGGAAGTAATATCACTGCAAAATACACTTTTGCTTTATGGTATCCCTTATCTGTTTACGTATGTTAATCAGCATGTAATGCACGGACTATTTACTGATGCAACTTACAGTAATGGTAGTAAGTACCTAAATAGTTTAAGATCATTTAATCAAGAAGAAAATTGGTTTAGATTTCCTGGTGACTACCAAACATATGTTGGATTTGACGATTGGGCAAAAGCCAACAAGTACGAATACGCCACTAGTCATCCTCTTGAACTTGCACATATAGATGCAGCACAACTGGTATACGAATATATTAAAAGTAAAGAACAATACAATGACATATAATTTAATTTGTGTGCACCATGGCAATGCATATAGCGCAAACTATGTTTTAAATCTGTGGAAAAGTGCTAATCAATATAGTACAAAGGATTTTAATTTTTATGTGTTTACGGATAACATAAAACAGCATCCGCAAGATTTAGGATGGAATTTTATTAAATTGCCCGATTATAGTAATATAGCAAGATTTACACCTTGGTGGTACAAACTTGAGATTTTCAATGATTTAAATGGCATATACGGAAACAACTTGTATATGGATTTAGATGTTATTGTAGTTAACAACATTGACGAGTTTTGGGACTGGAATTCTGCAGAATTTAGGATTTGTCACGACTTCAATCGAGCATTTAATAAAAATGTTAACCTAACAAACAGTAGTGTAATGGCCTGGAAAGATAGTAGCTTAGACTGGTTATATAAAAAATTTACAGGTAACATGCAAGGTATAGTGAACAAGTACCGAGGCGATCAAGATTTAATACACGCTGAACTAAAAGATAACTTAGTGTGGTGGCCAACCGAATGGGCAATGAGTTGGAAATGGGAACTCAAATGCGGCGGATTAACAAAACCACACGGAGATTACCGAAACAAAAGTGGATACAATATTCCAGTTTCTACAAAAATAATAGTATGTCACGGCAAACCAAACCCTCACGAAATTGACGAATTGTCTCTGCTTTGGCATAAATAAAGCTATACAATCTTTAATAAAAGGAATTTACAATGGCAACAAGAAAAATTCGGGTAACTATGAGCGGGACCCAGGTAGATAGCCAAGGACCAATTGTCGACATCGACTTCAATGGTGAAAATTTAGACGCAGATATTGATGTTGATGCAGTCACAGGCAGTAGTAGTGTAGTAAAGGAATACACTGTTGACGTCGACGCTGGTGCATACGATTTAGGCATTGCATTTAAGAACGACATCGGCGGCGAAGCAGGCGACAGGAATTTTGTTATTGAAAAATTAGAAATTGCTGCCAATGGTGTCGAATATGAAAGTGTTATGATTTATCAAGGAAATTCTAATTTAGAAGAGAATTTGCACTTTCTTGTTGCAGAAATGGGGTATGAAAGAGTTATTGACAGCAACGGCGACTTTGTTTTAAATCCAGATTTTTCAGAATCCGAAACAAGATCTGATGTTGGAATCAACTCTGGCACTAACCGTTATCAAGACGCCGTTGTGGCAAATCCTAAATACCTGTACAACAGACTGATTGGTCCTGTAACACTTTTCACTAGTGGTACTGCTATTATAAACATTAACTTTGAATAGTTTTAAAAAAATTAGTTAACGAAATTTTAATCCCCTGTGTTGGTTGCAGGGGATTTTCTATTCTACGTATACCCAATAGTCTATTAGCCGGATACTCGGTGATATTGATACTATTGTTTTGGTTGCCACCGAGTATTTTATAGTATATTAGACCATTGCGATTTACGGTTCCGATATAAAATCCCACATGTCCTTGCCAATTGTTTCTTCCGCGACTAAACACCATGATGTCGCCGACTTGTGCATGATCTACACTCTCGCCCCAGTACAAGAAGCTTCTGGCCATTAGAGGGTAATCACTAACACTATCGCTACCCGGCATGTCCTGGCTAGCTAACATTGCATTTACAAAAGCAGCGCACCATTCGGTTCTAACAGGATCAACTCCTACTAATTTTTTTATTTGTTTTCTGTCGCGAACTTCGTGTAACCCGATGTGTTTATTAGCAGCATAGTAAATATCAACTGACGTATTGTTGTTACGCATCATGAAGTTGCTTGTTGTGTTAGCACATCCTGCAACTAAAAACACAGCAAAAAATAAAACTATACATTTGAAAACTTTCATGTTATTATTTAAAATAATGCAATCATTTAATAACTACGTTTTTATCTTATGAAATATCATTTATCATATCTTCCTATGCTTAACGCAGCAACCGGAGTGCTCGGTAGTTGTTTTTCTGACAGAGAAAACATAATAGTTGTTGATCATTTAACTGTTCACTTGGTAGATCCTAACGACTGGGAAATTGTGTTTGTGCTCTGCGCAGAAACTACATTCAAAATACGCCACGAATTAGATAGAATTGGAAACAAGTTAGTTTTGTTGCACACAAGCAATGAGCCAGGTTTAGAAAAATATACAAAATTCTTCTTTCCTTTTTGGCTATTCTGTGTTGATGAAGCAAATCGATATACGGTCAAGCCAAAAGACATCGATAAATATCCTCTGTACACTTATAGTGCATTACTAGGAAGAGCAAAAGATTCGCGTACAGTGTTGCTCGAAGAACTTGACAAAAAAAATATGCTGGATCAAGGTCTGATAAGTTACCACAGTGGAACCCACTACAATGCCAAGTTGTCCAGAGACCCTACTCATTACTTTAGTAACATCTGGGAATGGGAAAGCACAGAAATAAAAAATATTTTCCAAACAGACATAAACTATATAGTTAATCTAGATAGCACAACCCGTACAGTAGATGGTCATTTTTTAAGTTGCTTGCTGCCATGGAAAGTTTATTATTCGTCATGTGTTTCAATTGTAGCAGAAACAGATCATGACGGCACACACACATTTATATCCGAAAAAACTTGGAAGCCAATCTTAGCAGGACACCCTTTTATAATGTATGCCACTGCAGACCATACTAATTTTTTAGAAAGCTTGGGATTTGAAATGTATTTTAAAACATACGGAGATCCTGCGCACGTTGCATCACTGGTTGCAGACGTTGCTGATACTATAAAAAACGGCAACACCGAGCCTTTTAAAGATTGGGAAAAAATTTGCAGACACAACACCGATGCTGCAAACCCAGCGCTGTGGAAAACAAAGCTACATCGTTGGCTACAAGAAAATTTTGTTAGTTGACACCGTAATACGAACTGTGTTATAGTAAACAAAATCGAGAAGTTACTTTTTTGCAAACGATATTATTTGATTGGGCATTGAACAAAAAATGAGTGATGATTGTGTAAAACATTATGAACTAGAATATATCCAAGAACAGATTGATAACCTATTAGAAGAAGTTAAACAACTACAAATGGAGAACACACTACTGCACAACGACCTAAATACCATCAAGACAGAAGGCTGTTATAGATTTGTAGAGGATAAAAATCACAAACATGGATAACTTTATTTTTGACGTAGATGGAACTCTAACCCCGAGCCGTGGTGTTATTGATCCAACATTTAAAAAATGGTTCTTGGACTTTTGTTCTAAGAACAATGTATATCTTGTAACGGGTAGCGATAAACCAAAAACACTTGAGCAGATTGGCTCTGAGATATACAATAAATGTAAAAAAGTGTATCAATGCAGCGGAAATGATGTGTGGCAACAAGACAAGAATGTAAGAACAAGCAGCTGGACTATGCCTGCAGCATTGCATCAAATGCTTAGCGGGTGGTTGCAGTCGAGTAAGTTTCCGCTGCGCACAGGGATACACATCGAAGAACGCCCAGGAATGGCTAACTTTAGTATAGTTGGACGTGGTGCTACACAAGAACAAAGAGCAGAATATGTAGAATATGATATACTCAACAGAGAACGTGAAAGTATTGCATTTATAATCAACAACGAGTTTAGCAATATCACTGCAACGGTAGGCGGCGAAACTGGTATTGATATTGCTCCTACAGGTGCCGACAAAAGTCAGATTATTACAGATTTCAGTAAATCAGACAAACTGTACTTTTTTGGCGATAGAATGGACGACGCCGGCAACGATAAGCCACTAGCAGATGCAATTTTGACTAGAGGTGGAAAAAATTATAAAGTAAAAGATTGGAAGCACACATGGCACACACTAACAAACATGACATAAAATTAACTATTGCAGGATACGGGTTTGTTGGCAAAGCTGTCGAGCATAGCTTCAAACAGTGCTACGATCTTTATGTAGTAGATCCAAAGTACAACAAAAATCGAATCGGGGATGTTGATGCTACTGGAGTAATTGTTTGTGTCGGTACACCTGCGAATGGCGACGGCACTTGTGACAGCAACGCTATTGAAAGTGTTTTTGCTGATATTCCAGAATCTGTGCCTGTGTTGATCAAAAGCACAGTAGCATTAGAAAATTTTGAACGTTTGGTAAAGAGATTTCCCAATCACAGTATCACTCTTAGTCCAGAGTTTCTTCGTGCAGCAAGTGCTAATGCAGATTTTGCAGCCCAAGAGTTTGTTATTTTAGGAGGCGGAGATATTGAATTTTGGTTAACAGTTTTTAAAAAACGCTTTCCTGGCATTCATCATTTTACATGCACACACAAAGAGGCAATCTTAATCAAGTATGCCGAAAATAGTTTTCTTGCAATGAAAGTAGGATTCTTCAATCACCTACGCGAACTCAGCAACATTATTGGCGCTGATTTTGAAACAGTTAGGCATCATTTGACTCAAGACCAGAGAATTCTTCCTGACCATAGTTATACTCCTGGACCCGACAATAGTGTTGGCTGGGGCGGACACTGTTTGCCTAAGGATACTAGTGCTATGTTGCATACAGCTAGATCACATGGATATGATTTTGAAATACTAGAAGCTGTAGTGTCGTATAATAATAAAATTAGAAAATCGTTGTAGAATTCAGTTGACAAATTCTACAAATCTGTTAATATGTAAACGTGAACTATAAAACAGGAAACGCACATGTCTGACAGTAATTGCTACTTGGCTTATTTTGACACCATGGGTTTTGAGTGTGTAATTAACATAACAGAAGCTGAAAGCGATGTTATTATGGCAACTTTGCGCAATGAAACCGCTAAACTGCCATTTAACTTAACATATATGAAATTGCGAGCAAGATATAATCCACAACGCAGCCCTGAAATTTGGAGTTTCAACGTTGATGCCGAAATTGATCATAGCAGTGTTGTTGAACTCAGCAAAGAACATCCGCAATACTTGGCAGATTTTATCCGTAAAAATGGTAAAAAGATATATGGTAGCACTACAGTAAAACAAGTAATTGTCTAAATTGTATGTAGTTGTTGCCCGGTACCCAAATTAGAATTAAAGTAAGATAACAATATGAAAAAGAAATTATTGGTAATTGGACATGGCAGGCACGGCAAAGATACTGTCTGTGAACTTCTTCGCGATAGATATAGTTACAGCTTTGAGTCGAGCAGTCAATTTTGCAGCAAGCTTTTTATCTACAATCAGTTAAAGGACAAGTATGGATACTCTAGTGAAGAACAATGTTATGCTGACAGGCACAATCACCGAGCAGAATGGTATGATGCTATTTGCAATTTTAATGTTCCTGATGGAGCAACTCTAGGTCGTGCTATTTTTAAGCAGCATGATATTTACTGCGGTTTAAGAAATAAAAAAGAATATCATGCCATGAAAAACTCAGGCGTTTTTGACTATGCAGTTTGGGTTGATCGCAGTGAACATTTGCCACCTGAGGCAAAATCGTCAATGAGTCTTGAGCAGTGGATGTCGGACTTTACCATTGATAACAACGGAACACTTGAAGATCTGGAGTTTAATGTCCAACAACTTATGAATAACATTGATCCTCATAGTGTAAAAGATGATTTGTGATGCCACGTGACATTTGGGTAATTTCAGACACACATTTTAGACATGCAAATATTTTAAAGTTTGCTGATCGAGACGGCAATCTAATTCGTCCTGGGTTCGATGATGTAGATGCCATGGATGAGCATATGATTGAACGTTGGAATAGTGTAGTCAAGCAAGGTGACATTGTGTATCATTTAGGCGATGTTGTTGTGGGCGACAAAGAATGGTTCAAAAAGAACTGGCCTCGACTGAATGGCAGCAAACGTTTAATTGTTGGTAACCATGATGACATTCCGTTTTTGTCAAGTGGTGGCTTTTTTAAAAAAGTACAGATGTGGCGAATGTTTACAGAGTTTGGCTTGTTGCTGAGTCATGTTCCTATACATAGTGATTCGGCTATGATGTATGGTAGCAAGGATCGTGGATTGTTAAAAACACCTTTCCAGTTGCTTAATGTTCATGGTCATATTCATCAAAATCCTAGTCCACCAGGACCTTATCGTTGTGTTTGTGTGGAACAAATTAACTATACTCCAGTTAATATTGAGGATCTACGGATAATCTAAATTTTAGATAGGCTTGGAATAATACACACTCAACTAAGTTAATGTTCAAAAATCAATGATATAAATATTGTTGTTAAAAATAGAAAAGAGAATCAATGAACATAGCATGGTTAGGTGTTGGCAAACTAGGAAAGCCCTGTGCCGAAATAATTTCCCAAAAAGGACACACTGTTGTTGGGTATGATTTGCAACGCATTCGTTCGCCTTATGTATTGCAGTTTCCTACTATCGAGGGTGCAGTACAAAATGCAGACATTGTATTTGTAGCAGTTCCTACTCCGCACAACAGCGATTACGATGGGCGTGCTCCTACTGCACACCTTGATCCAAAAGACTTTGATTACAGCATTGTAAAAGAAGTGCTCACTGAAGCTAACAAGCACATGACAAAGGATCAACTGTTGGTGCTTATTAGCACCGTACTACCAGGCACTACACGTAGAGAGTTTGTAGACCTAGTGCCCAACACTCGATTTGTTTACAATCCTTATCTTATTGCTATGGGCAGTGTTGCTTGGGATATGGTCAATCCTGAAATGGTAATGATTGGCACAGAAGACGGCACAGAAACAGGCGAT
>P_2C_Liq_1_UnCtyDRAFT_1001036_pt1 | contig 10936 bp, 7 predicted proteins | sample Pon2CUnioCityCA_2_FD_10234 | JGI IMG/M metagenome (IMG submission 10234)
AGCGTGCAAAGCCGCCAGTGACAGGGTATCCGCCTGAAATCGCGGCGGCGATGTTGGACGTTCCGAGGCCGATCAGCTCTTGGTCGGGTTCGATGCGTTGGCGCTTCTTGGCCGCCAGGGTCTGCGCCACCGAGACAGATTCGACGAAGCCGATCACCGAAATCAAAACCGCCGACACAAATAAGTCACTCCAGAGCGACGGGCTGAAAGACGGTATCGTTAAGGGCGGCAGGCCTTGCGGGACATCACCGACAATTTTGACGCCCATGTCCTGAAGTCCGAAGCCCCAAACCGCGAGAGTTGTCACGGCCACAGCCGCAACAGGCCCTGCCTTTGCGCCGATGTCAGCCAGCCGTGGTCGCAGCCCGAGGCGGAGCAACAGGGGTTTAAGGCCTTTGCGGACCCAGAACAGAAATGCAGTTGCACTGACCCCAATCACCAGCGTGACAAGGTTGATTTCTCCCAGATGCGCGCTCAGCGCGCCAAGGATTTGCGGCAGCGTATGGCCATGGGCTTCAATGCCAAAGATGTGTTTGAGCTGGCTTGTGGCAATCAACAGCCCCGAGGCTGTGATAAACCCTGCAATCACGGGGTGGCTTAGAAAATTTGCAAGAAACCCGAGTCGCATCACCCCCATGAGCGTCAGCAAAGCGCCAGACATGAAGGCCAGCGTTCCCGCCGCGAGGGCCACGGAGGCCGCGTCTGTCAGGCCAAGGTTGCCGATTGCGGCGGCTGTCATCAGTGACACCACAGCGACAGGCCCGACTGCCAGTGCGCGGCTTGTCCCGAAGATGGCATAGGCCACCAGCGGTAAGATGGAGGCATAAAGCCCCATTTCGGCGGGCAGGCCCGCGAGCAGCGCATAGGCCAGAGACTGCGGGATGAGCATGATCGTGACAATCACCGCCGCAACCGCGTCGCTTAGAAATGTGTCACGGTTATACTCTCGTGACCATGTCAGAATGGGCAGGTAGCGCTGAAGCGCTTTCGGAAATTTGGTCATGGCGCGTCCTTTTATGCGTCTAATACATTCCGTTGACGGAATATGTAAAGGTGATTTTGTGAAAGATCATTGCCATTGAAGAGACGCAGGCTTAGCTAAAGCATATGAGTGACACGATTTATGCCATTGGTGATATTCACGGCCAGCACGAGCTTTTACTGGATGCTCTCACGCTGATCGAGCTGGACGGTGGACAGGATGCGCGGGTTATTTCTTTGGGTGATCTCGTGGACCGTGGCCCAGACAGCCGCGCTGTGATCGAAACGCTGATGAGTGGGGTCGCAGAGGGCCGCAACTGGACAGTTCTGATGGGCAATCATGACCGCCTCTTTGAGCAGTTTTTGCGCACGGGCGTGACGACCCATCCAAAGATGCGCTCAAGCTACACCTGGCTCAGCCCCGAGCTTGGCGGGCGCGATACGCTGGCCTCTTATGGTGTTGATTGCGGGCTGCCTGAGGCGGCGCTGCGTGCGGCGGCGCTTGAGGCTGTTCCGGAGGCGCACCGCGCTTTTCTGGCGGGGCTGCCGCTCTATCTGGAGGCGGGTGAGTGCCTCTTTGTCCATGCGGGTCTTCAGCCGCGTTTGCCAATGGCGTGGCAAACCGAGGATGATCTGATCTGGATACGCGATGCCTTTCTGACACATGAAGACCCGTTTGAGCGGCTTGTTGTGCATGGCCATACTGCCGTTGCGGCCCCAGAGCACAGGGGCAACCGCGTCAATATTGACAGTGGTGCCGGCTTTGGGCGGGCGCTGACCGTTGTTGCGATTGAGGGGGCGGATGTGTTTGTGCTCGAAGAAGACGGGCGCACGCCACTTTTGCCTGTGGCCTGAGCGCAAGCTATGCCTTCGGTCTGTCCATACAGACTGCCCTATAGGTTGCCCTATACTGTGCCACACAGCCGAAAATGAGGGGTTTGACGCTCCGTTCGACTTTTCATTCTCGCGGATTGCGGCCTATGGTTTGGCTAAGTTTAGGCAAGATATATAGCGGAGGTCTCATGACGGATATCGTAATTTTAGACGGCGCACGCACGGCGATTGGCACATTTGGCGGGGCGCTCGCAGGCGTCACCCCAGCCGAACTTGGCGCAACCGTCACCCGCGCCGCGCTTGAGCGCTCGGGCGTGGAGGGCGGGCAGATCGGCCATGCGGTTTACGGCCACGTCATCAACACGGAGCCGCGCGATATGTATGTCAGCCGCATTGCGGCGATGGATGCGGGCATTCCTGACAGCACACCCGCGATGAATGTGAACCGTCTTTGCGGCTCTGGCGCGCAGGCGATCGTCTCGGCGGTGCAGTCGCTTATGCTTGAGGATGCGGCCTTTGCCGTCGCGGGCGGCGTGGAGTGCATGAGCCGCTCGCCCTATATTGTGCCTGCCCAGCGTTGGGGCCAGAAAATGGGCGATATCAAGACTTTGGATATGATGCTCGGGGCGTTGAACTGCCCCTTTGGAACAGGGCATATGGGCGTCACAGCCGAGAATGTCGCCGCCGAGCACGACATCAGCCGCGCGGCACAGGACGCCTTTGCGCTGGAAAGCCAGACGCGCGCCGCCAAGGCGATTGAGGCTGGATATTTCGCCAGCCAGATTGTGCCCGTCGAGGTCCGCGTGAAGCGCGACATGGTGGCCTTTGAGGTGGATGAACACCCTAAAGCCACATCTCTTGAGGCGCTATCGGGCTTGCGCACGGTCTTTCAGAAAGACGGCACAGTGACAGCGGGCAATGCCTCTGGGATCAACGATGGTGCGGCGGCGCTTGTGCTGGCGCGCGCAGATGCGGCGGAAAAGGCGGGCCTGAAGCCGCGTGCGCGGGTGCTGGGGTATGCCCATGCGGGGGTGCGCCCTGAGGTCATGGGGATTGGCCCTGTCCCTGCGGTGCAGAACTTGCTTGCGTGCACAGGTCTGAGCCTTGCGGATTTTGACGTGATTGAAAGCAACGAGGCCTTTGCGGCACAGGCGCTTGCAGTCAACAAAGAGCTTGGTCTTGACGCAGCCAAAGTGAACCCGAACGGTGGCGCGATTGCGCTTGGTCACCCTGTTGGCGCAACGGGGGCCATCATCACCCTGAAGGCGCTCTATGAGCTAGAGCGCACGGGCGGCAAGCGCGCGCTTGTCACTATGTGTATCGGCGGCGGGCAGGGCATTGCCCTTGCGATTGAAGCGATCTGATTTGGACCGAAACCTGTTCTGCGCACCGCCTCGAGCCTTTGGCTTGGGGCGGTTTGTGCTAATTTATCTTTGATCTTAAACCTATATTCACCCTGTTTGTGCGAGCGTCTGCCCTGACCTGAATTGGCATGGTGGAGGATCAATGAGCCTGGTTGGCAAGCTCACGCAAGAGAGGCGCGCGCGCCTTGCGGCAGAACGGCTGCTTGAGCAAAAGCAGGCCGAGCTTTTTGCTGCCAACCAAAAGCTCGGGGCTTACGCCAAAAAACTGTCAGCCGAAATTGTCGAAACCCGTGCCGAAGTCCAGACTGTGCGAGACGAGAACCTGCGCGTCAAAAGTGATTTGTCGATTGCCCATAAGAAAATAGAAATTGCCGAGCGCAGGCTCTGGCTTTCGATAGAATCGATCAATGACGGCTTTGCCTTTTTCAACGCGGACAGCCAGATGATCATTGCCAATAAGGCTTATCTTTGGGCTTTTGACGGGATTGAAGACGTTGTGCCCGGGGTCAGCTATGTAACGCTTTTGCAGCTGTTGACGGACGAGGGGATTGTTGATCTTGGCGGGCAGGCCCCAGCCGCATGGAGGGCCGATATGCTGGCCCGTTGGCAAAGCCCTGCCCCCGAAGCGGTTACCATTCGGCTTTGGAACGGGGAGTATGTTAAACTCATCGATCAGCGGGGCCATGGCGGTGACGTTGTGAGCCTTGCGCTGAATATTACCGAAACAGTGCGCTACCAGCGCGAGCTGAAGGCCGCACGTGACAGCGCCGAAACGGCTGCGCGCGCCAAGTCGGCGTTTCTTGCCAATATGAGCCATGAAATTCGAACGCCGATGAATGGAGTCGTCGGGATGGCGGAGCTGTTGATGGAAACCGAGCTTGATGAAGAGCAGGAGCTTTTTGCAAAGACGATTAAAAACTCGGGTGAATCGCTCTTGGTGATCATCAATGATGTGCTCGACTTCTCCAAGCTGGATGCGGAAAAAATGGTGCTTCAGCACGAGCCGTTTGATTTTGAAGCCGCGCTCAATGAGGTTGTGATGCTGCTCCAGCCTGCGTTGCAGGGCAAGGATGTGCAGATCATTATCGATTATGACTTCTTTTTGCCGACCCTGTTCACCGGAGATGTCGGGCGCTTGCGGCAGGTGTTGACCAACCTGATTGGCAATGCAGTCAAGTTTACCAACAAAGGCTATGTTCTGGTGCGCGTTGTCGGGGTGTTTGACCAAGTTTTGAGCACCACGCGCTTGCATATCAGCGTTCAGGACACGGGCATCGGGATCGCGGCGGACAAGCTGTCTCATGTGTTTGGTGAGTTCAATCAAGTCGATGATGCGCGCAACCGTGCCTATGAAGGAACGGGGCTTGGGCTGGCCATCAGCCAAAAGCTGATTGGGATGATGGGCGGCGAAATCTGGGTCGAATCCGAAGAGGGTATCGGCTCTAACTTCGGGTTCAAAGTAGAGCTGGCGACACAAGCGCAAGCGGACACAAGCACCTGGAAGGCCATGGAGGGCCGTGCGCTCTTGCTTGAGCCTGTCGCTGCGATCGCGGATTTGGCGGAGCAACAGTTGGCGCGTTTGGGCTTGTCTGTTCAGTGCTGCGCGGCGGTTCCAGACGCGCTTGAAGCGCTTGGAGCGGATGTTTCTGTCGTATTGGCCGATAGCGAGATGGTCGGGTATGATTTGTTGCCCGCGCTTGAGGCTTCGGGCTATGCGGGCCGGGTAATCTTTCTGAGTGCAAAGCTTGGAGCCTATCAAAAGCAGGGCGATTGCAGGCTTGATGTTCATGAGCTGCAAAAGCCTCTTCTGGCGCGCGCGCTTGTCGAGAAGATGGCTTTGGCCCCTTCACGGTCGGATGAGACGGCCAGTGTTGCTGCTGATGTGATCGAAGCCGACGGAACCAAACGCAAGATGCGTGTGCTTGCGGCGGAAGACAACAAAACCAACCAACTCGTGTTTCGCAAAATGGTCAAAGCGCTTGATATCGATCTGATGTTTGCGAACAACGGTCGTGAGGCTGTTGAGCTTTACCAATCTTTTGAGCCTGACGTGATCTTTATGGATATTTCCATGCCTGAAATGGACGGCAAAGACGCGACCCGCGCGATCAGGGCGCTTGAGGCTGTCTCGGGTTGTCATACGCCCATCCTTGCGCTGACGGCCCATGCGATGGGCGGGGATAAGGAGGAGATTATGGCGGCGGGGATGGACCAGTTTTTGACCAAACCTCTGCGCAAGGCCGAAATATTCTCGGCCATTGGCGGCTATCAGCCAAAGGATGCGTTACCTGTTCTCTCAGATGAGGCGGCGGCTTAGCCTGCGCGCAAAAAGGCGGGCTTGTCGGGCGCAGACAGCTCGGGCGCATAGGCGTAGCCGCCCGTGTCAAACGCAGTCAGCGCGTCGGCGTCTTTGAGGCGGTTTTCGACAATAAAACGCGCCATAGCGCCACGCGCCTTCTTGGCGTAGAAACTCACGATTTTGGGGCCTTGGGGCTTGTCCTCATAAAACACAGGGGTGATGACGCGCGGCTTGAGGGCCGTCAGATCGACCGCGCCGAAGTATTCCTGACTGGCGCAGTTGACCAGACACTCCGCGCCTGCGGCCTCTGCTTCTGTGTTGAGCTGCTCCGCAATGGCGCTGCCCCAATATTCATAGAGATTTTTGCCCTGTGGCGTCTTAAAGCGCGTGCCCATTTCAAGGCGATAGGGCTTGATGGCGTCCAGCGGCCGCAAGAGACCATAGAGCCCCGAAAGAATGCGCAGATGTCCGCCCGCCCATTGCATTGCGTCTTCTTCAAGGCTTGCGGCTTCAAGGCCTGAATAGGTGTCGCCGTTGAACATGAGCGCGGCAGGCGCGGCGGGCAAGGCCTCCCAATTCTGGAAACGGTCATAATTGAGCTTGGCCAGACTGTCGCTCAGGTGCATGAGCTTGGCGAGATCTGCGGCGGTGAGCTTGGCGGCCTCTGCCGCGAGGGCTTCGGCGCGGGGCGCAAATGTTGGTTCTGTTATGGGCAGAGTGGTTTCAGCGGTTTCGTTTAGTTTTTTCGCTGGCGAAATCACAACAAGCATAGTCATACACCCCCATGTATCAGGTCAATAAAGGCCGCTCCAAATCGTTCGGCGCGTTTGTCGCCGATCAGCCGCTCTAGTGCATCTAGGGACTGTGGGCGCATTTGTGCAACCTTTGCGAGCTGGGAATTTGTCAGGCTGAGTGGTTTTTGTGTCCCGCAGCTGCCGCGCTGGAGCGCATTTTGGGCCTCAACGAGCTGATCAAACAGGCTGCCTGCGGGCTTGCCCGCCAGCTTGCGGCGCGCTGGGGAGGCTTTGGGCGTATCCTCCGCCAGCACAGACAAAAAATCACGCCCGTATTTCTCAAGCTTCTTCTGACCGACCCCCGCGATCATGGCGAACTCATCAAGCGACTGAGGTTTATTTTTCACCATCTCGATGAGCGTTTTGTCGTTGAAGACAATATATGCGGGCAGATTTGCCGCCTCGGCAAGAGCGCGGCGTTTGGCTTTGAGAGCAGAAAAGAGCGGCGCGTCTTCTTCTGACACCAGCGTTTTGATTTTGGGGCCGCTTGTCGCTGTGCTGACAAGATCTTTGCGCAGTGTGAGGGTTGTTTCGCCTTTTAGGAGTGGGTGGGCCTTGCGCGTGATTTTGAGAGCGCCATGGGCGCGGGCATCTGGGCGAATGAGATCATGGCCCATGAGTTGGCGCAAAACCGCTTGCCATTGTGCGGGGCGGTAGGCTGTTCCGACGCCGAATGTCGGGAGGCCATCATGTCCAAACTGGCGCACCTTGTCTGTGAGCTTGCCGAGGAGAATGTCGATAATCTGGCCCGCGCCAAAACGCTCTTCGCTCCGCAAGATCGCGGAAAGCGCCATGCGCGCAGCCTCGGTGGCGTCAAATGTCTCAGGCGGTTTGTCGCAGAGGTCGCAATTGTTGCAGGGCTCTGACGCTTCGTCAAAATAAGACAGGAGCAGCTGGCGGCGACAGCTTGTCGCCTCGGCCAAGCCAAGAAGCGCGTTGAGGCGGCCATGATCGGCCTCTTGCCTGTCGACGGGGGCGAGGCTTTCGTCAATCTGGGCGCGCCTGAGGCGGATATCTTCGGGGCCATAGAGTGTGAGTGTTTCGGCGCGAGCACCGTCGCGGCCTGCACGGCCGATTTCTTGGTAGTAGCCCTCGACAGATTTTGGGAGGTCGGCGTGGGCAACCCAGCGGATGTCTGGCTTGTCGACGCCCATCCCGAAAGCAATGGTGGCCACCACAATCAGTGCATCTTCTGTGTTGAAGCGGTGCTCGACGCGGCGGCGCTCGTCTGGGTCCATGGCGCCGTGATAATGGCAGGCATTGTGGCCCTCATCGCGCAGGGCGGCGGCCAAGGCTTCTGTTTTGGCGCGGGTGGCGCAATAGACAATCCCGCATTGGCCGCGGCGCGCGGCGGCATAGCTCAATATCTGCTGGCGCGGCTTGTCCTTGGGGGCGAAGGCGAGGCTGATGTTTGGCCTGTCAAACCCGTGCAAGAAGCGACGCGGCTCTGTGCCTGCGAAGAGGCGGGTGATGATCTCGTCTTGGGTCTCGTTGTCTGCTGTGGCGGTGAAGGCGGCGAGGGGCACGTTTAGATAGCGCTGAAGCTCGCCGATGCGCAGATAATCTGGGCGGAAGTCATGGCCCCATTGGCTGACGCAATGGGCCTCATCAACCGCGATGCGCGCAACACCTGCATCGCGCAGGATATTGCGCGTCACAGTGGAAGACAGCCGCTCTGGCGCGAGATAAAGCAGGCTCAGCTCGCCTGCGCGGGCGGCGTCTATTACGGCGTTGTTCTCGTCTTCGCTGGCGGCGGATGTGAGCGCGCCAGCGGCAACCCCTGCTTGCTGAAGGGCTGAAACCTGATCGCGCATGAGGGCGATGAGAGGAGAGATCACAAGGGTCAGGCCTTCGCCCATAAGCGCGGGGAGCTGGTAGCAAAGCGACTTGCCACCGCCTGTTGGCATGATGGCGAGCACGCTTTCGCCGCTGGCCACGGCGCGCACGATTTCTTCCTGCCCGGGGCGGAAGGCGTCAAAGCCGAAGACGGACTTTAGAAGCGCATTTGCCGAAGCCATTTATCTCTGTATCTCTTGCTGCTCTTTGCCCCTGTGTCCCACAGCGGCGCGGGGCTGGCAAGGCAAGCTCAGTAGAGTGAGGGCAGGAAATAGTCGCGTAAGGCGATGATGATAATGAAGACAGCGAGGGGCGCCAGATCAAGCGGATGTGTGTTGGGCAAAATATTGCGAACAGGGCGGAATACAGGCTCAAACAAGCGGTTCAGGCCCTGCCAGATTTGGGCCACCAGCGGCTGCCCGAGATTGAGCACTTGAAAATTGATGAGCCAGCTCATGATCACGTGGACAAGCAGTAGCGTGAAGGCCACATCAAGGATCAGGCCGAATGTTTGAATAAATGGAGCCATGTGCCGCGCCTTTCTGGATATGCAGGCTATACCTAGGTTTTTGTGATGCAAAGCACAAGTGACAGGTGGCACCGTGAACGTGAACCTTGCGCCATGGGCGCAATCCATGTCTTATCAGGCAAAGAATGGCGGGGGCTTCAGAGCAATGGCAAAGTCGATTTCGACGCGAAAGCGGATCTGGGGCTGGTACTTTTTTGACTGGGCCAGCCAACCTTATCATACGCTTCTGGTGACATTTATCTTTGGGCCGTATTTTGCCACGGTTGCGGCGCAACACTTCCTTGGAACGGGTTTGAGCGAGCAGGCGGCCGACGCGCAAGCGCAGAGCCTTTGGTCTTTTGGCCTTGGGTTTGTCGGGCTGTTTATCGGGCTGGGCGCGCCCTTTCTGGGCGCTTTGGCGGACAGCACAGGGCGGCGTATCCCGTGGATTTTTGCTTTCTCCATGCTCTATGTCACGGGGGCCTTGGGGCTTTGGTATATGCTGCCCGACGGGTCAAACCTCTGGCTTGGACTGGTCTTTTTCGGGATCGGCTTTGTCGGAGCTGAATGGGCGCTGATCTTTATCAATTCGCAGCTTCCCTCCTTGAGCGCGGAGGAGGGCACGGGCAAAATCTCCGGCTCTGGTTTTGCTTTTGGATACCTTGGTGGCGTTATTTCTCTGGCGATTATGCTCTTGTTGTTTGTCGAGCAGGGCGACGGCAAAACCTTGATCGGGCTTGATCCGGCTTTTGGCTTTGATGCTTCGGCACGTGAGGGAACCCGATTTGTCGGGCCGTTTACGGCGGTTTGGTTTGCTGTTTTCATGATCCCTTATTTCCTTTGGGTGCGGGACGAACCTGTTGTGGGCAGGGCGCGGGCGAGTGTGTCTGCGGCCCTTGCTTCGCTGATGCGCTCGATACGGGGGCTGCGGCACAATAAATCACTGACGGCCTATCTTGGTGCGTCGATGTTTTATCGGGACGCGCTGAACGGCCTTTATAGTTTTGGAGGCGTCTATGCGGCGCTGGTCCTGAACTGGCAGATCACCCAGATCGGGGTGTTTGGTGTGATTGGTGCGATTTCGGCGGCGCTGTTCAGCTGGCTTGGCGGCAAGTTTGACAGCCGCTTTGGGCCTAAGCCTGTGATTATCATAGCGATCTGGCTTTTGATCGGCGTTTGTATCACGGTTGTTTCGATGTCGCGCGAAATGATTTTTGGTATGCCGCTGGTAGACGGCTCCAGCCTGCCTGACATTGTGTTTCTGATCTGTGGTGTGTTTATTGGCGGGCTTGGCGGCACATTGCAGGCCGCTTCGCGCACGCTCATGGTGCGTCATTCCAAGCCTGAAGCGCCGACCGAGAGTTTTGGGCTCTATGGCCTCACGGGGCGCGCGACGGCCTTTCTTGCGCCGACACTGATCGGGCTGGCGACCGCAGTGAGCGGAAGCGCGCGCCTCGGGGTTTCGCCTGTGATTGTGCTCTTTCTAATTGGGCTGGTTTTGTTACGATGGGTTAAGCCCGAAGGAGACAGGAGCTAAAAGTGAAACAGTTATTTGTTGTGTGTTTGGTGGCTCTGTTGGCGGGCTGTGGCGGGGGCAAGTCTGAAACAATCAGCACAAAAAGCGCCTCTGTGATCCCTGCGAGCATGAGCGGAAAACTTGCCAAGCAGCTTTTTGGCGTGGCGCAAGACGGCTCACAGCAATCCTCAGCGGCCTATGGAGGATATGCCAAGGGCTGTCTTGCGGGGGGTGTGGAACTCGCCGAGACAGGGCCGACATGGCAGGCGATGCGCCTGTCGCGCAATCGCAACTGGGGGCATCCTGAACTGATTGATTTTGTTCAGAAACTTTCGGGCTTTGCCGCGACCCAGCCGGGTTGGAAGGGCCTCTATGTGGGCGATCTGAGCCAGCCGCGCGGAGGGCCGATGCTCTCTGGGCACCGAAGCCACCAGAACGGGTTAGACGCGGATATCTGGATGCTTGCGCCAAAACGGCTCAACCTGAGCGCAAGTGAACGGGAGAATATTTCCTCGATTTCGCTGCGCCGCGCAAATGGAGCCTACACCAATGACAATTACACACAGCAACATATGGAGATTATGAAGGCGGCGGCAAAAGATCCGCGCGTCTCGCGTATTTTTGTGTTTCCGGGCGCAAAAGTGCAAATGTGCAATGCGGAAAAAGGCGACAAAAGCTGGCTGCGCAAAGTGCGCCCGTGGTGGGGGCATCACTATCATTTCCATGTGCGCCTGAACTGCCCGAAGGGAATGCGCGGCTGTGTCAACCAAGCGGGCCCACCGGCTGGAGACGGCTGCGCAGATG
>P_2C_Liq_1_UnCtyDRAFT_1001038_pt1 | contig 10918 bp, 7 predicted proteins | sample Pon2CUnioCityCA_2_FD_10234 | JGI IMG/M metagenome (IMG submission 10234)
AGCCGAATCACCAAAGTCAGAGTAGAGATTGGCAATGTTCGAGTAGGTGGTGCTTAAGGGGTCGGCTTCCTGCAAGCTTTCTTGAAGTACCCTTGCCGAATCATACAGACTAAGAGATTTCATTTTTTCACCCATCTCATTCAGCAGACCAGCTTTATTTCCTAAGGTATTGGCATAGCCAGAAGTGTCTGCAAGGTTTTTGTATTCCCTAAGCGCTAAGTTGTAGTAATAAATAGCCGAATCGTGACTGCCGGCTTCGTCGTGTTGGTAAGCTATATTGTTATAAGCGGTGGGAATAGAATAAGGCAAACCACTTTTTTGAAAAGCGATTAAGGCCTTTCTATAGGTGTTGAGAGCAGAATCGGGGAAACCCAAAATACTTAAAGCGTAAGCGTGATTGTTTAAGGCATCAGCATAGTATTCCATAGCTCCGTTTGAAGTAGTTGGATTTGGACTCTTCAAGGTTTTATCCGCCAATTCTAAATAGAAAAGATTATAGGGATACCAATGTCTTTCGTCCCAATACTTGCTGAGTAGTTCGGCGACTGCTTCTAATTTTACTAAGGTGTCAGTGTTTTGATGGTAGATAGTAAGTTGTTTTTTAAGCAGCTTCAGATCGTGTAGATCTACTACCGTAGAATCAAAATCATCGAGCAAATAATAATTTTCCTGACTTTTTACTGGATGTAAAAGCGATAAAAAAACCGCAAAAAGGATAGAATTAACACTTTTCAAAGCAATAAATTATTAGCTAAAGCTAGCAAATATTTATAATTCAGCCTTATACTCATAATTGAGTATTGCGGCAAAACCAAGATAGCTCTAACATTGAGGCAGTATTAACCAAAATTTTTTCACCATGAAAAAGCTAAATTTATTTGCAGTGGCTCTTGCGACAACTGCCTTAACATTCACTACCGCCTGTAGCGATGATTCTGATGATTCTACCGATGCAAGCAACCCACCGGGAGGAGGTGGCAATTCACCCACTGTTAATTCTTATTCAGGTTCTGCCACCTATGGCGATCTCGTTACCTTTTCTATTAACAAAACGGAGGGCAGCTATACCTTAAATAATGAAACTACCGGCCAAACCGAATCCGGTAATTATACCGTAAGCACCGATACTTACTTCAAAGGTGTTTATCAAGTTTCAGCCGGCGGGAATACCTTCTTTGGCATTGAGTTAGACGATAAGATCGTAACGGCTAATTTTCCTTCAGGAAACTCCAGCAATGACCTTTCGTTTGGGGTGTCATCAGAGATTGACAATTCAGGTAGACTAAACGAAATTGCCGGCGATTATTTCTACGTAAAGCTAGGAAGCTACTTAGCCAATGGTAACCCCATGGAATGGGGCGTATTTACAGCAGGAACAGACAGTATTTGGGGAGTAACTGAAGCAAGTGGCAATAACGGTCCGGAAGACATCACTATCAACCGTCCATTGGATTATTCTGTTAGTGATTTTGATCTTTCTTATACCGTTAATAATGATCGACTCACTATTTCTGATGGGAGCGGAAGCAACTTAACCGGTTACGTCTACGCCGCCGGAAATACGTCTGTTTTCTTAATTGATCAAGGAACCGGAATGGGGACTTATATTGCCTATAAGATTGACGATAACTTTAACCCTGCAAACTCTACCGGAAACTATAAGTTTATTGATTTTGCTACCGACGGAACCAAGGGAGCAGGAAATTATAACATAGATGCCAATGGTAATGTGAAATACAGTTGGACGGATGGCACGGCAGCGAATACGGTTACTGATATCTCACTTAATAGTGCCCTTACGCAATCCAATATTCCGAATGTGTGGTATGCTTACAACGTTAATTCTGATGGAGATAATCTTTACTTAGTGGTAGCAGGAGATGCTATTATGCACTATGTTTTCGACAGAAATTTTAATTTCATTGAGTATGGAGCAGGAGCCAAACTATAGTGCTTAGCTTTAGTTGGTTTTATGTTTGGGGTCGCCGAAAGGCGGCCCTTTTATTTTTGAGGCGTTCCAAAAAGCTTCGGCAGAAGTTGAAGCGATGTCATCGAAGGCTTTTAGGTGATCGCTCTTAGGGGAATCAATGGTTCCATTTAATAGTTTATGCCAAGTGGTAGCAATCATCCCTTGTACAGCATTTGATTGCAACTGATAAGCAGAGCGACTGAAAGCATTTATAACATCTTTTTCTTGATAGGTACAGCCATATACGGAGAATCCATGTTGTACAAAATAATTTAGACTGCTGTAGTCATAGTTTCGCTTAGCTTTTATTCGGTATTCTTTGTAGTGCCAATCGCAGATTACAACATCCCTTGGAACTTGATCAATTAATGCAGCATACGCATTGTTGGCGTGTAATCCACCATGTTGCATTTTAGGAAAGTCGTCTTTATTGAGAAACATATCTCCCCACATCCAAACCTGAATGTTTTTCTTATTTAAATAATTATGAACCCGTAGCAAGTGTTTGATGAAGAGTCGAGCTTCCAGCATCGGGCCGTACTTCTCAATTTGTTTTTCATTATGACCGACCACTTCATCGAAACCAATATGAAAAGCGGTTGGATTGATTAAGCTATCAACTTCGTCTATAAGAGCATTTAGGATGGGATAAATTTGCTCTTGCTCCGGATTTAAAGTTTGTTCATTGTACAATAAAGCTTCGGTTCCTCTTCCATTTACGAATAAACTTTTCTGATGACTCAATAAATTAAACTGTGGAATTACATCCATTCCCATACTGCGGATGTAGTTTACAATATCCACATAAGCAGAAACCGGCATTGCATATTTCCTCACATACGGTTCCATGGCTTTGAATTTAACACTAGAATGAGCGTAAAGTAAAATTCCATTATAGTGACCTCTCCATGCTCTGTGTAATACTTTTTTAACCGCTTCAGGGTGCATCGCCTTTAAATTGAGTTGCAAAATACGTTGAGGTGTATCCGGCCAATCTTCAATGGAATTTAGCGCAATGTTTTTCCCATTTTCATCATTTAAATGATATTCTAAAGTGCTTAAAGCAATAAACACCGCTTTGGAGGTGTAGGTAGAAATGGTAATCTGAGAGGAGGAGAAATCGAGATTGTAATACTCTTCTTTTTGCCAGGCGTTCAATTTTTCGATTGGACGAAAGTTATTTCCTAATTTTTTAATGTGCAGGCTAATATTGTCGTAGGAAGAGTCTTGGTGAACATTAATCAGCTGCAATGCTTGGGGGTAAGACTTACTAAACTCTGAGGTTTGCAGCTCTATAGGTCCCAAGTATGATATGGCTAAACTACTTGTATTCTTATGTTTAAAAGTAGGACAAGCAAAAGTAGGTTGAGGTACTACAGTGCCCTTATAAGGAATTGAGTCAACTGAGTAGGCCTCTGTTTTAAGGTAGTTTTGACAACTTGCCTCGCAGCTTATAACCAAAATGCTTATTATTTTAAATAACAGTAAGTAGAAGTTTTTCATAAAGGCTGGATATATGATTCCATTCAAAATCTTGGGCTCTTGCTTTAGATTTATCTCGAAGCTCGTGCAATTGCTGGGTTTGGTCTAAGATTGATTTGAGTTTTGAGTTTAGATCACTTACATTTTCTGATGTAAAGTAGATAGCGGCATTGGCTGCCGTTTCTCGGTTGGCTGGTAAATCAGAGACAAGAGCCGGCAAACCATAAGAAAGACTCATTAAGAGCACCCCAGATTGATAAATTTTTTTATAAGGTAATACGAGTAGATCGGCCGCTGCAAAAAAATAATCTTTCTCTTCATCAGAAATATGCCTGATCCAAAGCTTTGTTTGATTTTCAATACCTCTTTTCTCAATGATGGATTGATAAATAGAGAAATCATCCTTCCAGACTTTTCCGGCGATTAACAATTCTACTTTATCGATTTTAGGAATTGCCTTTAGCAAAAGATCTAAACCTTTTACGTTTTTTATTTGACCAAAAAATAGCACATAAAAGGTGTCGTTAGCTAAATTGAGTTTTCCCCTTGCCTCTGCTTTTGAAAGTTGATTGTTGATCTGATTTTGGTAATTGCCGTGAGGGATAATGCTAAGCTTATTCTTTAAATCTTGATCAACTTTTTGGAGTAATGCCTTTTTAGAAAATTCATTATGTACGATCAAATGATCTATAACAGTTTGGTAAACCCTTTTCTCAATACGGTTAGAGTTGTCCTTTTCAAAACTTTCTATATCATGCACAATTGCCCAGACCTTAAAGCCGAATAGTTTGTACAAGGATAAGATACACCATACCATGGTATTCACTTCAAAAAGATGGTGGATTACCACTTTTACTTTTTTCTTTTTAAAAAAATGGATGGCAAAGAATAGTCCTGAAACCAAATTGAGCAGCCCCTGAAACGACTTTTTAATATTCGCATCAAAGCAAAGCTTTATAGCAGTCTTGTACTGACTTTGTTGAGCACGGTAATTAGAACAATAATAGGTTTCAAAAGATTGTTTATTCAGCGCTTCTAACAGTCCTAAGCTGTAGTAATGCATTCCGGCTTTAATGCCTACATAATCTATAATACCTACAGCTGGTTTCTTCATTTGGATTTTAGCCAATTAGGTAAATTAATGGAATTGTCTTGCTGCAAAAGATAGTCTGCCAACTTTTGATTGCTATCTCTATAGAGGTCTTCTAACGTAAGTTGTATTTCTTTGTTAGGTTTATATTTTTTACCGCTGTCGTTAAGCTGTCCGTAGATACTCCTCAACTTCTTTTTTAAAATTGGACTTCGATTGAAAAAGGGTTCTGCTTTCCGGTTTAGGTGAAGCGCCATTTTATGAAGTCCTCTATAATTAAAACCTCTGCTTTGGTTGCTTTTGTTAGCCTTATCAATTTCTAAGGCTGAATCTAACTCCAACCAATTTGCAATTTCCTTTAGCTGGCACTCTGATTGCTGAATAAAATGTTCAAAGAATAGAATTTTAGTTTCTGACTTAAATTCCTGATCCCACTCTTTAAGGTAGTTTAAATAATATCCTTCACGTACGCCTCTGGCAATGGGGTTGTCTTGTTCAACACCTTTTGAGCCTTTAATAGATTGGGTTAAAAAATGTTCAAATGAGAGGTCTTTTGGAAGGTACATGGCATATTGTGCATGGTTGTAAAAAGACACTAATCGGTCAACTGGATTGCGTAAAATAACGATACACTTTAAGCGATTGCCTAGGTCATTTCGAATGCGACCAAAAAGAGCCGAGTTGCCATAGAAATAGGATGGACTAGCTTCTAAAATAAACTTGGTGTTAGGCTTGATGTTATGAAAATAGGCGAGATAATCTTGATAAGTGCCAATTTGTTTTCCATAGCGTAAGGGCGTATAAAAGTGAGTTTCTTTGACTTTAGAAGGACTTATCTGTGGATGAGATGATAAGTGATTGAAAAGGCTAGTAGTTCCAGATTTGTGGGTACCTGCTATGATAAGGTGGTTTTTCTTTAACATCTTGACACAAAAGTCGAATAAATAATTCTTTCGTTGGGATAAAATTAGAAGAGATTCTTTTCTTTTGCGCTACCAAAGTAGTAAATAGTGAGAGTTGCAATAATCGGTTCAGTTGGGGTGCCGGCCAAGTATGGAGGTTTTGAGACCTTAGCAGATAAGTTAGTGGAACACCTTGCTGAACAAATAGAACTGACAGTTTACTGCAGTGGGCTTCAATATTCTAAGCGATTAAAGACATATAAAGGCGCAAAATTAGAATACATAGACTTTAGTGCAAACGGCATTCAAAGTGTGATTTACGATAGCTTGAGCATCAAAAGAGCTGTTAAAGAACATGATGTGCTGTTGATTTTAGGGGTTGCAGGTATGTTTTATATGCCTTGGATTAAACTATTTAATAAAAGCAAAATAATCTTGCATATAGATGGTATGGAGTGGAAAAGGGACAAATGGAAATGGTTTGCTAAAATCTATTTAAAATACTCTGAAAAGCTAGGAATATTTTTTGCAGACAAGGTAATTGCAGATAATGCAGCGATTTTAAAAAATGTTCCGAAACGCTACCATAAAAAAACAGAGCTCATTGCCTACGGGGCAGATCATGTGCAGTTTGAGTCTATGAATAAAAAGCTATTTAGACGGCTTGAAATACCTTTTGATGAGTACTCTTTTTCGGTTTGCAGAATTGTTCCTGAAAATAACATCAAGACCATTTTGCAAGCCTTTAAAGAGAGTAAAGAAAACTTAGTGATTGTTGGAAATTGGTATGATAGCAACTATGGGATTGATATTTGGAGAGAGTTTCATCAATTGGAAAATATAGCGTTAATCCACCCTATTTACAATCAAAAGGAGTTAGACTCTCTTCGTTGCAATTGTTCCTATTACATACATGGGCACTCAGCAGGTGGAACTAATCCAAGCTTAGTAGAAGCCATGGCATTAGGGTTGAAAATTATTGCCTTCGACGTTGATTTTAATCGAGTAACCTTGGCTAATAATGCTTGGTTTTTCTCTACCCAAAAAGAACTGATTCAATTACTAGCCAAGCCAGAATATCCAAAGCAGTTGATAATGGACGCAGAACAGATGGTAGATTCCAATTACAAGTGGGAGATAGTAACTTCAAAATATGCTCACTTAATAGAAACTCTTGCCTTAAGGGCCTATTAATTACTAGATGTATCATCTACTTTTAATCAAAACTACAATCAACTAATTAATAATTACTTTTATCGCTTGAAGAGCAGGCCTATTATGAAGTTAACGTCTTATCTTAAAGGGATTGGTATTGCCCTACTATTTACCCTTTTTTCTTGTAGCTATCAGGGGAAGAAGATTCTCTTTAAAACTAATAAAGAAATTGAAACTAAGCAGGATGAGCCCGTAGTAGTGGTTAACCCTCAGGATTATTTGATGAAGCACATTTGCCGAGACGGAGACGTGCTAATTGTTAGACTTTTGAATGAGAATGGAGAAGAAAATACCTACGATAAGCTTGCTGCTTCAAGGGATGATGCCAAATTTGTGGTACGAGACAGTGCGGTAACCTTGCCATCTGTAGGAGAGATTAAAGTTTTAGGTTTAGACAAAAATCAAATAGTTGAAAAAATAAGTAAAGCATATAGCAAGTTTATAATAGACCCAATTGTAGATGTCGACTTTTACGGTTTAACAGTGAATGTACTAGGCGAGGTGGTAAAGCCGGGAAAATACATCATTGATGAAGAAATGAACTTGATCGATGGACTTGGTTTGGCAGGAGGTTTTACGCCCTATGGCATTTTTAAAAATGTAAAGATCATAAGAGGAGAAGGCGATAATCAAGAAATTATTGTGGTAGATGTTACCAACATTGAGTCTTTAGATCATCCAAAGTTGCAACTTAAGGACAATGATATAGTATACGTAGAGCCAAGAAGGGTAAAGCAGTTTGACACAGCAGTTCGACCCTATTTGTTTTTAACCAGTATCCTTTCATCTGCTGCCGCTGTTTTTATTGTGATTACCAGAACAAGATAAGAATGGGAGAAAATCAAAACCTACTTGAAGATAAGATAGAATTGGCAACACTTTTTCGCCAATTCAGAATGAGGTGGCCATGGTTGCTGGTATTTTTGGCTATAGGCATCGGTTCAGGTTACCTTATTTCGAAATACAAAAAACAAGTCTTTCAGGCTTCAGCTTCTATTCGAATAGAAGATTCTCAAGCAGGTGTTTCTGATTTTCTTGCCATCGACATGTTTGAAGAGGGGTTTTCCTCTTATAATGAAGTATTAACAGAGGCGAAGATCATGTCTTCAAGGTCAATGATTGAAGATGCTATTGAGGTACTGCCTCTAGATGTTAGGTATTTTAAACACGGAAGTTTATCGTCTTATGAGCTTTATCGAGTAACACCGATCAAGTTAAATGTTATTTCGAATGATGAGAGTGTGCACCCTGTTGAATTAAGGATAAACTTCTTAGACTCGACTAATTTCGAGGTGTCAAGTGTTGGTAAAGCGAATAAGGCCATTGAATTAAATTCTTCAATCAATCAGCCTTTTGAAATCGATGGAATTACCTATAGTGTAATTTACAATCCAAGTGAAAAGTCTAGAGTGGTAGAAACAGATGGCTACTATCGACTTAAAGTAATAGATCGAACCTTATTGGCGAAAGAATTTGCCGAAAACCTTACGGTTACGCAAGCAGGAGAAAAAATTTCGATTTTAAATCTCAATTACAAATCCTCGAACCCTCAGCTAAGCAAAGATTTTATTGAAGCTCTTGCCAAAACTTATGTAAATCAAAAGTTAGAGGAAAAGTCTCAAGCAGCGAGTAGTGCCATACGGTTTATAGATGAGCGCTTATTGCAGCTTTCTCAAGACATGAATAAAGTAGAGGATAAAATCACTGCCTTTAAGCAAGAGAATAGGATTTTAAATTTTGAATCGGTTGAAAAACTAGAGACAGAAAAATTGATCGATTTAGAGTCAAAGAAACGAATGGCCGAAATGCGGCTACTGAACCTTAAGATCATAGAAAAGGAGTTAAATCAAGGCAAGCAGATTAGTAAAATTAGTATCAATGCCGAAGGAAATATTGATCCTACCCTTAATCAACTTATCTCACTCTTTAATGAGCTCAAGATCAAAAAGGCAACGCTAGCGGTTAATTTTACTCAAGATAGCAAGAAGTCCCAGGAATTAGATTCAAAATTGCTAGAAACTATCAATGCCATTCGAGAAAGCATAGAGCTATCTAAATCAGCAGTTAGTCAAGAAATTGATTATTTGAACGAAAAGATTGAAGAACTAAACCGGCGATATGACATCATGCCGGAAAACCAGAAAGATTACTTTCACCTTACCAGAGATTTTGAAGTAAACCAAAAAGTGCTTTCCTTCTTAATGGAAAAAAAGATCGAAGCTTCAATTGCCAATGCTTCAGTGGTAAACGATGTTCGCATTATTGATTTACCTATTGTTCCGGTGAACCCCATTTCACTATCAAAACTTTATGTTTTTGGAATAAGCGTTGTATTGAGCGTAATCATTGGTATCATGTCTATCATCCTTTATGTTTTCTTTAACAATAAAATTTACGATAAATCTACTTTAGAAAAGTTTATCGATATTCCGGTAATGGGAGTGTTAACCAAAAGCTCAGCCCTAGAGTTTCAAAGTTTGGAAGAAATTTTTGGACAAGATCGAACCATTTTCAAAGAATCGGTTAACTCACTGCGAACCAACTTACGTTTTCTGCCAGATTCAAAAGATGCTAAAGTAGTTTCCGTTACTTCAACTGTAAGTCAAGAAGGTAAATCGTTTACGCTGTTGAATCTAGCAGCATCTCTAACCCTCTTGGATAAAAAAGTAGTCATTGTTGATTTAGACATGCGCAAACCCAAGATTCATAAGTACTTTGACGACTCAAATATAGCAAAGGGTTCAAGTCTTTACTTAGCAGGGAAGGCGAGCATTGAAGATTCCATTTACGAGTCAAAGTATAAGAATTTGTATTACATTCCTTCTGGCCCTGTTCCTCCTAACCCCATGGAGTTGATACAATCTGCTAGATTTGAAAGCATGCTTGAAAAGCTGAAAGAAGAATTTGATTATGTCATGATTGACAATCCACCAATCGGGATTGTTTCGGATGCTATTTTTGTTATGAATTTGAGCGACGCAAACCTATTTGTGGTCCGATCGGGCTTCTCACATTTTAGCTTTTTGGAAACTGCCATAAATGTTAAGCATAAGAACAAAATTGAGAATATGTATTTTGTCTTAAATGGGGTTAAAAAATCAAGCTTGGGTTACTACAGTGCTTACTCTCAGGGTTATTATACCGACGCTCCTAAAAGGAGGTTTTCAAAGACTTAACCAATGCATGCCGGTAATGCTTATAAGTAAAATTTTGAAAGCTACCAGAGCGAATAACGATTGGAGTGAAATCTTAAAGAAATCAGGTTTAAATCTATCATTTAGGTTATTAGGCAAACTAGCTGCTTACTTGCTAGTATTTCTAATTATTAAGCTTCATGGCCCAGAAAATTTTGGAAAGTGGACCCTTAGTCTAACCATTTTTCTAATGCTTGAAATGGTTTCTAACTTAGGACTAAAAACAGCCATGGTCCGCACTTTTTCTTCAGAGTCCAAGGAAGGAAATGCGTTCCGCTTAAAGGCAGTTTATACAAAGGCCTTCCTGCTGCTTACAGTTTCAAGTTTAGTTTTTGGGTTATCACTTTACCTGCTAGCTGAAGCTGTTGGCACGGCATACAATAAAAACTACTTAGGCGAGATTCTGCAACTTCTTTCTTTCGGCTTTTTACCCTTTAATATTATTGATTTGAACTCGGGCGTATTAAGAGGGCTGAGAAAAATTGGGACACACAGCTTTTTAGAAAACTTAGGAAACCCTTTGTTTAGTGTCATTTTCATTGGCTGCGGTTTTTTAATTAATGATTCCTTTCAAGAAGTATTTTTATGGTACTTGCTAGCACTTTCAGCATTAGCCTTGATCAGCATCTTTTTAGTTTACAAACAATTGAAAGGAACAGCTAATACTGGGCACTCTTCCTCTTATTCAGAAATCCTATCCGTTTCTATTCCCATGTTTTTTACTACTTCCATGAATGTATTAGATAGATGGGCAGATATTTTAGTGCTTGGGTTTTTCTGCTCGGAAGTGCAAATTGCAGCTTATGGCTTAGCAAATCGCTTGAGTAAGATGATCATTATACCGCTTCAATCAGTAAATTCTATTTCTGCGTCTAAGTTTAGAAAACTCTATATCCAACGCGACATAAAAGGTTTAGAACGAATAACCAAGAGCTCTACACGCTTGATTGCACTCAGCAGTATTTTGCCGCTCTTGTTCTTGGTTTTGTCAGCGTCTTTCGTAATTTCAATTTTTAATACAGAGCTATTGATTGGTATAGTTGCTTTGCAAATTCTTGCACTATCT
>P_2C_Liq_1_UnCtyDRAFT_1001041_pt1 | contig 10875 bp, 8 predicted proteins | sample Pon2CUnioCityCA_2_FD_10234 | JGI IMG/M metagenome (IMG submission 10234)
GCGTCTTTTCTGTGTTTATAGCTGTCCTACAAACCGATACTTTTTTGCTAACGTTCATTAACAAATGCAAGATGCTGTCGCATCCAGGGTGTATCTACCAAAGCCCGCAAGAATATCCCACGAGCGCCATTTATGTCTCTGTCCATCACTTGACTATCAATTCGTGACTTGATTTGCTTAGCGCCACCAATATTGAGCAGTTCGCCCGTCCAGCTAACGGTCTTACTCGTGTAGGCTTCACAAACATCCAAGACTAACTTGCCGGTCTCGAAAGCTTTGTACTTCAGAAACTGCTTGAATCGGTAGTGGCTGAACGACAACATCGAGCGCACAGTTTTTGAGCGAATCTGACGCTGGCTACGCTTAGACATTTGAGAGGTTTCAAATGTTGGCAGCAAAATCACGTCAAAGTTATCAACTAAAAACCGAGCGGTCTTGTGATGTAACTCGTCAATCAAATTGCGAATCTTCAAACGCATACGACTAGCCGCTTTACGCAGACGGCGCTTAGTATTAGACGAAGCTTTTGAAGAACGACTAATCAAATCGTCCAGGTGATGGCACAGACGTTGAATCCGAGAGAAATCCCCTTCACCAATCTTGCCAAAGCTTTGCTCGGAAAAGAATGTGGCAAAGGTTCTCACTCCCGGATCGATCGCAATGACTCGCCCTTGGTTCTCAGGCTCAGAGACGGCGCTCTGTCGCACCGTTTCTTCGGGGACGCACAAGTAAAAACGCCCGTAAGCCATGCTCATTCGGCAATCCCCAAACTTTTTGGGCAGCGATTCAGCCAATCGAACGCTCCCCAAAATTGTGCGATATACCCCAACCTCGCTAACGGCTGACTTGGGAATATAGCAAGACTGAACCGGGTCGCGTCGGGTTCTGAATTTAGGTTTTTGGATTTGTCCAGTCTTTTTGAATTTTTTCTTAGCTTCCCTGACCGCCGTGCAAGCATCCTTAATCGCTATTGATTTGATTTGATAAGGCACTGCCTTACAAAACTCAGGTAAGCTATTGAGTAAATCAGTCTTGATGGCTTTCCAGTTTGCCTGTGTACCATCGGTCTGAAGGTATTCGATTGTGCGGTTATAGACAAAACGTGAGACTCCAAACCATTGGCGGGCTAGATGACGCTGCTCAGCTGTGAGGTAAATCTGGATCTTCTTTGACTTTCTTAGCGTACTTGCGGAGTCCGTGAACTCTGCAACTGAAGACATGAATGATGGAGAGAAGATCGGCGGTGAGTTCGGATTCTGGGCAACTTTCAGGTTGGCTGAGAACCACGATTTTTCCACCGTTGAGTTCGACCAAGTCTTCGATAAGCTCGAAGGCGAACCTAACGAGTCTATCTCTACAGGCAACCACAAGCGTGAACTGATCTCCACGCATAAGTCGTTCCAGTAGGGTTTTAAGCCCTTTTCGTTTGAAGTTGAGACCGCTGGCGATCTCTTTAATGACTTCGGCTTGCGGGTAGAGGCTTTGCATGTAAGCAACTTGTCTATCCAAGTCGTCTCGTTGCTTAGACGAACTGACACGGCAATAGCAAACCGTATACCCGCGCTTAGGACGGGTTCGTTGAATGTAGCTATCAACGTCAAAAAGCCGCTGATTTGCTTCATTTCGGACGCTGTGAATCGTGCCGTTGTCTGCATACTTTCTGAGCGTGTTTGGATGGAGTCCCGTCGCTTCGACTGCTTTGCGAAGGGGTACTAACGTCATGTCACAAACACTAACATATGCTGTTAGTGTTTGTGAGTAAATGTAAATAAATTAGATGCTGTTAACTAACCCTTTAACCCTTACGAGCCAGCATCATCCGCTCTAAACTCAAGGCCACCACACCAGCCGTGACCACTAACATTCCAAAAATCTGGTTACCGGTTAATTGCTCACCAATTAAGAAGAAACCCAACAACGCCGTCATCACCGGGCCAGTTGCCCCAACAATCGAGGCCAACGAAGCCCCCGCATAGCGGATGGCAAAGTTGTTGAGAACATAGCTAATCAGCGTCAGCAGGCCCAACCAAAACCCGCCCCAGAGTAAGCCACCAATGTTTTGAGTCGGCAAGCTCATCGTCGCATCCAAGCGCTCAACCACCACTAAGCCGACAAAGGAAAAGACAAACACACAGACAAAATTAGCAAAGCTAAAAGAAATCGGGTGCAGTTGCTTCGAGGCAATCTGAGTCAATAACACATATCCCGCAAAAGCCACCCCTGAGCCTAACGCCGTTAAACTCCCCAAAACTAACCCACCACCGGCCAATCCTCCTGAAAAAATCGTGAAGATTCCGGGGACAGCCGATAAGCTCCCGACGAGAATAACAGCCATAATGACGGCCCGGGTTATAGTCGGCCGAGCGCCAAAGAGGAACCAAGCCCCCAACACAGTCACAATGGGGAAAATGAAGAATAGAGTAATCGCCACCGCCGTGGGAATGTTGCCGATGGCAATATAAATCAAAACCTGGGAGGCAAACAGAGCCACACCACTCCAAACCACCTGATATTGCAGACGGCGGTTTTCAGGCTGTTGAAAGTCCTTCAATTCTTGCCACCATTGCGGATACAGCTGCATGGCCACCAATGGCATTAACACCACCACCACCACCATCCGCATAAACAGAATCAGCATCGAGTTGCCCAAACTCGGGGAAATAATCCCTCCCCAGGTGATTCCTCCTAAAATTGTCTGTTCGCTAAGAATGACTCGGATGCTGACGTTAAACAGGGACAAAACCGCCGAGTACAGTAGGGCCAGAATCAGTCCGGTTTGCACTTGAGAGGCCGGTTTAGGCGCTGGGGGTGGCGGTGCATCCTCGGGGACAGGCTGATTCTCCTCCACCTCGGACTCTAGGGCTTCAGGCGTCGGAACCGGAGGCGTGGGCACGAGATTGTTGTCCTCCGCCGAGGGAGTGACACCCTCACCCGTCGCCCGAGGCGAGCCAACGCTGGGGGCGTCTGCGGTCCCATTCGGGTAAGCCTCAGGAGACAGACTCGGCCGGGTGGGTTGGCTGGCCTCGTCTCGTAATTCCTGGCCTAAACGACTCACGAGGGTATCGAGGAGCGCTTCCCCTTGTTGTTGTAGATTGTCGAGTTGATGCAGAGATTGCCAGAGATCGCTACGGTAGTTGCCGAGTTCCTGGCTCAGTCCTCGATAGGTTTGGTGGAAACGGCTATCGACGGAATCTCGCAGGCGATCGCCCTCACTCAAGGCTTCTCGGGGACGGCTCGGAGGCAGTTGGCGGGCCGCTAGTTCCTCGACGCGAGCTGAAAGACGTTCTTCGAGACTGGCCGCCACCAATTGCGCCAATTGTTGCACCCACACCTGACGCTCATCGTCTGATTCACTCAGCGCAGGGGGACGTTGGCCGGGAGAGAGTTGTTGATAGCGATCTTGTAGTTGGCTGATATCGTCGAGCAGTCGTGTTTTCTCCGCTTGCAGACGGCTGACATCTCGCGTCAGTTGCACGATGAGATCCTGTTGCAGATGTTTGAGATCCTGAGTCAGCTCAGTTAATACGGTTTCGACCGAGCGATCGCCGATACCGTCGGGGTTGGTCAATCGCGTTTCCCTTTGCTCCATAAGTCCTGAGTCCTTGCTCTCTCCTATCAGTTCACTGGCGATCGCCTCAGAACGGTGTGATGGCTCCATTGCCCTCAGCTCGCTCCTATCGGCTTGCCCAACATCTTAAACGGTCTGTTGCCTCGATTGAAAGGGTATTTCTACAGCTTTTGACTCAAATCCCGCCCCTGACCTGTTTTTCTCAACCCTAGACACAAAAAAGGCGTGGCTGTTGAGTCAAGCCACGCCTAAACGGTTGAGTTTCGGTTGAATTTAAAGGATGTTTACTAAAACAGGTGTTTATTAAAGAATGGTTAAAACCATGGCTCCAGTTTAGTCTAAATTTTTGTAAAAAACTAGCCCAATAACATCGAATTATGTTATGGGTCTCATCAGATCCCCCTATATCACTCCTCAGGTGAACCGCCCTGGAATGTCGAATAGTTGATCCAGATGCCGGATAATCATCTGAGGTAAGCCGCGATGCCGGGTAATCCGACCCCGAACATAGGCATAGCCTCGACCGCGGCCAGCATAACGATTTAGGACTAAACGCACCAACGCCTCCCCATCAGGGTTCGAGGCGGTGGGAATCCAAAACTTGAGAGGACATAGACGAGATCCCGTAAAAATAATCGCACCTCCCTCAACCTGCTTACGGATGCCACCCTGGAGATCACAAAACACCGTCACCTCTCGCCCATCCTCGATCGCCTGCAACACCCGAGGATAGTCTAACTGTACCGAAATTGCCCCTGACGCAGCTCCCTGACGGCGAAAATCCTCAATAATCGCCGCCCGATAGGCCCACCAGGCCGAGAGACTGCAATAATTGCGAGAGGCCCCATGGGCGTTGACTTGGGGATTCCAAATTTTGCGCTGATGGGCCTGGGCTTCAAACTCCGCCAGAGTAAAGGCCGTATCATACAAACGCGATCGCCCATACTTCGTAAAATAAGGACTCCAGCCCTGTTTAATCGTCAGCAGATTATAATGGCTGTCTCCCCGATGCACATAGCACACCAAGCGGCTACAATTGCCACGATGCCACTGTAAACAGTCCTGAGGGGAATCATCCGTATCGAACTCCAAATCCACCTGACAGAGATCGCCGTTAGCCTGGCGAAAATACTGGTGGGCCATGTTATCAGCGGCAATCCCCGCCTCTGTAACCGGTTTAGCCGTTTCCGGTGCAGGATGAAGACTGCTTTCTTCAGTGTCAACACAAATCAAGCGAACAAACTCTTCTTGTTCGTCAATTTTGACCTTCAGGGTATCGCCATCGACGACTTCCGTCACTTGGATATCTCGCAGCCTTGTTCCCACCTCGCTCTCGGTTCCCTCACTAATCGCTCAAGCGTACAAACTTTTTCTTACCAACCTGTAACACCTTACCGGCTAAGTCCGCCGCCGACTCAAAACTGGCATTGACATCCGTAATGCGATCGCCATCTAAACGCACCGCACCCCCCTGAATTTGCCGACGGCCCTCACCACTACTCTTACACAGGCCACTAGCCCCGAGGATGTAAAACAGTTTGGCCGGAAACTCCACCCCTGACAAGGAAAACTCCGGCACCGCGTCAGCACCCGTTGACATATCGCCACCGACGAGAGACATCGCGGCCTGTTGGGCCTCTCGCGCTGCCGCCTGGCCATGATATTGNCTCACAATATCTAACGCCAAACATTTCTGACGTTCCCGAGGATTCTCAGGAAGTTGATCCAACGGCTGCTTCGTCAGCAGTTCAAAATACTGGCTAATCTGGGAATCTGCCGTTTTCTCCAACTTGGAATACATCAAGAGAGCATCCTCTTGCAACCCCACATAGTTATTGAGAGACTTCGACATTTTCTGCACCCCATCAGTGCCAATCAAAATCGGCAGCAATAGCCCAAACTGGGGGGTTTTGCCAAAATGTCGTTGTAAATCGCGACCCACCGCTAGATTAAACTTCTGATCCGTCCCACCGAGTTCAACATCGGCATCAATCGCCACCGAATCATAGCCCTGCATCAAGGGATAGAGAAACTCATGCAAATAAATGGGATTCCCCGCCTCGTAGCGCAAGGAAAACCCCTCTTTGGCTAACATCTGCCCAACCGTCATGGTGGCTAACAACTCCAGGATTTTCGATAAATCCAAGTCACTCAGCCATTGCGAGTTATAGTGAATTTCTAAGCGGCCGGGAGTCTCAAAATCTAAAATCGGCCGCAGCTGTTGCAAATAGGTTTCGGCGTTTTCCTTCACCTGTTCAGCCGTCAATTGGCGGCGAACCTCCGATTTACCCGTGGGGTCGCCAATGCGTGCGGTAAAATCGCCAATAATTAGAACCGCCGTATGGCCCGCATCCTGAAACGCCCGCATTTTCCTGAAAGGGATACTATGGCCTAAATGTAAATCTGAGCCAGTCGGGTCAATGCCGAGTTTAACTCGCAAGGGGCGATCGCAACGAGTGAGCAAAACCTCTAGGTTTTCCCGTTCATCACTAGAGTCAGGACGATGGGGAAAAATTTCCTCCGTTCCTCGGTGTAGCCAAGATAAATCAGGGGTCATAGCAAATGGGCTCGGAAAAATTGCACGCTAGTAGTGATGAGGTGGCTATAATAGCAGACCAGATGGGCAAACTTGAAATTCCCATCGACGCGAAGGGTAAACCCTCATTCGTGTTCCGGGTCAAGTCCTCTGTGTTTTCGTCAATCTCTCATGGGGTAGAATCCTATGGTGTAGAGTAGGTCCAGTCCCCTCTGTTCTGGGTTCTGGTCTGGGTGATCCCCCGAAACTTCTGCGATTTGGGACATGATGGCGATCGCGCGATCGCACCCCAACCGGCAGATAACCCAGCTAGACCCTTCTCAAAACAAACGTTGGTAAGGAAGGCGCTTTGTGTCAGGTAACACCATTCGGCAAAATCGAAACCAGAAAACCCAAATCCCCATGCAACTGTTTCGCTTCGTGCAAGCGGTTGGCAAGGTCACGGCCAGCACCCTTCTCGGAACGACATTGCTCGGAAGTTCAGTTGTCGCTGGGGGATTAGTGGGACTGGCGATCAGTTTTCGCAATCTGCCCGATGTGCGGGTGTTGCGCAGCTATATGCCCACGGAAACGAGCCATATCTATGATATCAATGGCGAGCTACTCCTGAGTATCCATGATGAGGCCAACCGGGAAGTCATTCCCTTTGAGGAAATTTCCGATAACCTCAAACTCGCCGTCTTGGCCATTGAGGATAGTCATTTCTTCGTCCACCAGGGGATTAACCCCGGTGCTGTGATTCGGGCGGCCTTGGCCAACTTAGAATCCGGGGAAACCGTTGAGGGGGCATCAACCCTGACGATGCAGTTGGTGAAAAACCTGTTTCTGACCCCGGAACGGGAATTTAGCCGCAAAGTCGCCGAAGCCGTCCTGGCGATTCGCCTCGAACAGATTTTAGATAAAAATGAACTGCTCGAACTGTATCTCAACCAGGTCTACTGGGGTCACAACCTCTATGGGGCAGAAACCGCCGCTCAGAGTTATTTCAACAAATCAGCCCGCGATTTGACCCTAGCCGAAGCCGCGATGATGGCTGGGTTAATTCAATCCCCTGAAAGCTACAGTCCCTTTGCCGACTATCAACTGGCTAAGCGGCAACAGGCGATCGTCATCAACCGGATGCTGGACTTAAAATGGATCACCCCGGAAGAAGCCCAGGAAGCCCGAGAACAGCCCATCCGTCTGGGCACGATTTCCTCGTTCCCCTCCAGCATCTCTCCCTACATCACCGGAGCCGTTGTAGAGGAACTGACGCAACGCTTCGGGCGAGAGGCTCTCAGTAAAGGCGGAATGCGGGTGCAAACCACCGTTGACCTCAGCACGCAACGGATGGCGGAGCAAACGGTGCAAGATTGGCATACCCGCCTGTTCAACCAAGGACTCTATCGAGATTTTCAGCAGGGACAGTTAGCCTTGGCGGCTGTTGACCCACGCACGAACTTTGTCAAGGCGATCGTGGGCGGATATGACCATACTCAGAGCGAGTTTAACCGGGCCACTCAAGCCCAGCGACAACCCGGCTCAGCCTTCAAACCCCTGGTTTACTACACGGCCTTTGCCACCGGAAATTATGGACCTGAAAGCATCGTCAGTGATAGTCCGGTCAGTTATCCTGACGGTAACGGCCTCTACAGACCCCGTAACTATGGGGGCGGCTTTTCCGGGGCGGTGAGTATTCGCAAAGCGATCGAAGTGTCTCTGAACATTCCCGCTGTGACGATTGGCCAGGACATTGGCTTAAATCGAGTGATTGAGGTGTCGCGGCTGTTGGGAATCGAAAGCCCAATTGACCCGGTGATTTCTCTTCCTCTGGGATCTGTTGACTTAACTCCCCTAGAAATGGCGGGGGCCTTTGCCACCTTTGCCAGCAACGGTTGGCGCTCCGATACCACCCTAATTGCTCAAGTCACCGATAGTAAGGGGAATGTCATGCTAGACAACACCCCCAGACCTCGCTTAGTCTTAGATCCTTGGGCCACAGCCGCTCTGACGGATACCCTGCAAGGAGTGATTAACCAAGGAACCGCCACATCGGCGAGACTCGATCGCCCAGCCGCCGGGAAAACGGGAACGACCTCATCGCAGCGGGATATTTGGTTTGTCGGCTATGTGCCACAACTCTCTGTAGCCGTCTGGGCGGGGCACGACAACAATATGCCACTCTCCTATGGGGCGACCGGAGGCGGATTCGTAGCGCCCGTCTGGCGCGATTTTATGCAGAAGTACTTGGCCAATGAGCCGGTTGAGAACTTCCGTTCACCGGCCGAGTTTGATCGTCCTTAAGGCTGTTGTTGCAGCTCGGCTTTCATGCGTTCGAGGGTCTCGTGCATCCGATCAAACATCTGTTGCGGCGTGATGCCAAACTGATTGAGTTGGGTGTTGAGTTGTTGAACGGTCATTTGGGCCATGAAGTCTTCCGATAGCTCAAAGCGCTTCATGAAGACCCGGTAACGTTCCATCATCTCTTCCATGCGCTCGATGTATTGTTTTTTCCCCTCACGATCAAACTTGCCATACTTACTGCCAAGTTCTACCAAGGATTGGTAGTCTTCAAAGAGTTGTTTGGCTTCTTGTTGAACAATCTCAGAATCAAAAAAACCCATGTTTAATGCCTTTGATATAACTCACGGTGTGATGTCTGCCGCCATTGGGTTTGGCAAGGTTGGCCAGAATTTGACCGATCGCGCGAAACCCCTAAGGCTGACCCCAATCTGACTTATATCTTAAAACAGCCCTGTTGCCCTTGACTATGGGCGCAGGTCGGGAAAACCCAACCCCTGACTCATGAAGGAGTCAGTTTCAATCATCATGACCGGTTATGGATTAGCGTTACATACCACCACCGCTCGGCTCGGCTTAGCGGTGAGTCAGGGAGACTCCTCTCATCCTCAGGCCCGCGCTCAAACCTGGCCCCTAGGGCGATCGCTCTCATCTCAGTTACATGAGTATCTGCGGGAGTTTATCACACCGCAAAGCTGGCAGGATGTGGCCTTTTTAGCCGTGGCCAAGGGGCCGGGAAGCTTCACGGGAACCCGTATTGGTGTGGTGACGGCCCGCACCCTGGCTCAACAGCTTGAGATTCCCTTATTTGCTCGCTCAAGTTTGGAAATTATGGCTGAGTACCGCCGTCAGCAAGACACCAGTATTCCTTCAGACTGCGATTTAGCGGTGCAGCTCATGGCATCTCGGGGACAACTATTCACTGCTATCTACAAACCCACCCACAAGGGACAGGGGTTAACCACCTTAGTCACGGATACGGCCCGCAGTTTTGAGGATTGGACGGCCTTGTTAGATCAATGGCGATCGCCCTACTACCTCATTAAAGCCGAGGAAGACGACCTCGCCGATTCCATCACCAGTCTCCTCGATTTAGCCTACCAAAACTACCAGGAAGGACACCGTCCCTCCTGGTTTCAAGCTCTACCATTCTATGGACAACATCCCGTGGAACAGTAGCCTGGTCTTGTTTTTACCCAAATGCGCTAACCCAAATTCGCTAATCCAAATGCGCTAATCCGTCTCAACCGCTTGAGCAATTTGCATTTGATTAATCAAATCATTGAGGGCCAGTTCAAGTTGACGGCCGGGATCAAGATGAACCCAACCTTGTTCAGTCAGTTGTTTCACCTCAAAGTGCAGGTGAGGACCCGTCGAGTAGCCTGTATTGCCAACCCGGCCAATCACTTGTCCCTGATGCACCTCTTGGCCCGGACGGACTAACAACTCAGACAAGTGAGCATAGAGAGTTTCGGCTGTTCCTTCATTATGTTCGAGGATCACCGTTAAGCCATAGCCCCCTAACATCTCAGCCATGGCCACTTTGCCTGAAAACGCGGCTAAGACTGGAGTTCCGGTGGCCGCCGCCACATCCGTTCCGGCATGGAACCGACGCACCCCGGCAATGGGGTGATGTCGCCAACCAAAGAAGGAGGTAATGGGAGCGGGAATCGAGAGGGGGAAGATGAGACGGCGATCGCGGCTGCGGAAACTCCGTTCTAGGGGCTGAATAGCCATATCCCGCAGCAGTTGCGCTTCCATCTGGGCATAACTGACATCAACAGAGGGGATACGGTTGGCGTTGTTGGTCACTTGGCCGCCGCTGCTGGGTTGAGAACTGGCGGTAAAGGCCGTTGAGGCGGGAACGGGAGCGGAGTTCCCTCGGTAGCTTGGAGATGAGGGGGCCGCTGGCGCCCGATTTCCCGAGGCGACTTGCGGTTGAGGCAGGTTCGCGGGTGAATTGGGTTGAGGCTGAGCCTGCGCGGGGCGACAGAGTTGTCCACTGACACGTCCACTGACTCGCGCCTCGCAACCGCTGGAGCGTTCTTCAAAGACGACCACTTGGGAATCTTGAGCTGTGGTTGCCCCTAGGCTGTAGTCTGTGTCGTCGATGTAGCTATGTTGGGGAGGTAAGTTGGGGCGATCGAGTTGAGGGCGATCGAGTTGAGGGCGATCGAGTTGAGGCTGATTTAGGGATTCTGGGGGAGCGATGGACTCCCGTTGAGGTTGGGGTTCAAAAACAGCATCGGGAGAAACCCCCTGATGCTGCTCGGGGACTTTTTCCGGCTCGGGAGTTGCTTGGGGAGAGGCGATTGGGGCTTCAACGGGGGCTTCAATGGGGGCTTCAAGGGGTGCTTGATAGCTGTTGTAATCGTTATTGCTATTGACCGCCGGTTGGCTCGGCTGAGGGCTGTAAACCGGCGCTGGAGCAACTGGCTCTGGGGCGTAATTGGGGGTGGAGTCTACTGGGTTGGGTGAGTAATCCGGGACT
>P_2C_Liq_1_UnCtyDRAFT_1001042_pt1 | contig 10866 bp, 13 predicted proteins | sample Pon2CUnioCityCA_2_FD_10234 | JGI IMG/M metagenome (IMG submission 10234)
TCGACTGGCTCGAGCCGCTGATCTGGGCTGAGGCCTGCAAACGCAATGGCTGGCAGTCGATCGAAACCCCAGGCTTCGGCAAGGGCTACGCCGAGGCGCTGATTATCTGGCGTGAATATCTCGATAAGCTAAACGCACTGCGGGACCGCAAAGGCATGGTCGCCATCCAGATTGCACATACCGATATCAAGCGCTTCGACAGCCCCGAACACGAACCCTACGATCGGTATGTGATCAAATTGCAGACCCGGGCCTCGGCACTGCTGCAGGAGCATTCGGATGTGGTTCTTTTTGCCAATTACCAGATCTCGGTCGCCAAATCCGATGTCGGCTTCAACAAGAAGGTGACCCGCGCGCTCGGGTCCGGTGCGCGCGTGATGCACACCGAAGAGCGTCCCGCCTTCCTTGCCAAAAACCGTTACGGCCTGCCGGACAACCTGCCGCTTTCGTGGTCAGAGTTCCTCGCAGCCATGCCCCAATCCCAATGATTGCCTTGAAAGGATATAACCATGGCACGTTTTGATACGTCCTTTGACGCCACCAGCGTTGAACCCACCACCCCCTATGAGCTGCTGCCCGCAGGCAAATACAGCGCCCAGATCGTCGAGAGTGAAATGCGCGTGACCCGCAACGGTATGGGGCAGTTTCTCTGGCTGATGCTGGATATTTTGGACGGCCAGCATAAAGGGCGGAAGATCTTTGATCAGCTGAACCTTGTGAACCCGAACCCCACCACGGTCGAGATTGCACAGCGGACGCTGTCGGCCATCTGCCATGCGACGTGCCGGATGCATGTCAGCGACAGCGAGGAGCTGCACCTGATCCCGATGACGATCCAGGTGAAGATCAAGCCGCCGAAGAACGGCTACGGCGAGAGCAATGCCATTGCTTATTTGCCGCCTGAAAGTGGAGGCGCTACGACCACTGCTGCAACCCCAGCAGCACCGCCCTCAACGCAGGCCGCTTCCGCGCCGCCCAAGATGGCCTCCGCACCCTGGAACAAGAAGGGCTGATCATTCGCGCTGCTCCGCATCCCTGACTGACGGGGCGGCGCCCAAACCCATCTGAGGATATTCCTATGACTGACCTGCATAACGCGGCCCCTCGGGCCGTGATCAGCCCCGGCTTGCCTGATGACCAGCGCCGGTTGATCGAACTCGACGACGATATTTCCAAGATCCGCACGCAGATTGCGACTGCTGATCTGGCGCGCCAACGGGGGCAAAAGCCCATCGACCCTGACTGGTTTCACCGGGCGCGAACCGCGCTGCGCCACCTGTGCCGTGAACGGGCAGAATTGCTTGCCAAAGGCACCGGCCGTCGTCGCCGCGAAAAGCTGAAAGATGCTCTGATCGGCGTCCTGCGCGAGCGCCATGACCCGGACACTTGGAGCAGCATTCTGGCCGAGGCCCAAGCCCGTAGCGAACGGGAGGGCTTGTGATGGCTGATCTTCCCGCACCACCCACGCCAACGCTGACGGCGATCTACGCCGATTATGAGGCCCGCCAGGGCGATGGCTTCCGTGACCATCTCGGCGCATCCATCATCGGTAAATCTTGCGCACGCGCGCTCTGGTATGATTTCCGCTGGGTGACGCCGTCACGCTTTTCCGGCCGCCTGCTGCGTCTGTTTGAGACCGGCCAGCTGGAAGAGGACCGTATGGTTCGCAACCTGCGCGCCACAGGGGCCACTGTTTTGGAACTAGACCCCGAAACAGGACGGCAAATCCGCGTGGAGGCCCATGGCGGTCATTTTGGCGGCTCGCTGGATGGCGTCGCCCTCGGTTTGCTCGAGGCCCCGAAAACCTGGCATGTGCTCGAGTTCAAGACCCATGGAGTCAAGAGCTTCACTGAGCTGACCGCCAAGGGCGTCGTGCTGTCCAAGCCGCAGCATGTCGCGCAGATGCAGATCTACATGCACCTGACCGGTATCACTCGGGCACTTTACATGGCGGTCTGCAAGAACACGGACGCGCTGCATATCGAACGGGTTGAGGCCGATCCTGCGATGGCAGAGCGCCTTCTGGAAAAGGCTGGCCGGGTTATCTTCGCCCAACACCCACCAGCGCGGATCAGCGAAGATCCGGCTTGGTTTGAATGTCGTTTTTGCGATCACCACGCTGCCTGTCATGAGGGTGGCGCTGCCGCTGTGACCTGTCGTTCCTGTCTGTATTCCACTGCAGTCGTCGGCGGTTGGCACTGCGCCCGCCACGACCGGATGCTGGCTCCACCCGAGCAGCGGGCCGCCTGCAGCAGACATCTCTTCATCCCCGATCTCGTGCCGGGTGAGGTCATCGATACGGGCGACGATATTGTCACCTACCGCATGAGCGATGACGCCTCTTGGTCAAATGACGCCCGTGTCACGGAGGCTACAGAATGAGAGCCGCAAGTATTCGTATTGGTCAGCGATTTGGTCGGCTCACAATTATCGCGGATAGCGGCATTCGGAGCGGAAGGGGTGAAATTTCCTGGCTTTGCCTGTGCGACTGTGGGGCAAACCACCGTGCAATTACAGGGAATTTGAAATCTGGGAGTGTTCGTTCCTGTGGATGTCTCGCACGTGAGATGTCTTCCTTGCGGCAAAAACAAAAGCGTCGCCCACCAAAGACCTGCCAGTTCCGAGATTGTGAAGCGACGATTGAGAAAGGCGCGAAGGGATACTGCGGCAAGCACGCCCAGAGAATTCGTCGATACGGCGACCCAAGTTATGTTGTGCCATCTGCGCTGGTTCGGGCGCATATGCGCGCAGCGCAGTTACACCGCTTTCCCTCAGTGAAACCATCCACTTATCGAAAGCTTTTCGGTCGCCACGAACATCGTGTGGTCGCTGAGGAAAAGCTCGGTCGTCCCCTGAGGTCGGACGAGCACGTTCACCACAAAGATCAAAATCGCCAGAACAACGACCCCTGCAACCTCGAAGTGCTGTCTGCCCGAGAGCACCTCGCTTTGCATGCCGCAATGCGGAGGAAATCAAAATGCTGACCCTAAGACCTTATCAAGAGGCTGCTATTGCCGCGATCTACACGTACTACGAGGTAAATTCCGGCAACTGTTGCGTTGTCATTCCAACAGCCGGCGGCAAGTCGCTCGTCATGGCGTCCTTTATCGAAGGAGTGCTGAAGGCGTGGCCTGATCAGCGCATCCTGATCGTGACCCATGTGCGCGAGTTGATCGCCCAGAACCATGCTGAGATGATCGGGCTTTGGCCTGAGGCACCTGCCGGCATCTATTCGGCGGGCTTGGGCAAGCGCGAGGCGCAGGCCCGTGTTTTGTTTGCAGGCATCCAATCCATCCATCGCCGCGCCCATGAAATCGGCCATACTGATCTTGTGCTGATTGATGAGGCCCATCTGATCCCGGGCAATTCCAGCACGATGTATCGGCGCTTTCTGGACGCTCTGCAGGCGATCAATCCTGCACTGAAGGTGATTGGCCTCACCGCCACACCGTTTCGCACTGGCAGCGGCATGCTGCATGAGGGCAAGGACGCACTCTTCACTGACATTGCCTATGAAGCGCCGGTACGTGATCTCATTGACAAAGGGTTTCTGAGCCCACTGATCTCGAAACAGCCTGCCACGCGGCTGGATGTCTCAAAGGTCGGTACCCGTGCGGGTGACTTCATTGCCCGTGATCTGGCAGCCGCAGTCGATCAGGACGCGACGACGCGTGCGGCCGTTGCCGAGATCATCACCCATGGAAAAGACCGTAAATCCTGGCTGGCGTTCTGCTCAGGTGTGGATCACGCACGCCATGTGGCCGAAGAGTTCGCGCGTCAAGGGATCACCTGCCGCACGATCTTCGGGAACACGCCAAAGGAGGAGCGCGATGCCATCATCGCGGCCTTCAAGCGCGGTGAAATCCGCGCACTGGCCACGATGGGCGTGCTGACGACCGGGTTCAACGCGCCGGCCGTCGATCTCATCGCGCTGCTGCGCCCGACCAAATCCGCAGGGCTTTATGTCCAAATGGTCGGTCGCGGCACGCGCTTGGCTCCGGACAAGGAAAACTGCTTGGTTCTGGATTTTGCGGACAATGTCCGCCGCCACGGGCCGATCGATCTGGTTCGCCCGAAACGCCCAGGCGATGGCGGGGGTGGCGAGGCACCCACAAAGGTTTGCCCCGAGTGCGACAGCATCATGGCGCTCTCGGCGACGGAATGCCCTGACTGCGGCTACGTCTTCCCACCCCGTGAGGTGAAAATCGCCCCCACAGCGGCCACGCTTCCGGTTTTGTCGCCAAAAGTCCAATGGCTGCCAGTGCATGGTGTGTCCTACAGCCGTCATGACAAGCGCGGCGGGCTGCCCTCACTGAAGGTCACCTATAGCTGCGGGCTCAAGTCCTACAACGAATGGGTTTGTGTCGAGCATCAGGGCTATGCGCGCCAAAAGGCGCTCGAGTGGTGGCAAAAGCGTGCGCCGGGCTGCCCGATGCCACGCACGGTCGACGATGCCATTGCGCAGGCGGGGAAACTGACCCGGCCAATCGCGATCTCGGTACACCCGTCTGGCCGCTTTCTTGAAATCTCCGGCTACAGGTTTGATCCATGCGCCACTTCAACTCCGGCCTCTGCGCCGTCTGCCACCGGGAACCTCGCGGGTTTGGTTGGTTCAACCCGATATTCACCGTCTCGGACAAGCGGCGGGACCAAAGCCGCAAACACTTATGTTCTCGCATCTGCCAGGACATCTGTCACAGGAGGACAGGCATGATCGATCCCACCCCAAATGAAATGCAGGCCATAAGCGTTGGTGGCCAATATGGTGGCGAATACCTCGAGAGTATCGGCAAATCGGATCTCGCCACCCTGACTGAGACCGAGTGGGATCGCTTCCTTGATGCGATCATTACCGGATATTGCGATCAACTGCGCGCGCTGGTGGGACAAGATCGCACTCGGCTCGACGCTATGACACCGGAGGTGCCCCTTTGATGGTTAATACATCGTATATGGCGCGCTTCGGCGCTCGGCTGGTCACCAATGGCTATGGCATCCTGCCAATCGGTCCGGGCACCAAAAAGCCTGGCCAGTTTAAGCGTGGAGTATGGGCAGACTACCCCGAGTGGAACCGGCACACCGAACGCCCAACCACGGAGGTTGAGGTGACGACATGGTCGACTTGGCCAGAGTGTGGCATCGGTCTTGTTGGCGGCACGGTTGCAGCTGTCGATATTGATGTGGTTGAGGATGCGGAACTGGCGCTCCACATTGAGCAATTGGCGCGTGAACGTTTGGGGGATACACCCGCACTGCGCATCGGTAAGGCGCCAAAACGGATGCTGATTTATCGCACAGAAACCCCTTTCCGGGGCATCAAACGTCATCCGCTGGAGGTGCTTTGTCTGGGTCAGCAGTTCGTGGCCTACGCCAACCACCCGGACACGGGCGCGCCCTATGCCTGGCCAGAGGAAGGGCTGGCTGATCTCGATATCACGGAGCTGCCTGAAATCACCGCAGAGATGGCGCGCGCCTTTCTTGACGAGGCCTATGCATTGTTGCCCGAACATCTGCGGCAACGTGGCCTTGCGACAGGATCACCTGCCACGGAGCACCTGCAGGCCCATAGCCAGATGGGGACATTGCCGGCCATTGAGGCTGCGCTGAAATGGCTGCCAAATGCGGAGTTGGATTACGACAGCTGGGTGCGGATTGGCATGGCGTTGAAAGGCGCGCTTGGCGATGCTGGGGGCGACATCTTTGCCGGCTGGTCAGCGCAGGCTGCCAAAGATGTGCCCGCGGCGACCGCGAAGGCTTGGGCAAGCTTCAAACCCGATCGCATTGGTGCCGGCACGATCTACCACCTCGCCATGGAACGCGGCTGGCAACCTGATGCATCACTGCGCTTTGATGGATCGACGGCCCGCGATGAACAGCATCCTGCGGCGGATCTCTTGTCGAAGCTGGGAGGGCATTCCGAGGTTCATGAGGAACCTTCGGCCACCTCGACATTCACGCTGGCCATACCGGATGGATTAGTGGGTGATTTGACCGATTACATGCTGTCGACAGCNCGGCGTCCTCAGCCGTTGTTGTCACTCGGAGCCAGCCTCTGCGCGATCGGCGCATTGATGGGTCGGCAGTATCGGACGGAGAGCAACCTGCGCTCAAACCTTTATGTTGTGGGCATTGCAGATAGCGGATCAGGCAAGAACCACGCCCGCGAAATCATCAACGAGACCTTCTTTGAGGCGGGATTGTCCCATCACCTTGGTGGCAACAAGATCGCCTCTGGCGCGGGGCTTCTGACCGCGCTGCACCGCCAGCCTGCGATCCTGTTCCAGATCGACGAGTTTGGCATGTTTTTGGCGGCGGCCGCTGATCGCAAGCGCAGTCCGCGCCACATAACTGAGATATTGGACAACATGACAGAGCTCTTCACCTCAGCGGGTGGTATATTTCTTGGTGCGGAATATGCCAACCGGGATGGCACAAACGAGCGGCGGGATATCAATCAACCCTGCCTCAGTGTCTATGGCACTACGACGCCTTTGCACTTCTGGGGCGCATTGCAGGGCGCAAACGTCGTCGATGGCTCGCTTGCGCGTTTCCTAATCCTGCCGAGTGATGAGGATTACCCGGACGAGAACATCGCTGTTGGTATTCGGCAGGCCCCAACGGCACTGATCCGGGACCTGCAGTGCGTGGCCGCAGGCGGCTTGCTCCAGAAGGGCAATCTGATAGGCAAAACCGCGGACCAGAACACCACCGTGACGCCGATGATCGTGCCGATGACTGAGGAGGCTCGCGCACGGTTCAAGGCGCTCAGTCTCGAGTTGACAGGGGAGTTACGCGCAGCAGCGGGAACGGCATGTACAGCGATCCTAGCGCGTATCGGCGAAAACGCATTGAAACTGGCATTAATCGTCGCAGTAGGCCGTGATCCAGCGCGTCCTGAAATCGACCTCACGGCAGCGGATTGGGCCATTGATTTTGTGCGGTATTTTGCGCAGCGGACCATGGCTGCGGTCGAGCGTCATGTGGCCGATACCGAGGTTGAGGCTCATCTTAAACGGCTCAAAGAAATCATTCGAAATGCTGGCGCGAAGGGGATCACCAAGTCCGAGATCACCCGCGCATCACAATGGTTGAAATCCCGCGATCGAAATGAGATTCTGGAGACACTGATCGAAAGTGGGGACATCACTACCGGCATGCGCGGCTCATCGACAAGGCAAGCCATGGTCTACCGGATGGCCAGATGGCATGGACCCTGGCGAGATTTTTCAGGGCGCAAAATCAGTCAGAAGGAACCGTGATGATGCATAACATTCTGAAAGTAATATGGAAAACCTGTTCCTTCACGTCCTTCAATCTTTCAAGAGGATACCTATACNCCTCGCGTGTATGCGCGCGCGATTAAGAATAGAGAGAGACACCCTTTATAATTATATAATTAATTGAATTATTATACATTACTAATGGATATCAACAATGGATATCAACAGCTTAGAAGGGTCAAACCTTCATTCAAGGCCCCTTGAAGCCAAAGAATAATTCGCTGGGCGGCCCGTTCGCCCCGCACCTGACCTGACCAGATCACCCTTCGGGGCCTGGCGAGAACGTAGCCTTCACCGGCCAGTCCTCTCGCCTCGCTCGCCAAACCGAAGAGGAGGTCTGCATGACCCAATCCACACACACACACCGCACCATCCTTGCCCTTGACCTGGGCACCACCACCGGCTGGGCCATTCGCGACTTTGACGGCCTGATCACCAGTGGCACTGTCAGCTTTAAGCCCAGCCGCTATGATGGGGGTGGCATGCGCTATCTGCGCTTCACCAACTGGCTGACAGAGCTGGACCGACTTAGCGGTCCGATAGAAGCGATCTATTACGAAGAAGTCCGTCGTCACGCAGGCACAGATGCAGCCCATGTCTTTGGGGGCCTCCTAGCCGTTCTAACCAGCTGGGGTGAGTTGCGCGGGGTGCCGTACCAAGGTGTCCCGGTGGGAACCATCAAAAAACACGCATCTGGCAAGGGCAACGCGCCCAAGCAGGCTATGATCGACGCTGCCCGCCAGCGCGGCTTCAACCCTGCAGATGACAACGAGGCGGACGCCATCGCGATCCTGCTCTGGGCGCTAGAGACGAAGGGGGGTGTGGCATGAGTGGCATGCGGTTTACACCTCGCGGCTACGGTGGTCATCGCCGTGACCCTGACCGGGTCAAGCGCGACGGCTGGTACGACCAAGGCGTGCTGGCTGTGAGCGTGGAGGACCACCGGCTGACCTGGCCCGAGCGCGAATTGGTCGAACAGCTGGGAACGAAACTCTATGGCAAACGCCCGCAGGGCAGGGAGGTACGTCATGGCCGATGAATGGACGCGGGCAATGGTGGCCGACCGCTTGGACCTCGCGGCGGACGTAATGCGGTCCATGCCGTCTGTGCGCCCGCAGGGCTATGTCAGCGCCTGGCCAGAATATGTCTCGACCTTCGCCGATCAAGTTGGGCAGGAGCCGCGGATGAAAAAGCCACTGCCCTCACCACGGATGATTACGCAGGCCGATGAGGCCATGCTCTGGCTGCGGTGGGTGGATAAGGACATCGGTGAGATCCTCTGGGCCCGCGCCAACCGCAAGGCCTGGAAGGGGATCTGCTGGGCGCATGGTGTCAGCCGGGCCACGGCCAGTCGGCGGCACGAGTATGGGCTTGCCGTGGTTGTTTGGCGCTTGAACGGCCGAACTGTGCCGCGCAAGCGGTCGATGGATTATGTTATTCAGCGTACCGCTTGAGTGATTAGGGCGGCAGAAAGTTCCGCCGCCCTGTCAACCCCTCTCATGCGCGCGAGACACTTTTCGGTGAGACACTGTAAGCCGTGACAGATGTCGATCGAGAGGCTAAAAGATTTGTAAGATGAGGGTCGTGTGGCTGAGAGAACCGGGTCTGTTTGGATGGGTTTATGGAGGCGCAAATGGTGACCGGTTTTCCCAAAAAAACTGTCTCTGGTCGATTTTGTGAGACACGTAACCTATTGAAATTGAACGGGTCCCTTCTGTTTGTAACCGTATATGGGGGGGCTTGGCGCCGCGCTTTCCTAGTGACAGCCTCAAAAACACCCGTTTCGTTTCGCTTTGAGCAAAACCTCAATGAAACTTGAGCCTGACGGCCAGCTAAACCCCGCCTGAAACGAAACGGGGGTCTGACCCCATTTCGCTTCGCGGACCTACGGTTCGTTTCACGGCCCGAACCCGTTTCGGTTCGGCGCTTTTCCAAGGAAACACTCATGGACGTTTTCGACCTGCCGCTTGAGCAGATCATTCCCTATGCGCGCAACCCGCGTAACAACACGCAGGCTATCGCCACGGTGGCAGCCTCGATCCAGGAGTTTGGCTGGCGACAGCCGATCGTTGTGGATGAGGCAATGGTTGTTCTGGCCGGGCACACGCGGCTAGAAGCGGCGCGCAAGCTTGGTTTCAAGACCGCACCAGTGCATGTGGCCAAAGGTTTAACCGAGGCCCAGGCCCGCGCTTTTCGGATCATGGACAACCGCTCAAGCGAGAACGCGGAGTGGGACAAGGACCTCTTGAACCTCGAACTGGCGGACTTGTTGGAGGCTGATTTTGATCTGGGCCTGACGGGCTTCAGCGAGGATGAGTTGAATGCGTTGATGTCCGGCTTGAAAGACGTCGGTGGCCCGCAGGAGGGCGAGGACGATGTGCCGGAAACACCGGAGGATCCGGTCAGCCGCTCTGGCGATCTCTGGATCCTTGGCAATCACCGGCTCCTTTGTGGTGACAGCACGGTGGCCACCGATGTCGAACGCCTGCTTGGCACGGTCAAGCCGCTGTTGATGTGCACAGATCCACCGTATGGAGTGGAATACGATCCGGGCTGGCGCAATCAGACAGGGGCGGCAAAGACAAAACGCACTGGCAAGGTGCTGAATGATGATCGGGCTGATTGGCGCGAGGCCTGGGCTTTGTTCCCGGGCGATGTCGCCTACGTCTGGCATGGCGCGCTGCATGCAGCAACTGTTGCAGAGAGCCTCGAGGTCGCAGGCTTCACCATTCGGTCGCAGATTATCTGGGCCAAGGAGCGACTGGTCCTGAGCCGTGGTGATTATCACTGGAAGCATGAACCGGCCTGGTACGCTGTTAAAAAGACTGGGAAGGGCCACTGGGCAGGCGATCGCAAACAGACGACGCTTTGGGAAATCCCGAGTAAGGATCAGGATGCCAACACGGTCCATGGAACGCAGAAGCCGGTGGAGTGCATGCGCCGTCCAATCCTGAACAACTCGAGTCCGGGGCAGGCGGTCTATGAGCCCTTTATGGGATCAGGCACCACACTGATTGCGGCTGAGACCACGGGGCGGGTCTGCTACGGGATCGAGTTAAACCCCGCTTATGTTGATGTTGCTGTAGAGCGGTGGCAGCAGTTTACGGGGCAACAGGCCATACTTGAGGGAGGCGAGCAGACCTTCGATGCCCTGAAAGCTGAGCGTGTGGCCGCATGAAACAGTCTCGCCTCATGTCGCTGATTGAAGCGATTACCAACGTTTTTGTTGGATATATTCTCGCCGTGGTGACGCAAATCGTCGTGTTCCCATTGTTTGGCATCGACGCCGTCTTGAGTGATCATTTGACGATCGGCTTGGCATTTGTCGGCGTATCTTTGGCTCGGGGATATCTGCTGCGGCGCTTGTTTGAGCGTCTTGGCAAAAGATTGTCAGGGCGCGATACTTCTATGTATGAGTCGTCAACAGGATCTTAACACGCACCGCTCCTCTGATGGAGGCGAGGTGCCAAAAACGGTGCTGCCGCAAAATCTTGCGGCTTCGCTGCAGCATCTACCTGAGCATGACATTATGCGTCTCGCAGAGGCATTGGCGACCGAGTTGGACAGACGCGGTCTTACGGCGCCC
>P_2C_Liq_1_UnCtyDRAFT_1001044_pt1 | contig 10859 bp, 10 predicted proteins | sample Pon2CUnioCityCA_2_FD_10234 | JGI IMG/M metagenome (IMG submission 10234)
GTATTCTTAATTTGAATTATTTTTTGACTAGATGATAAAGAAAATTAAAGCATAGCCTAAGCTACGGTTTCATTTTATTTTGAAAATATAGGCAAAAAAGAAACGAATTATATGCTACATTAGGAATGTAAATGGGTATTATTCAACTATAATTGATCCACATATTTTATAAGAATCTTGCTTTCGCGAAAGCGTAAACCACAACCCTTATCCCTTTCTATATCTCTTATAGATTTTAAAAAGAATCATCAACAGACCTGCTAAAGCAAATAATCCCACGAGACCATAAATCCAGTTGATAGCGCTGCGCAATATCACAAGGAAAATAACCGCAAATAAGATAAGAGTTGCTCCTTCATTATACAACCGCATGCCGTTTGAAGTCCATTTAATGACATCATTTTCTAATTCTTTAAAAATAAAATGTGTTTTTAAATGATAGATGATAAGGAGTACAACAAAGCCCAGTTTAACTTGCATCCACGTAGCAAGAACGATGTCTGGATTGATGTAAATGAGCAATAATGCAAATGCGGTCGCTAGCACAGCACTAGGCCACGAGATAATGTACCAAAGCCTGCGAGTCATTAATTTTAATTGCCTGAGTAAAATGGAACGAGCTGGTTCTTCTTCTTGATGCGCCTCTATTTGATACACAAACAGCCGCGGAATGTAAAATAATCCCGCAAACCAGGTGACTATAAATATGAGATGTAAGGCTTTTATATAGAGATAATAATCTTCCAAAAGATACGTAGCGTTAGAGTTTCAAAATTATTAAAAAGAAGGCATTTAATAAGCAATAGCTTGATTTCTTTTAAGTCTTCTTACTAACTGACAATTGTCATGTTTTAAAAGGCACATTCTAGATAGTTTTAGCCTTTCATAAAAAGCACACGTAGGACTCTTATATAGAGGTGTGCTCACATAAAGTCAGGTATGTCATCACTCGTTCAGAAATACAATGTGGCTGGTCCACGATACACCAGTTACCCTACAGTACCTTATTGGGAAGAAAGTAACTTTACTAAAGACTCCTGGGAAAGCTCAGTTATTAGGAGTTTTAAAGAATCTAATCATAAGGAAGGAATAAGTCTTTATATCCATTTACCATTTTGTGAGGCCATGTGCACCTTTTGCGGATGTAACAAGCGTATTACCGTAAATCACAAAGTAGAGTTGCCTTACATTACAAACTTGCTTAAGGAATGGTCACTTTACCTCACTCTTTTTGATGAAGTACCTGTGATTAGTGAATTGCATCTAGGCGGTGGAACACCTACTTTTTTCTCACCAGAACATCTTAAAAGACTTATAGATGGTATTTTTAAGTTTGCGATTAAAGGAAAAAATGCAGCGCTAAGTTTTGAAGGACATCCTAATAATACTACCAAAGACCATCTTAAAACCTTACATGAATTGGGTTTTAACCGTGTAAGTTATGGTGTGCAAGATTATAATCTAGAGGTTCAAAAAGCCATACATAGAGTTCAGCCTTTTGAAAATGTGCAAAGGGCGACTATTAATGCTAGAAAACTAGGTTATGAATCTATAGGACATGATTTAATTTATGGATTACCTTTTCAAAAGCAAGAACATGTCATTCATACTATCGAGCAAACTATTGCTTTAAAACCAGATCGTATCGCTTTTTACAGTTATGCTTTTGTGCCGTGGATTAAAGGAAACGGGCAGCGTGGTTTTTCTAAAGATAACCTTCCTAGTCCCGATGAAAAAAGAGCCCAATACGAGATCGGTAAACAAATGCTGGAAGATGCTGGCTATATAGAGATAGGTATGGATCACTTTGCGCTGGTAACAGATGAACTCAACATCGCTATGGAAAGTAAAAAATTACATCGCAACTTTATGGGTTATAGCGCTAGCAGTTCACAAGCCATGATAGGTCTAGGCGTTTCTTCTATAAGCGACAGCTGGTACGGTTTTGCGCAAAACGTAAAAAGTATCACTGAGTATAAAAAACTACTCGATCAAGATATCATTCCCGTTTACAGAGGTCATTTATTAAATGAAGAAGATCTCATTATCAGAAAACATATTCTCAACTTGATGTGCCATTTTGAAACCAGGTGGGAACCACATGGCACGTTATATTTTAAAGAATTACCAGATGTTCTGATAAGCCTTAAAGAAATGGAAGAAGATGGCATTCTCCTTATAGACAGCAATCGCATTACGGTACCAGAAAGCGGTCGTGGTTTTGTACGCAACATCTGTATGGCATTTGACCTAAGGTTAAAACGTAAAAAACCAGATACACAGTTGTTTTCTATGACTGTTTAAAAGGTAACATTTCCCTAAATGTTATTTTTAAACCTCTCATTTTGGAAAGTTTTTTAGTGGATTAACTGGTGAGTTTTGAAGCTTATTTGTGGACATCTATCCCATGAGCTGCGCTCGGTATCTTCTATGAAACTACTTAACTTGATTTGAATTTTACTCAGGAGGCTTTTAAAGTAATGGTTGCCTTCTAAATCAATCTCAAGAACTAAGAAAGAGGTACTTCTTAAGAAATACCTCTTTCAACCAATTAACCAAAATAAATCACGATGCACCTTAAGATGCCCCATGAAACATTCTCACTATAGACTTATTCAGTCTTAGTACTTTCATTCTTTTTCTTATCTGAGTTCATCATACTCATAACTATGGCAACAAGGGCTACACATACTAGGACAAAAACTCCTATAATTGCGGCTCCCATGGTCCAATCTACTAGAGGTAACATTTTCATATCTTTTAATTTTAGTTGTCAGTTAATATTATAGGTGTGTGACAGGACTCTTGTGCTGTCTGTTGATTACTCATATTTTTAGGAGACAGATAAGGTATACCTAGACCTAAACCTCTAACTATAAAAAGTACTCCTATTGCGATTACAAAAACTGGAACCGCTTTTTTCATCGCAGCTTTTACTTTTAAGGAAATCACGTTCCCTAGATATACCGCTGCGGTCATTAATGGAACCGTACCTAGCCCAAAGAACATCATATAAACAGCACCTTCTGCAGCATTCCCAGCTCCTATCGCTCCTATTACTGCCATGTAAACTAGTCCACATGGTAGCAATCCATTTAAAAATCCCATGGTAAAAAATGCATCAAATGTTTTTTTCTTGAGCTCCTTACCCATAGCACTTTTTAATTTCCCTACCAGTCTGTATAAAGGTTGAGTCACTGTAAAATTCATGCCTATGTAATAAGTAATAACCACCATAATAATCATGGCCGCTCCTACTATAATACTTAATTGCTGCTGCAGTCCAAAGAGATCAAAACTTTTCCCTACCAGACCCAACAACAGACCTATCAACCCATAAGCAAACAGTCTACCAGAATGGTAAACAGACACTTGCAGTGCTTTTTTAGCAGGTTTCTTATGCTCTACAGGTAGTAAAAAGGCTATGGGACCACACATTCCCATACAGTGGAAACTGCCCAATAATCCTAATATAAAACCAGACCACAGCATATTAATAAATTATAGATTCCTTATATTTAAATGGTTTTCCATCTACGGTAGCCGTTATAAGAATGTCCCATCGACCGTCTTTTAAGCGTTTGTCAGGTATGAGCAAATAATTACCAGATAAGACTATAGGCAGGTCAAAATCTAGTTGCTTATCTGACGGTCTATAAAGGGACACTGTTCCTTTAAAATCAGTTTCTTTTATACTTTCAGGAAATTCTAGCGCCCAACCAGTTGTGGTTCTTTGGCCTTTAATTTCACCCATGTTTGTTGCGTTTTGCTCTGCATCAATCTCTTGTTGAAAAAGCAATTCTTTTTTATAATACTCTGTAGTGACCATGTCGTGATCAAAACCTTTATCTGTAAGCATCGTTACTACCATCACCATTATAAAACCTATAAAAAGTGTAATCGCAATGGCTATGCTGGTTCCCCAATTGAGTTTCATAATTGTTCTATTTTGTTGCTATCAGGCTTTTGTAATCAATGAACTTATATTTATTACGCTTTGGCGAAAGCGAGATTAAAAAAAGCGTTTGTACAATACCATTTTTATTATTTATAACTTCTAGGCCCTAGAAAAGAGGTCGTAGTGGTTTCTATCAAATCGTCTCCACTATAAATCCCTATTTCTACACGTTCCTTATCACTTTTTATAGCTCCGGTTTCTAGTTCTATAAATAAAGTACCTTCTGCAAGGCCTTCTTTTTGAATATCAAAACCGTCATTTTTTACAAGAGAAATAGTTCCTTTATGCGACATTAATTTAAAACTAATATCCTCGATAGGAACCACCGTTTTATTTACCAGTTTATAAGTGTACACATTACTGATAATGGTTTCTCCTTTGTGCTCATAGAGAGAACCTGGTAGTCTCAATACTCGAGCCTCTACATCATTTCTCAGGAACATCATTCCTGCAAAAACGCCTAATAGAATCACTAAAACGGCAGTATAACCTTTTAAGCGAGCTGAGAATTCAAACTTTTTACCTTTGGTAATATTATCCTCACTGGCATAGCGTATCAATCCTTTAGGTAGATTCACCTTTTCCATCATGCTATCACAAGCATCTATACATGCCGTACAGTTCACACATTCTAGTTGTGTACCATTTCTAATATCTATTCCTGTAGGACATACATGAACACACTGGAAACAATCTATACAATCTCCTTTACCAGTAGCTGCTCTATCTTCATTCTTCTTAAAAAGGGCTCGACCTTCTTCTTTTTCTCCTCGTTTATGGTCATAAGCCACAATGATGGATTTATCATCTAGCAATACTCCTTGCAGTCTACCATAAGGACAGGCGATGATACATACTTGCTCTCTAAACCAAGCAAAAACAAAATAAAAGACTGAAGTAAAAATGATCAGCGATATCAAGGTGCTCAAGTGTGCCAGCGGTCCATCTTTAATATATTTTAATAATTGATCGCTACCTATTAAATAGGCTAGAAACACATTTGCAATAATGAATGAGATCAGGGCAAATAAGAACCATTTAGTTCCTTTTTTGCGTATTTTTTCGGCATCCCATTTTTGCTTATCTAGTCTTATTTGTTTTCCTCGATCTCCTTCTATCCAGTACTCTATTCTACGGAACACCATCTCCATAAAAATAGTTTGCGGACACATCCATCCACAAAATATTCTACCAAAAGCTACCGTAAAAAAGATGACAAATACCACACCTATGATCATCATAATGACAAAAAGGTGGAAATCTTGTGGCCAGAAAGGGAAACCTAGTATATTAAAACGACGCTCCAGTACATTAATCATAATGAACTGGTTGCCGTTTACTTTAATAAATGGAGCCGCCAGTAAAAATGCCAGTAAACCATAGCTTACCCATTTACGGTAATCATAAAATTTACCTGATGGTTTTTTAGGGTACAACCAGCTGCGCTTACCATCTTCATTAATGGTAGCGATACTGTCTCTAAAAACTTCATTTTCTGGTGTTTCCATTTTATTATTCTATTATTCCTAGTTATTCATTGTAACAGCTGTGGAGTCCACTGGGGTTTCCTCTACCTCAGGTTCAGAAGTTTTTTCTGGTGCATTAGGATCGACCCATATCTCTCCTTCAGCTTCTTTAGGTTTTGCTGGAGTTGTTCCTTCAAACATGACTACATAGCTGGCCACTTGTGCCATTTCACTAGGTGATAAATCTGCTTTCCAGGACACCATTCCTTTTCCATCACGTCCACCTTCACTTATGGTGTTGAATACATTTTTAATTCCACCACCTAAAATCCAGTGTTTATCTGTAAGGTTAGGTCCTATTCCACCTCCACCATCCGCTTTGTGACAGGCTACACAGTTTTCTTGAAAAATAGTTTTTCCTGCATTAAGGTCTGAGGCATCAGTAAGCAGCGTTACCGTGTTTACATCGATTAGGTCTTTTGCAGTTCTTTTATATTCTTCTATTTCCTTTTCGGCTATAGCGACCTCTTGAAGGTATTCTTCAGCCTGATCTGGAGCTGCATCAAATACGTGGTATTTTGTTAAATAAACCACACCAAAAAGTATAGTGGCATAAAATAAATAAACCCACCATGGTGGCAAATTGTTATCGAGCTCACGGATACCGTCATAATTATGGTCCATTTCTATCTCGCCTTCTTCCTCCATAGGTTTACCTCCTAAGAGTTTTGCATAAACTTTTTTGATTCCTGCAAATTCCTGTTCTTTACTAGCGAGAGCAGCTGCGTCATAACGCTCCTTTGCCTCTTCAGGCAGTGTGTTGTACAAGACTTTTTCTAAGGTTTTTACACTTGTTTCTAACAAGTATGCACATAAGAATAACACTCCTAGAATTAACCAGATTAATGGATATTCTTGAACAGCCCAAGTTCCCTCTTTACCAGCAACAAGTTCAAAAAGAACTACTGCTATAATCATAAAGGTTATGATTCTAAATAATGATGATTTATTCATTTTCTTGGATTTTAGTTGGTTCGTTAATAGGCATCTCACTTAGAGATTTAATATGATCCTTTTTTGCAGTAAACACATATAGAAATAGTACTAAGAAAAAAGTAAAAAAGATCAGTAATGATATGATGGGATAGATGGATACACCATCAATAGCCTCTAGATTTCCTTTTATAAATTTGAGCATGGCTTAGTCGTTTTGATTAATGGTTAAATCGTCTCCGTTTTTCACCTTAATATCAGTTCCTAATCGTTGCAGGTATGCAATGATAGAAACCACTTCTCTATCTCTCATTTCTACAAATTCTTCCCCATTTTGCTCAGCAAATTTCTTATCAGCAGCATAGGTTTTTGCAAAATCTGGATCATTCATCAAGCTTTTTTCTATTTTAAGTGCTTGAACCGCCATGTTTTCTTGTGCATTTTCAATATCAGCTGGTGAGTATGGAACTCCTAAAGTTGCCATAACTTCTAGCTTATCTCCTGCATTACTGCGATCGTGCTTGTTTGCAATCAACCATTTATAGGATGGCATGATAGAACCAGAACTCGTCGTTTGTGGATCATAAAAGTGATTCAAGTGCCAGTTATCATTGTACTTACCACCTACTCTCATTAAATCTGGACCTGTTCTCTTAGAACCGAATAAGAATGGTCGATCATAAACATACTCTCCAGCTTTAGAGTACTCTCCATAACGCTCTACTTCACTACGGAAAGGTCTTATCATTTGCGAGTGACATCCCACACAACCTTCTCTGATATAAATATCTCTTCCTTCAAGTTCTAATGGAGTATAAGGTTTCACACTTGAAATTACAGGTATATAATCATCTACCATTAATGATGGAACAATCTGAACCAGTCCACCTATTAAGATAGCTACGGTTGAATAAAGCGTCAGTTTTAACGGTTTTCTTTCTAACCAGGTATGCCATCCTTCACTAGCAGTTCTACTTTTAGATACTCGGGTTAATGGAGCTGCTTCTACAAGGTCATCTGTTACCGTGCTACCTTGTCTTATAGTAATGATAACATTATAAACAAGCACCAGCATACCGGTTAAGTAGAATACTCCACCTATAGCACGCATCCAGTACATAGGCATAATTTCATTTACGGTTTCTAAGAAGTTACCATAAGCTAGTGTTCCATCAGGATTAAATTGTTTCCACATAAATGCTTGAACGAATCCTGCAACATACATAGGTAGTGCATATAAAATAATACCTAGCGTTCCTATCCAGAAATGGAAATTTGCCAGTTTAGTAGAGGCTAGTTTAGTCTTAAATAGAATAGGTACTAGATAATAAATAATACCAAAAGTCATAAACCCATTCCAAGCTAGTGCTCCTACGTGAACGTGAGCAATAATCCAGTCAGAGAAGTGAGCTATCGCGTTTACGTTTTTAAGAGACAGCATAGGACCTTCAAACGTAGCCATACCATAACCTGTAATCGCTACCACCATAAACTTTAAAACCGGATCAGTACGCACCTTATCCCAGGCACCACGTAGTGTTAACAATCCATTAATCATTCCACCCCATGATGGAGCGATAAGCATAACAGAGAAGGCAACTCCTAAATTTTGTGCCCAATCTGGTAACGCACTATATAATAAGTGGTGAGGTCCTGCCCAGATATAAATAAATATTAAGGACCAGAAGTGAATGATAGATAGTCTATAAGAATAAACAGGTCTGTTTGCGGCCTTAGGAACGAAATAGTACATTAATCCTAAGAATGGTGTCGTTAAGAAAAATGCTACCGCATTATGACCATACCACCATTGTACTAATGCATCTTGCACACCTGCATAAGCTGAATAACTTTTAAATGCAGTTACTGGTAATGCCATACTATTAAAGATATGCAGTACAGCTACGGTCACAAAGGTTGCGATGTAAAACCATATCGCTACATATAAATGGCGCTGTCTTCTCTTAACCATAGTCCCGATTAAGTTCAAACCAAAAGCCACCCAAATTAAAGCGATTGCAATATCAATAGGCCACTCTAGTTCAGCATATTCTTTAGAAGACGTAAACCCTAGCGGAAGTGTGATGGCCGCCGCGACAATTATTAATTGCCAGCCCCAAAAGTTAATATTAGAAAGTAAATCACTCCACATACGAGCTTTAAGTAAGCGCTGTGTAGAATAATAAACCCCAGCAAAAATAGCATTCCCGACAAAGGCAAAGATCACAGCATTAGTATGTAATGGTCTCAAACGACCAAAACTAAGCCACGAAATCCCATCTGTCAGGTTAGGAAACAAAAACATAAAGGCCAGTAAAAGACCTACTAACATTCCTACAACACCCCACAGGATGGTTGCGTAGAGGAACTTCTTAACGATTTTATTATCGTAATGGAATTGTTCTAATTGCATAATTATTTTGAATTAATTTGGTTGTTTTCTTTAGTCTTAGTGGGGTTCACCACCTCATCATCAAACAGCATGCGCACACTGGGCGTGTATGTGTCATCATATTGTCCATTTTTCACAGAAACTATGAAAAGGACAAAAAATACAAGTGCCACAACGACACTCACCGCTAATAACATATAAATGATACTCATACCTATTTGAATTATCGTCACAAAAGTATTTATCAAGTCTTCTTTAAAACATGACAATTGTCAGTTTTACAAAGTTTTTTTGTTCCATTTTCTACCTAAAAGATTAGTCATAATCGTAGTAAAAAACACTACACTTAAGGAACTTACTGGCATAAGAATAGCCGCCATTACTGGCATTAATTTACCGCTTAGTGCGATGGTAATCCCTATGAAGTTATAAAATAGAGACAGTACAAAACACCAGGTTATGATGTTTACCGCTTTTCGCGAAAGCGTAATCACATCATCCATCTGGTTCAAAATACCAGCATCCATAATACCATCACAGGCTGGCGTGAATACGTTCACATTTTCAGCAATAGAAACACCTACATCTGCTTGAGCCAAAGCTCCTGCATCATTAAGCCCATCTCCTACCATCATGACTTTGCAGCCTTGCGATTGTAGGTTTTTAATATATTCTAGTTTTTGCTCTGGTTGCTGGTTAAAGTTTAAGGATACTTGAGACGGTAATAACTTTTCTAAATGCGCTCGCTCTCCATCATTATCTCCAGAAATGACATGCAGCTGGTAATGATCTTCTAACCTTTTAAAAAGCTCTTCTATGCCTGTACGGTATTTATTTTTAAAGACATATTTCCCTTTATAGTGCTCATTATAATTTACGTGAACTGCTGTTTCTTCCTGTCCATCACACGCAGATTGTGCCGCAGTAAATGATGGCGAGCCCACTTTAATGACCTCTTTATCAAGTCTAGATATCAAGCCTTTTCCTGGGACTTCTTGAAAATCGTCCAGTGCTGGTAAGATATCATTCTTCTTTAATTCTTGATAGAGTGCTCTACTTAAGGGGTGATTTGAACCACGTAGTGTACTAGCAAGATTTACCTCTTGCTGCTGGTTAAGTGGTTCTCCTTGATACTCTATTTGAGCACTAGAACTTGTTGTAATCGTTCCTGTTTTATCAAATACAATCGTGTCTATTTGAGACATGCGTTCTATAATGACAGATTCTTTTAAGTAAAACCCCATATTACCATAAATGCGCAGCATATTTCCCATAGTAAAAGGTGTAGATAAAGCAATAGCACATGGACAGGCCACAATAAGAACTGCTGTAAACACATTTATAGCGGTTAATGGGTTTATAAATAACCAAGCTAGCGCACCTAATACTGCAATACTGATAATAGTGATGGTAAATCTTTTTGAAATACGATCTACAAGAGTTTGAAAACTAGAATGACGCTTTTTCTTAAACACATCATTACTCCATAAACTGGTTAAATAGCTTTGCTCTACATTTTTAATAGCCTCTACCTCTATCGCACCAGATTGCTGTCTTCCTCCAGCAAAAAGAACCTCTCCAAAACCCTTAGTAATATGATCAGACTCTCCTGTGACAAAACTGTAATCCATACTTGCCTTATCACTCCACAATACGGCGTCGACAGGTAAAATTTCGCCTGAACGTATTAATAATCGATCTCCTTTTTCTACCTTATAAATAGGCAGTTGTTCCTCTGTTATTTGAGCTCCATTTTTATTCAACTTAGTAACAGCAATCGGGAAATAGGATTTAAAATCCCTGTCAAACGATAAGTAAGCATAAGTACGTTGTTGAAAAAAACGACCTAGTAAAAGAAAGAATACTAAGCCCGTAAGACTGTCTAAAAATCCAGTTCCTAAGTCAAAAACAATTTCTATGGTACTGCGTACAAATAAGACTATAATCCCTAAAGCGATAGGAATATCTATATTCAAAATACCAGAGGTAATTCCTTTATAAGCAGACTTAATATAATCAAAACCAGCATAAAACACGACTGGCAATGAGA
>P_2C_Liq_1_UnCtyDRAFT_1001045_pt1 | contig 10845 bp, 7 predicted proteins | sample Pon2CUnioCityCA_2_FD_10234 | JGI IMG/M metagenome (IMG submission 10234)
CCCACCTGTCGTCTATCGCCTGTTGCCAGTTGCCACGCCCCTAAACGTCTTCAGCAAAAATGAAACGACGGAGTTCACTCGGATCAGGTTCAGGACTCGATTGAGCAAATTCAACCGCCTCATTGATGTGATCTTGAGTGTGAGCCTTAATCTCCTCAAGTTCCTCAGAATCGACCAAATTATTGTCCGTCAAAAAGGTTTCAAAACGGTTAATCGGGTCCCGAGCGAACCAGACTTCTTTTTCTTCCTTGGAGCGCAACTCATCAGGATCTGCCAAAGAGTGACCCCGGAAGCGATAGGTGAGAGCTTCAATCAGCGTCGGTCCCTCACCGGCCCGAGCGCGTTTAACAGCTTCTTGAGCCACAGCACGGACGGCAACGACATCCATCCCATCGACCTCAACCCCAGCCATATTGAACACACTGGCTTTCTTATAGATTTCCGGTTGAGAAGTCGCTCGTTCATGGGCCATACCGATCGCCCATTTGTTGTTTTCAACGACAAAAATAATCGGTAACTTCCACAGCGAGGCCATATTCAGGGTTTCAAAAAACTGGCCATTATTACTGGCCCCATCACCAAAGAAACAGGCCACCACCTGATTGGCGTTGGGGTCTTTCATCACTTCCTTACGGTAGCGAACCTGAAACGCCGCGCCCATGGCGACGGGAATCCCCTCAGCCACAAAAGCGTAGCCTCCGAGCAACTTATGCTCATTCGAGAACATATGCATCGAACCGCCACGGCCCTTGCTGCATCCAGTAGCTTTCCCGAACAGTTCCGCCATGACTTCCTTGGCGGGAACCCCAGCACTGAGAGCATGAACATGGTCGCGGTAGGTGCTGCATACGTAGTCGTCGCCGGGGTTCATGGCTTGGACGACCCCTGAAGAGACGGCTTCTTGTCCGTTATAGAGGTGGACAAAGCCGAACATCTTGCCGCGATAGTACATTTCGGCGCATTTATCCTCGAACAAACGCCCGAGAACCATATCTTTGTAGATTCGGAGTCCATCTTCACGGCTAATTTCGACCGAGTTGGTGTTGGACGTGGGGAGGGTGCGTTCTGTAACCATTGAGATTTCGACTGTCCCAAACAATAACCTAATTGATCCAGGATACACGGGCAGGGGGAACGGGGTAGGATGGGAAGGGTTTTTTTCCCAATTTTTTTGCTGTACGGCGTTGACGGATTAGACAAGACGGACTCATGGCGATCGCACTGACTAACGACGATGGAATTGATGCACCGGGACTTCTGGCGTTACGTCAGGCCGTGAAATGCGTCAGTGATGACCCGATTTGGGTGATTGCACCCAACCGCCATTTATCTGGCTGCGGCCATCAAGTGACCACCCAGGGGGCCATCACCGTTGAACGACGCACTCAGCGGGAGATTGCGGTGGCGGGAACCCCGGCTGATTGTAGCCGCTTGGCGGTGAGGCATTTGTGTCCTCAGGCCCGCTGGCTGCTGTCAGGGATTAACTTTGGTGGCAATTTGGGGGTGGATGAGTATATTTCGGGAACGGTGGCGGCGGTGCGAGAAGCGACCATTTTGGGGGTGCGGGCCATTGCGTTGTCTCAATATCGCGATCGCCGTCTCCCGGAGATCTCCTGGGAACTCAGTTGTCGTTATGCGGTGGCGGTGTTGCGAGATCTCATGGCCCGACCGTTGGCTGAGGGTTGTTTCTGGAATGTGAACTTTCCTCATCTCCCGCTAGTCACGGATGTGGCCAGCAGTCCGATTCCTGAGATTGTCTTTTGTCCGGCTAGTCGTCGGCCGTTACCGACGCGGTTTGAGACGAGCGGCGATCGCTTTGTCTATCAGGGGGACTATTCCGGGCGCGATCGCACCCCTGGGGATGATGTGGATGTCTGTTTCTCGGGCAAAATCGCCGTAACACAACGTCAACTCTAGGATTGAGCGCGTCTAGGATTGAGCGCGTCTAGGATTTGGCACGTCTAGGATTGAGCCAGCTCATCGCCAGAGACGACCTGATTACGTCCTTGGTGTTTAGCCCGGTATAATGCCCCGTCAGCGGCTTTAACTAGGGCTAAACGAGATGGCTCCTGCTTCGGGCAACTTGCGACCCCAAATGAGGCAGTCACTTGCCCCAAAAGTTGCTGTTCATAGGAGAGACTGAGGGCGGCGATCGCCTGTCGTAAGCCTTCAGCTATCTCCTGGGCCGCCTCTAGGGACGTATCGGGCAAAATAATCACCAATTCTTCCCCTCCATAGCGACAAACAATGTCGCATAGGCGTAAACTCGCCTTGAGATAGTGACTCACGGACTGTAAGACGTAATCCCCGGCATCATGGCCGTAGGTGTCATTAAATACCTTAAAGTGGTCAATATCTAACATGATTAAACTCAGCGGCGAGTGAGTCCGGCTAGAGCGTTCGAGTTCCTGTTGCAGTCGGTCTTCAAAATGGCGGCGATTATAGAGTCCCGTCAGGGCATCGCGGATACTTTGTTGTTCTAAGATAGTACGTAGGTTCAGGTTGGCGATCGCTAACCCCAACTGTTCTGCCACCGTTCGCGCCAGTTGAGTTTTATTGGCGGGAAAAACCTCAGCAGGATGAGCGCTAAGATACAATAATCCCGAAGTTTCTCCCTGAGCAATTAAAGGAATACAACAGGTTTTTGCATCTTCAGGAAGCGGCAAAATATGTCGGCAGCGTAATCCGTCCTGTTGATCACTGACTTCATGAACTCGTCCCCGTCGCAACCCCCAACAATCCTTAACATCAAAGTTGGATTGGGAATACAACCTATCTCCCCACGAGGCGATATTTTCCAAGTGATGACTCGAAGAATTGAGTAAGAAAATTCCTCCAGAACACTGAGGAAACAGAGGTTCCATTAAGGTTGCAACAACTTGACAGGCTTCAACCACGGTGACACAAGCTTGTAAAAAATCACCAATTTGGCTGAGCGTCAACATTTCAGAATGTCGTTCTCGTAAGTCGTTCAGCCGCATTTCCAGTTCCTGATTGGTCTGTTCTAGGGTCGCTTGATAGTGTTTCATAGCCGTCACATCTCGGAATGTCACCGCAAAGCCATCTTCTAATTTGACGGCAATATTTTCAAACCAACAATCAAGTCCATCATAGTTATAATAAAATTCCCGAGTTCCGGGTTCTCCTGACTCAACTACATCCACATAATAGTCAAATAGTCCATCTTCAAGATGTCCTGGCATTACCTCTAATAAGCGATGTCCGACCAAGTCTTGCAGGGGTTTTTTCGTCAGTTCACAGCCAGAGGTATTGGCGAGTAAATACTCAAAATCAACAATGTCTCCCTGGGAGTTACGGACTGAACGAAATGCCATAATTCCATCCAGAGAGCTATTCAAGATTCCCTCTAACTGCAATTCAGAGACCTTCAAGGCTTCTTGCATTTGCACCATCTCGGTGATGTTCGTCAACAGGCCAATTGAACCCTCATATTCTCCTTGGGGGTTGTGAATTGGCGTTGTCGAGACAATCACCCAAACATCAGAACCATCTCTATGTTGGAATTTAAAAAGATGTTGTTCACAAATTCCGGCTTGACGTTCTTTTAATTTTTGCTCAATTTCTGGATGCTTATCTGAAGAGGTCAAGTCCAATAAGGATTTTTCCAGCATCTCCGAAATTGAGTAACCCAGCATTTGAGCCATTTGTTCATTGACCAGTTCCGTTCGTCCTTGAGCGTCGAGACACCAAACCCCTTCTAAGGTTGTTTCAATAATTCGTCGATACCGTTCTTCACTTTGTTTGAGCTGAATTTCTTGCTGTTTTTTAATAGTGATATCTGTTGCGATCGCCCAAATGCTAATAATTTCTTGCTCTTGAAGAACCGGAAACAAAATAGTTTCAAAAAACTGTTCTTGCCCCTCAAAATATAGAGAATCCTCAACATTTAGGGGCTGCATTGTATTTTGTACAATTTGGAGACGTTGACGAAATAGACGAACAGTATCCTCGGGAAGAAAGTTTGCTAGAGAACAACCAATAATCTCATTAGGTGGTTTTCCTAATGTCTGGGCGAGAGTTGGGTTAACATTAAGGTAACGACCTTCGGGGGATAAATGACCAATTAAAATTGGTGCATTATCTAAAAAAGTTTTAATTTCTTGATTGGTTCGCTTCAGTTGTAGTTCAGCTTCTTTTTTGTTAGTAATATCGATATGACAGCCAATCATTCGCAATGGACGACCTTCCGAGTCCCATTCAATCACTTGACCGGAACAAATGACCCAAACCGGTTTTCCATTTTTATGACGATAGCGAACTTCCCGATAAAAGGGAACTGTACTTGGACTGTTAATATGATTTTGAATCGCCTCTAATGTTCCAGGTAAATCTTCAGGAATCATCAAAAATTGCCAAGTTTCAACAGTATTTTCGAGTTCATAATCCTCATAGCCAAACATTTTTTTGAAGCTGGGACTAAGATACTCTGTATTATCTTGGAGATTCCAGTCCCAATAGCCGGCTAAAATGACTTCAAAAATGGGTTCAATGAGTTGCAACTCTCGGTTACGTCGCTCAATCTCTAGTCGTCGTAGTTCTGACTGTTTGCGATCGCTGATATCTCGAATTAAATAAGAAAACTGCGGCTGCTGCTCATGTCCTAAGCGCAAATAATTCAAAGTAACCAACAACCAATACGATGTATCTCCTTCGATAAATTCATATTCAAAGGATAGTGGCTCACGCTGTTTTTGGCTGATTTTATAGTATTTAACAACGTCAGATAAATTTTCGGAAACAATACCAAGCTCAGAAAATGTTTGGCCAGCGAGCGATTGGGAAGGAACCTTAAAAAACTGACAAGTGGCTGAATTATTACAAATAAAACGAATATCGGCGTGATCATCTACCTCCACCAATTCAACAATTCCCATCATCATAGGAGAATTGTGATAAAAGATGTCTAAAAGTTCTGAGGTAGGAAAACGACAGGAATCAGAATCTGAGTTTGCGTACATCTAAGCCATAAACTGGTAAAATGTCAGATAGGGTAGCCGGCGTAACACTCCTAATTTAGCCTATTATTTCTCATTCTGTCGAACCAAGTTCCCGTCACGTTTGAGCTGGTCAACACGGGTCAAGACTGATTAAGTTTGGGGAGAATCGTCATGAGAGGGGGCAGAGATCTGCGGTTGTGCGTTGATATGCCAAATTCCGATACTTCCATAGATATCTCCCCCAATTAAGGTTTTGCCCTGCATCCCAAACACCAAACTACTGATATGACTCGCCGTTTCAGAATGGAGTAACGTACCCGTGCGAGTATCCCAAATCTGAATCACACCATGATCGGCGGGAACCGTCATAGCGAGGAGTTGGCCGTCAGGACTTAAGGCGGCGACAAGGTGTTCTGGAGGCGTTTGGGGGAGAGTCGCCCGAGGTTGGCCCGTCTCGACATCCCAGAGGGTGATTGCGTCGGGGCTGGCTGTAACGAGGGTTTCACCTTTAGGACTGAGGGCCAGAACTTGCTGCTGATTGGCGGTCCAGCGACGATGTTCTCGTAACCCTTGCAGATCCCAAATGGCCACATCCCCGCCGGAGGTTCCCCCGATTTGTAGGCCCTGACGATCGCTCAACGACAGGGCCTTGGGGATAATCGGCAAGGGTAGAGTGTTGATGAGATCAAAACTATCCGAGTTCCAAGTTTGCAGCCCTTGGGCGGTGGCCCCGATAAGCCGATCGCCGTCGGGATTCACAGCCAGCAATTGCACCTGATCTTCAGGGAGGCCCAACACCGAGGAGAGGCGACGAGATTGCAAGAGGATGCGATCGGGAAATGACCAAATTTTCAGGGTTCCATCGATACTGCTACTGGCGAACCAGTCGCCATCAGGACTGACGGCGAGGGCGGTGACGCGATCGCGGTGATCGTAGCGGCGATCGGCGAGGGTGAGGCTAAGACTGCGATCGAGGGGCTTCTCGTCCCCAACAACGGCGTTTTGGCTGAGGGTGAGGGAGGTTGCCTCATGGGGGAAACTTGACTCTGTCCTGGTGGCATTTAGCGGGGGGTCTGTACCCGCCTGGGATGTTGGCGACGAGGACTCGGAGACGTGCGAGGGGCGGCCCGAGGTATCCGAGAGATAAACTCCGGCCGACAGGGCCAGGGCAATGACGAGACTTCCGCCGAGGAAATCATAGCGATATTCCCAAAAATATTGACCAATATCGGCTTTGAGTTGAGCCAAGATCCCCATGGGTGGGGTGATTTTGCTGAGGCTATGGGGTGACGGAAAGGCGATGGTATAGCCCACCGCTTGGGGAACCCGAGGCCGGCCAGGACGGGGTTTCGCTTTCGCTTTAGGTTTGGGGGGATGATACCGTTGCAGCCGGCCGACTTCCTGGGAACTGCGGGGAAAGGGGTCCCGGCCGCCAAGTTTACGGCTGCGATCGCACCAGGGACAATGGCTTAAATGACTCCCATAGCGATGCTGAGGGTTCACCGAACAGGTCATTAACTGGGCTTCCGCCTGTTCGAGAGCTTTGACCCAAGTTTGGGCATCAGGACGCTGTTGAGGCTGGCGATGGCCCTGTTCAAAGCATTGGGTAAACAGCTGTTGCAACTGCGGCGTCAGGAGATTGGCCGCTGGGGCGATGGGGCTGGGGCGATAGGGAACCCGTTGGCTACTATAAGCGAAATGGCCGGCGGCGATACGGGCTTCGATGGGGGGCGGATCTCCTGAACCGAGATAGACTCCGGCGAAGGGATGGGTTCCTTCCATGAGAAGTTGGAAAATCAGTACCGCTAAGCCGAAACAGTCCTGTTCCGGGCGGCGGCGCACCTGGCGCAGGGTTTTGCCTTGCAGTTCCGGGGGAGTAAACTCCGCTTTCCCGACGGGACAAGGGTAGAGAGTTGCCCCGTCGCTGACTTGGAAGGAGTCGGTGTCAACGAGGGTAATCAAGGCGGTGCGACTGACGAGGATGTTGGATTCGTTGACATCGCCGATGACATAGCCTCGGGAATGGATGCGGCTAACGGCGGCGGCCAGGTTGCGGGCGCTGCGATAGAGGTATTGGTAGTTGAAGAAGGGACAGCGATCGCGGCGGGATCTCGGAGTATACACGTCATGGAGGGGGAAGCCTTCACTGACGCGGGGCATGAGGAAGCCGATAATCCGGCCCCGTTGCCAAAGGGGATCGAGAACCCAGGCGATGGAGACATGGCCCGAGGCGGCGGTAGGATCGTCAGGGGGGTTGGCCGCCATCACGGCCAATTTACGCCCCAACTCAGGACTCGGCTTGTGGTAGAGTTTAGCGACCCAGTGAGGATGTTGGGCGACGCTGTAGATTTTACCTTCACCGCCGCCGGCGATTTGGGGACCTAGACGAAGGAGAGAACCGTTAGACTGCCGTTGAACTTGCACAGGAATTTGTCCGTTTAGGAATCTCGGGGGGATGGGGCGATCGCCCCTGCTAATACTAAGGTTAGATCGTCATCGGTGCGTTGGCTGACACGGGGCGAGGTTAGGAAGTCTTGAAGTTGTGCGTTAGCTCCGTCTAATTCGAGGTCTTGGTTAATAAATTGGAATAAGGGGCTGAAAAACCCGTTGTGAGGGGTTCCTTCGGGCATTTGTAGGGCTAAACGCTGCAAGCCGTCGGAAAAGAGGGCGATTCCCTGGGCTGGAATGGGTTGAAGGGAAATTTCGGCTTGGGCGATCGCCCCCTCGGAGGTGAGGAAGGTAGTTTGGTTGGCGTACTCCCCCTGTTGGGGCTGGGTGAGGGCCATCAGAGTACCACTCTCATCCATCATCACCGCCGCCCCATCGCCAATCTGAGCCACGGCCACCCCCGCTGGACTGGCAACGAGCAAAATCAGGGTACTGGCATAGTCTCGCGGCGGCAATCCGGCGGCTTCGGCTTGCTCAACAACGGCAGTTTTCGCGGTTGTTAGGGCTTCCCGTAATAGCGGCTCCCAGGTTGGCTCTAAGTCTGGCTCTTCTTTATCACAAGTTTGTTGATTTGTCAAGTCAGGAAAGGTAAGATTTGCCAAATAGGCGATCGCCGCCTCAACTGCACAAGTCGCGCCATCACGCGATCGCGCCGCCGAACCAGCCCCGTCAGCAACGGCCACCAGCAAGAATCCATCGTCACGAATTGTAGCGGCCCAAGCATCCTGACAGGGCTGCGATCGCTTCTGATGGCTGGTTCCACAAACAGAAGCCCCCAAAACACGCCAGTTCATAAAAAAATTGTTGATAGAAAGAAGGCAAAAGGCAAGGAGCAAACAGCAAAAAAGCTATTAACTATTAACTATTAACTATTAACTATTAACTAAACCTCCCCCCATCCCGGCGGCGGGAGAGGAACCTGATCATCGGGTTGAGAGTTAGAGACGCGCTGCATACTGGCCGAGAGCCAGACAAATAACTCGCGGAAATCTAAGCCTTTGAGTTTTAAGGGAGTGCGGGGGAAGATTTCCCCGAGACGTTCCATATTGGCGTTTTCGACTCCCACAGCGAAACAGGCCACACGCTTGTTGGCTTCATCATCCCGTAGCCGGGCCATCGCCTCTTCAATGGCCCGTTTCGGTTCTCCCTGGGGTTCGCCGTCGGTGATGGTGAAAATCCAGGGACGATAGTAAGTGATACCATTGTCGCGATATTGACGTTTGCGCTCGTCGAGTAAGTCTAAGGCTTTTTGCAGTCCCGTCCCCATACTGGTTAACCCCTGGGCCGACAACACCGGGGCTTCAAAGCGATCGGCCGTGACGAAGTCTAAAACGACGTTCACTTTGGAGTCAAACGACACAACCGCCACTTCCACCCGTTTGCGGGCCAAATCATCTTGATTGAGTTCATCCCGGAACGTCTCTAAACCGTCATTGAGGGCCTCGATGGGCAAACCGCCCATAGAACCGGAGGTATCGAGGAGTAGGATACAGGGACAGCGGGGTTCTGGGTTTTCGGCGAACTCAACTGCATCTTCGAGACGAATGGCATCGGACATAACGTTGGAGAATCCAAGAACGGTTAACACAATAGCAAACCCAGAGGGGCGATCGCTCTCTAACGACCCAGTTTATTGGGAATCCCCTCACAGCCACCGGGAATGGTTTGGCGGGCCGTTTCACCACACCAAGCACAGCAATAATAGCGTTGTCCCTCCGAGAGTCGCTGTATGTCGGTGAAATCGACATCTTCAACGACTGCTCCAGTATATTCGCCGGTTTCATAGTTGGGAAGATCTTGACGGGTGCGTGGGGTGGCGGTTTCAGGTTTCCCGTAGAACAGGCGAGTTCCTTTGAGATCTGCCCCAACGAGATTGGCTTGATAGAGGATACAGCGGGTCATATTGGCCATCACCAAGTCACAATAACTGAGATTGGTGCGCACCAGGTTAGCATCACTGAGATCAGTCCAGCGTAAATCTGTTTTCGATAAGTCAGTCGCGGCTAACATCACCCCGAGATCAATGACGCGGGTTCCATAACGACGATCTTCTGAGTAGCCGCCGGAACCATCGAGCATAGGCCGGCCGAGGCGGCGATCGCGTTGCAGGGGTGTCAGAAGGCGAGATTGAGACAAAAACCGGAGAATTTTGGCTTTCCCCGTCGCATCAACACTACTGAGAATCGCGGCGGTTCGTCCATCGGCGATGGCCCGTTCCTGGGGCCAATCTTCGAGTAAGCCTTCATCGTTAATCGTCAAGTCGGAAATGCCCTGAAAATAGGCATCAATGGTTTGTTGCTGGGTAATGCGGTTTTGCTGAATGGTTAAATCCCGGGAAATCACATATTGTTGCCAAGCGACATAGACGGCCAGGATGGCGATCGCAATTTGTCCCAACGCCCCTACAATTTCTCCTAAGGCCCCGACAGCATCCCAATTAATGCGGATGGCGCGGGTTCCTTGCTGGTTGGAGGTACTCAGCACCAATAACCCCGTCACTGAGGCTAATAATCCCAAGGTGGCGATGGCCAACTTGCGCCAGGGATCAGGAATCACCTGTTGCCAAACATTAGACCAACTCGGCAAAATTAGGATCACTGACACCACCAGGGTGAGAATTAACCCCCCTAACGCTAACCAAACGCTATCGACAGCTAAGCCAACAATTGTGATCAGGATGGCGACGATGATCACAAAACTGGGGTAGCGTTTGAGGTAGGCGAGGGTGGCAGATTGGGGGGAGGTGTCGGCGGAGGCTGTTGAGGTTGATTGAAGCTCGCGAGATGCGTTCGCTGCTGTCAGTGGGGCGTTTCTTTTGCCATCATTGATATTGCCATCTTGGTTGCCATTCAGATTGCCATCTTGGTTGCCATTCAGATTGCCATGAATATCGGGGGTTGGGGCCTGAGACTGGGAGTTTTCGCTCATTGGATCACAGAGATGGCAGTTAGAAGCTCAATCTAATAGACTAAACAGGTTTGAGGACAATCGTTGAGCAACATCCTAGCTGTTTTGGAGGCGGAAGAGGGAGATATCGAGGCTGTCGGATGGGTGGGAGACGCGATTGAGGTCGCGTCAACCCGAGTCGTCGGGGTTAAACCCTCCGCTAGAATGATTTTATCCCTGCTGGATGTCCCCTTGCTCAAAAAATGCGGTGACGAAAAATTTGGATCGCTACTATCACCTACTCGGACTTGAACCGGGTGCGTCAATCGAAGAGGTTAATCAGGCTTATAAGGATCTCGTGTTTATCTGGCATCCCGATCGCATTCCGGGTGATAATCGTCGCCTACAGGAGAAAGCGCAGGAAAAGCTCAAATCGATCAACGAGGCTCGGGATTCCTTGCGGGCCGCCCATCGGGAGAATCGGATATCTCGGCCCCAGGCGGCTCGGCGATCGCAGTCTCCGGCCCCCCCGCAACCTTCGCACCCCCCAACT
>P_2C_Liq_1_UnCtyDRAFT_1001046_pt1 | contig 10835 bp, 10 predicted proteins | sample Pon2CUnioCityCA_2_FD_10234 | JGI IMG/M metagenome (IMG submission 10234)
GATCGGGACGAGCACCGTCGGCTCCGGCCTGCCGGTAAATCCCCGCGCGAAGACATGCGAGGTCGCCGCAAGGCTGGCCTCCCTGTCCGCGGGAGCAATTTTTCCCTACGAGAACGCACCGGGCGGTCCACGCCAGCACTGGCTGCGCCGGCGCCGAAGGCCCCCGGGCCGCGGTGCGCGGCCAACGGGCCGCCCTTGTTGCCGCCGCTCTCCCCTGCAACGAATCCCTCGGCGCCCACCCCCTCCGGCCGAACCCGGAAAAGTCTTGACGAGTCGATGATCTCTATCGCAGGTTCCGCGACCTCTCGCCGGTGGCAGATCTCAACCTCCTGCTCCCGCTTGGATCAGCGGATGCCCTTCCCCCTACCCTTCAGGACCGCCATCGATCGGCCCCCTGCCTCCGCGCGGGAGTGGTCCTTCCGAATCAGGCAATCCTGCCCGGGAAGGACTTTGCAGGGTTCGATTCCTGCCTCCGCACAGCCCACTCCATGGCCGGCCCCCTACCCGGCCATGATCCTCAACGCGACTGAACCCGGATACTCCCTATGAAATCAAAGATTCGCCCCCTCCTCGCGGCCGCTTGTGCGACCGCCCTCGGCTTCGGCATCGCCGGAGCGGAAACCCTCAAGGTCGGCGTCCAGGCCCCCATCACCGGCAGCTATGCCAATGAGGGCCAGGGCATCGACAACGCCACCCGGCTCCTCGCCGAGCAGATCAACGAGAACGGCGGTGTCCTCGGCCGCCAGATCGAGGTGGTCACCTGTGACGATGAAGGCACCGCCATGGCCGCCGCCATTTGCGGCAAGGAACTCGTCAACGAGGGCGTGGCCATGGTCATCGGCTCCTACACCTCCACCTGCGCGGAGGCCGCCCAGAAGACCTACTACGACGCGGGGGTAATCCAGACCTCCGACGGGACCGCCGACGGCCTGACCGAAAAGGGCTACTGGACCTTCCTGCGGAATTCCTTCCCGAACAGTGCCGAGGCAATCTTCGCCGCCGACTACATGATCAACGAGAAGGGCTACGAGAAGATCGTGGTGATTTCCGACTTCTCCAGTTACGCCACCGGGCTCGCCGAATCGACCATCGACGAGCTCGAGAAGATCGGGGGCAACGTGGTCTCCTACAAGAAGATCAAGGCTGACTCCCAGAACTTCACCCCCGTCCTCACGAGCATCCGCGCCATGAATCCCGACGCGATCTTCTTCGCCGGGTACTACACCGATGGCGGCCAGCTGCGCGCCCAGCAGGTACAGCTCGGCATCGACGCCGACTTCATCGGAGGGGATGCCAACGACAACCCCGACTTCGTGAAGCTCGCCGGGAGCGCCGCGGAAGGTGCCTTCATCATCAACGTGCCCACCCCGCAGATGCTCCCCTACGATGTCGCCGAGGAGTTCCTCGCCGACTACGAGGCCGAGTTCGGCAAGCTCCCTCCCTCCATCTGGACGCTCATGAACGCCGACGGGATGCGGGCGATCGTCTACGCCATGGAACAGACCGGCAGCTTCGACACGAAAGAGGCCGTCGACTACCTCCACGCGATGACCGAGCCGATGCCCGGGATCACCGGCCCCCTCCAGTTCGCCTCCGACGGGAACCGGATCGGCAGCAGCTACATGACCTTCGAGATCCTGGAGGACGGTAGCTACGACGTGGTCTACGCCCAGTAGGATCCTGCTCTTCTCCGGCCGTGAACCGGGGTCCCGCGCGGGCCCCGGTTCACCCGCGGGCCGGTTCCCCGCCACCTTCCTCCGCGCCCGGAAGACCCCTCTCCCGTGGACACCTTTTTCCAGCAGCTCGCCAACGGGCTGACCATCGGCAGCATCTATGCCCTCGTGGCCCTCGGGTACACGATGGTCTACGGGGTGCTCAAGCTCATCAACTTTGCCCACGGGGCCCTCGTGGCCGCCTCGGCGTTCATCGGGCTGACCATCTACGCGACGATCATGGGGGAGTCGTCCTCCCTCCTCGCGGTCATCGCCATCTTTGCCCTTGTCGCCGCCGCGACCGCCTGCCTCGGCATCCTTCTCGAGCGATTCGCCTACCGGCCGCTCCGCCAGGCGCCCCGGCTCTCCGCGGTGGTCTCCGCCCTCGGGGCCAGCCTGATCCTCCAGAACGGGATCATGCTGGTCTGGGGACCGCAGATGCGGATCTTCCCGCAACTGGTCCCCCAGGTCTACTGGAACATCGGCGGGGTCGTCATCAGCCTGCTCCAGGTCATCATCCTGCTGCTCTCCGTCCTCCTCATGGCCGCGCTCTACTTCTTTATCGAGAAAACCCGGATGGGAGCGGCCATCCGGGCAAGCGCGATCGACCAGGACGCCGCCCGGCTGATGGGCATCAATGTGAACCGCGTGATCACCCTGATCTTCGTGATCGGTTCCTCCCTCGGGGCCATCGGTGGCCTCTTCATCGGGCTCTACTACCGGGGCATCACCTTTGAGATGGGCTGGCAGTACGGGCTCTACGCCTTCATCGCCGCAATCATCGGGGGCATCGGCAACATCCCCGGGGCCATGCTCGGGGGGCTGCTGCTCGGCCTCTTCACCGCCTTCATCTCGGGCTACATTTCCAGCACCTGGGCCGACGCCTTCACGTTCCTCCTCCTCATCCTCATCCTCATCGTCCGGCCGACCGGACTGCTCGGGGAGCGGGTCGCCCAGAAGGTCTAGATGTCCTCCTCCTTCTCCCGGCTCGGCGGAGCCGCCTTCCTCCTCGGGCTGGTCGTCCTCCCCCACCTGCTCGATTCCCGCTGGCAGGCCGTCGCGATCACCTTCCTCGTCTTCGCGGTGGTCGCCCTCTCCCAGGACATCGTCCTCGGCAAGGCCGGCATGTTCAACATGGGCCAGGCCCTCTTCTTCGGGATGGGAGCCTACACCACCGCCATCCTCAACTCCCAGTTCGGTTGGCCCATCGTCGCGACGATCCCGGTGGCCATCCTTGTGCCAGCCCTCTTCGGCATCATCCTCTCCGCCCCGATCGTCCACCTGCGCGGGGACTACCTGCTGGTGGTCACCATCGGCTTCAATATCGTCTTTGTACAAGTCCTCCAGAATGACCTGGGAGGGCTCACCGGGGGGCCGAACGGGATCTTCGGGCTGGATTCCCTCGCCCTCTTCGGGGTGACCCTCGGCAGTCAGGTCGCGGTCTACTACTTCGCCTTCGTGGTCCTCCTCGTCACCCTTGGGATCATGGCCAACCTCGAGAGGAGCAAGGCGGGCCGGGCCCTCCACTACCTGAAGCAGGATCCGATCGCCGCCGAGAGCATCGGCATCAACACCCGGGTCTACCGGATCTTCGCCTTCGGGCTGGGGGCCGGGATCGCCGGCCTCGCCGGCACGGTCTTCGCCACCCAGTACTCCGCGGTCTCCCCGGAGGGCTTCGAGTTCCTCCAGTCCATCCTCTTCTTCAGCATCGTCCTGGTCGGAGGATCCTCGATCCCGGGCATTTTCCTCGGGGTGTTCGTCATGTTCATCCTCCCGGAAATCTTCCGCGAGTTCTCCACCTGGCGCTACTTTGTCTTCGGCTTCGCCATGGTCTTCACGATGATCCTGCGGCCCCGCGGGATCTGGCCGGCCCGTTTCGGGCGCATTCCCGCCTTCCTCGTCCGCCCGCACCGCGATGGCTGAGAACGAACTGCTCCTCCGGGGGGTCACCAAGCGCTTCGGCGGGCTCACCGCCGTCGACAGCCTCGACCTGCAGGTGTCCCCGGGCCAGATCTACGGGATCATCGGGCCGAACGGGGCCGGCAAGACCACGGTCTTCAACTGCATCACCGGGATCTACAAGAGTGAGGAGGGTTCCGTGCGCTGGCGCGGCGAGGAAATCCGTGGGCTCACTCCCTACGAGATTGTCGACCGCGGGGTGGTCCGGACCTTCCAGACGATCCGGCTCTTCGCCGAGATGTCCGTGGCCGAGAACATCATGAGCGGTCGCCACATCCGCAGCCGCCAGGGATGGTGGGACGGGATCGTGCCGTCCGGTCGTTCCCGCCGCGACGAGCGCGAAAACTGGGAACAAGTGGGAGAACAACTCGCCTTTTTCGACCTGGAGGAACACGCCACCAAGCCGGCCAATGCCCTCCCCTACGGTCTGCAACGCCGGGTGGAAATGGCCCGGGCCATGGCGGTGGATCCCACCCTGCTCATCCTCGACGAGCCCGCCGCCGGCCTGAACGACCGGGAAACCCTCCAGCTGCTCGAGACGATCTTCCGGATCCGGGACAAGGGCATCACCGTGCTCCTCATCGAACACGACATGGACATGGTCATGGAGGTGACCGACTTCCTCACGGTCCTCAATTTCGGGAAGAAGATCGCCGCGGGAACGCCCGCGGAAATCCAGCGCGACCCGGCGGTCATCGAGGCCTACCTCGGCAGCGGCGATGACGACGACGACGACGGGGAAGGGGACGAGGGCAAGGGGGAGGTGGCGCCGGCATGAGCGGCGAGGCCCTCCTCCGCCTCGAGGACCTCGAGGTCTCCTACGGGAACATCGCCGCGCTCAAGGGGGTCAGCCTGGAGGTCGCCAAGGGTGAGGTGGTCTGCATCCTCGGAGCCAACGGGGCGGGCAAGACGACCACCATGCGGACGATCTCGCGCCTGCTCCGCCCCCGCGCCGGACGGATCCTCTTCCACGGGGAGGACATTACCCAGGTGCCCGCCCACAAGGTGGTCCATCTCGGGATCAGCCACTCCCCGGAGGGTCGGCGCGTTTTCGGGATCCTCACGGTCGAGGAAAACCTCTGGCTGGGTGCATTCACCGAGAAACGCGTCGACAAGGAGCGCCTCCGGTGGGTGTACGAGCTCTTCCCCCGCCTGGAGGAACGCCGCAAGCAGCTGGCCGGAACCCTTTCCGGGGGGGAACAGCAGATGCTGGCGATCGGCCGCTCCCTGATGAGCCGACCGGAGTTGCTCCTGCTCGACGAGCCCTCTCTCGGGATCGCCCCGATCCTCGTCCGGAGCATCTTCGAGCGCATCCGCGAGATCGCCGGTGAGGGGGTCACCGTCCTGCTCGTCGAGCAGAACGCGCGGGCCGCCCTCAAGCTGGCCGACCGCGGCTACGTCCTCGATGTCGGCACGATCGCCCTCGAGGGAAGCTCCGCGGACTTGCTCGCCTCCGAAAAGGTCCAGGAGGCCTACCTCGGCAAGAAGGGCTGAGGACGCCGAAGGGAAGCGCCCGCCCCAGCGGCGGGCTCCCACCCGGGGAGTTCGGCGCTGCCGGCCTCGTCGGCCCTCAGTACCAGAAGCGATCCTGCACCTCCGCGGGCCGCGGACCGTCCGGTGTCTCTACCTCCAGGCGCGTGCCGGGGTCCCAGTGGGTCAGCCGAATCATCCCAATGGCCACATTCGTCCGGAAATCCGGCGACCACGCCGCCGACCCGATCCGGCCGACCGGTTCCCCCCTGGCCCCGCGGACGGTCCAGAAACGGTCGCAGGGGGGCACGGGATCACCCCCGATGGCCACGGGGCGGACCTGCTGGACGGGACCGTCCTTTTCCACGCGGAGGAGGGCATCGCGCCCGATGCAGCCGGCCGCCCGCTGGGTGTCGCAGAAGCGTCCGAGCCCGCACTCGTGCGGGGTGTTGTCGTCGGTCATGTCATTGCCGTAGCTGAGGAGTCCGCTCTCCACGCGCTCGATCCCGTTCGGGCAGCCCGCCCGCACCCCGAGGTCCGTCCCGGCCGCCTCGAGTGCCTCCCAGAGGGGTCGGCCGAGCTCCCAGCCCTCCGGGTAGATCTCGAAGCCTCCCTGCTTCGAGTAGCCGGACCGCGCCACGAGGAGGTCGCGTCCCCGGAAATCGAACCAGCCAAACCGGAAGAACCGCACCCGGCGCACCTCCTCGCCGAATACCCGCGCGAGGAGATCCTCGGCACGCGGACCCTGCACGGCCAAGGGGTAGACCGGGGGCTCGTCAATCAGCACCTCCAAGCGATATCCGTAGGCAATGCCCTTCACCCAGTAGAGGAGATCGCTGTCCGCAAGGGAGATCCACCAGCGATCCGCGGAGAGTTTCAGGGCGACGGGATCGTTGAGCATGCCCCCGGTCTCGTCCACGATCGGTACATACGCACAACGCCCGGGAAGCATCCCCTGCAGGTCCCGGGGAGTCAGCATCTGCAGCAGCCGCTGCGCGTCCGGTCCCCGCAGCTCCACCTGCCGCTGCACGGAGACGTCCCAGATCTGCACGGACTCCTTGAGGTGATGGTAGTCCTCCTCCAGGTCCCGGAACACGGTGGGCAGGAGCATGTGGTTGTACACGGTGTAGGCCCGGACGCCGGCCGCCTCCACTTTTTCCGAGTAGGGCGTTCGGCGGAGGCGGCGGGAAGGGGTCAGGTGGGGCATCTTCGGGGAGGGGTGCGGGAGGTTGGCCCACCCTTGTGCAGGAGGCAATCCCGGCCTCCCGGCCGGGTCCTCTTTTTGCGTGACCCTCCATGAGGGGCTCGTCCATCCTTCGCTCATGGCTTCCACTCCTTCTTCCCCCCAGGCCCAGCCGCCCACCGAGGAAGAGGTGCTCGCGTACGGGCTCGACAAGCTCTTCGCCAATGCGGAGCACTTCGGCCGGGGTCGCTCCCTGCGGGTCCCCAAGGCCGGGCAGAGCTGGCGCAAGTTTCCGCACTGGGACGAGATTCTCCCCCACCTCGAAAACCGCCTCCTCCCCAAGCGCATCGATGACCTCCGGCACTCGGGAATACCCGACGCCAACGAGTACTACCTCCTCACCGCCGCCGTTGCCAAGATCTGCCCGGAAAACCAGACGGAGAGCGGGCGGATGCCGCTCTTCGCGGTGGCCCACTGGCCGCCCGGGGATCCCCACCCTTTTGGGTACATCGTGCTCCGCAAGGTGCCGGGCGAGGAGCCCGAGCTGTACCGGATCGCCCCGAACTGGATCACTCCGGACTTCGAGTCGGCCACGGAGAACATCGACCTGCACCGTAAGCAGACGCTTTGAGGCGGGCGGCCGGGGTGCGGGAATCTTCCTGATCTCCCGGGTTTGCATTCGTAGTCGGGAGCGAGCAGCGTGTCGCCCATGACCGCGCCCGAGCAGCTTCTCTCCGAATTCATCCGGCACGCGAGTGTCTCCACGGATCCGGGTGCCCAAGTCGGGATGGAGGGAGCCCGCGCTTGGGTGGCGGGCCAGCTGCGGGACCTCGGCTTCGCAGTGGAGGAGATTGCCACTCCCCTCCATCCTCTCCTCCTCGCCGAACGACGAACCCGGCCAGAGCATCCGCACCTGCTTCTCTACGGGCACTACGATGTCCAACCGGCCGACCCCTACGAGCTCTGGACAACCCCGCCCTTCGAGGCCGCGGTCCGCCACGGCCGGATCTATGGGCGCGGAGCCGCCGACAACAAGGGCCCGATGGTCGTCCACCTCTCCGCGCTCCGGGAGGTCCTCCACACGAACCCCGATCTCCCCCTGAATTTGACCTACCTGGTCGAGGGAGAAGAGGAGATCGGCAGCCCCAGCTTTCGGGGCTTCCTCGAGCAGTACCGCGAGCGGCTCGCCGAGGCCGAGGTGGTCCTCCTCTCGGACACCGCCAGCCCCTCCACGGAACAGCTGGTCATCACCACCGCCCTCCGCGGCCTTCTCTACGTGGGAGTCAAGGTGACCGGACCGCGCACGGACCTCCACTCGGGCATGCACGGCGGGGCCGTCCGCAATCCCATTCAGGCCCTCGCCACGCTGCTGGCCTCCCTCCACACGGAGAACGGCGCGGTCAATGTGCCGGGCTTTTACGACGAGGTGGCCCCGCCCGCCGATTGGGAACGGGAGGAGCTGACCCATGTCGGTCGCAGCGCGGAGGACTACGCCCGCTTTCTCGGGGTCGACGCCTTCTTCCCGCCCCCGGGCTACTCGCCGGAAGAGGCGATTCGCTTTGCGCCCACTCTGGAGTTCAACGGCATCGGGGGCGGCTTCCAGGGCGAGGGAGTCAAGACGGTCATCCCCAGCGAAGCCCGTGCCAAGATCACCTGCCGACTGGTCGCCGACCAGGATCCCTTCGTCCTCGAGGAACGGGTCTGCCAAGCCCTCCGCGATCGCTGCCCGCCAGGAGTGACCCTCGAGCTGGAGACGGGCTCCCGGGCGTATCCCTACTCGGTGATCCCCCCGGACCGCCCGAACACGCCCGCCGACCAGCCGGAAGCCGTCGCCCGGGCCTTCCATGCGGTCGAGAATGCCGTCACCGATACCTTCGGCCGTCGCCCGCTCTACTTGCGCGAGGGCGGTAGTGTCCCGCTGGTCGCCGACTTGCAGAAAATTGCCGGTCTCGACACGATCCTTCTGGGGCTGTTCACCCCGGAGGACAACCTCCACGCGCCCGACGAGTCCTTTTCCCTCCGCACTCTCGAACGGGGGATCCCCGCCTTCGCGGAAATCTTCCGCCGGATCGCGGGATCCACGGACTAGGCCCGGCCCCACCTCCGGCCCGGCACCCGCGTCCGGCCACCGGGAAAAATCGCGGTCTGGCTCGGTCCCCGGCCGGGGTGGATGGTTTCCCAGTTGCGAGGCTCGGTAGGCGCCGCTCCCCCGCCGCCGCCTACTGGGCCTCCCCGCACTCCGGAGACTCACCCGGGTGGGCTCTTCGTGCGGTCCTCGCTCCCGCCCGAGGCCGGGAGAACGGTGCCTTTGGCTCGTCTCTCTCTTACCCCGCACTCTGAAGGGTGAAAACTCCCTCTGCCTGCTCCCACACACTCTTTTCCCGCGGAATCGCGCTTCCCGAAGCTAACGGCGCTGATTCACGGGGAGTCATACGCTGGCAGTGGCCGCTTGGGCCAATCCCCTTGTCGGTCTCTCGCTCTGCTACGGATAACTTCTGGCAACGGATGCCAAGGGGAGGGACGGCGAGGGCGGTTCGAAGCCTCCGGCTCGGGAATTCGTGGGGAAAAGGGATCAGTGCCATCCACTGGAACGTTGCCGTCAAGGTCGGGATCGACTCAGTCTGAAGGGGTGGCGGTCAACAAGGAGAATTTCTCCCCGCGTTGCCGGGGCGCACGGGGCGTGGGTAGGCTTGGATAGGAAATGGCTCACTCCACACCCACCAAGCCCCGGTTGCGCCTGCGGGAAGCCAGAGTCCTCGAAGTCGCGGAAGAATTGCTGGAGGAGAGGGGCTATCTCGGGCTCCATCTCGATGAAGTCGCCCGCGCGGTGGAGGTGTCCCGACCGACGCTCTACAACCATTTTTCTTGCAAGGAGGACCTGATCGCGGGGATCGCGAACGGATACTTGCGGGAGCGCCGTCGACTGTTTCGCCAGTCCCTCGCTTTCCCGGGGACGTCCCGCGAGAAGCTCTGCTCTGTCGGGGTCGCCTACGGGATTCTCGCCGAGGAAAGACCCCAGGCGCTTGCCACTCTTCAGTTGGTCCGGAGTCCCTCGATTTGGGAGAAAGTGCAGGACGCGAGGCGGGAGGAACTGCAGGAGAATACGGAGGCGTGCTTTCGTGTCATGCTGGAACTTGTGGAGCGGGGCCGTCATCAGGGGGAACTCCCCGGGGATGCGTCGGTGCCCCCGGCCGCCATCGTTGCCGGTATCGTCTCGCTCTCCCACGGGACCTTCCTGCTCAACCGGGATCTCTCCTTTTTCACGTCCGTCCTCGGTGAACCGACCACCAGCTTTCTCTTCGAACACTACACCGCCTTACTCGACGGCTACCGGTGGCGGCCGCTGTCCACGGAGACCGACTATCGAGCCTGTCGACTCCGGGCCCGGCTCTTTCTGCGACCGGAAGGAAAAGCCGAGCCGGAAACGGCTGCCGGGCACCGCAGCTGACCCGGAGCAAGCCCCTATCCTTGCCCGGGGGAACGCGTGCGCGGGTTCCGGGTGGAAGGGTCGTCCGGATTCCCCACCCGGAACCGGGAAATCCTACGCCTTGCCAGCTCCGCCGCCCTGACCGCAAAACCTCGGGGTTCTTCTCTTCCCGGCCTTCGCTCTCCGGGAAGACGAAGGTTCATTCCTCGAAGCCGCGCGTCGACCTGTCGTGCGAGGGCTGCGGTTGCCCTGCCGAGGTCAAGGCGCACGGCCCAGGAAACAAGCTTGGCGGGATCCGCCGGAGGACGGTCGATCGCTGTGTTTGCAACCATTCCAATCCCATCCCGCCCCACCTCGAGCCGGGGTCGACATCTCCCCACCGGAATCGCACGGGTCAGGCTGGTGAAGTGGGTCGGGCCGCGGGCCCCGGCATGGCTCACAAATCCCCCCAATCCTCTCCTCTTCCCCGGCACGGTAGGGGTCGACCGTGGGGAGGGAGAGCCGCGCCAACCCCGCAAGGCCGCCATCCACAGGAGCAACCGGTACCTCCGGTCGAAGCGGAGGCAAGGCTGGAAGAAACAGGAATCCGGAAAATTGGAAGGTCCACAGGGGCAGGCGGTGCCTCCGGTCAAAGCGGAGCTTGCGGTCGGATCGGTCCAGTGCGCCGCCCACGCCGCCCACGCCGGCCGATCCGACTGTTCCCTTCCGCACGAGGCCTGTCTTGGGCTTCCACCGGAAGAATCGGCAACTCTCCACCGATTCCTGCGTTCATCCCCCGGGGTCCCGTCGCCCTGTTCTCGCCCTCCCGCCCTCCATCCCCGACTCTTCCTCTCAAGAACAACGGGAACGAACCTGCGACCGCGCGGTCTCTTCATGAACCGTACGGCGTCCAGGGGCTCGAGAACGACGCGCCCCGGACCCGGCACAACTCTGGCGAGGATCCAAGGTGCCTCCAAGGAGCCGCCAACGAGAGGCACGCGCCGCCCGCTTCCAAGGCCAGCAAGGTTGCCCTCCTCGCTCCCAACCACGCCACCCCTCCACACACAGGGAGGTCGCGCACCCCCCTACCTCTGGCCCGCTCCCA